>JAEEGJ010002315.1_pt1 | contig 107416 bp, 99 predicted proteins | sample 8958761 | NCBI WGS metagenome assembly JAEEGJ01 (sample SAMN16246546, study PRJNA631951) | gut metagenome | biome: gut microbiome; feature: rumen; material: RS-attached | host: Bos | place: Iran: Karaj | collected 2018-10 | reverse complement strand
ATTTGTGAGATAGAATAAACCCGAATTAACCGATTTCAATATGCCACTTCCCTTTGTTGACCGCCACAACGGTCCCAGACCCGAACAGGAGCAGCAGATGCTCGAAGTCCTGAGCGTCTCCTCGCTCGACGAACTCATCGGCCAGACCGTACCGCAGGATATTCTGTTGAAAGAACCCCTCAAGCTGGACCCCGCGATGAGCGAAAGCGCCTACCTGGCCCGGCTCAAGGACATCGCCCACAAGAACAAAAACCTCCGTTCGCTGATCGGACTGGGATTCTACGGCACCGCCTCCCCCGCCGTGATTACCCGCAACGTCTTCGAGAACCCGTGCTGGTACACCTCCTACACGCCGTACCAGGCCGAGATCTCGCAGGGCCGTCTCGAGGCGCTCATCAACTTCCAGACGATGATTTCCTCGCTCACGGGCTTCAACCTGTCGAACTGCTCGATGCTCGACGATGCCACCGCCGCAGCCGAAGCGATGCGAATGATGTTCGAGCTCCGTCCGCGCGACGCCGTCAAAGCCGGGAAGAACGTGGTCTTCGTCGACGAGAACATCTTCCCGAACGTCCTGTCGGTGCTGCGTACCCGAGCCGCCGGCCTGGGCATCGAGATCCGGACGGGGAACGCCCTGGAATATACTTTTGAAGAAAAATGCTACGGCGCGCTGGTGCAGTATCCGGCCGCCGACGGTGCCGTCCGCGACTACACGGCCTTCTGCGAAAAGGCCCACGCGGCCGGATGCCTGGTAGCCGCCTGGTGCGACCTGCTGGCCCTGGCCCTGCTCAAGGAGCCCGCCGCCTGGGGTGCCGACATCGCCTGCGGCACCGCCCAGCGCTTCGGTCTTCCGATGGGATTCGGCGGTCCGACCGCCGGCTGGATGGCCTGCGCCGACAAATATAAGAGAAACCTGCCCGGCCGCATCATCGGCGTGTCGGTCGGCCGCCTGGGTGAACGCGCCGTGCGCCTTGCCCTCCAGACCCGCGAACAGCACATCAAACGCGAGAAAGCCACCTCGAACATCTGCACCGCCACGGCCCTGATGGCCACGATGACCGGTATGTTCGCCGTATGGCACGGCCCGAAAGGCATCACCGAGATCGCGCAGAACGCCGCAGGCTTCGCCCACGCCGTGGCTGCCCGGCTGAAGAATGCAGGCTTCAAGCTTGCAAGCGAAGACTTCTTCGACACCATCCGCATCGTCGGTGTCGATGCGGAAGCCATCCGCGCCAAGGCTCTCGAAGCCGGATTCAACTTCTGGTATCCCGATGCGCACACCGTACAGATCTCCTTCGACGAGCTGTCCACCCGCGACGAAGCCAACGCCGTCGCCGCAGTCTTCGGCTGCCCCGGCAACTGCCCCGTCGCCCCGGGCAAACCCGTGCCCATGGCCCGCGAATCGGCTATCCTGACCCAGAAGGTGTTCAACACCTACCACTCCGAGACCGAGATGATGCGCTACATCAAGATGCTGGAACGCAAGGACATCTCGCTCGCCCACTCCATGATTCCGCTGGGCAGCTGCACCATGAAGCTCAACGCCGCCGCCGAGATGCTTCCGCTCAGCTGGAGCGAGTTCGGCAACCTGCACCCGTACGCCCCGGCCGACCAGGCGCAGGGCACGCTGCAGGTAATCCATGAACTGGAGCACGACCTGGCCGTCATCACCGGCTTCGACGGCTGCTCCCTGCAGCCGAACAGCGGCGCGGCCGGCGAATATGCTGGCCTGATGACCATCCGACGCTACCTCAACGCCAACGGCGGAGCCGACCGCCGCGTCATGATCATCCCGACCTCCGCCCATGGCACCAACCCGGCATCCGCCGCGATGGCCGGCTACGAGATCGTCCTGGTCGGTTGCGACGACAACGGCAACATCAATGTGGAAGAACTGGCCGAAAAAGCTGCCGCTGCCGGCAACCGGCTGGCCGGCATGATGATCACCTATCCTTCGACGCACGGCGTATTCGAGGTCCGTATCCGCGAGATTGTGGACATCATCCACCGCCACGGCGGCCTCCTCTACATGGACGGCGCCAACATGAACGCCCAGGTGGGCCTCACCAATCCGGGTTACATCGGCGCGGATGTATGCCACCTCAACCTCCACAAGACCTTCGCCATGCCGCACGGCGGCGGCGGTCCGGGCGTCGGCCCCATCTGCTGTACCGCAGCGCTGAAACCCTACCTGCCCGGCCACCCGGTGGTCGGCGAATGCGGCGGCGACGGTATGGACGCCGTGAGTGCGGCTCCTTATGGAAGCCCGCTGCTCCTGCCCATCACCCACGCCTACATCAAGATGCTCGGCGCAGAAGGCCTCCGCAAAGTCACCGAGATCGCCATCCTCAACGCCAACTACATGTCGGCCAAGTTCCTGCCGGAACTCAAGACCCTCTATACGGGCGCCACAGGGCGCGTCGCCCACGAGTGCATCCTCGACCTGCGCGATTTCAAAGCCACTTACGGCGTCGATGCCACTGACGTGGCCAAGCGCCTCATGGACTTCGGCTTCCACGCCCCGACCCTCTCCTTCCCGGTCCACGAGACCCTGATGATCGAGCCCACCGAAAGCGAACCGCTCAGCGAACTCGACCGCTTCGTGGAGACCCTCAAGACCATCGTGGCCGAGTGCGAAGCCATCAAAGCCGGTACACTCGACAAGGAAGACAATCCCGTCCGGATGGCCCCACACACCGAAGACGAAGTGTGCGCCGATACCTGGACGCACCCCTACAGCCGCACCCAGGCCGCTTTCCCGCTCGACTGGATCCGCGCCAACAAACTCTGGCCGGCCGTCAGCCGCGTCGACAATGGCTACGGCGACCGCAACCTCGTGACCAATGTAGAATAAAACAGAATCATTCATTCACCTTTAATTTTTAACCGTATGAAAAAAATCCTCATTACCCTCGTCGCGCTGGTGGCCCTGTCCACCGCTGCGCATGCCCAGTACGGCAACGCCCTCGGTGTGCGCGTCGGCGCCGGCTCCGCTTTCGGAGCAGAACTCTCCTACCAGGGCTTCCTGGGTGACATCAACCGCGTCGAACTCGACCTGGGCGCCAACTTCGGCTCCTACAACGCTGTTTCGGTGGCTGCTGTCTATCACTGGCACTGGTTCCTGGCCGGCGGCTTCGGCTTCTACATCGGCCCGGGTGTCCAGGGTTATGTCGTTGAAAGGCATCTCGGCCTTGGCGTAGGCGGACAGATTGGTATCGACTACCAGTTCAACGCCCCGTTCCAGCTCTCGCTCGACGTACGCCCGATGTGGGACATCTTCACCGTCACCGGTGCCGCATTCAACTACGGCGCTGCGCTAGGCATCCGCTACGCGTTCTAGCCGCCGTCACCCCCGACCCGATCGGGGGTCTCGTCATGCCCGGTTTGACCAAAACGTCATGCCCGGCTTAACCAAGACGTCATGCCCGGCTTGACCGGGCATCTCCTGCAGCCTGCTCCTTTCGGGGCGGGCTGCTTTCATTTTCGAAGCAATTTTTTGGACGGTCTCGAAATTTTCGCTAACTTGCGCGCTTAAATGAAGTTATACTTCATACTACGCGGTTTCGGGACCAAACGGCAGTGTTGACCCCGACGGCGGAGCCTTTTATGGCCCGGCCGAAAAGTACCGAGTAAACGGAAAAGCAATATTTAAATCATAACTAACCTATGAAGAAATTATTTTTGATCTTCGCAGTCCTGCTCTCTGGTGCCGCCACGCTGTCGGCCCAGAACGCTTTCGTCGGCGGACACCGGGCATGGACTTTTGCGGTGCAAGGGGGAACGATGTACTCGATCAATGAGAACCGCTTCACCTATGGTGAGCACGGCCATGCCGCCGATCTTTGGACCTGGCAGGGATCCGCAGCCATCGGCTACGAATTCACCGAAGCCATGGGCGTCCGTGTTTCTGTGGGGTACGGCAAAAACGTCAGCGCCTGCAACAGCCGCCAGACAGACTGGGGATTCTACCCCTATCAGTTCAAAAGCATCAATGCTTTCGTTGACGGAACACTCGACTTGAGCCGGAACTACGGCAAAGCCTGGTCGTTCCATCCGGTTCTTTACGCAGGTATCGGTCTGGGACACACCTATGGTTTTACCGACCCCAAGCATCCGTGGCAGGGTCAGTATATGACCTTCAACAACAATGTCTTCGGTTTCCGTGGCGGTTTCATCGCCGAGTATGATTTCACCGATTGGTTCGGTATCTATGTCGATCTTTGCGGCGAGGCATACAACGATAAATACAATGGCCTCCAGCCTACTGAACAAGACCAGCAGGGTTTCAAAGGCTACGGCGGTTTCCCGCTTGACCTGCGCGCCATGGCTTCCTTCGGCGTCATCTTCCGAATCAATACCAAATAACCTACGGCCATGAAACACAGCAAACTCTTCATCGTCCTGCTGGCAGCCATCTTCTGCTTCAGCGCTTTCGGACAGGAAAAATATGAAAACAAGTGGTTTGGCGGTGCCGGCGGCGGCATGAACTTCGGTACTGACGGTTTCGACCGCAGCCTCCGCGAAATCTCACACTTAGGCGCAGGCACGGCCATCGACGCATGGGTCGGCAAGCGCTTCAACGACTGGATCGGCGTACGCGCCGGTTATCAGGGCCTGAACATCTCCAAACGCTATGTCGAGTATGGACAGTACCCGTTCAATTATATCCACGCTGACGCCATGCTGATGTACAACCGTTTTGTCATGCCCTATGTGCATGCTGGTTTTGCCAAACTAGACAAGGCGACGCCTGCAGGCGGTATTGGTGTAATGGTGCCCATCCACCTGAGCAAGGTACTGAGCATCGTGCCCGACATTAAAGCAACCCTCTATAGCGACAAAGCTTATAACGCAGGGGACAAAGGTCTCGCAGCCAACGTGAGCGCCAACGTTGGACTGGCCGTCAACCTGGCCCGTCCTCGTGCCAAGAAGGTAGAGCCGGTCTATGTGGTCCCCGAACCGGAACCGCAGCCCGAACCGCAACCCGAACCGGTTGTCGTTCCTGAACCGGAACCCGAACCGGAACCGGTCATCGACCTCGTGCAGAAGTCCGAAGAATTCACGTCCCGCATCGCCGGTATCACGCTCTTCGACTTCGACCGCTACAAGCTCCGTCCCGAGGCCTTCCCGGTCCTCGACGAGATCGCAGCCTGGATGAAAGAGAATCCGGAGCGCACGGCCCTCATCGAAGGCTACACCGACAGCCGTGGTTCCGATGCCTACAACCTCCCGCTCTCGCAGAAACGCGCCGAGTCCGTGCTCTATTACCTCGTCGACAAGGGCGTTGCGAAAGAGCGCCTGACGGCAGAAGGCCACGGCAAAGGCAAGTTTACTGAAGGCAACACCAAGGAAGAAGTCTACCAGCAGAACCGCCGCGTGGTCATCACGCTGAAATAAAAAACCCACACCATGCAAAACAGGCGCATACCGGATTCGTGTGTGTGCCTGTTTGTTTTTCTTTCCCTCTCTTTCGCTCCTTACCGAAGAACATGGAAAACAACAATCTCATTACGGTAACTTCTCCGTTGTTTCCTAACCTAGACGAATTCCAAGCATTACTGAAAGAGATTTGGAACAGCAAATGGGTAACAAACAATGGTCGCTTCCACAATCTGCTGGAAGAAGCGTTATGCGATTACCTTAAAGTCCCTTTCATAAGTCTTTTTACGAACGGGACGCTTCCGTTGTTGACGGCTTTACAGGCACTGCGGATAACAGGGGAAGTCATTACCACCCCCTTCAGCTTTGTGGCTACGACCCATTCGATCTGGTGGAATCATTGTAGACCGGTATTTGTAGATATTGACCCACTGACGGGTAACGTAGACCCCGGTAAAATTGAAGCCGCCATCACGCCATCTACCACTTGCATCTTACCCGTCCATTGCTACGGAAACCCTTGCGATACTTCACGAATCAGGGAGATTGCCGACAAGTACGGTTTGAAAGTCATCTATGATGCAGCCCATGCTTTTGGGGTTGAACAAAACGGCGAGTCCATTTTGAAGCAAGGGGATATGTCCACGCTGAGTTTTCATGCCACAAAAGTGTTCAACACCGCAGAGGGCGGTGCGATGATCATTCACGATGAGGAAATGAAAAGTAGGGTGGATAACCTCAAAAACTTTGGAATCACAAACGAAGTCACTGTGGTTGCGCCTGGCATAAACGGAAAAATGGACGAGATCCGTGCAGCATACGGTCTGCTGAACCTCAAGCAGGTCGATACAGCAATCGAAGCCAGGCGTCAGGTCGCCATCCGCTATCGCAATGCGTTGCGGGATGTTGATGGCATCACCTTCTTCGACGATAAGCCCAGTATAAGGCATAACTACAGCTATTTCCCTATCTTCGTGGATGCCGACAAATACGGTATGACCCGCGATGAACTCTACTTCAAGTTGCGCGGCAAAGGCATCTGTGGCCGCCGCTATTTCTATCCACTCATCAGCACCTTCAGCACCTACCGCGGCCTGCGCAGCGCAAGCAAAGAGAACCTGCCCAATGCGTACAAGATGGCGGACAGTGTTATTTGCCTGCCGATGCACCACGCGCTTTCCGACGAAGACATTACCCGAACCATTGACATTGTTCGCCAGTAATACCCGATGAAAAAAAAGCTGATGCTCCTGGGAGGAATCCGGTATCTTTTGCCCGTCATTGAGGCGGCGCATCGGCAGGGGTATCATGTAATAACTGCCGACTATCTGCCTGATAATATCGCCCACAAGTATTCGGACGAATATGTGAATGTAAGCATCGTCGACAGGGAAGCCGTGCTCCAGGCCGCCAGGGAGAAAAGAATCGACGGTATTATGTCGTTCGGCGTCGATCCCGGAGTCGTCAGTGCGGCCTATGTTCAAACGAAACTGGGGCTTCCTTCTTTCGGGCCTTTCCATTCCACAGAGATTCTTCAGAACAAGGACAAGTTCCGCGCATTCCTGAGAGACAATCATTTCAACGTTCCCTATTTCAAGAGTTTCAGTACTCTCTACGATGCAATCAAGGAAAAATCAGAATTCGATTACCCCGTCATCGTCAAGCCTACGGATTCGGCCGGCAGCAAAGGGGTTTCACGTGTAGACAGGGAAGACCAACTGAGGCCAGCATTGGAATCAGCCTTTAAGTATTCCATATCCGGTCACGTCATCATAGAAGAGTTCATTGAGAAAAAAGGATGCTCGTCCGATACGGATTGCTTTTCCATAGACGGAAAGCTTGCTTTCGTCAGCTTTTCCGCCCAACGGTTTGACCTGGAAGCTTCTAACCCTTATACACCCTCTGCATATTCCTGGCCGGCAACTTTCACGGAAAAAGAATCAGCGTATCTCACCAGAGAGATTCAACGGCTCATTTCCCTGCTGGAAATGAAAACACTGGTCTATAATATCGAGACACGAATCGGAAAAAACGGCAAGGCTTACATCATGGAACTAACGCCACGTGGAGGCGGTAACCGCCTCAGCGAAATGTTACGATATGCCACTGGGGTCGATATGATAACGGCCGTCACTCGGGCGGCTGTTGGAGATCCTATCGATGAAATCAAGCAGAACCCGTATAATGGACATTGGGCAGAAATCATCCTCCACGCCGATAGACAAGGACGGTTCCAGTTAATCCAGATTGATGATACAATCCCCGCCGATATCGTTGAAAAGGATTTATGGGTTAATCCCGGGGATGAAGTTCACGCATTTAACGGGGCCAATGATGCAATCGGCACATTAATCTTGCGTTTTGATGATGCCGAAATAATGGAATACTACATAACTCACCATCGAGAATGGCTAACTGTATGCATCCAATAATTGACGCTATCGGTGGTTATTTTGAACTCGCCGACTTTGAAGAAGGGTCATTCCCGCTTTCTAACGGTGTTCTCTTGAATACAGGTAGAAATGCCCTGGAATACATCCTCCGTTCCATCGGCAAAATAAACCGGCTTTATATTCCGCACTATACTTGTGAAGCAGTTCTGGAACCTATTCGTAAACTCGGCGTTCCGTGGACTTTTTATCATATCAATTATTCTTTTGAGATTGATGAAAATTTATCCCCTGCTGAAGGAGAGTATATTATTGCCAACAATTACTTTGGAATTAAAGACGCTTATATCGAGCAGCTGGCAAAGCGATATAGCCAGCACTTGATTGTTGATTGTGCCCAAGCCCTGTTAGCCAAACCCATCCCGGGTATTAAAACTTTCTACAGTACTCGCAAGTATGTCGGTGTGGCCGATGGCGGGGTCGCTTGCTTGGGAAATGATTGTATTAACCCGGTTCCTATTACGGAGACAGAACGCACCGACAATCATGACAGCCATCTTTTTCTCCGGAAACGATTCGGGGCCGAGGCAGGATTCAAGGAATTCAAGGAAAATGAAAAAAAACTGGGCGACCAACCCATCCGGTGGATGTCAGACACGACGAAAGTCATATTGGAGCATATTGACTATAATTCAATCAGGGCAAAAAGAAACAACAATTTCTCCATCCTCCATAAATCCTTGAATAATTATAATCATCTGACTTTGTCAGACATGTCTTCATTTTCAAGTCCGATGATTTATCCGTTCTTTACTCGAGATGCCCAGAGCCTTCGACAACACTTAATCGAACATAAGGTATTCGTGGCCAAATACTGGCCAGAAATGTCTTTCAGTCCCAATCATAGTTGTGAAAGGACTTTTGCAGACGGAATCATAGCTTTGCCGTGCGACCAAAGGTATGATAAAGAAGACATGAATCGCATTATCACTATTATTTTGACTTGGTATGAAGAAAAAAATCATCATTTTCGGAGCGACCGGTAATGTGGGCTCATACGTTTTCAAGTATGCCACAGAGTATTTTAACCCCGAAGAATTTGAAGTAATCGCCTCTGGACGGCGGAATACTGACTTCTTTTCAAAAAGAGGGTTTCCGTACTATTCAGTTGATATCTCCAAAGCCGAAGATTTTAATAAACTTCCTCAGAAAGATGTTTATGCCATAGTATACCTGGCCGCGCAGATTCCTTCTTACATGTCTGGATATCATCCGGAAGAATACATACAAGCGAATATTATCGGAGCCTATAATGTTTTAGAGTATTGCCGCAAAGTTCAGGCAGACCGCATTCTCTTTTCCACAACCGTATTTGACATTTCCTTGACAGCGGAACCAGGTAGGATTTTATCGCCAGACGAACCCTTAAACTTCAGCTATAAAGGGGATCATGCGGTTTATGTTATTTCCAAGAATACGGCGATCGAACTAATAAAGCATTATCACGCGGAATATGGTCTTAAGTATTTCGTGTTCCGCTTCCCCACCATATATAATTATAGCCCATACCATTACTATCATCCTAACGGGATCAAGACGCTACGACCAGTGTACCGTATGATAGACCTCGCACAAAAAGGGGAACCTATCGAATTATGGGGCAATCCAAACTATGCCAAGGACATGGTCCACGTGTACGACTGTGCTCAGATGTTATGCAAAGCCGTTGAGGTCAATCGGGAAACGGGGTTTTACAATGTGGGTACCGGTATTCCTGTCACACTTAAAGAACAAATTGAAACCATCATCAAGGTCTTTTCACCTAAAAACCACCCGTCTCACATTGTTTATTGTCCCGAAAAACCTTGTGGCGGAGGATTCTTGATGGATGTGAGCAATGCGAGGGATGAACTGGGTTACGAACCCAAATATGATTGCCTGGCTCTTTTCATGGATTACAAAAAAGAAATGGAAATAAATCGGTTCAAGGAGTTGCGAGGAGAGTGAATCTTATGAATGAGAATCCTCTGCTTAGTATTTGTTGTCTCGTTTATAACCACGAGAAGTATCTAGAACAGTGCCTTGAAGGGTTGTTGATGCAACAAACAGATTTTGATTTCGAGATCTTAGTACACGATGACGCATCAAAGGACCGATCACAGTCTATTATTCGAGACTATAGCCAAAAGTATCCTTCTCTCTTTAAGACAATTCTTCAAACAGAAAACCAGTTTTCCAAGGGCAGGCGAATCCTGCCAATCCTTTTTCAAAGAGTACAAGGCAAATACATTGCCCTATGCGAAGGCGACGACTACTGGACAGATCCGTTGAAACTGCAAAAGCAGGTTGATTATTTGGAGAAAAACGAAGATTGCTACATGTGCACGCATGCTTCTTACTGGGACATCAAGGGAGAGTTGTTGCCAGGAGGGTGCCAATACGAGGATGAGCGGGATTTGACAACCGAAGAGGTCATTCGCAATGGGGGACTCTATCTTGCTACCGCTTCGCTTCTTTTCCGAAGAGAGTTGCTTGATTCCAGGCCCCAATGGATGAAAAAAGCCGATATCGGAGATTTTCCTTTACAAATTCATGGCTCTGTTCGCGGAAAACTTCATTATTTCCCACAACGAATGTGCGTTTATCGATATCAAGCCCCCGGATCTTGGACATTTAACATAAGGAACACCGGTATCAATACTAAACACATGAGTACCGAAGTCGCCTGGTTAAAGAGTTTTGATGAAGAGACCAATCATCAGTACTCGGAAGCTGTCTATAGTCACCTCTTACCATTTTGCCGCGAACTATATCATTCCAAACAGCTATCCCTGATCGACTATCTTCGCGCCCTGAAAAATTCTCAACCTCGTTTTTTCATATTGTTTCTGTTTCAAAAGTTTTTCATGCGTTTGAAAACATTTTTCAAACACATCTTTGGAATCAAACAATAAGATTAGCATTACTATTATGACTATCGCTATCATTATCGCCGGCGGATCTGGCTCTAGAATGGGGCAAAGCATTCCCAAGCAATTTATCACGATTCACGACAAACCCATCCTTCTCTACACGTTAGAAGGATTCCAGTGTCACCCCATGATTGACGCCATTGAGGTTGTCTGTATTGACGGGTGGCAGGAAGTCGTGTGGGCCTACGCCCGGCAGTATAGCATTGACAAACTCAAGTGGATCGTTACAGGAGGAAAAACCGGTCAGGAATCCATCCGGAATGGCGTTTTCAATCTGGAAGGTAAATGCTCTGACGGCGATATTATCGTCATCCACGATGGCATCCGGCCGCTTGTTGATGAATTCGTTCTGACTGATGTCATTGAACTGGCCAGCAAAAAAGGCAATGCGGTCACCTCCATGCCTTACAACGAGCAAATTTTCATAGTAAATGAGAATGACCCTTCTACCACCTGTCAATATATTCCCCGCGAAACCCTTCGCCGGGTCGCTACCCCGCAGGCCTATCGGTTCGACAAACTTGACTGGGCCTACCACGAGGCTTTCGAAAAAGAAATCGGCATATACGGATCTTCCTACACCAACACCATGATGGTCGAATTGGGGGAGGCTTTGCATTTCGCCGCCGGAAGCGACAAGAACATCAAACTCACGACGAAGGACGACCTTGAACTGTTCAAGGGGTATTTGGAAAGAGCGAACCGTCAATCCTGACTTGAATGAAACAACTCTTCGATAACGCATCCTACAGGAAAGATCTGTGCTATATCGCCACGGCACCGTTTCTGCCGTGGGATATGCTTCAGGGTTCTTCCCTTTTCATCTCGGGAGCTACCGGAATGATCGGAAGTTGTCTGGTGGATGCTGTCATGTTCAGAAACCAAAACGATAATCTGCGGTGCAAGGTGTATGCCCTATCCCGTAGTCGGGAGAAAGCGCTGGCCCGTTTTGCCGAGTGGTCAGTCTCGCCACTATTCCATATTATAGAAGGGGATGTCAATGATTTGATTCCTTTTGCTGAAGGCGAATCCTGTGATTTCGTTTTGCATCTGGCCAGCAATACACATCCAGTAGCGTACGCCACTGATCCGATCGGAACCATAACTGCCAATATCATTGGAACAAAGAATATGTTGGACCTCGCTGTCCGCTGTCGTGCCAAACGGTTCCTTTTTGCTTCTTCCAATGAAATTTACGGCGAAAACCGAGGCGATCAGGAACTGTTCGACGAGTCCTATTTGGGCTACATTGACTGTAACACCTTGCGTGCCGGCTACCCGGAGAGCAAGCGGTGTGGAGAAGCGCTTTGCCAGGCATATCGAAAGCAGAAGGGTCAGGATGTCGTCATCGCACGACTAACCCGCTCATTTGGCCCGACACTACTGCCATCAGACACCAAAGCCGTGTCGCAGTTCCTGCGAAACGGTCTGCGCAAAGAAGACATCGTTTTAAAAAGCGTTGGCACTCAGTATTACTCCTACACATATACCGCAGATGCTGTCACAGGACTACTTACCGTCTTGCTCAAGGGAGAGGACGGCCAAGCCTACAATATCGCAGATACTCAGTGTGACATTCAACTCAAAGATCTGGCGGTCCTGATCGCCTCCACTACTGGCACCCGTGTTATTTTCGATCTTCCCGATGCCATTGAATCTGCCGGATTCAGCAAGGCGACCAAAGCAAGACTAGACGGCGCCAAGCTACGGGAGTTGGGTTGGAATATCCAGTATCCACTGAATGAGGCGGTTACCCGAACCCTGAAAATCTTAAAAGACCTTGCGTAAAACGGAAGAACGGATCAGAGAAGCTGTAGAACCGTTTTATTATCGGTTCTTTTTGATTCCGCAGGCAAAACTACGGCAACAGAGACTCGTTCAGGCCATTCGTAAAAAAGGAAGAGCCTCACTTGTCTTTCTGGTTTCCTCCCTGCCGATGTGGCGGTTCCAAACGCTCTATGACCGACTATCCAAAGACGCCCGCTTCGACATACATATCGCCTTGTTCCCGTTAACCACATTCAGCCAGGCACAACAATTATCCGCCATTCAACAACTCAAGGCGTATTTCGACGAACGGCATATTCCTTTTCTCGACTTGTCTGACACAGACACGCCCGGATTTGCTTTGCGCAAAACTGTTGATCCCGATATTTTGTTCTACCCACAACCGTATAGTCATCTTTTCGGAAACGATCTGGACAGTTTTTCCTTCTCTGACAGACTGCTCTGTTATATTCCGTACGCCATGCTGACGGCCAGCGAACCTTGGGCGTATAAAAGCCATTTGAACAACGTGGCCTGGCGATTGTTTTTTCAGTCCGAATCGCGAAAAAAAGAGGCCACAGCGATCTTGTACAATCGAGGAAAAAACATTCGTATCGTTGGAGAACCCATGTCAGATCTCTTTGCTCTCCCCGTTGCACAGGATGCGTGGAAGCCTCAGGAAATAAAGAAAAAACGGGTAATTTGGGCGCCTCATTTTACCCTTTCGGACGATTATTATCTTCATCGGAATTCGTTTACCTGGTTGAGCGACTTCATGCTGGATGTGGCAGCGCGCTATCGCGATCAGATTCAGTTTGCCTTCAAGCCCCATCCCAGGCTACTTTCCGTCCTCTCCGAGTTGCCCGATTGGGGGAAGGAGCGTGCAGACAATTACTATGCCCTTTGGTCAGAAGGACCTAACACACAACTGGAAACCGGAAGCTATATCGATTTGTTCAAGGGATCTGATGCCATGATTCATGACAGCAGCTCGTTTTCGGTTGAATACCACTTCACGGGAAAACCCGTAATGTTTACGGCGACAGACTTACTGCCCATTACCAACATTTTAAATGAGTTTGGCCAGACAGCCATCCTGGCGCATTACCAAGGAAAGAATACTGAAGACATACTCTCGTTCTTGAATCATGTGGTGTTGGAAGGAGAGGATCCTATGAAAGAGAAACGCCAAGCTTTTTATAACCAGTATTTACTGCCGCCCAACGGCAAATGTGCTTCCGACAATATTTACCACGAAATCGTGACATCCATTTGGAGATGATAAAAATAAGATGGCTGACGACCTGAAACAAAAAACAGTTACCGGGGTTTCCTGGAGTTTTGTCGAACAGATTCTCACCCGAGGCGTGAACTTTGTCATCGGCATTATCTTGGCCCGACTGCTTACCCCGACTGATTATGGTCTGGTCGGAATGTTAGGAATATTCATTGCAATATCCCAATTATTCATTGATGGCGGACTGGCCGGGGCTCTTGTCAGGACTAAGAATCCCGGCGAAAAGGATTATTCTACTGTATATATCATCAACGTGGTTATGAGCGTTGTATTATACGCTATCCTTTTTGCCATCGCTCCTGCCATCGCCACTTTCTATGAACAACCACTCCTCAAGAACCTGCTTCGGGCAACCTCTTTATTGCTTGTTATCGGAGCCATCTCATCAGTCCATGGGGTTGTATTGACCATTCGAGTCGATTTCAAATCCAAGACATTAATCTCTTTGATTACCGCCGTTTTCTCTGGTGGCCTGGGTATTATTTGCGCCTATTTGGGAATGGGTGCATGGGCATTGGTCGTACAATCGCTTGCCTCTGCTCTTGCTGGGACCATCGCAACAATTGCTTTTGTCCGATGGTTTCCAAAACTTGTTTTTTCGAAGGAATCTTTTAAGCGCTTGTTTTCCTATAGCTCAAAAATGCTGGCCGCCACGTTCATTAGCATTATATATGAAAATGTATATCCGCTTGTGATCGGCAAGCGCTTTACCGCAGCTGACGTAGGATTGTATTCTCAGGCGGGCAAGTTCCCCGGGGTTGCCAATGGAACTATTTCCGGTGCTTTAAGTCGGGTATCATTTCCTGTACTTAGTCAAATTCAAGATGATAATGAACGACTGTTACGCGTTTATGAAAAATACATCCAACTCTCCAGTTTCATCATTTTCCCCGTTCTAATGGGCTTATGCGGATGTGCCCGTCCGTTTGTTTCTCTTTTATTGACTGACAAATGGCTGGATTGTGTGCCACTCATGCAGATTATTTGCTTTTCACTTTTGACCAGCATGCTTACATCCATTAACTTAAATCTTTTATATGTCAAAGGGCGGTCAGACCTTGTCTTGCGATTGGAAATCATAAAAAAGACTTTTGCTTTCGGAATCCTTTTTATCACGATGTTTTTCAACATCACAGTCATGTGCATCGGCCAAGCAATTTATGGTGTCATAGCTCTATATTTTAACACCTATTATACGAAAAAAATTTTGGGCTATTCATTTGGCCAGCAAATCAAGACAGTCTTACCTTACTTTCTTATTTCACTCATCATTTTGGCGGAGGCGCTACTTTCCTCCATACTGATTCCCAACCATTGGATATCTCTCATCGTTTCTTTGGCCATCTGTCCGCCCACATATTGGCTCATCACAAAAGCGGCCAACCTTTATGCTTATTGCGAGGCTAAAGAACTGGTTACAGCACGATTTCCGACAATAGGCAACTGGCTTTAATTTGACGACTTCTTGAATTCTGGGCCCATCTTATCGATTATCATCCCTCTCCACAACACAGAGAGGTACATCGGTCATTGTCTGTCTTCCATCGTTGACAATACGGTAGACAAGACGCTTTACGAGGTAATTGTAATCGATGACGGCTCCACGGACGCCTCCGCACAGATCGTTCGGGATTACTGTGTAAATAATCCCAACATTTCCTGCCACACACAGGAAAACCGGGGTGTCAGCGTTGCGCGCATGAATGGAGTAGCACATGCGGAGGGTGCCTATATCTGGTTCATTGACAGCGACGATTGGATTGAGAAAGACGCACTGTCCAAAGTGATTAATTATCTTGATGACCCCAGAGATATCGACATCCTGATAGCCCCATTTTGCCTGAGATTCCCTGACAAGCAATACGACTATATTGCTCCTGATATCACGGAACCCGCCTTTGTAACAGGTAAAGATATTCTGCGCACGAAACAATATATTTTCGTCGGTCCCCCATATTTCGTTTTCAAGCAGCATTTCCTAAAAGATAATTGGCTTTACTTTCCTGATCACACACGATTTGAAGATGAGTATTTCTCCAGGGTACTGCTCTATCGGGCAGAAAGAATTCACATTCTTACCGAGCCCCTGTACAATTATCGACAGAATGACCATTCTTTTATGCATTCCTGTGACATTCAGGCAGCTCCTTACTTCATCGAAGTATATGGACACTTGAAACAATTTGTCGATGTCGAGGTTGAAAAAAAAGATAAAAGTTGGTTTTATTACAACATCACTTCCTTTCTCCTGGAGAGCATTGTCCGCAATATTGACCAAGTCAATACCCACGGTTTTATCTCCTTTCGCAAGAATAGTCTTCCCTTTATTCGACGGGAGTTTCTAAAGAACCTGCTTCACTTCCCGATCAAAGAGCAAATGCTGGGGTTGTACCTGTTATTTTTCCCACAGTCCTATTACAGGACTTTGAAAAAGCATAACGAGAAGAAAGTCTCATTGGCATGACTGACGAACTGGTAAGTGTCATCATTCCGAATTATTGCCATTCGGATTACTTGGAGCAACGTCTTACTTCTGTACTCAATCAGACATACCAAAACATAGAAGTAATCATTCTCGACGATGCATCGGACGATGATGGAGCTAGTCAAAGAATCATCGAACAATATCGGTCTCATCCGAAGGTAAGCAACATCATCTACAATGCAGTCAACTGCGGTTCTCCTTTCCGACAATGGAAAAAGGGTCTTTCTCTCGCTCGGGGCAAATGGATATGGATTGCGGAGAGTGATGATTATTGTGAATTGCGTTTTTTGCAGACGTGTCTGGATTTCATTTCAGACCAGGACTCCATATCTTTTGTTTACTGCCAATCCCGCCTGGTCAATGCTGTTGGCAATCTCTTAGGATATGCCCCATCTACACATAGCGGCTTGTATGACGGTGCTACGTTTATCAATAAGTTCATGACTGCCGGGTCTTCTGTCTGGAATGCATCAGCTGTCTTGTTCAAAAGAACAAATGCTATCAAGTGCATAGACGAGATTTTGAATTTCAAGGCAGCTGGAGACTATTTCTTTTGGTGTCTTCTGGCCGAGAAAGGCGATGTAGGCGTCATTGACGAACCCTTGAACTTTTTTAGGCAGCACGACGGAAAAGTGACGCCCAAACGCAGCATTGACGGAACGGAAGACTACGAGGTCCTTCAAATTCTCCATTATTTGGATAGTAAACACTATTTGAAAGGGGTTACTCGTTTTCGAAGTATGCGCCATTTTTATCATCGGCTTTTTGGCTGGGGCTACACGAGCGAAGCTTTACGAACACAACTTCTGCAGGAATATGCAGAGATCGCCACCTTGCCCGTCCTGTTTTACAGACTTGATTTTTTCGTATATCGATTGTTTCGGTATTTGAGAAAAGTATTTGGATCATGAAAGATCCCATTCACATCCTTTGCGCGACAGATGATGCCTATGTACCGTATTACGGTATCATGTTGACATCCCTATTTGAAAATAACAGGACAGAGAGCTTTTCCGTTCATGTGATGACCAGTGGTTTGGGAGAAAACGCCGGGTCTCTTCTCGAGGGAGTAGTCAAGTCATACGCCAATGACATTCACTTTGTCACGATCGATAATTCCCTTTTTGCCGACTGTCCCATCCGGCCGGGTGACCACGTCACTTTGGCTACATATTACAGGCTGATTGCGGCAAACGTTTTACCAGAGCGTATCAGCAAAGTCTTATGGTTGGACGGAGACATGATTGTCAACAGCGCTGTCCGTCCCCTTTGGGAAACGGACTTGAATGGTTTTGCAATTGCCGCCGTGACGGATGAATCGTTTGCTAATCCGGACATTTATCAGCGTCTGCAGTTGAGCCGAGACATTCCGTACACCAGCGCCGGCGTTTTGCTGATCAATCTGGATTACTGGCGGACAGCGCATGCTACTGACCGTTTCATGGAGTGTATCCGCGAAAAAAGCGAAAGCCTACTTTTCCACGATCAGGACACACTAAACATCGTGCTCCAGTATGAAAAGCAATTGCTTCCTTTGACCTGGAATTTCCAAAGCGGTTTTTTCACCGCCTGGTATTATCCCTATTATCCTAGTCCTTTTCAACAAGAGATCTTGCAAACTGCGGAATATCCCAGCATTATCCATTACACGGGACCCACGAAGCCCTGGTTCAAGAATAGTCTTCATCCCTATCGCGCCTATTATGAGAAGTACAAGGCGCTTTCCCCGTGGAAAGATCTCCCGAAGAAGAGTTCAGGACCAATCAAAGACTTCCAGGACTGGACAGGAAAGGTGTTTCGAATAATGAAACTGCGTCCGTCATCCTATATCATCGAGGACCACAACAACCCCTGATGCAGGAACCATCCCAACAATCCATTCAGTCACGAACGATTGATGCTCTTCGCTTCCCAATGGCGGCGCTGGTAGTGTTGCTTCACACAGCTGCCTTGGGCGTTGGAAGTCCGCACCCGATCTATTCGACACTTAGTATTGGGTTTGGCCGGGGAATTTGCCGGGTGGCGGTACCCTGCTTCTTCATGATTTCCGGATATCTTTTCTTCTCTCAATTGGAAGACAAGTGGGATACGCACATCTGGATCGGCAAACTCAAAAAACGATTGCGAACCCTTTTGGTTCCCTACCTGCTTTGGAACATCATTGCTGCTGTTGCCATTTGGGGGTATCATTGGATATTTGCCAAGACACATGGGGAAACTTATCCGTCTTTTCTCGATCACATTGTGAATGCGCGCGGACTCTGGGATGATGCCGGAGGCCTTCCGTTTGATGGTCCGTTATGGTTTATACGCTACTTGATGATCTTTGTGGCAGCGGCTCCGCTGTTTTGGTTTTTTGTCAAATATCTGCGCATTTGGGGGCTACTGGCTTTAACTCTGGTTTTCATTAGTATAGGCCATGTTCCCGAAGGAATCGTCTTTTTTGCGGCTGGAGCCTGGTTCCGGATAGAGAAGAAAAACATGCTTGAGGAATTTCGGTACGGGCAATACTTGACCATTGCTATAGCAATCCTCTCGCTTATTGGCCTGACACTCACCTTTAGGGAGCATCCTGTGTCTTACCGGATCAGCAGCAGTATTTTCGTCCTTTCCGGGACAGTCGTTTTCTTTTTGTTGGCCGGCAAGTGGGTTGAAGGGGGCGGTAGTGCCCATCCGCTTCTGGTTCGGAGCAGTTTCTTTATTTTTGCGGCCCATAATATTTTGATTCTCCATGATTTTTCGCATTGGATCATCCTGCATGTCCTGCCTTTTCAAAGAGAATGGGTGGAGTGTGTGGATTTGTTTCTCCGGCCTACAATCGCCGTGCTGACTTGCTTGATTCTTTTTAAAATAATGGAACGTCTAACCCCCAAGACACTATCTCTTTTGACAGGAGGAAGAGGATTATGAAAGCATACGACTACCTGATTGTGGGTTCCGGCCTCTTCGGTGCCGCATTTGCATACTTTGCCAAACGAGCTGGCATGCGATGTCTTGTGATTGACAAGCGCCCTCATGCAGGCGGAAATGTGTATTGTGAAAGGATTGAAGGAATCAATGTGCATCAATATGGGGCACATATTTTCCATACATCCAACAAGGAAGTATGGGATTTCGTAAACTCGCTTGTCCCCTTCAACAGATACACCAATTCTCCTATCGCCAATTATAAAGGAGAACTGTACAATCTGCCGTTCAATATGAACACTTTCCATCAGATGTGGGGTGTTTCATTGCCGGAAGAAGCATTCGCAATTATTGAACAACAGCGTTTTGAAGCCAAAGCCAGGATGAAAGAAGATGGCGTTGAAGAGCCCCGGAACCTTGAAGAGCAAGCGCTTCTTCTCGTGGGACAGGATATCTATGAAAAGCTGGTCAAAGGCTATACGGAAAAACAGTGGGGCCGCGACTGCCGAGAACTCCCGGCTTTTATCATCCGTCGTCTGCCCGTTCGCTTCGTCTATGACAACAACTATTTCAACGACACATACCAAGGTATCCCTGAAGGAGGTTACAATAAACTGATTGACGGATTGCTGGAAGGAATTGAAATCCGAACGAATTCCGATTATTTTGAAGACCGGGGCCATTGGAACAGTCTGGCAGATAAGATTGTCTTCACCGGGCAGATCGATGCGTTCTTTGATTATAGTTTTGGGAAACTGGATTATCGGGCAGTCCGTTTTGAAACAGAAGTTTTGAACACACCCAATTTCCAGGGAAATGCCGTCATCAATTATACGGATAGGAAAACACCCTACACCCGAATTATTGAGCACAAGCACTTTGAATCTTTTGGGCAGGCTGTTTATGATAATCCCCGCACCGTCATTTCCAAGGAATATTCCACCGAATGGCAGGAGGGGATCGAACCATTTTACCCTGTCAACGATAAAAAAAACAGTGAGTTATACTTAAAATATAAAATACTGGCAGATCAAAACAAGAGTGTAATCTTCGGAGGACGTTTAGCTGAATACAGGTATTATGACATGGCGCCCGTCATGATTCAAGCATATACCCGGGCCAAATCCCTTTTCTCAATTCAATCTCTTAAATAGTATGAGTTCTCCTAACTGTACAGTTTTGGTGTGTTGCCACAAAAAGGATATTTGTGCAACACAAGCGCCTTACTTACCCATTCAAGTCGGTAAAGCCATTTCCAGCGTAGATATTGGCATAACAGGAGATGATACAGGCGACAATATCAGTGCCAAAAACAGTAGCTACTGCGAATTGACCGGAATGTACTGGGCCTGGAAGAACCTAAAAGATGTCTCCATCATCGGTCTTTGCCATTATCGGCGATACTTTGATTTTCATCATCAGGGAAGGTGCGGTTTTCCTTACACCTCATTTAAAACAACCCAGTTCCAAAACTTGAAACTGGATATTCCCGAGACGATACTCGAGCAAGTTAAGAATGGCTCTGTTGTACTGGCAGAATCAGAGAATTTCAGACATTCTCTTTTTCAGGACTATTGCGAATGCCACATCAGTGATGATATCCGAACGTTAAACATCATTATTCAAGCTACCCAGTCGCAGGCATTCAAAGATGCTTTTTTCAAAGTTATTTATCAAGGCAATCATTTAAGACATTATAATATGTTTTTGATGAATTGGGAAACATTCGATAATTATTGTTCCTGGCTTTTCCCCTTGCTGAAAGAAGTAGAAAAAACCATCGACATTTCCCACTATAGCCCGTCACAAAAGAGAATTTTCGGTTATATGGCTGAACGGCTGCTCAATGTATGGGTAGAAGCCAGCCACTGTAAAATCATCGAAAAATCCGTCATCTGGCTTAATGATCAAGAGGACAGAATGAGTCACTACTCCCTCTTCAAGTACAAACTGAGGGTCATCGTTAATAATATCGCTCATTTCTTCTCCAAGCCTCGTCAGTCCCAATAATGACACATGCATGGCTCATTATCGCGCACAATGAATTCGGCATTCTGCAACGACTGGTATCGGAGTTAGATGACGAGCAAGGAGATATCTTCATTCATTTTGACAAAAAAGTTCAAGATCTGCCTAAGATTCATTCGTCAAAGAGCCGTCTTTTTGTCTTGGAAGACCGCATAGATGTTCGTTGGGGCAGCATATCACAGATCAAATGTGAACTGGCTTTGTTTGAAGCAGCGGCCAAAAAAGGTCCCTACGATTATTATCATGTGCTTTCGGGAGCAACCCTGCCGCTTAAGCCGTTTAACGATATCGATGCCTATTTCAAGGCTGCCGAAAAGAAATCCGTGCTGACAGGATTATGTCAGGATTTGCCTTATCAGGAAACGCTCAAGGTCCGGCGGTATAACTTCTTCTTGAAAGGATACACCTCTCCTCGATCAGGAATGCGTACTATCTCTCAGTTTCTATGGAAAAGTGCCATTGCGGTTCAGAGGTTTTTTGGCGTTGAAACTAATCGGGACAAGACTTTTTATAAAGCCAGCAATTGGTTAAGTTTGACGGAAGAGGCCTTACAGTACATTCTTGGTCGAAAACGAACGATCTTAAAAACCTATCGTTGGAGTTTCTGTGGTGATGAGTATTTCGTTCCCTCTGAACTGATGGCATCAAGCCTTAACAATAAGATTCTCAATAGCGACAACTACCTCTACCGGAAAATCGTCCGTTCCACGGCTACGGCTTACAAATTGGACGATCTCCAGTCACTGCGTGCGACCGGCTGCCTCTTTGCCAGAAAATTCTCAAGTCAATGAACCTTTCCAGGACCTTTCTTTGGCGGAAACTGCGAGAACGCAAAATTCTTACGGCCCATCGGCACATAGCGGCCATTTGTCGGGAATTGATTGACGAGTATCACGTTCACCCTCAAAATTTTTGCATAAAACCTAAGAACGATCAAGGGACAGACAGACTGATTTGGCAGTTTTGGGCACAAGGATATGACCAGGTCCCGGAAGTAGTGCGGCAATGCCTGACATCGGTTGATTTCTGGGCTGGTGATTACAAGATCATACGGCTGTCTGACGCAAATCTTTCGGAATTTCTGGATATCCCGGATTTCGTACTGAAGAAACGTTCTGCCTATTCACGCGCCCATTTTGCCGATCTTCTCAGGCTGATGCTATTGAAAGCTTATGGAGGTATCTGGTTAGATGCGACTGTTATGCTTTCTGGCCCCATTCCGACGGAATTTTCCCGACAAGATCTCTTTTTTTTTCGCCGCGACCCGAAAGAGCCGCATTACAAGTATTGGCGAAATACTTATGCTTATTACTTTGGCTGGACGAAAGGTTTTCGGGTCAATATGCTCAATAGTATCCTCTTTGCAAAAGCAGGAAACCAGGAAATCTCCGAATTATGCGATATGCTGCTTTTGTGGTGGAAATGGCACGACAGTATTCCGGACTACTTCTTCTTCCAGATACTTTTCGATGAATATGGTTACCCTTCTGACATGCCGATTGTGAGCGATACTTTGCCACATTATTTGCAACAGTCTATCAATGATCCAAATTTTAACTTGATGTCCCACGAAGAAATTCTGGCCACGATTCCCATACATAAACTGACGTACAAATAATATGACAGCCAAAGAAAGTATCCTGGAGTGGCTCATCCGTCCAGAAAAGTATTATATCCGAAGATATCTCCGATTCCTCCGACAAGAAGAACGCTATACTTTTACCAAGCCCAGAAAGTTATTGGCTTTTTGGTATAAAGCCCGGAAGAATCGCCTGGGATCCCGACTTGGTTTTATCATTTGCGCCGGATGTTTTGGAGAAGGCCTGGTTATCGAGCACTATGGCTCCATCATCGTCAATCCCAAATCTCGTATTGGCCGCGACTGCAAGATTCACGGCAATTGCTGTATTGGCAGTACCGGCGGTTATCCCGACGACTCACCTATCATCGGTAACAATGTAGATATAGGGCAATTTGCCCAAATTCTTGGGGGCATTCGTATTGCTGATGACGTTAAAATTGGAGCCGGTTCAGTGGTCATAAAAGACGTTTTAACTCCAGGTGTCACTATTGTCGGCATTCCAGGAAAGCCCATCAATTAATAGTCACGATGGTTTGTGTTTCTGTCATCGTTCCGATTTACAATACAGCGCGCTACTTGTCCAGCTGTCTTGAGAGTATTCTGAATCAGACGTTTTCAGACTTTGAACTAATTCTTGTAAATGACGGCAGTACAGACGGGAGTCTGGAAATTTGTGAGCATTTTGTACAGACAGATTCTCGTATCCGTCTGGTTTCACAGAGCAACCAAGGCCAGCAAGCAGCCCTGGAAAGAGGGGTCTCCCTTGCTGAAGGGGCATGGCTTTTCTTTGTTGATTCTGATGACCACTTACCTGACAACGCTCTCCACAATCTTTATGATCAGTGCGATGACCATACCGACATCATCGTCGGTTTTTCCTATCCTGGGGATGGCTCCGTTCGACAAATCACTATCGAACAATGGCGTGAATTGCAATTATCTTCCAGTGAAATACTCTGTACCCGATGGGGAAAATTATTCCGCCGCCAGATAATCAATCAAGAGATCATGCAAACCTCTTCTGACATCCGTGTCGGAGAAGATATGATCATGAACATCAAGGCTGCTTTTAACACGCACAAACCCGTTACGGTTTTACAGGACCAAGTCTATTATTATAACCGGAATGCTACCAGCGTTTCTTCAACATACAGGTGGACATCCGAAAGGTTTTATGCGTTATATCAAGCCGTCTGTGAAGCTATCCCGTCCGGCGCAGACTCCCGATATTATCATGCCGCCATTCGCAATGGCCTGGGCATGCTTAGCGGCATTATTATTAAAGGGGCGTGGAAAGAAGTTTGTCAGTTGAAGCATTCTTCTTTGGTTACTCAACTAAGATCTGATATCAATCTGAGGCATTTCAATCCCGGTTTCCGCGAAAGAATGATATTGCGCTATCCGTCAAAATGGATAACGCGCCAATGGATACGGGCCTGCAGAGGATGGCAAATCCTTCGACAGTACATTCATAGAAATCTGTTAAAGCGCTGATCATGATTTCTTTTATCATGCCTGCATTCAAAGGCCGTTTCCTCCGAGAAGCGATAAGTAGTATTCTCAAGCAAACGATATCTGATTGGGAACTGATTATTGTGGATGATTGTTCTCCAGAGAATTTGAAAGTAATTGTCGATTCTTATCCCGATCCTCGGATTCGGTACATCCGGAATGATAATAATATTGGAGGCCGCGACCTTGTAAAGCAATGGAATCACTCCATCTCTTTCGCATTAGGGGAATGGCTTGTCCTCGCTGCTGATGATGACCTTTATCGTCCTACTTTTTGTGAGGAGTGTATTCGATTGACAAAGAAATATCCGCAAGTAAATATTATCCATTCTTCTGTGGAACAAATTGATGAAAACGGTAAGCATCTTTGGAATGACACAATCCTTCCGGAGTATACAAGCCGATACGAATATCTCAATACCTGGTTACGCGGTCTATCCTTTACTTGCATCGGCAACTTCATGTTCCGTCGGCAGACGCTGCTCGATCATGGCGGTTTTATTGACTTTCCATGTGCCTTCGGTTCCGATATCGCTACTCCCATCCGGGAATCACTCAACGGCGTAGCCAATACGCAAGCGATGCTGTTCTGCTTCCGACAGTCCCCTACCCATCTTTCGGCCGACGGTTCCCGCTTCAAGGAAAAAATTGAAGCCATCACATTACTCTCCGAGTGGATTGAACGGATAGGCTGGCCCTTACCGGACAATCCAGAAGATATGGGTTTCTATGCCATCGTCAACCCGGATTATCTGCACAAAAAATGCGTGTATGACTACTTCAACCTGGTCATCAAGTTCCTGCCTTTCAGAAGCATTCCTTCCTACTTACAACGCTGCCGGCGTGCTACGGCCAAAGACAAAGTCATGATGGCCCTTCGGTGGGTCAAGCACCGATTATTTCAATAGCCTTATTATCGATGGCCTCAGATTCTGACTATTTGCAAGCACGACAGTCGACTTTGATCAAAGCGATGCGGTTTCCTCTCATCGTTTTGGTTCTTTATGAACATTCGGTGGGTGTCTATGCCGGCGTAGGAACGACCTATGGCTTTGTATCGGAGATGATCTCTCACCACATCTGCCCGCTTGCCGTGTGCTGGTTTTTCTTTCTTTCGGGATACTTATTCTTTTGGAATCTGAAGGAAAAAGGCTTTTCATTCAAATGGACCTTGTCAAAATGGAAACGGCGTATCTGGACCTTGCTGGTTCCTTATCTGACCTGGAACCTATTGGTAGTTGTGGCCATCCTCCTGAAGAACCATGGCTTCTCTCTTTTCGGCATGCCGGTCAATCCGGATGAAATGCAAGTCGTCCCTTACGGACCATATTATTGGTTTATTGCAGGCCCTGCCAATTTCCCACTATGGTTTATGCTCGACATGATGGAAATGACGCTGGTCACGCCCCTTTTTTATCCCATCTACAAGAAATATCCCTGGGCTTCTCTCGGTATTTTGATCCTTCTCTATTTAAGTCCCTGGATGCCTCGATTCCTTTCCATGCGGGCCATCTTTTATTTCAGTCTGGGTGCCTGGATGAGCATCAACCGGATTTCTTTCCTTTCTCTGGGCAAAAAAGTTAAGATACCTGCTGCAATCATTGCGGTCATTCTATTGGTTCTGGCTACGGCGCAAATGGATAAACCCTGGCATGAATGGCTCCTCCGCGCATTCTATCCTTTTGGAATGATTACCCTCATGAACTTCTGCGACTGGCTGACCCAAAAACCGAAGACGCAAGAAAGGTTTGTCCAGCTCTCGTCAACCGTCTTTTTCATTTATGCCGTCCATGAAATCTATATTTTAGGATGGACAAAAGGTCTCTTCCTCCGCCTTTTCGGGGAAGGAGTGATGGGGACGTGGATCAGATTCCTTTTTGTTCCCATCGTCGTGCTAGGTGTTTGTCTGGTACTCTATTACTTGTTGAATAAACTCATGCCACGAACGCTGGCTTTTATTTGCGGAGGAAGATCGTGATGACTCCGCTCGCCATAGCTTTTACTCCTAACTATTTCGTGCCCGCAGCCACGATGCTGCGGTCGATGCTTGATGCTTCGACTGGAGCTTTCGAGGTTATTTGTCTCGTAACGGAACCGATTCCGGAGCGGATGCAAGAGAAACTGGTACGGCTCGGAGAAGGGCGGTTAACCTTCCGGTACCTGCCGCTGAAAGGCCGTCTGGAAGGTATCTATACAGACCCGCGTTATACGGAAGCGGCTTCGTTCCGGCTGCTGCTGCCAGAGCTGCTGCCAGAATACGACAAGATCGTTTATATCGACTGCGATGTGATTGTACGGCAGGATATCGGGCAGTTATATCGCAAAACAGCATTAGGCGAAAACTGGTTGGGAGTGGTTTACGAAGCACCGATCGAAAAGCAAGCGGAACGGTTCCGGGCGCTGGGTTGCGATCCGAATCGCTACTTCAATTCGGGCTTCCTGCTGATGAATCTTGCTCAGATGCGTCAGGATCATGTTTCGGAGCGGCTGCTGGAAGCATGCCGCGTTCCCTATCTGGAATTTCCCGACCAGGACGCGCTGAATCAGGTCTGCCAGGGCCATGTATTGCCGCTCAGCCCGCTATACAACGGCATCAGGACCTTCTTCATCCCCAAGTATCGCCCGGATTTTATTCGCCAGTACAGTGCACAACTCTGGGAAGAGGTGCAAAGTGCCGCCACAATTCACTACACGGGCGGCAAACCTTGGCGGCTTTTCACGGTCAAGTTCGGAGAATGGTGGAGGACCTACGATTCGCTTCCGGAGGAAATCAAAACGGAATGGACGCCCGACAAAAAAGCATACCGTATTTGGAAATTATATAAGACGCCTGCCGGACGGCTGATCGACGGTTTGCGGAATCTCAAACAGAACATGGCGTAAATATTTTTCTCTTATCTATGGCACAAAGAGAAATGGCAATTGATGTATCAAAAGCATATGGCATTTTGCTTATGATATTAGGTCATTGTAATGGTATCCCTTTTTTGCTCCGTAATTTTATATTCAGTTTTCATATGCCACTATTTTTTATTTTATCGGGTTATTTTTTTAATAAAAAAAAACCGGTAAAAGATGTTTTTAAAAGTGGCACAATCCATTTAGTCAAGCCTTATTTGATAACTTCCATCTTTTGCATTCTTCTTTGCGTGACAGCACAACAGTACGATATCGCAGGACAAAAGGTTATTGGTACAATCATGTCTAATGGCGGGGTGTCCAGTGAAATGTTTGGATCAACATTACCCTTTATTGGACCAATCTGGTTCTTGCTCGCATTGTTTTGGTGCAGAGTTTTCTATACTTACTTGAAGCAAAAGACTGATAAATGTTTGTTATTTTCATTTATTATTTCAACAATCGCACTTCTTATTGGTAAGTATATCGTTAATCTTCCATTAGGGATTCTTACAGGTTTCTGCGGTATGGTATTTTATGCCATGGGGGACTATTGGAAGAATAAAATGAAGATGCCGATGAAAAAGACCTATTTATTTATCGGTATTATCATTTGGGGTCTATGTATATGGAGCGGTCATCTTGAATTGGCAACATTTGATTGTAATAGATACCCTTTCTCTATGATAGCAGCCTTTGTAGGAACCTATGTAACGTATTTGGTTTCGAGCAAAACTCCCCTTTTTCTACAACCGGTTTTGAATTGGATAGGGCAGAATACGCTTTTGATACTTTGCTATCATACTCTTACGTTTTATATATTACAGAATGTCAATCATTATTTCTTTGAACCAAATCAAATAGAATTGCATAGTATCCACAAACTAATCATCTATTTCTGTTTAGGCCTAGGTCTCCCCCTTTTGCATCATGCAATTGGTTCATTTCTTCGCTCAAAGAAAGCATAATACCTGAGATAATAAGAATCGGTATTCTATCCACACTTGTTCATGAAACACGCCTACCTGATTCTTGCCCACAACGAATTCGGGCTCTTGCAGATCCTGCTCAACTGCCTGGACGACACGCGGAATGACATCTATGTCCACTTAGACAAGAAAGTTCCATTTTTTCCGGACCTTCATACAGAAAGAGCCCACCTTCAGTTAATAGAACACCGCATCGACATCCATTGGGGCGGGTTCAGTATGGTTGAAGCAGAGTATGCCTTATTCGAGGCCGCTGCGGCCAGAGGGCCTTATCAGTATTACCATTTGCTCTCCGGAGTGGATCTTCCGCTCAAAAGCCAGGACTACATCCATGCTTTCTGTGACGAGTACGAAGGGAAAGAGTTCATCGGATACACATTGACAGAAATGACGCCCGAACTGGTACGGCGTACGCAGCGTTGGCATCTATTCCCCGAACATTTCAGTCGGAAACGCGATTTCTTCGGACTGGTTCGCGCAGCTGGAATTCTGTTTCAAGAAATACTGGGAATCAAACGGAATCGAAACATCGATTTTAAAAAGGGATCCCAGTGGGTAAGCATTACTGAATCCCTTGTACAATACCTGCTGGCGCAAAAAGACTGGGTCAAGAGAACTTTCCAGCATACATTTGTCCCCGACGAAAGCGTCCTGCAAACCCTCTGCTGGATGTCACCTGACCGGGCGAACCTTTTCAATACAGAAGATGATGCACTGGGTTGCATGCGAGCCATCGGATGGAAAGAAGTATCAAAAGGAGAAAAATGGCAGTTGGTCGATTGGTCGGGTGCCGACTTTGATATCTTGGTCCAATCCCCCGCCTTGTTTGCCCGCAAGTTCAACAGCAAAGACATGGCATTCATCGAAAAGGTTGTATCTTTGTCGCGCCAATAATTACCATGAAATCTTTTCAAGAATTAAAACGAAACTGCAAGAAAGACGTCTCGGCATTCCCGACCGTCAAGGTGGCGCTCGTAGGAGATACGGCCACCCAGTTATTGTCCACAGCCATCCGGGGAACCGGTATTGACCGCGGTTTTCATGTGGACCTTTTCGAAGCGGAATACAACCAGGTCGAGCAGCAGTTCATGGATCCGGGCAGCGATCTGCATGCGTTTGAGCCGGAATTCATCGTTGTGTTCCAGTCCACGCATAAATGGGCAGAAAAACACGCCTTGACCGACAATACCGGGAAGTTAGCCCTGGCCGAGGAACGACTGGACTTTGTACGCACCATCTGCGCATCCTCCCGGGCGAAAATCATCTATTTGAACTACCCGGAAATCGATGATACCGTTTTTGGCAGCTATGCCAATAAAGTATCGCTTTCTTTCAGCTGGCAAGTCCGGAAATTCAATTTCGGTCTGATGGAACTTGCTCAGAATACGCCCAGTTTATTCATTTGCGATCTAGCAGGACTCCAGAACAAATACGGACGGGACTGGTTGTTTGATGCGTCCATCTACACCAGTACGGAAATGATCCTGTCGATTGATTCGCTCCCGTATGTCAGCGCCCGTATTCTGGACATCATCTGCGCATTGAGAGGCAAGTTCAAGAAGTGCTTGATCTTGGACCTCGACAATACGGTGTGGGGCGGCGTCGTGGGCGACGACGGGCTGGAAGGCATCCAGCTGGGACACGGTCTGGGCATCGGAAAAGCTTTTACCGAGTTCCAGATGTGGGTCAAAAAACTCAAGGACCGGGGCATCATTCTCTGCATCTGCTCGAAGAACGATGAGGACAAGGCCAAGGAACCGTTTGAGAAGCATCCGGACATGGTCCTTCGCCTCAACGACATCGCTGTTTTCATGGCCAACTGGGAGACCAAGGTCGATAACATTCGCGCCATCCAGCAGATCCTCAACATCGGCTTCGATTCCATGGTATTCCTGGACGACAACCCGTTTGAACGGAATATCGTCCGCGAACACATCCCCGATATCACAGTCCCGGAACTTCCCGATGATCCGGCCGAATATCTCGAGTTTCTCTATTCGCTCAATTTGTTTGAAACCGCTTCGTACAGCGCTACAGACAAGGATCGTACGAAACAGTATCAGGTAGAAGCCCAGCGGGTCGGCTATGCGAAAACCTTTCACGATGAGGCGGATTTTCTTCGGTCCCTGAATATGGTTTCGACCGTGGAAGGGTTTACGAAATTCAACACCCCGCGTGTCGCACAGCTCTCCCAGCGCAGCAACCAGTTCAATCTCCGCACAGTTCGTTATACGGAAGCCGACATTGAAGCGTTTTCAAACGATCCCGCGGTGATTCCGGTCACTTTTACCCTGGAAGACAAATTCGGTGACAACGGCCTGATCTGTGTCATCATCATGAAGCGGATGGACGCAGAGAGCCTGTTCATAGACACTTGGTTCATGAGCTGCCGCGTACTGAAGCGGGGCATGGAGCATTTCACGCTGAACACTTTGGTCGCCAAGGCGCGGGAAAAAGGATACAAGCGAATCGTGGGAGAATATCTTCCAACTCTGAAAAACGGTATGGTCAAAGACCATTACGACAGGCTGGACTTTACCCCACTGGGCGACGGTCGCTATGAACTTGAACTAGCGACGTATCAAGAAAAAGAATGTTATATCAAAACGAAATAGAAAATGGAAAGAAATGAGATTCTGGCCCGTGTACAGGAGGTTTTCCGGGATGTTCTGGATGACGAAGATATTGTCCTCACCGATGAGACGACCGCCGATGATATCGATGACTGGGACTCCTTGAGTCATATCCAGTTGGTGGTGGCCGTGGAGAAAGCGTTCAACGTTAAGTTTTCTTCGAAAGAGATCTTGTCCTGGAAGAATGTCGGGGCGCTGATAGATTCGATCCAGACAAGAACTGCATAGCGCCGAATGGTTGTCAATTCCTATCAGTTCTGGATTTTCTTCGCAGCCGTCCTGCTGCCCTATTACTCCGTCTTGCGAAAAAGCGGCAAGGGACAAAATGTCTGGCTTCTGCTGGCATCGTATTTCTTTTACGGTTATGCCAACTGGAAGAGCCTGCCGCTTCTGCTTGTCGTTACGGTCATTTACTATCTGCTTGGCATCCACATTGAGAAGAACTGCGAACGCAATCCCAGGAAGTCAAGGCTTTTGATGGTGACAGGCCTCGTCCTGGGCATCGGCATCCTTTTCTATTTCAAATACCTCGGAGCCCTGTTACCGGGTGCATCACCCATCCTGAATGTCGTCGGCATCAGTTTCTTCACTTTCAAACTGCTGAGCTATGTGTTGGAAACCTATCTCGGCAAAATGTCTGCCGAGCGTAATTTCATTGATTTCGCAACCTACGTAGCCTTCTTCCCTACGATTCTGTCCGGGCCCATCGACCGGCCGGGAGAGTTCATTCCCCAACTGGGAAAAGAGCGTCAGGCCAACTGGGAGGGTATTGCAGAGGGATTCAAACGCGTCGTTTGGGGATTGTTTCTAAAACTCTGCATTGCCGACCGGATCAAGGCTTACCCCGATGCCGTTTTCGGAAACGTAGCCTATCACAATACGACGTCTATCATCCTGGCTGCTATTCTTTATGCCATTGAGATGTATGCGGATTTCGCCGGTTACTCAGAAATGGCCATCGGCGTCGGCCGCATCATGGGATTCAAGGTCCGGGAGAACTTTCTCCGTCCTTTCTTTGCCCAGAATGTGAGCGAATACTGGCGCAGATGGCACATTTCCCTTACCAGTTGGATTACCGATTATGTCTATACACCCCTGAACGTGGCTTTCCGCAACTGGGGAAAATGGGGCCTCTACCTGGCTACCTGCATCAATGTGATCCTGATTGGCATCTGGCACGGCGCACAATGGGGATTTCTGTTTTTCGGTATCTGGCACAGTATTTTTCTGGTTCTGGCAGCCGCATCCGAAAAGAAACGCAAGAAATTCGAAAAGAAGCATCAGTTGAAGGGAAAGTGGTATTACAAAATTCCCCGCAGAATCATCACTTTCATCATTGTAGCCTGCGGTCTGGTCATTTTCCGTACGGAGAAGATTGCCGATCTTACGGCCATTGTCGGACAATGCGGAAAGGGATTTGGTCCCATCTTTACGAACGGCTTGCTGGAAATCGGAACACTCGGCCTGTTCTCCATCCTGTTGCTCTTCTTCAAGGAGGTGAAAGACGAGAATGGCTGGAACATCCACTTTCTTCATGCGCAAAAAACTTGGGTCCGTCTCGCATCGATGGCTATCCTGTTTGCCTTTGTGATCTTTGCCGGAGAATTAAATGGATCTTCCTTCATCTACTTCCAATTCTGATGGCATGAAAGGCTCTCTATTTTTCATCCGGGCGCTGATAGTACTGGCCAGCGTGGTCGTCCTCGATCTCGCATGCAAGCCAGCCATGGATTTGTTGCGCAAGGTTTCTCTGCGCGCAAATCCGGACAACTATGAGATGACCTCCTATTATGGCGCTGAAATGGCGACGGAAGACATGCTCATCATCGGAGCGTCCCCAGCCACACACCACTATATCCCAGCTATGCTGAAAGACAGTCTGGGGCTGTCCGTCCGAAATATTGGCAAGGACGGTGCTTTCCTCTACTGTCAAATCTGTCAGGTACGATTAATCCTGGAACGCTATACGCCGAAATACGTGATTTGGGATTTGAACGACGACTGTTTGTCGCACAATCTCGACTGGGGCGATTTCATGGAGATTTCAGATTATTTCCCTTATCCGCTGAATGAATTCAGCAAGACGATCATCCAGGAGATGGGACCGTTCCAGCAAGTTTCCATGCTGTCCAATCTCTATCGGTACAATTCAAAGCTTCCCGAATATCTGTTTGCATTCGTCTCCGGCAGGACTTCGCAGTCAGGCTATGTCCCTTTGTCCGCTGAGCAGGCTTTTACGCCCGAAAAGACGAGCATGAAGGTCGATGAGAGTATCCATTCCTTGAAAGCCAAGTTGCTGGAAGAGATACTCGTTCTCAGTCAGGAAAAGGGATGCCAAGTCGTTTTAGCCACTTCCCCCAGGTTGGCGGATGACGGAGTTCAACAGACAAAACAATATGATGCCTTGAAAGAGATGGCCCAACGACACGCCATCCCCTACTTCAACTACCATACAGATCCTCGCTTTTTCAACGACTTATCCCTCTTCCGGGATACGGATCACCTGAATGAAAAAGGAGCTTCCCTCTATACATCCTGTATTATTGAAGATTTACGGAAGTTTCTTTGAGTGATTGAACCCATGCGCATCAGCCTGATCATCCCGGTTTACAATGCGGAAGCGACGTTGACAGAAACGCTTCGGAGTTTGTCAGCACAGCGTTTCCACGATTTCGACCTGGTCTTTGTGGATGACGGAAGTACCGACCGGACACCGGAACTCCTGCGTAATTTCGTTGCTGAAAGCGGGATTCAATGCCAGATTGTCCGCCAGGAAAACCAGGGCGTGGCCGCGGCCCGCAATCGGGGACTGGAAGCTGCTTTGGGAGATTATGTGGGATTCGTGGATGCCGATGACCAGCTGGAGCCAGATGCACTTGAAAAAGCATCCCTGGCTTTGACATCAGAGGAAGGAGAGGTGGATATTGTAGGATGGGACTGGACGCTTGGATTTGAAAAAAAGGGTAGGTATATGCGCCAGGCCCAATACGATACGGCACTGCAAGCCCTGAAAAACCTAATGGGGGGAACCATGCGTTGGAACCTTTGGCTGTTCCTGATCCGACGCGATTTCCTTCTCCAGCATAACCTCCGTTTTATCGACGGAGCCAATATGGGCGAAGACATGCAGTTCATGATCAAGGCCTTCTGTGCCGCCGACCGGCTAATTCAACTCCATGTGCCCCTCTACCGTTACAACGCTGTGAGCGAAACGTCGCTCAGCCGGCAGTTCAGCGATGTGCGGCGGGCAGAGATTGAAAGGAATCTGAGCGAAGCGATAGCTGCCGTAGCCGCTTCTTCCTATTCAGAAGTATTGACGCCTTTCATTCAGTACTTGAAACTCTTTCTTAAGCTGCCCCTGCTGATCAGCGACGACCGAAGCAACTACGAACTGTGGTACGGCTGGTGGCCCGAGTCCAATGTTGCAGCCACGGATAACAAAGCACTTCCCCTCCGTACCCGGATTCTGCAAAAAATGGCAGCAAACCGATGCTGGTCCGGAGTCAAGGCATATTATTACCTCATCCATCGGTTCGTGTATGGCGTTATGTATCGATAAGTCATGAAAAAATTCCTTGCCGTTGTTTTTTGCGCCATTGTGGTCGATGCATTCTTCTGGGATTTTACCTTGAGAATATTTCCCATCGCCAACTCTAAGATGATCATTGCCGTGGTAGGCGTCCTTGCTTATTTGTTCAAGAGTTTCGAAGAACATAATCTCTCCATGTCCCGCCGTGTCTTGGGCTCTGCTTTTTTAGCCATTATCTTTTCGCTATGGTGTTACATCGCAATCACGCTCAACGGTACCAATGACATAACTTATGTCAAATATTTTACTTCTTTCGCCACTTGGGTCGGCGGAGCTTATGGCGTTTACGCCATTTTGCGTCGTATCCATGGGCACGTTGACCTGATGATGATGACACGTTACATTGCTATTGTCTGTGTGGCACAGTGCGTCATAGCTTTGCTAATTGATAACGTGCCGGCTGTTGAAGCGACGGTCAAATCCATTTTTTGGCAGGGTTATGAATTTTTCGAACGAGGAAATCGGCTTTACGGCATCGGCTGCGCCCTCGATCCGGCTGGCGTGCGGTTTTCAGGGGTTCAAGTACTGATCGCCCACCAAATTGTGGTGGAACGGCGTGTCCGCGAAAGCCTTTCCAAATCAAGTTTCTTCTTTATCGCTTTTCTAGTCATCACGGTCATCGGATGTGTTATCTCGCGAACCACAACAGTTGGCACAGCATTGGGATTAGCTTACATCGCTTTTGGTATGTTCCGGTTACAACGGGGCGGCTACATTTCCCGCATTCAGATTACACTCTCGATACTATTGCTGCTCATTCTGACTGTCACCATTGGTATCACGGTTTATCTTTATAACACAAGCGCTTCATTCTACGATAATATGCGCTTTGGTTTCGAGGGTTTCTTCAACTGGGTAGAACACGGCGAGTTCCGCACTACTTCAACGGATATCCTGATGAATGTCATGTGGATTTGGCCCACAGATCCACACGGTTGGCTGGTCGGTTACGGACAATATGGTCTCTACACATGGGGCACCGATATCGGATACTGCAATTTCGTACTCTATTGCGGATTGGTGGGTCTGGTTATTTACTCCATCTATTATTTGTATAACCATTTGTCTTTAATTTCCAAGTTCCGACATTTCATCATCCCGGCCCTGCTACTGACTGCCGTTACGTTTATCGTGTGGGCAAAGGTGGCTACCGACATCTTCCTGATTGACGCACTCCTTTTCTGTATTGATGGCGATGATCTCGAGTCTTCTGAAACCTCTGTAACGACGGCATGAAACTCATCTACTGCATCGCGTCGGTCCACCATCCGGGCGGGATGGAGCGGGTCCTACTCAACAAACTTCGCTGGTTCATTCGGCAAGGCGGCTATGACTTGACCGTTGTTACCACCGACCAGCAGGGACTTCCTCCGTTTTACAACTTCCCTCCGGAAGTGCATATGATGGATCTGGACATCAATTATACCGCCGACAACGGCAAGTCTGCACTGCTCAAGATTTTGGGCTATTTCCGCCGAAAGCGGCTCCACCGGCAACGACTTACATCCCTGCTGAAACAGGAAAAGGCTGATATCGTGGTGTCCCTCTATCCGTCGGAATCCTCGTTCATACCCCGCATCCAAGACGGGAGTCGCAAGGTCCTGGAGTTGCACTATAACCGACATTTCCGCCTGCAGTACAACCGTCATGGTCTGCTGGGCCTGGCCGACCGGTTCCGCACATGGCAGGACACGCGCATTGTCCGCCGATTCGACAAATTCGTCGTCCTTACCCGAGAAGATGCCGGATATTGGGGGAATCTTCCCAATCTGGAAGTGATTCCCAATGCCGCCTTACAACTCGCTGCCATTCCTGCCCATCCGGGAAATAGTCATCGCGTGATTGCCGTAGGAAGGCTTGACTATCAAAAAGGCTTCGACCGTCTGATCGACGCCTGGGGGTTGTTGCCCGCCAATTTGCGGGATATTTGGTGCCTCGACCTTTTCGGCCAAGGCGAGTGGAAGGAGATGTTGGATCGACAGATTGACCGGCTGGGGCTGGGAGAATCGGTCCGAATTCATCCCCCGACAAAAGAAATTGCCAGGGAATATTCAGCAAGTGCCTTCCTGGCCATGAGTTCACATTACGAGGGCTTTCCCATGGTCATGATTGAAGCGATGAGTTGCGGCCTGCCCGTGGTTACATTCGACTATCCTTGCGGACCGAAAGATATTATTCGGGATGGTGAAAATGGCCTGCTGGTCAAAGACGGGGATATTCCTGCCTTAGCGCATGCCATGGAGCGGCTCATGACAAACAACGACTTACGTGTCCAGCTCGGAGAAAGGGCTCGCCATGTTTCGGAAACTTACAGTGAAAATACAATAATGCTCCAATGGATTCAATGCTTTCAAAATCTTCTGTCGAAAAGCAGGACAACGGCTGGCTGGACTTATTAAAGATTATCCTTCTACTGATTGTTGTTGTCAGGCATGCTTCCTTGCCCGATTGGTTCGACCGTGGCTTTACGCTGTTTGACCAGGTCGGAAAAGGAATCGTTACTGTAACAAGCGGCATTGTACCTTTTTTCTTCCTGCTGGCTGGATATATCTTCTTCCGGCATGTACCCCAGAAACCCGACATGGCCTGGTTCGGGCATAAGTATAAGCGCAGCGTGCTTGTCGTATTGATTCCCTTTTTGATTGCCAACTTGATAACACTGGCAATCTATGCCGCAGCCCATCGGTTTGCACCTGATATGTTGTCCGGCTTTTTAGGCGACGATTGGAAGAATCTGACGTTCATCTTTTGGAAAGGGCCTATCAATCTGTCGCTCTGGCTCGTCAGGGAGTTGGTGCTGCTTTGTCTGCTCGCTCCATTGATCTGGCTACTAGTCCGTTATACATGGGGAGGCATGGTTGTGGCTATCGGCGTCCTCTGGTATTTTCACATGGTTCCGGAGCCACTCTTTTGGTTTACACTGGGAACCGCAGTAGCTGTTTTGTTTTCGCATTTTCGCCGTATCCCCAATTGGATGAACCGACATCCCCTCCGTGTTGCTCTATTTGGAAACGACTGGGCCTGGTTTGTCTTCCTGTATCACTATATCCCGCAAATTGCCATGAAAAAGATCGGCGTGGCCTTGTTGCCTGAAGTAACCAGCGTCGGCCTTCTGGCGGTTTGGATTGGAAACGCCCTCATTCTTCTTCTGGGGTTGACGCTGATTTACTACTTGCTGCATCGCTTTGCCCCGAGGGTACTCGCGGTGCTGACAGGCGGTAACGCTTGATTTATGCCTAAGAAGCTGCTTCAGATCAACCCGGTCGTTCGGGAAAATACTTCCACCGGCAAGATCATGCGGGAACTCGGAGATCTGGCACAGGCTGCGGGATGGGAGAGTTATATCGCCTACAGTAAAGCCCGCGACGGGGTTCCATCTCATTCTTCTCACTTGGTTCCGGTTGGCAACAAGTTGGATCTGGGACTTCACTGGCTGGCCACGCGAATCTTCGATGCCCATGGTCTTGCTTCCCGCCATGCCACGAAGCGCTTGATCCGCAGAATCCGGGAAATCGATCCAGATATCGTGCATATTCACAACGTACACGGTTACTTTCTGAACTATCCGCTGCTATGCCAATTCCTTACGGAACGGGGAAAACCCGTGCTCTGGACGGTCCACGACTGCTGGCTCTACACAGGCCATTGTTACCACTATTCAGCAGCCGGCTGTGACCGATGGAAAACAGGATGTCATCATTGCCCGCAGAAATCGTCTTTTCCCGCCAGTTATGCGTGGGATCGCTCCCGCCGCAACTGGCGACAAAAACAACGAGCATTCGCTGGAATCCCTTCTCTTACGCTCGTAGCGGCTTCTTACTGGATGCAGAACGAATTGTCCGGATCGTTCCTGAAAGCAGTTCCCTGTCGCGTGATTCACAATGGGATTGATCTGGAGACATTCCAACCCCGACCGAATACGGGTCTTCCAACGGAATATGGGATTACCCGTTCGGTTTTCTATCTGGCTGTCGCCTCCATTTGGCTGCCGGAAAAGGGTCTGCCCGACTTAATCTGCTTGGCTAAGATGCTGCAGCCCGATGAACAATTGGTCCTTGTAGGCAAGTTGACTGCCCAACAAAAATCCACACTCCCGAAAAGCATCGTCACCATTGACCGGACGACGAATGCGTTGGAATTAGCAACCCTATATACAACCGCCACAGCCTTGGTCAATCCAACCTGGCAAGACAACTACCCCACCGTCAACATGGAGGCAATTGCCTGCGGGACACCTGTCGTCACATACCGAACGGGGGGCAGTATGGAATCCGTTACACCGCAGACTGGTTTTGGGGTAAAACAGGGCAATGTAGAGGAACTGCTTCGCCGCTTACATGAGATCCGTGAGGCAGGAAAGACTTGCTGGCACACGAATTGCCGCAATCATGCCTTGCAGCATTTTGACAAAAGACAGTGTTTTCAAGAGTATATCCAACTCTATGAAGATCTTGCAGCTCGGTAAATTCTATCCTATCCGCGGCGGTGTGGAAAAAGTGGCTTTCAGTCTTACAGAAGGTCTCTCTGCCCAAGGCATACCGTGTGATATGCTCTGCGCCAGTTTTGACGGAAACAAACAGATGCAGACGATCCCGCTCAATGAACACGGACATATCATCGTGGTTCCTACCTGGCTGAAGGCGGCCGGCACAATGCTCGCCCCGAAAATGATCGGCTGGCTTCGGAAACACAAACAAGAATACGATATCATTCACATCCACCATCCCGACCCGATGGCGGCACTTGCCTTAAGGCTGAGCGGTTATCGAGGACGGGTCATCTTGCATTGGCACAGCGATATCCTGTCGCAGCGCTTCTTCCTGTTCTTTTATCGTCCGCTTCAAAACTGGCTGATCCGCCGGGCCGAACGAATTATCGGAACAACGCCTGTTTATGTACGGGAATCTCCTCATTTGGCTCATGCCCAAGGAAAATGCACCGCAGTACCCATTGGCATTGATCCTTTACAACCCGATCCGCAACGTGTAGCCGCCATCCGCAACCGTTACCCCGGCCAAAAACTAATTCTCAGCGTCGGTCGCCTGGTTCCTTATAAAGGGTATCCTTACCTGATTGATGCCATTGCCTTGCTGCCTGGAGAGTATCATCTCGTTATCGGGGGAACCGGGCCGCTCAAAGAACAGTTGGAGCAACAGATTCAAGAAAAAAACCTGCAGGAGCGCATTACGCTGACCGGCTACCTTGATGATGCCGACCTGCCTGCCTGGTTCGGTGCCTGCGACTGCTTTGTGCTTACCAGTACCATGAAGACCGAAGCCTTCGGCATTGTCCAGATCGAGGCCATGAGTTGCCACAAACCTGTAGTAGCCACTCGCATTCCTCACTCAGGCGTATCGTGGGTCAATGAAGATGGGGTGTCCGGCCGCAACGTAACCCCGGGAAAACCGGAAGAATATGCCGCTACCATTCAAGAAGTGACTACAAATTGTGCGGAATTCGGAGAAAGTGCGTATCTTCGCTATTTGAATTGCTTTACACGGGAACAAATGATTCTAAAAATCAAAGAACTATATGAAGACTCGTAATCTGCTTGGGGCGATGGCCCTTTTCGTGTTGCTGGCTGCCAGCTGTACGACGCCACGGACATTGGGCTACCTGCTCGACATGGAGTACAATCATGATTACCCCGCCATTCCGGCTCCCGAGTTGAAGATTCAGATTGAAGATCGACTCAGTATCCAGGTATTCAGCGAGAAAGCCGAACTTTCGGCGCCATTCAATACCTTACTCACCATTACAGATCTGGCTAATCAGACGGTCAAAGAACCCATCTTGACTTATGTGGTCGATCGGGAAGGCAATATTGATTTCCCTGTACTGGGGAAACTTCATATCGAAGGAATGACGCTGAAGGAAATTGAGAAATTGATCGCTGGAGAAATTATTGCCCGGGGATACATCCGAGAACCTGTAGTCAATGCGGAACTGGATAATTTTACGGTTACTGTCATCGGTGGAACTGGCGGCGGCGTCATGCAAGTGAAAGGGCATAGCTTTAATTTGCTGCAAGCCATCGCGCGAATCAACGCGGCAAATAATGAACAAATCAATATCAAGGAAGTAACCGTCATCCGCACGGAAAACGGTGTTCGTACTGCCTATGCCGTAGATATGCAGAAAAAGGCCCTCTTCGAATCCCCTGTTTTTTATCTGCAGCAAAACGACGTCATTTACTATAAACCCAAAGTCTATCGCTTGAGTCAGACTGCCGGCAATTTCCTTGGTTTTATCGGCACGATTTCCAGTTTTGCCGCACTTGTACTTTCTTATCTTGCTCTTACCCGATAACCCCGTTCTACTATGCAACAAAAGAACTCAAACAGCGTCAATCTGATCGACTTGTTCCTCTACTTGTTGAGTCACTGGTACTGGTTCTTGCTGTGCGCCGCCATCTGCGTAGGTTACACCTATTGGAAATATGCCAAAACGCCCCTTGTATATGGCAGCAGTGCTACGGTTATCATCAAGGATCCAAGCCGTGCCCAAACGACAGCCAGTTTGGGGGCCTACAGCAATCAGATTAACCGGGTGGACATGACCAACGAGATTCTGCAACTGCGCTCAAAACAACTGATGAGCCAAGTTGTGGAGACCTTGGATGCAGACATCGATTACACAATCCCCATCAAGCTCCGCAATGTGGAACTCTACCATTTTGCGCCTTTCAAAATGAACATCCTGCGGGATGAAAAGACACCCGAATCGTTCCGGTTGATTGCCACGACACAGGATTCCGAGCACATTCAGGTTCAGTTGAACGACGGTCGCACGGCCACCGTGGCACTGGGTGACACGATTCCCGTTTACGGAGCACATGTTTTCTTCACCGCCACGCCATACTACAATGGAGAAGGAGCCGGCAAGCCGGTCACAATTACCAAACACCCCGTAATTAATTCAGCCATCGGATTCCTTTCAAGGTTGAGCATTCAGCAGAGCAATGGTACCATCTTGCAGCTCTCTATGCAGGATTATTCGGCCCAACGCGCTTCTGACATCCTCAATACCCTGGTGGACAAGTATAACGAAGATGCGATTCGGGAAAAGAACCGCATCGCTGTCAACACGGCCCAGTTCATCAACGAACGACTGCTCATCATCCAGCAGGAACTCGGCGGTGTGGAAGATGAAATAGCACGTTTCAAGACTTCGGAACGCATCATGAACGTGGACCAGGCCACCAACCAGTACCTCAATGAGAACAAGGGCTACAATGCTGAGATTGTCAAGGTGGAGACCCAAGTCAAACTGGCGGAATACCTGCGCGACTATATCACGAATTCTTTCCAGTCGTACGAAACCCTTCCCGTCAACACGGGACTTGAAGATGCCCAACTCAGCAACGAAATCACCCAATACAACAACTTGATTCTGCAGCGTGACCGGTTGCTCGAAGCGGCCAGTGCTGAAAGCCCGGCAGTCAAGAATGTTGAAAACACGTTGTTGCCACTAAGACAGAATATCCTGGGTTCAATCAATAACCTGCTGACCTCGCTCAATGTGCGGAGAAGCGACCTCGCCAATTTGGAACAGGAGTCACTCCGTAAATTTACGGCGATGCCGACCAAAGCCCGGCAACTTCTCTCCATCGAGCGCCAGCAGAAAATCAAGGAAAGCCTATACCTCTACCTGCTCAACAAACGGGAAGAAAATGCCTTGACCCAAGCCATGGTGGACAATAATGCCAGGTTGATTGACTCGGCAACGAATTCATGGGCCCCCGTTTACCCTAAACGGAACAGAATGCTCCTCTTGGCGCTCCTCATCGGGCTCATGATTCCTGGCGTCATCCTGCTGGCCCGCCTCTTTATCGACCAGAAGATCCGTACCCGTAAAGATCTGGAAGAGAGCACGTCGGTTCCATTCCTGGCCGAACTCCCCAACGCCAAGATGAAAAAGGCCAGGAAAGGCGAAAAGAAAGATCCGAAACAGACGGCCTACAGCACATCCACGAGCAAAAGCTTCACGGAAGCCATGCGCCTGATGGCCACCAACCTCGACTTTATGAAGCCGGAAGGAGTTGACCACGCGGTGATTGCCACCACCTCGTTCAATACTTCAGCCGGAAAAACCTTTGTGACCACCAACACGGCGGCCTGCCTGGCCGATGCCAAGAAACGGGTCATCCTGCTGGATCTCGACTTGCGTAAGCGCACGATTTCGGGACAGTTCGGACTGAAACACAGTACGGTCGGCTTGAGCAACTACCTCAACGACGAGAGTATTCCTTTCTCCGAAATCCTGCACAAAGATGTGCTTGACGGCGTGGACTTCGTTCCGGCCGGACATATCCCGCCGAACCCCGCCGCCCTGCTCAGTCGCCAGCGCTTCGACAACCTGATCGCTGACTTGCGCCGTGAGTATGACTACATCTTGTTCGACGGCGTGCCGTATAGTGCTGTCGCTGACATGATGGTCATCCAGCGCCTCGTGGACATGAATCTCTTCGTGATTCGCAGCGGCCAGATCGACCGGCGTAACATGCCGGCGCTTGACGAGATCTATGAGAAGAAGAAACTGCACAACCCGTGCATCGTGCTTAACGGAACTGAGTACAAAGGCCTCTACGGCTATGGCCACGGATACGGCTATGGATATGGCTACGGCTATGGGTATGGATATGGATACGGCGAAGAGAAAAAAGAACGCCGCCGGAAAAAGAACTAACTGAATGACCATCGCGGTTGATTTCGACGGAACCATCGTCGAACACAAATATCCCAAGATCGGCAAAGAGATTCCCTTTGCGATCGATACTTTGAGAGCGCTGGCAGCCGAGGGGCACAAGTTGATTCTCTGGACCTCGCGCGACGGAGAGTTGCTTGACGAAGCGCTGGAATTCTGCCGGGAACGTGGCCTGGAATTCTATGCCATCAACAGCAACTACCCTCCGGGGGCGCTTTTCTCGCAGAAAGCGGGCCGATCCTGCAAAGTGGTGGCCGACCTCTACATCGACGATCGGAATGTGGGCGGCCTGCCCGACTGGGGCACCATTCACGAAATCGTGACGGGTGTCCGGGAGGCCAAGCACAAGGCCCGTCACAAGCGCCGTTTCAGACTGTTCCGACGATGAGCCGACGCCCGCAACACAACGATCCCATCGCTCCGCAACTCCGCGCATTCTTTGCCCTGCTGCGGAGCGGTTTTTATGAGCGTACCCTTTCCGGGGAGGACTTGACGCTTGTGAGTGCCTTGTCTGCATCCGACTGGATGGGGATGGTTCGGCTTGCACGGCAACAAGCCGTTCCGGGACTGATTTATCAAGCCATTACACTTCTGCCCAAGAACGTGTCGGTGCCTGGCGATGCGGTACTGAGCCTGATGGCCCGAGCGCAAGAAATCGCGCACCGGAACCGGATCAAAGCGGGCGTTTCAGAGCGGTTGATGAAGCGGTTTGCTGAGCAGGGACTCACGCCGCTGGTCATGAAGGGGGCGACAGTCGCAACATACTATGTCCGCCCTAAGCTGCGAGAGTCTGGGGATATCGATTTTTACTTTCCTTCCGGTCAATTGGAAACTGCTGCCCAGTGCCTGACGGCGCCATCCCTTACGCCGGACGGCAGTCTTACCAGCAAGGAAGAGGGCGTGGATATAGATCTGCACGACCGCTATTTCGACTTGCACTGTCCTTCGCGCGTGCTGCCGGAACCAGGCACGCCTGAGGCAACGCTGCTCATGCTTTCCGCCCATATCTTAAAACATGCTATCGGCACCGGCGTCGGGGTCCGGCAATGCTGCGATATGGTTGCTGCCTACCGCGCCCTGAAAAATGAAATCGATCCTGCCGCACTAAAACAATTGTTCAAGCAAACTGGCACCCTGCGTTGGAACAGGCTGCTCTTTTCCTTCCTAGCCGATTGGCTTGGCCTGGAGGAAGATGTTTTTGCCGAAGGGCAGCTATTTGCCGAGGAGCGCGTTTCTTCCGCTCCGCTGCTTCAAATTATTCTGGAAGGCGGCAATTTCGGCCACTACGCCGCCTCTCGTCAAGTCGCGCTAGGGGCTAGCAATAGCCAGCGCAAACGCGACACCCTCCGCCGCTTTCTCCGTCGCCTTCCCTTCTCCCTCCGCTACGCCCCCCGCGAAACCTTCGCACGCATCTTTTCGCTATTGCGGGGGAATCTTCACAAGTAGTTCGTCATCCCCGGTTTAAACCGGAGATCTTTTTTCAGCGAGGAGAGAGAACGCTAAGAAACGGGTACTAACCCAAACTTATGGTTAGTACCCGTTACTGTTTTTTTTTCGTTAGTACTTCTGCCGGGGAAGGCAGGATAAACAATCAACTAAATCGGCGCGTAGGTTACCTCGATGGAACGGATTCGAGGATAGTTATAATTATTGCTGTTGTTTTGGTAACCATTAGTGAATGTCACGGCTCCTGTACTGGAACCGGTCCAGGTTGCTGTAGCGCTATTGTTGCCATCACGCGTGTAAGTGCCAGTATTACAAGTTACACTAGTATTACCAAAATCATAGCCGGCATAAGTGGCATCGCTATAAGTAACCTTAATCTGAGTAATCTTGAAGCCATCAACCGGGGTAACCGTAATCGATCCTCGATGGGGGGTATAGGTTGTAAAAATGAAACCTGATGTTGTTGTGTAACCCATCGTCAAGTAAGCATTCGCTCCGCTACCACTTTTTTGAGCTCCTGTCAAAGCAATGCTTACATAATCATCGCTTGATGTCGCGGAACCATTGTAGTTACTGATTGTGAACGCACTCGCATTAAACGGATACGGTGAAGCAGACCCTTTGCGCTGAGTGACGGTTGCTGTTGCTGTCGCACTCGGATTGGTCATTGTCGCTGTAACAGTGTACCGGCGCTGGCTGGTCACCGTATTGGCCGGCATAGTCAGTGTCACAGTCTGTGTGCCCGTACCACTTGTTGGCGAAAGGGAAGGATTAGTCCCACTAGGACCTTCGACTTCCAACGTCCAAGACTTCCCTTCTTCAGCGTAAATCGTAATCTCTGCAGAAGTCATATTATAAGGGATGGTCTGTGCGACAGGGGCGATGGAGAACTGCATTGGCAGTTGGGTAATGGATACTGTGTGACTTTCATTGCCAGAACTAACCGTTGCCGTCCTAATAACCGAAGTTGTCGTGCTGTTATTCTGCGTAAAAGACATCGTGAAGGAACCGTTGCCCGTGCCAGTGGCCGGAGAAACAGTTACGCCTGATCCACCAGTAACTGTCCACCCAGTGCTTGTCGCCATTTCCAATTCGATTACTACTGAAGTGACATCAAAAGCTACGGTTGCATTGGTGGGATTCACGTAAATACCGTTACTCAACAAGTTGATGCTCTGCGTCGTGAAATATTCGTTAGCCACGTAAAATGTTGTGGCGCTGGCATTGGCAGCGGAGAGTGTCTGGAACTGAGTCGAAATCGTATGACTAGCATCGTACTCACTTTCATTGACGGTGCGGATGAAATAGAAAGAAGACGTGCGGTCATCCGCCAAACTCTTCGCGGTCTTGACCGGAATTGTAATCTGGGTGTTGTCGCCATTCTTTCGCAATCCTGTCGGATTGAGCGTGTGGTTGACATCTTCAATATGGAATTCAAGCGGGAATATGGAAGAGGGCAGTCCATCAGGCAAAACGATGTTCAGGACGGTCTTGGCAGTGTTAGTACCAGTCACCTGGTTGGGAGCAAGAGACAAGGTCATATCCATCTTCTTCAACACGCGTAAGGTAACATCGCGATACAAAGTGTTAATATTGTCCTCATCCTCATCATTGACAGCTTTAACCTCCAGAACAGAAGTGAGATCCCCAGTAGTACTCTGGCCGTTCAATTCGAATTCAAAAATTTTATATCCCGTATTGGAACTCCCGTCTTTCACGGTAACCTCAGATCCGCTAACCAAAGCAGTACCCTGCTCTTTGATCCCTATAGATACCTTGCTATTATCAACCGTGCCAGTGCTTACATCCGGAACAAATTTTACCCAAAGGGTTTTCTTACCACCAGAGGTAAAGTTCTTCTCTACATATTCTACATAGAGACGGGAAGTACCGTCTGAAATATCAGTCAATTTCTGTGCCTCTGTTGACAACGATACGTTACCGCCGCTATCACGGTTCATAGCCTCATCAGGCGTCGCAGCACCACGATTACCTACCTTATGTATCCTTACCTGATACTTGTAATTACGGTAGAGCGGGAAATAGCCTCCGACCGCCTCGTTCATCAGGTCAAGACGATAGTAGCTATAATCGGAGTCTAAGCTAGTACCGTCGTGAAACTGCGCTTTTAACAAAATACAAGTGGCCTTATCGCTTCCGGGATGGGGGCGCTCATAGACAAAAAGGGATGAGCTAGGCGTTGTGGTAATGGCACTAGGAATGTCATAGTTCATGGAATCCTCGAACATAAACCCCTCATAGACCTCGTATATGTTCGCAATGTTGCCATTGGCATCCATAACCGGGTTTCCGGTTACTTCATCCATCTGCGCCAGAACCATTTGCCCGGTTTTGGGATTGTATACATACTTTGCGTAATCGTCCACATAGGTTCCACCAGCCATCGGTGCGACGGAACCCGTCGTTGGATAGTTAACCAACGTCCAGGTAATATTCTCAAGGTGACTTTGATTCGGAGCATACGTGTCAACAGAAAGCGTAACTTCCGCGAAATTGCGGATAAGAACCAAATTCTTAAAGGCCCTCTCTGTTGGCCCATCTGGAATGAAATGACCAGTCTGTTGATCAGTCTGCATAATACCATTCTGATCCTTGATGGGTAGAATGCCGTCCGGCAGGATTACCCTCGCCCAAAAAGCGCCCACATTACCCGTTGTCTTCATATTCTCCATAATGGTTTTTTCTTTCTGATCCACGAAAGGAATGCTTTCATCACCATTTGCAATGATGTGGACATGCGCTTCGCCATCGTATACTGGAAGGAGAACTCTGAAATAGTATTTTGTGTTGTTTGCGGTGGCATAGTTCGAAATCGGATTCCCACTCGCGTCCACCGGCTCTGCAAGAGTGTATGCTTGCGGATAACCGGAAGTACCAAAAACAGCCACACGAATATCTTTAATACTGGGCGTATGAGAGCGGTCGCCAAGGGCTTTGGTTTCGGCTAACAGTTCCACCTGAGGAATCTCCAGTTCCATCGTGATGGCCACGAGACCTGTCTCCTCAGCTTTCGGGAGTTGCGGAATGTCGGACAAGGGCTCTACGCAGGAAACCAATCCGAACAGGAGTGCTGAAAGAATAAATATTGCTTTTTTCATAGTTTCATTTCTTTATTAGTCCTGAAATCCACCCCATTGATTATAAAGCTTATTGCCATTACTATCAATTCCTGTATAGCACTCTTCGCTCTTTTCTTCACCCCAGTACCAGACATCATAGACACAGCGTACTACATGCCTTTCGTTTGCGCTGGAGACACTCTGAAAACTCGAAGTCTCAGTACTATAATACCTTCCGCTTGATGCAAAATATTCTCCTCCAAATAGCGAAGGAATCTTTCCGTAACTCGAGAGTGATATACAAAACTCAATCTCAGCTTCTGTAGGAACTCTCCATCGGCCCGCCGGATAACCATTCTCTTGATAAGAAGCACATCTCTTGACCGCATTCTCATAATTAGGTCCGCCTATAGCATAACCAGCATTACCACTAAAAAGAACGCACATGCCGTATGAAGAAGCTATCTTAAAAGCAGGCGCAATAGATAAAGGGTTGGTATCCGTTTGTTTATAATTAGTTACGCCCAAGTTAGGAAGAGTGGTGCCTGTCTTCACACGAGGATCGGATATAACCCACCCCTTTGAATTGTTGGCCAAAGACGAAACATAAACGTTATAATTATTCGGATTACTATTACCACCAGATTCCATTTCTGATGTTTGAGGAATTAGATTACCAAGAAAATGAGCAACATCCAAATAATTTGTGCCGTATCTTGCTATTGTACTATAGGGATAGTCATTCGTCGGATTGTCATCATACGCAGATACGTATTCACCGCTTCCTCCGCCGTAAGTATTCACAAACGCATATCCATAGTGCGCATCTCTTGTCACATACAGCGCCGGATACTGCGTGATGGTCACTGTCCGGTCGAATGTCGTCTCTGTCTCGCCTTTCAAGTGAAGGGTAACGACGAATGTCATCGGCGCCGCGTCAAAAGATGAATCGGAAAAATCGTTGTTCATCTGGTGTTGGACAACGAGTTTTCTTCCATCAATCTTAACCCAGTTTGGAAGTTTATTTCCTGCAATATCCTCAGTATTAGCATTTTTCCCTGAACCATAAGTGTAGGTGTTGCCATTCTTCCCAGTGATGAAATCGATGACAGTGGAATTCGCAGATGAAAAGTCGTCCTGATAGATTTTCAACTGAGAGATTTCCACTTCCCCGGAAGAAACAAATGCGATATCAACAAGATCAGTATACATGTCGTACTCATCTTTCGGGATATCCAGCGAAATGTAGCGGCCGGTCGCGACATTGGAAGAGATTTCTCTACTGTCGGGCCAGTCTTTAACGATATAATCACCGACAATACTCACTTCCTTATCATTACCTATGATGTTTACATTTACGGTAAATTCGTAAATGTGGTTGCCCTTGTCGATGGTCTTCTGAGGAATGACAATCTTATAATAGACCTCCTTCTCCTTGGCAAAAGTGCCAGGGTTCTGTGCGCTTTCGTAGTGCTTATATCCATACCAAGGCAGGACAAGCTTGAGATACGATTGATTATCATCACCAAGGATATTATCACCCTGCATACTGATAGGATAGGTGTAATAATGGGTTACCTTGTCCCCGTCAGCATTGGTTGTGGTAATATCTTTCAAAAAATCATACGCGTATTCAAAAATGTCACGGGTACCATCACCAGCCGGCTTTGTTGTGTTTGCGGGCGCTTCGTCGGAAGCCCCTTGATCCGGCACTAAAGCTCGAGTCAGCGGCCCTCCCAGCATTGTGTGTTCAATAGCATTTGACAGATAGACGCGTGTTTCGTTGCCAGAAGGTTGCGGAACCCACGTAATATCATCTGTCGCATCATTGGGTGTTCCCATATCATCGACTATCGGCTCTCCGAACTTGAGCGAAACGGTCACCTTGGACGCCAGACGTTCAAGAGGAACTTTGTTTTCATCGGCAGACGCATACATGTCGATCACTTTCTCGCCGGCCATCACAAAGAAAAGTTTGGAATCGTTGGGCTCCATCTTACGCGGCCAGCGAAGTCCGAATCCAGAACCGCCATCTTTGAAGAAGGTCTCTCCCACTTCCAACTCGTGCAGCGCCTTCCATGTTTTGGCTGTGGTAGGAATGGTCGTGTTGGGTGAAGTGACTGCCGCGCCGTCCTTATCAACATAGTTTACAACGGCAAAAATCATCGCCTTGGTACCATTAGGGAAAATAGCAGCTAGCTCCGAACGACCGATTGTTTCCGTGTAAGGCATCGTGACCGCATCAGTCCCCGAACCAATCGTATGTTTGAAAGCATATTCTGTATTTTCACCATTGAGCAATTCCCCATTTGCATTGAGGGGGAAGATAAAATAGTCAATCTTCTTAACCAGGTTTTCGTTGTCGATGCCATCAACCGTAGCCTTCGTCATGGCCCCATTAGAGAACGAGAGCGTCAAGTCTTGGCTCGGAATGAAGGTGTTGAGCGGCTCCACGCAAGACACCGCGGCAAGCATGGTCGCCGCAAAAGCTATGATATGAATAATCCTTTTCATACTTCTGATTCGTTAGTTGGTTGCGGGAATGGTCAACGCATAGTTCGCACGGACTTCAGAGTAGGCGCTGATCCACTCAGAACTGCCATTAGGTTGGATCCAGATATTGACCTGAGCCTTGTGCTGAGCCCCGTCCTGACTGGCCGCGGCACGCACCTGGAAATAGACGGTGTCTTTGTTAATCGCTTCGCCATCTTCGCCATCTTCCTCTGGGACCCACACCTGGTTTCCATCCTGATTTTCATAGTGGCCCCACGCTCCATTTTTATAGTGAAGGACCCACGCTCCGTTTTTATATATGTAGATCTCGTACTTGTCCTTATCAAGGTCGGCTTCCGTCTGGCCATAGGCCGGAATAAGCCCAATCTTAAATTTTCCACCAACTGGATAATACACAGTAAAATAGCCCTGGGCAGGATAGTAACCGCTATACTGAGACCATTGCCCGTTCGTCGTGTTCTGCACATACGGGTTAAGATACATATTTACCGTGTACTTGTTGTTTAATACGGTATTTACCTCCTCTCCATTCTGGGTCAACTTCACCTTTGTGTTCATCCACGTCACGTTCGACATGTTGAGGGAGCCCGTAGAGGTATCGATCGTGATTGCCTCCTGATCCCACGGCTGGACGACGAACTTAAATTCAATTTCATCAGGAAGAACGTTCAAAGCCAAACCGGTGATGCGTGCCTTGTGGAAAGCAGGGAAGGTCAGCCAGGCACCATTATTCGTTGTTTCGTTGTACTTAAGCTTCAGGCTGGCCGGCTTGGTTCTTCCGTCGTGGTAGACGTTCAGGACCATGTTGGTAAGGCCGGTGCCCGTCTGCGGCGGAAGGGTCAGCAGCGTGACCTTGACCGGGTCACCTCCGGGTTTGATCTTCGTGCCGGAAGGGAGGGTCACCTTGACGGATTTTTCATTGTCGCTGCCATCATAGACGATGCCGTTCACGATAGGGCCGTTGGTCAGCTGACTTTCATTATTATTATAAATATTATAACTGTAGCTTCCCGACAGGTAGCCGTCGGAAGTGTTAGTGACCAATTCGATCGCATCGATCCCGATTTCCCCTATCTGACTGCCCAGTACGATATCGAAGGCGTTGAACGCCGGATAGAAATCCATGTGCATCTTGGGGATATTGTTGCCCGACTCGTCCAATTGGGTGCTTGGGACAAACTGAGCCGGTGCCGCGAGCATGTAGGCATGAGACATATCCACGGGGGCGGTCTGGTCCCGCGGGATGGTCATGCCCGTGAAGGACTTCAGTTTTCCGTTCTCGTAGGTGGCGGCCAACGGCGGATAGGTTCCGTAGAACAGGACGTGGTACGGATCGTTGACCCAGGTCAGACCTTCGCCTTCATTGGGCTTGTCTATCGTGGCATTGCTCTTTCTGTCGACTGCATCCTCGACGCTCAAAATCTGATAATCGTAGTGGTCCCTGATATCGGAGCTATGGGTTACGACACCGTCACCGACCTGGGTCTTGTCCGTGCTGTAAATGCGGATCCAGTCACCGGCCACCCAGTCGATACGCTCGTATTTGTGTGTTACGTTGTTGACGATCTCCTCATAGAACTGTCCCGAATAGCTGGTTTTCGTATCGGGACCGCCAAGGGCAGAAACACTGATGCTCCCCTGACTGCTCGTCTTCTTGTTGAAGGTCTCAGCGCAACTTGCCAGCATCGTCACCAGGCCGGCAAGCAGAATCATGCAAGTAATTCTCTGTTTCATACGCGTCATTCCCATGTGTGGTTAAAACCGTCCGAATTGAAATCGTAATTGTCGACTTCCTGCCCCATCGAGGTGACGTCGATGTGGTCTGCCACCGAACCTGTCAGGATATCCCCCTCCATCTGGAGACGGACTTCCCGAAGGATCACGGGCGCTTTGTAGGGTTGTTTCCGTTTCATATTGTTAGTGCACTTATATTGTCAATTCTCAGTTAATTTCGTATCTTTATAACGGTTGTTTAAAATCTCTCCCCAAGAGATTATACACCAAGTCGCAAAATTACACTGAATTCAGTAAACCTCAAAACTTTTTTTGTTTTTTTTGGTCCGGCCACTTCTCCTCTCTGCGCAAAAGAATGGTCCTTTTTGGTCCAAACATAACTCATAGGACCCTTGCCTAGACAGGAGACTCCGTAATCTGCTCCCAAATCTGGCGGTTTGCGCGGTCGATGAGCGAGTTATCAAGCGAGGCGAGATAGATGCGTGTCGTCTTTTCTGACGTGTGGCCCATGCCGGAACTGATGACGGAGAGCGGGACGGCCGCGTCGCGCGCAATCGTTGCCCAGGAGTGCCGGGCGCAGTAGGAACTGAGAGGGAAATCCGCTCCGACCAGGTTGCCCAGTTTCCGTAGCAGGAGATTGTGCCGCACCAGCGCGGCCGAGTACTGTGCGAATGCCTCTTTCGGCTCAGTCGATTGCAGGATGGGCAGCAGATAAGGTTCGTGACACTGGGGCCGGTACCGGTCCAGAAGTTCCTGCATCCACGGTTCGATCCGCACGCTGAGCGCCTGACCGGTCTTTCTGCGAACATAGTGCAGAAATCCGTGCTGCTGGTTCTGCTGCGTGAGGAAGGCCATGTCCACGAAACTCATCCCACGCGCCTGAAAGCTGAAAAGGAACAAGTCGCGCGACAGCGCAAGCTCCGGATCCTGAAGCTTGATGGCGGCGATTTCGTGCAGCTTTTCGGCCGGCAGTGCCCGTTTCCGCGTCACGTCAACACCCGTGTAAACCGCTTCGAACGGCGAGTTCTGCTCCGCATAGCCTTCCTTGACAGCCTTGTTATAGACCGCGCGCAGGACACGGTTATAGAACGAAACGGTGTTTCGACGAAGACTGTTCGCGTATAAAGCCCGATTGTATGCGGCAATGATCGGACCAGTAAACTCGTCCATGTAGAATTCCCGTCCGTTTAGAAAACGCTGGAAACTGTCCCAAGTCCGCCGATAATTCCGGGCCGTAGAATAATGGCCAGCCTGTTCCAAATCAGAGATGCATTGGGTAAAGTACACAACAGCTTGTATCCTCTTGGTATTCATTACACTACAAATATAGAATTATATTATAAATTGATATCTCTTGGGGAGAGATTGTTAAACAACCGTTATAAAGATACGAAATTAACTGAGAATTGACAATATAAGTGCACTAACAATATGAAACGGAAACAACCTTACAAAACGCCGCTTATTCTGCGGGAGGTCCGTCTCCAGTTGGAGGGCGAACTTCTCACGGGATCGGTAGCCGACAACATCGAAGTCACCTCGATGGGGCAGGAAGTCAGAAACTACGACTATGACTTCAACGGCAACACGGATGGTTTCAATCACAATTGGGAATGAGAGCCATGAAACAGAGAATTACCACTTTAATCCTGCTCGCCGGCTTGGTGACGATGCTGGCGGGTTGTTCTGAGATGTTCAACGGGAAGCACAGCGGCGAGATGAATATCACGGTCTCGGCCATTAACGGCCCCGCCACGAAGACCGCGTATACAGGAGACTTCGTTCCCGAAGGCGGCAAGCTTTATGAACGCATCAAATGGGCGGATAACGACAAGATTCGTGTCTATAGCACCAACAAGACACAAGTCGGTGTCGGCGTCGTGACCCATGCGAGCGACATAGTCGACCACTACGACTATTCGATCCTGGTCGAGAGCATCACGAACAACACGGGCGAACGAAGGAGCAACGCCTCGGTCGTAAAGCCCGCCGAGGGCACGAGCCTTACCTGGATCAACGACCCGTATCATGTTACTTTCTACGGGACTTATCCGCCGCTGGATGCGACCTACAATACCGACGAAAGCCTGCTGGCCTTCACGGGCATGACGATCGACCAAAACCAGACGACGACCCCGAACATGTCGCAAGCCTACATGCTGGCTGTTCCTGCCGAATTCAATCCCAGCGACCAAACGGATGAGTTTGGTACCAAGATCCCCAAGATGCACATGGATTTCTATCCCGTGTTCAACGCCTTCTATATTGTGCTGGGTAGCCTGAGCGGCGAGATCGAGGTGAACGCAATCGAGCTCAACACCAGGACTGAGGGTGGCTACCTTTCGGGAAGCTACAGTTATTCGGTCAACCAGCTGGCTAGCGGCCCCGTCGTAAACGGCGTCAACTATGTCGACGGTCTCAGCAATTCCGTCAAGGTAACCCTTCCTTCCGGAACGAAGATCAAGCCCGGCGTGAATGGCGCAGTGGGCGACTCCGTCCGGGTTACGCTGCTGACCCTCCCGCCCCAGACCGGCACCGGCCTCACCAACATGGTCTTGAACGTCTACTACAACGGCGAGACCAAGCCCGCCAGCCTGCCGCTGAGCTATAAGGGCCATACCGCAGAAAACCCGAATTGGATCGACTTCCCCGCCTTCACCAAGTCCCGCATCACTGGTTTGGCGATGGAGGGAAACAAATGGAAACTGACGATTACGACTGACGTAAACGACTGGACGTTCTATTCCAAAGAGCTATCTTCACTGGACCAGATCAACGTTGCTCCGATTAACCCCAATGATCCGGATGATAAACATACGGTGGATGTTACCGGCGGCATCGAAACCACGAACGATTGGATGACGACGGAAGGATACACATTAAATGGAAAGACAAGTTCCAACCACTATCTAGCTGCACAGGGTTACGACAAGTATTATCAGATACGTACTTTGAACTGGGCCCTTCCTGCGAACAAACAGTATTTCGAGATGTCCTTTACGCCAACAGCTCCAGTGGGTGGTTATTGGATGATGGTCCCCGAATATGTTACGCCCGAAAGCGAAGGCCATTTCCGTTTCGAGGTGGTGACCCAGGGCGTAACCAGTTGGGAGAATCCTGGCACCCAGCTGAAAGGACAGATCCTCGGAACCAAAAAAGTATATATCCGAATTTATCCTGTGAACTATGGTCAGGAAGATATCAATACATATGAGATGACGCTGAAGTGCTATTTCAGCCCGAACGTCAACTTTGATCCGACATACAGCTCAGACTCGGAGTTACAAGATATTCATGGCGACGGTCGTTTCAGTTACTGGCGGTTCCGTCTTACAAAATATACGGGTGGTCCCTATGCCCCCGGTGATCCGGAACACAATTCTGACAAAGATTAAATGGTTTAGGTTCTTATGAAAAAGGCTTCGATATACTTCTTTTTTGTTTGCGTGGGAATGCTGGCGGTCTCTTGTGTGGAACCGCTTACTCCTAACCCAGTTAAAGGAGACGGAAAGTATGGCATTAGCCTGTCTGTAGCATGTAAGTCTCCAGACACGAAGACAGTCCCCCCCTCCGGAGATGATAATTACAATGAGAATACACTAAACCGAATCGATTGGTTTGTATTCCAGACAAACAAGGAGGTGGCAGTGGCGCATGGTCGTGCCGAAGCAGGTACCGATGGTGTCATTGCGCCTGTCGAAATCCCACTTGATGACTCTGCGGATCCCGTCAACGGTATTTCTGGAACTGTTTATGTGATCGCCAACTTGCCCGCCGACAAGTTCAATCATACGACGGCAGGCATAGTTCAAAAAACGGATGATGCGACCTGGAGCTCGGATGGCGCACTGACTAAAGCCGCCCTTGAGGCATTGGAAGTAGTGGCTTCGTTCGCCAGGCTTGATAACGGAAAATTCAAGAAACAAGCGGAATTTGTGATGAGTGGTGAGACTCCGTTTTCTCTGACGACTGGAGCTCCCGAAAGCGAGGCCATAGTACCGCTGACACGTCTGGCGACCAAGATTACTTTGGATCTTTCGGTAGTTCCTGCTATAGACGAAGTCATCACGATGCCGAACGGTGAAGCCAATTATATCCGGACTTGGTACCCCGAATTGAATGATATCAATATATATCTTTCTTACGCTGATAGCTCTGCCACATTGGATGGAAGTCCGAAAGAGTTTGACGCTGACAATTTCTTTACGTACAATCGTTACGCTTTCAAACAAGTAATAGATCCAACATTTGCTCAAATTCCCGCGAATGATAACAGGTGGACCAATGGCTTTACATGGAACTTGACAGGATCACCTTTCTACACTTATCCGATCAAGTGGGAAACCAGCGCGGCAACGGCTCCTTTCATCAAAATCATCCTTCCCTGGACGGCGTATGATGAATCGAAAGATGCAAATGGTAATGATGCCCTTGTATACGAGGATGGTGTGTTTGTCCGGGCCGGACGCTCTCGTATTAAAAAGTACATGGACCGACCAAATACCACGCAGGAGTTCTATTATAAGATTGCTCTTCCTTCCGAGAATGAAGGGACCGATAAAAAGCTTCAGTTGAAAAGCAACGAATGGTACGAACTCGTTCTTGACGTGACCATTCTTGGCGGTTCTTCCGACGACCTGCCGCTCGAACTCGCCGGCCAGTATTATGTGGTTGATTGGAGTGATCCTAACTTCACTGCCGGTGGTGCCCTCAAGCAAGGCCGCTACCTCAGCACTGCCGTCGATACCTTTTATATTTATGGCGGTAATTCCATAGAGATCCCTGTCTTTTCAAGTCATAACCTGACAGCTACAATTGCCAAAAGAGAAGCACTTATAGATGGCAATTGGACAACCGAAAGAAAAACAATCCGATACAACAACCGTAACTATTATGTTCCAGAAAATCTTCCTACGCGTGGCTCAGTTAACACTAATGGAGGAAGGACGCTGGTTACTTTTACCGACCAGCTTACGCCTACCATCGGAACGTCTCTGGACTGTTATCCCATGCAGTTTACCATTGATCTAGGACATGTCGCCGGATCCGGTGGCTTGACTACGACTAAACGGATATACATCATTCAGTACCCGCCTATCTATGTTGATTCCAAACCAGGTGGGAATGCCATGGTTGACGGATACTATGGAAATGTAAATAATCGATACAAATATAGGGATAGATATCCCAATGGTCGACTACGAGAAAATAACTCCGGAACAACAGCTGATAACCCTGTTACTGTACCATACGGGACAATCACTCGCTATGAGACTTCACAAACGAATCTTACATTCATTTCAGTCAGTGCTTTTGGGGATAATAACACCTATACATTGGGTGGTCGGCAGTATACATATATAATTGCAGATCCGCGACAAGCTTCTGGTTATAACAATAATAGTTTGATTGCATATAATGACAGCGATGGCAACAATGTCATTTGGGGAACGAATGCTGCCAAGATTATGATTGGTAATACATCCACGACGAATCCGAATTATATTGCGCCTAAAATGTTTATTGCATCTCGCTGGAGCCGGTTCGCTTCGAGTGATTATGTTTCATTTGAAAATGCGCAGAAGCGTTGCGCCACGTATCAAGAAGCCGGATATCCTGCTGGGCGCTGGCGGCTGCCGACAGAAGCAGAGGTGAACTTCATCATCAACTTGCAGAATTATGGTTTTATCAATGAATTGTTTATTGCACGTGCCTATACTGCAAGTGGTTCTACTGTTCAAGTAAACAGCGGCCGAATCACATATAATTCATCTTCTTCTACCGCTGTTTGTCGTTGCGTCTATGATGCATGGTATTGGGGTAATGAGCCGGTCGAAGGCGCACGATCTGTTTATAAAATCGGTGTTGAGTAATAAACCATGACGCGTATGAAAAAGATTATCAATATCGTTATGTTCGCCGCCCTCCTCTTGGGCGTAGCGTCTTGCTCAGAATTGCTGGATCCGAGCCTTCGGCAGGCGGGGCAGCAGATTCCCGAGAATGCGAAAGTGACCGTTTTCTTCGGCATCTCTTCTGATATTGCCACAAAAGCCGAAATGGCCGACGAGCCTGGCGTTGATGGAATTGAAACCATTCATGTGCTTGTCTTCAATAAGTCGGGCGTTCTAGTAGAAACGGCTGAAGCCCAAAAAGGCGCGGTAACAACCAATGGCCCGTCGGGAGCTTCTTATTGGTCGGCTATCTTGACGATGGCTGGAGAAGAACGCCGTCTGCATTTCATTGCAAATCTACCCGAAGATCAAATTCCTTCAGCCGGTTCAGAGACTTCCATCTTTCAAAGTCTTGCCACCCCGTTCCCTCAGGCCGCTTATTGGCAACGCAAAGTACTGGATTTGGGTATTCAGGCTTATCAGTATAAAGGTAATAAAACATATGATTATGTAAATGATGCCGGTGTTTTAAAGAAAAATCAACCAGTTCCCAAGAAAGCGGACACTGACTTTACTGGATCTGAGGGTAATTGGAGTTACACGGACATAAATGGCAGAACGGTCAATAAGGACGATTATATTACACGACAAGGCGAAAAAATCGTTAATGGTACCGGCTTTTATGCCATTGAGGAGGTGGTGGAAAGTGTTCCGATGGTCCGCAATTTTGCTCGCTTCCGCATCCAGAGCAGTTGGACGAAGAATGGCCAGACATTCACTTTGACACAAGGGGCTCTGATCAACAAACCTGCTGCGGGGTTCATCGCTCCATATGACAACACGACGAATTCCTTTGTCTCAGAATACATGACTATCAGCGGAGATGACAGGCCTAGGATTGCCAATCTTGCCAACTATTCAATCAGTCTTCCTGTTGCAGGTATCGATAAATCGGAACCTAAGGCATCTGAAGGAGAGAATAAAGGTGATTTCATTGCGGCCAACAACGACGGCATTCTTACGTTATTCTCATATGAGCGCGCGATGCCCACTTCAGATCCGACTTGTATGCTGGTGGCAGGAAAATGGGGAAACACGGGTAATGAAATCTGGTATAAGATTGAGTTGACCAATCAGGATGGAGAGTATTTCCCGATTTACCGTGACTTCACCTACGAAGTGAATATCACCAGTATTGAAGGGAATGATGGGTATAGGTCTTCAGCACTTGCTTTTAAATCCGCAGCCGTAGGCGATATTTCCAATTCCGCCGAAACCCAGACACTTGAACAGATTAGCGATGACAAAGGCTTGACTTTGTGGGTGAACTATATCGACTATACAGCCATTGACGCCGATATCGATGCTGCTAATCCCTATGTCACGCTTCTTTATACTTGCTTCCGCCAAAAAGTAATCAACGGACAGACTCAAACCCTGTATTTTAATGATTTGGTGGACTTTACGCGCCAAAAGCATCCAGATTACAGCACCTTGCCTTATGCAACCGAAGATGAAGACGCTATTTTGCTGAAGCGTGAAGTTCAAGCATCCGACAATGTGATTGTCCCTGATGCGAATCTAACGTGGTATATTGCCAAAGTAAAGCTGAACAAAATCACAGGAGATCAGAACTGGTTGAGGTCACAGATTCATGTTGAAGCCGACGTTCCCGCGAATCGCAACAAGTTTAGTGATGAAACTAGGGGTTATGCTAAGAAGCTCTCTCGCGATGTTACCTATACCGTGATGCCGAAGCAGAATCTTACGCTGAAGACGACAGGTATCGCAGATACACCTGCTGGGAATCAGACCACCTTAACCATCACACTGCCTACGATATTGACCAAGTCGCTTTTCCCGCTGACGTTGATGATTGAAGCACAGAACAATAACTTGAATCCGGTCGGTAATCTGGCCGTGGATACTGGCCCGTCTGCTTTCGATCAGACGAAGAATTCGTTCTACTTCTTGAAAACTATCTCTTATTCAGAGTATTTCGATGAAGCGACAGGCGACGTCACTAGTTCATTCGATTGTGAGTTTAAAACCACGAAGGCGAGTGGGAACGTACCTACGAAGATTCGCGTTTCCGACAAGAAGGGTTACTTCAATGTAGCTGAAGTGGATTTGAAAACAACCGATTCCACAGGTGGCGCTGTGACCAATCCTTAGTCTTTTCCCGATGCCCATGTCGGCCGAGAAATACCATGATTCCAGAAGGGTGCTGTTGCAAGACAGCATCCTTTCTGTATTGGCGTCATTGCTTGCGGTGCTGCTGATGCGCTGGTTGACTTCGGCTGTGCCGGGGTTCATCTCGATCGTCCTCCGGTGGCTGGGCTGTGCGCTGGTGGCCTCGTTGATTGGTTTCTTCGCCACGAAGTGTTACCGCTATGTGCGGCGGTATGCCACGATCCGCTCGCTGGGGCACGTCGTGCTGGCCGTCGTCGTGAAGGAGGCCTTGCTGGCTGTGGTGCTGTTGGTACGGCTCGTTCCCTTCTCCTCGGCCATGATGGCTCTGTCCCTACTGCTGGCTGACCTGCTTTTAACGAGCACCTTCCTGCTCTATATCCGCGTCTCTGCGCGTTTATTCTCTACGGAGGGCGATGACGAAGTTAATGCCGTGGTCGGCAAGAAGAATGTGATGGTGGCCGGGACTGGTGAGGCTTCGCTGGCGCTGGCCGAAGAGGCGGATGCCGGAGGGATCTACAACGTCTTGGGACTCTTGACGCAGGATCCATCGATGGCGGGACGGGTGATTCATGACCGGCTGGTCTATTATTGCGAGAACTCCCATGACATAGATGCCCTGCAGTGGCGTCTCGGTGGTATTGATGCGATCCTCTTCCCCAACGAGAGAGACGACGAGGAGGGAACCACCTCGGAGTCCTCGCTGAACGACCATCCCCAGCACGACGGGATGAGCCTGGCCGGGCGGCTTGTGAAGCGGAGCTTCGATGCCAGGGCCTCGGCTTTGCTGTTGATTATCTTTTCACCATTGATCGGCATCTGCGCCGCGGCGGTGAAGCTCGAGGACAAAGGCCCCGTACTCTACGCCCAGGAACGCATCGGCCTCCATGGCCGTCCGTTCAACATCTACAAGTTCCGCTCGATGCGGACCGATGCCGAAGCTGTCGATTCTCCTCAACTCTATAGCGGAGAGGAGGACCCGCGTCTGACTCGAGTGGGACGGTTCCTGCGGGCCCATCATCTTGATGAACTGCCGCAACTCTGGAACGTCCTGCGGGGCGACATGTCGCTGATCGGCTATCGTCCCGAGCGTGCCTTCTACATCGGCAAGATCATGGCCCGCAATCCCCGCTATCGGTATCTCTATCAGATCCGTCCGGGCGTGACGAGCTATGCCACGCTCTACAACGGCTATACCGATACGCTGGAGAAGATGCTCACGCGGCTGGACCTCGATCTCTACTATCTTCGGAACCGCTCAATCTGGTTCGACATGAAAGTGCTCGGGCTGACGTTCCTGAGCATCATCATCGGAAGGAAATTCTGATGGACGAGCGGCACTGGTACGTGGCGCGGACGCGCCACGGGGCGGAGCTCGGCGTCCGCGACAGGCTCGAAGCCTTCGGCGTGGAGCATTTCGTACCCACGGCAAAGACGAAAGGCTGGCGGGGGAAGATGGTCGAGCGTCCTGCCATCAACTGCCTCGTTTTCCTGCGAGCCACGCAGGACGAGGCACTCGCCCTGATCCATGAACGGGGCCTGAAGGCCAATTATCTCTTCGACTGTGCCACAAAACACCTGATGGTCGTCCCCGACAGGTAGTGTTCCAATTTGTGTGTCCAGAACGGACTCTGCAATTTAAAGAACGTACAAATTTACATTTTTCCAGCCAATCAGGCAACTGATGAAAAACTTCCCGGGGTGTGCCTGGCGGCAGGGGCCGGAAGCCCCTGAGAGCTTAACCGTTCGGGAAGAGACCCTTTTCCTCTCTCATTCTGGGAATAACCCTTCGGTAAGACTCCTTGTCCATCGCTGTTTTGCCCATCAATACGATGACTGACAGCTCGTCCGTAAGGCTCCGATAAAGTACGTGGTAACATTTACTAACCTTAAGTTTAGGTTAGTAACCCCTTACCGGTCGTTAGTAATTGATCAGTGATTGACAGTGGTTGCCTTGTGCCAGTGGGCAGGAAGAAGATTCCGCCAAGGGCCTTTGTAGGAGGGGATCTGTCCGAGGACGTCGACGAGCCATGTGCGGACGTCGACACCGACGGCTTTGCAGGAAGCGATAAAGGAGTATGCGATGGCGGCCCTGACTGCGGCGGCGTGATTGCCGGCAAAGAGATAGTTTTTCCGGCCGTCCAGGACATAGCGGCTGAGCCGTGGCAAGAGGACATAGGCGTATGAGACAGCCTGCCCGATCAGTGATTTGGAACTCATTCCTGTACTCACTGCGTCCAGCTACCTTTCGAAGTCCTGAATGATGTCCGCCAGCAGGCTGTCGGCCGCCATCCCCTTCGGGATCACCGCTTCCGGGAGCGGCGTGTCGAAGAGGGTGGGCTCAAGGACGTTGGGGTCAAGCGGAAGATGCTTCTCGCTCATCGAGCTTCCGAAGACCTTCCGGCGGAGCCAGGCGTTCTGGGCCTGAAGGGAGGCAAGGGCTTCCTCCAGCTCATTCTTCTTTGCGGTAAGGGCGTTGCGCTCCGCTTCCAAACGGGCGATTTGCGCTTTGAGCGACGCTATTTCCTGGTCCTTTTCAGACATTTTCCGTATCTCTTTCTAAGTATAAAGGTACGAAAAAGATGTCAGACATGCAAGGATATAAACAACTTATTTTATTGATTTTCAGTAACTTTTTGCCAGTAGTTTCATCCGTCTCACATAGGGTCTGTCGAGTGCTGAGCGCACCATCCCGATGACGTTTTCGTACTGGAGAGAGGATGAGATCACGTCTTCTCCACCAACTGCGGGGACCCTCATCCTCCCCATGTCCAGGCGAACAGCATAGAGGACCATGCCGCCTTCTTCATGCCGTAGCATCTTCATCATGTTCCGGCTGGCGTTGATGAAGATATAGACATCCCCGTTACGCAGGTTCCCGCACATCGCGTTCGTCACGATGCCGCCCAGCCCGTTGAAGCTCTTGCGCATATCGACAGGCTTGTTGTACAGCCAATACCGGCAGTTCACGTCCAGACTGAACATCACTTCGCAGAGATTATTTCACGCAGGTGCGCAGCTGTCATGCTTCCCTGTATCCGCATAACCGTCCCCGAGGTCGTCCGGATTTCCACCGTCAGATAACTCTCTGACGCTTCATTCACGGCTTTCGCCTTGCCGGAGGTCTTGGCTGGCGACATCCTGGACGGAACGAACGCGCCTCCGGGCTGCAGCTGAACGAAAGTTCCGGAATCGGATGCCTGCTCATCCTGTTGACGATACTTGCGCTTCCAGATGAAATACTGATGACGGGCTATGCCGTGCTCGTCAAAATAACTTTGAAGAGATATCCCATGTTCCTGGCAGTACTGGTCTATCTCCAAGATTTGTTCGCGCGTCATCATGACTTTGTGTTTTTGGCACAAAGGTACCGTCACTTCACGACGCTGTCAATATGCAGTTGGTCGGAGGCTTACCCATCGCTTCATTGCTGCTGCTGTTGGTTGCGTGCAACACGGAATTGCAGCCCGTCGATCCCGAGCCGCAGCCGCAGTCCAGGACGGCGGCGGGGCTTGTGTTCTACGCCTCGTTCGAGAACTAGACTGTGCCCGGGACCAAGGTCTTCATGAATGACTCGTGGGAGCTTCGCTGGAATGCCGGGGACGAGATCTCGCTCTTCAATGGGACGGTCAACAACCTGGAGTTCGGCTTTTCCGGAGAGGAAGGTGCGACGGGCGGCTCGTTTGCCCCCGTCAACCCGAATGCCACGATGGACGGGGCGACCGTCCCCCATATCTATGCGGTCTATCCCTATGCCTCCGGCACGACAGTCTCTTCAGACGGAAAGATCTCCCTTGTCCTCCCTGTCGAACAGGCTTATTATGGCGGCGTCTCGTTCGCGCGCGGTGCCAACACCATGGTGTCGGTTACCGACAACCAGAGCGACAAGCTCCTCTTCAAGAACGTATGCGGCTATGTGCAGTTCAAGCTCTACGGCGACGGCGCTTCGGTTACCAGCGTGACTCTCCGAAGGGAAAGCTGTGTATCTGCACTGCGTCGGCGGGGCCGACCGGACCGGTACGCTGGCTTTCCTGATTGAAGCGCTAGTCGGTGTATCTGAGAGCGACCTGTCAAAGGACTACGAACTGACAAGTTTCGATGGCAGCCATACGCGCAGGAGAAGTGATCCGGGCCAGGGTAATACGGAGTACATTTTAAAGTATTTGATCAATTACCTGCGTCAGTTTGAAGGCAGTACGATTAACGAAAAAGTGGTGAATTGGGCGACAACTCCGTATCAGGGTTCTTCTATTCCTGCTTTAACCGCCACCGAAATCTCACAGTTGCAGACGCTTCTCGTAGCGGTCCAATAACGCATCGAACGGCCTCCTACGCTTATCCGGAAGCGATTTTTTATAAAAAACACTTCCGGATAAGTGTTTTTTTTATATTTTTGCACGATTTATCGCATTTCAATTCAGCCGATTATGTCCGGACAGGAAGAATATCACGATTCACGGAAGGTTTTGATGCAGGACAGCATCCTGTCCGTTCTGGCTTCTCTGCTGGCGCTCTTGCTGATGCGATGGTTGACCAGCGCGGTTCCCGGCTTCATGTCCATTGTCCTTCGATGGATGGGGTTCTCGCTGGTCGCCTCTTTGGCAGGGTTCTTTGCCACGGGTTGTTACCGCTACGTACGGCGTTTCGCCACGATTCGCTCGCTCGGTCATGTGGTCATGGCCATTATCGTGAAGGAGATACTGTTGGCCGTGGTGCTGCTTATCCGTCTAGTACCCTCCTTATCGGCCATGATGTCTCTCTCGCTCCTGTTGGCCGATCTGCTGCTTACCAGCGTTTTCCTGCTTTACATCCGCTTGGCAGCCCGCCTTTTCTCGACGAAGGGCGATGACGAAGTCAATGCAGTAGTCGGAAAGAAGAATGTGCTGGTAGCGGGCACCGGTATACCGTCTCTGGAACTGGCCGACGAAGCCGACGCCGGAGGTATCTACAATGTGGTGGGCTTGCTGACTCAGGACCCTGCGATGGCTGGGCGGGTCATCCACGACCGCTTGGTCTATTACTGTGAAAACGCACACGACGTAGATGCGCTGCAATGGCGCTTGGGCGGCATCGACGCAATCCTCTTCCCTAACGAACCTGATGGCGGTGACGGGTCCACCTCGGAAACCACGCTGAACGATCACCCTCAGCACGACGGAATGAGTCTGGCAGGGCGGCTGGTGAAGCGGAGTTTCGACGCTGTGGCCTCAGCCCTGCTGCTGATCCTCTTCTCTCCGCTGATTGCCGCCTGTGCGGCTGCTGTCAAGCTTGAGGATGGCGGGAAGGTACTTTACGCGCAAGAACGGATCGGAATGCACGGGCAACCGTTCCATATCTATAAGTTCCGTTCGATGCGGGAAGATGCCGAAGCGGTGGACAGTCCCCAGCTCTACAGCGGCGAGGAGGATCCGCGGCTGACGCGTGTAGGCCGCTTCCTCCGGGCCCATCATCTTGACGAACTGCCGCAATTGTGGAATGTCCTGCGTGGCGACATGTCGCTCATTGGTTATCGTCCCGAGCGAGCTTTCTATATCGGCCAGATTATGGCACGCAATCCCCGCTACCGCTACCTCTACCAGATCCGTCCCGGCGTGACAAGCTACGCCACGCTTTATAACGGCTACACCGACACGCTGGAGAAGATGCTCACGCGGCTCGACCTTGATCTCTACTATCTGCGGAACCGTTCTGTTTGGTTCGACCTGAAGGTTCTTGGACTGACGTTCCTGAGTATCATCATCGGACGGAAATTCTAAAAATTGCTTATTTGTAAAAGCATTTTGGTTTTTAGTGCTTATCTTTGCATTGTTATATGTGAGTAACGCTTCACGCGTTTGAATCTTATTCACACGAAAGGCATTTCAGCCCCATCTGAAATGCCTTTTTCTGACACATACGCTGAAGGGGTACTTCGCCCAACCCTCTGAGATCCTTTTACAAGATTCAAATCACATATAACAATGAAGAAAAGGATTCTTTACATCGTTGTGAGCCTGTACAATGTGTACAGCACTCTTAAACTTGTCAAAGTGAAGGCCTACCAACGTCTTCGCCTCGGCACCTGCCCTTTTCATAAAGTGATTCTGTCCGACCTTCAGCGTTTGGAGCCTGCGCTCAACCCGCAGGCTCCTTTATTCACTCGTAGCCGGATAGTGCCCCAAGGAACTCCCGGTATTGTCATTCTGAATTATTTTGGTAACTTGCCGGTAATTTAGTTAGGAGTTTATCTTCTGATGGCGGGGATAATAGAGAATGACGGAAAGCATTGGTTCGTGGCGCGGACGCGGCACGGAGCGGAGATCGGTGTCCGCGACCGGCTGGCTTTCTTCGGTGTGGAGCACTTTGTTCCGACGGTGAAGACCCGTGGCTGGCGAGGCCGGACGGTGGAGAAACCCGTGATCAACTGTCTGATCTTCATCCGGGCCACGCAACCCGATGCACTCGCATTGATCCATGAGCGCGGCCTGAAAGCCGATTATCTCTTCGACCACGCTACCCGCCACCTGATGGTCGTCCCCGACAAGGCGATGGAAGATTTCCGCCGGGTCTTGGATCTCTCCACAGAAGAAGGCGGCCTGATGGACCGCCCCCTCGAACAAGGCGCCCGCGTCCGCGTCGCCAAGGGTCCGCTCCAAGGTGTCGAAGGCCGCATCCTCGAACTCCAGGGAAAGCACTACGTCGTTGTTTCCCTCCTCGACTCTCTCTTCGCCCGCGCCTCCGTCCCCCGCGCCTGGCTTGAGATTATCGCGTAGCCTCGCTTCCGGACACTCACTTCTATCCAATATCCAACCAGTCGCCTCCCCCAGGAAAGACAGGTTTTGCCTGTCCGTATTTGTGTGGCACTTATTACCCTGGAAATCAGCTACTTCCTAATATTCGCTTGCGCACTTTTACGCAAGCGATTGTTGGGAATATCCTGAGTTTCAGCCACATAAGTGCCACAGCTATCGCCCCCGCCTGATTTTAGATTTCGATCGCCTGGGTTTTGCGCTGCTTGTTTGTACGCGACGCGGCTGACGGCGCCACTTGGTCCGTTTCGAAGACGAAATATACGTCTTTCCGTTGTTTTTCTGGCCGCGAAACGGACGAGACAGATAAACCATCCGTTTCGCGTCAGAACAATGACCTTAAATAGTCAAATCAGAATCATCGGAAATACTAGGAGTTGCTTTTCTAAGCTTTTGTGTAATCGTCTGCCGCGGGTATCGGCCTGCCAGGGACCAGAAACAGTAATTGGCGCGGCAGGTCTGCGCTCAATGAGCAGACCCTCCGCGGTAGCTTAGCTAATCAATTAAGAATCAGCGCTATTTTCATGTCAACCGCGGCAGACGATTACATAGGCACACACTTATACGTACAAAAAAGTGGGATATAAAGGCTGACCCTTTTCAGGACTACAACTAATTGTTCCCTCTCAAGTCTCGACTAATGGACCTCCCCTGGACCGTGACCTATAAACCCCTTTGTGGCCGAACGGTTATCCTCGGCCGGGCCCGGGAGCCCCTCCTCAGGCTCCTGCGGGCCCGGCCGGGAGATAACCGCCTCAGCCAAGATTGACCTGACTAGTTAATCGCTTTCGTAATCAGCCAGTGACAGATTTCGCAGTTATCCTTGACAGCGCAAGTCCGGGACCCGGGACTCCGGGACCCGTTGCGCTGGCAGGAGATAACCGCCCATTATCATAGACGGCGCTCAAAATATGAGTCACTTGGCGAGCCCGATAAAGTGCCATCTGTCGATGGTCAGATGATGAGACAACGGGCTTGGGCTTTCCGTAAACCTGCCCAAGCCCGGCAGAAGGCAGCCAGCCATAGATAGATCGGTGAACTATCCGGCTCGGGATGGACACAATGTGTACAAACGAGGGGTATACAGACGAGATGTACAAAGCGAGCCCGAGAAGAGCCTGTCAGACGGCAGCAGGATGTCGTGTCCACGGGCTTGCGGAGTTGTGACTCTACCAGGGTAATTCAGCGGAGATTGAAGGCGGTTATCTCCTGCCAACAGGCTGGCAAGGATAACCGCGTTGATAGTCAGTTGCAGCCTAAAGGGAGTAATCGAGAGGGTTGGCCATACGTGGCTGAAGCGGGTTTTCTCCCGTCCAGGCCCGCAGGAGCCTGAGGAGGGCTCCCGGGCCTGGCCGAGGAAAACCCAAACGGCCGCTCGATGGGGAAAGACCATGTGCCGTGTGGTGAGCAGAGAGGGCCGATTCGCTCACCGAAGGGTTTGAGGTCAGTAGAAATGCCAAGTCCTGTCGCGACCAGAATAGATCCGCCACTATTAAATTGCTTTTTTGTCAAAGCATTTCGAAATTTCATACTTATCTTTGTACTGGAAATAGATAATTGAGGATCCGGTCATTACCTGACCGAATATGTGCAGGAGAGCATCGGAACCCAAGACAGAGCTTCGATGCTCTCTTTCTTTGTTCCATAGTCGGGCAGGTACTTTCTGACAATCCTCCCTTTCATTGTCACTCAATTATCTATTATCCATGAACATCTATGTAAAGTGACGATTGTCATTATTGTACGGGGTACATATGACAATCCCGTTTTCGTCCGCTCCTACTGGCGTAGACGAAATGGCCGCAAGGAATTTGTTCACAGTCATTGGCGCTGGCTTTAATGATTGTTTGAACAATTTGATTCGATACAATCCGATGCCCGACTCGGGGGAGTCGCCTGGAAACGGACGGCTCCTTTCCTTTATACCCTCCAGATTACTCCCGCTCGCTGTCGCGGCGGAGGTCTTTTTCTTTGATGGTTTCGCGCTTGTCGAATTCGCGTTTGCCGCGGGCCAGGGCGATGTTGAGCTTGGCGTAGCCGTTTTCGGCAATGAAGAGACGGGTGGCGACGATGGTAAGGCCTTTTTCTTTCACGGAGCGGGCTAGTTTGCGGAGTTCCTTCTTTGTAAGAAGGAGTTTGCGGTCGCGGCGGGGATCCTGGCGGCTGAATGCAGAGCCCCACCAATATTCGGCCACATTCATGTTCTTGACATAGAGTTCCCCGTTTACGAAATAGCACCAGCTATCGACCAGCGAGGCCTTGCCTGCGCGGATCGACTTGATCTCGGTTCCGTTCAACACGATACCGGCCGTGAAGTGTTCGAGAAACTCGTACTCGAATCCAGCCTTCTTGTTGCGGATCTCCACCGTGCTTTTCTTTTTCACCTTTGCCATACAGCGTATAGATGCGGCCGGGCCGCAAAACGTTGCAAAGATACAGAAATAAATTTGGAGGAATGGTTTTTTTGATATACATTTGTGATATCAAAATGATATTACAATGAATACGAAAACCCAAGACTTCGAGTTCAAAGGCTTCAAGATCAGCGGTTTCATCGCGCTGTTCCTGATCCTGGCCATCATCGTGGCCGACATTTTCATCTTCAAGTACGCCGCCACGGGGGCTGCCAAACCTGACATGCTGATCGGGATAACCATTCCCGTCTCTTTCCTGCTCATCATCTTCCTGGCCATCGGCATGGTGAAACTTGAGCCCAACGAGGCCCGTGCGCTGGTGTTCTTCGGCAAGTACCGCGGCACCTTCCGCGAGAACGGCTTCTGGTACGTCAATCCTCTGCTTTCCAAAAAGCGGGTGTCGCTGCGCGCCCGCAACTTCGACGCCGAAGCCATCAAAGTCAACGACAAGAGCGGTAACCCGATCCTCATCGGCCTGGTGCTCGTGTGGCGCGTGAAGGACGTGTACAAGAGCCTCTTTGAGATCGACTCGCAGACCATGAGCAACCAGGGCAGTCTGAGCTCCACAATGAAGGCTTTTGAGAGTTTCGTCAAGGTGCAGGCCGATGCTGCGCTCCGCCAAGTGGCCGGCAACTACAACTACGACGAGAACAGCAATCCGGGGGTTGACGACATTACCCTCCGCTCCGGCGCTGAAGAGATCAACGACGTGCTGACCGACACGCTTAACGAACGCCTCTCCATCGCAGGCATCGAAGCCATCGAAGCCCGCATCAACTACCTGGCCTACGCCCCGGAAATCGCCGCCGTGATGCTCCGCCGCCAGCAGGCAGATGCCATCATCGCCGCCCGCGAGAAGATCGTGGAAGGCGCTGTGTCGATGGTGAAACTTGCCCTCGACCACCTGAAGGAAGAAGGCGTCGTGGAACTCGACGAGGAACGCAAAGCCGCCATGGTCAGCAACTTGCTCGTGGTACTCTGCGCCGAGGACAACGCCCAGCCGGTCGTCAACACGGGTACCTTATATAACTAAGCATGGCGAAAGAGGGAACCAAGAATTTCGTACTTCGAATCGACGCCGATACTTTCGAAGCGCTCGAGCGATGGGCCGCCGATGAATTCCGCAGCACCAACGGACAGCTACAGTGGATCATCGACGAGGCCCTCGTACGGGCGGGTCGGAAAAAGAAAAAAACAGTATCATAGCTTTTTGTTATCTTTGCGTTTTGAAGCGATTAGAAACGGATATAAACGTTTAACACGATATGAAACAGATTGATTCCTACGATTTCACCGGCAAGAAAGCCATTGTCCGCGTCGATTTCAACGTCCCCCTCAACGAAAAGTTCGAGATTACCGACGACACCCGCATCCGGGCTGCCATCCCTACTCTGAAGAAAGTGCTCGCCGGAGGCGGTGCGCTGATCATCATGTCGCACCTCGGCCGTCCGAAAGGACCCGCGGAGAAATTCTCCCTCAAGCACATCCTCGCACGCGTGGAGCAGTACCTCGGCGTACCGGTACAGTTCGCGCCGGACTGCCAGCAGGCTGATGCACAGGCTGCGGCCCTGAAACCGGGCGAAGTGCTGGTGCTCGAGAACCTGCGTTTCTACGCCGAGGAGGAAGGCAAGCCCCGCGGACTGGCTGACGACGCCACCGACGAGGAAAAGAAAGCCGCCAAGGCAGCTGTCAAGGAGAGCCAGAAGGCCTTCACGAAGAAACTCGCCTCCTACGCCGACTGCTACATCAACGACGCTTTCGGCACGGCACACCGCGCTCACGCCTCCACGGCCCTGATCGCCAAGTACTTCCCGGAAGACAAGATGTTCGGTTACCTCATGGAAGGTGAGATCCGTGCCATCGACAACGTGCTCAAGAACGCCCAGCATCCTTTCACGGCCATCATCGGCGGCTCGAAAGTCTCCTCGAAACTCGAGGTGCTCAAGAATCTGGTAACCAAGGTGGACAACCTGATTATCGGCGGCGGCATGGGCTACACCTTCATCAAGGCCGAAGGCGGCCAGATCGGCAACTCGCTCCACGAAGACGACCTGATTCCCGACGCCCGCGAGATCATTGCCCTGGCCAAGGAGCGCGGCGTGAACCTCTCCCTCTCGGTGCAGACCCGCGTGGCCGACGACTTCAGCAACGACGCCAACGTCCAGACCGTTCCCTCGCATGAGATTCCGGACGGCTGGCAGGGCATGGACGCCGGTCCGAAGTCGATTGAGAACTGGAAGAATATCATCCTGAACTCCAAGACCGTGCTGTGGAACGGCCCGGTCGGCGTGTTCGAGATGCCGAACTTCGCGAAAGGCACGCTGCAGATTGCCGAGGCGCTGGCCGAAGCGACTGCCAAGGGCGCTTACACCCTCGTGGGTGGCGGTGACTCGGTTGCAGCTGTGAGCCAGATGGGCTATGCCGACAAGGTAAGCTACGTCTCCACCGGCGGCGGCGCGATGCTCGAAGCCATCGAGGGCAAAGATCTGCCCGGCATCGCAGCGATCCGCGAAGCCTAGTTCCTGAACCTAAGGTCCGCACGCGATGGAACTGATTGTCGGGACCTACGGTCAACGGCTGTTGCTCCTTGAACTGGGCGTAGCCACGTTCGACGTACTGGGCATCAGCGCGTTTGAAGCCAAGAATACCTCTTATCTGGCGCTTTCGCCCGATAAGAGGTATCTCTTTGCCGTGTCGGAATGCGGCGACGATTCCGGCGTCTATTCTTTCCGGGTCCATCCTTACGACCGCCTCAAGCCCCTGCCTTACGGCCGCATCGAACGATTGTCGGAAATCCGCGGCACTTCGCCCGACCCTTGCCACATGGTTTACCTCCCAGGGTATTTCAACCAATGCGGGGACCCCGACAACGGGGCCTTGCTCACGGCCGACTATTCCGGCGGAACCGTGACGCTTTTCCCCGTTCGCTCCGGACGCATTGACTCGGCGGTCCAGGTGGTTCATTTCGAAGGATTCGGCCCGATCGCCAGCCGGCAGGGATCTTCGCACATCCATCAGTTGATTCCCTACGGAAATCTGCTGCTGGCCGTGGACTTGGGAACGGATAGCATTCATGTGCTGCGTCTGTTCGACGGCACGGTGCGCCCGCTTTGCGACGGTAGGCTCGACCGCTCGCTGCGGCTCGAACGACTCTTCGACATTCCAGCTCCGGCCGGGAGCGGACCGCGTCACCTGGTTTTCAGCCAGGACGGTTCTCATTTCTACGTTATCACGGAACTGAGCAACGAGATACTCGTCTATGCCATGCCCGACTACACAGCGGCCGGTGACCGGCCTGTCCTGCTGCAACAGCTGCCGGTGGGCAGCCCGGACTTCACTTCGCAAGCCGGCGGCGACATTCAGTTGAGCCCCGACGGTCGGCATCTCTACGCCTCGCTCCGCAACGGCGGCGACGGGCTGGTCATCTGCGAAGTGCTATCCGACGGCTCGCTGCGACACGTGGGTTTCCAGCCCACCGGTGCCCACGTCCGGGATTTCTTCTTCCTGCCGGAAGGACTTCCCCCGGGCGAGTTCATGGCCGTTTTCTGCAAGAATGCGCGTTGCATCCAACTCTATCGGCGTGATGCTGCTTCGGGAGAACTGCAGCTGACCCGCGAGATTCCGCTCAGTTTCTACGGAGAACCCGTTCACGGCGTCGTTTATAGCCGCTGATATCGAGCATTAGAGGGCATACGTCCATGGAGGAACAAGAATACCTCAGTCAATATGAGCGTCGGCTCCAGGACTCGCTGGTGAGCCTCTGCACCGCCTACAACCTGATGGGCGGCATCCTGCTGGAGAACGACGATATCGAATGCAAATTCTCCGAATCGCTGGCCGAACCTTATCTGCGGGATGCCGTGCGGGAGTATCGGGCTTACCCCGAGGCTTCTGTCGCCTGGGCGGGCTATCTGGGAATGGCCATCGCCAAATTCTGGGATGCCGACTGGCAAGCTTATCAACAGGTGACTTACGCCGACCTGCAAGGCCCCCGCGGCTTCGATGATCTGGATGAGCAGATCGTTCAACGCGTTCTCGGCTATGAGCTTGACAGCGAACCGGCCCGCCGCATCGCGGACATGCTGTCGAACTGCGCCGTCGAAGCCCTCACGATGATCCGCCACGAGCACATCGAGCCGCAAAGTCCTCGCGCCTACTACGTTTTCGCCCGCACGGTCCAGGTTCTCTACCGCATCGGCGCCTCTATCGAGCTGTTCCTGCTGGGATACAAACTCGAGCGGCTTTAGATGCCCGATCAAGCCGGGCATGACGGAGTGGTCGAGCCGGGCTTGACGATGCGCGCTTTTTTATGCGCTGCAATGTACACATCAGACAATCAGGTACTTACAGAAGTTGATCCCCTCGAAAAACGAGGGGATCAACTCTTATAATCGGCTGACAATCAACTGCGTCCGTTGCAGCGGAAAGTAGCGTAGCATTTCGCCACACAACTTGTAGATTTCACCACTTTTCACCCGTTTTTCGCCACAAAGGGCCCTGCTGGCCTTTTGTGGGGGCCGCGTTTCTTTTATTTTTGCAAGGAGCTTTTCGATCAACCAACCTGAACCAATATGTATCCGTTGACCAAAAAAGATGACTTCATCTGCGTGTTTGAACAGTCGATGAAGGAATGCTGGGACAAGACTGCACTTGTGGAGTTTCAGAATCCCGGCCTTACGTACGGCGGGCTCGCCGCCGAAATCGAAAAGAATCTCCTTTGCTGGAAAGCTGCCGGCCTGAAGCCCGGTGACAAGATAGCCCTCAATGCCCGGAGTTCTGCCGCATGGGGTATCACCTATTTCTCTTCACATATCGGCCGATATGTCGCTGTCCAGATTTTCAACGGCTTTATGCCGAGCGACGCCCAAGGCCTGGTCAATCATTCCGAAAGCCGGCTGCTTTACACCGAAAAGATGCTTTTCGCCAAGATGGACTTTGAGACGATGCCGAACCTGCTGGCCGCCATCGACACCCATACCGGGGAACTGCTCGCCAGCCGGGGCGACTTCGCCGCAATCTACGCGCAGCGCGACGCTCTGTACGCCGCAGCTCATCCACAGGGAATGCGAAAGGAAGATGTGCATTATGAAGCCCGCGAACTGGACGACCTGGCCGCCATCATGTACACCTCCGGATCCACCGGCAACCCGAAAGGCGTCATGCTCAGTGTACGGAACCTCAGTTCCAACATCCAGCTGATCCCGCACCACTTCCCTTATCATCGCGAAGACAACTACGTGAGCGTGCTCCCGTACGCCCACATCTTCGGCCTGGTTTACGACCTGATGGCACCGCTTTGCTATGGCATGACGCTCTGCATTCTCTATGTCCCGCCCGTGCCCGCCAACCTCAAACCGGCCCTCCGGCAGTACAAGCCGTATGTATTTTTCGCGGTCCCGCTGATTATCAACAAATTGCTTGACGAAAGCATCGGCGAATTCATCCACAGCCAGTCCGGCTCCGCTAAACTGGCTGACTACCAGAATCATCCCGATTTCTGCGATGCCCTGCACGACATCTTCATGCGCGCCCTGGGCGGTGGCTGCGGCCTGCTGATCACCGGCGGCGCCGCAATGCCCGAATCGCTGGAGCGGCTGATGCTCGAACAGCTCAAAGTCCCGTTCGTCACCGGCTACGGCATGACCGAATGTGCCCCGACCATCACGCTGGGCCACAAGGAGACCTACGTGATGAAGGAATGCGGCGAACCCGTGCCGGAAGGCATCGAGCTCCGCATCGACTCCGAAGACCCGCAGCATATCGCTGGCGAAGTGCTCGTGCGAGGACACGTCGTCTTCATGGGCTACTACAAGAATGAGGCAGCAACCAAAGCGGTCTTTACCTCCGACGGCTGGTTCCGCACGGGGGACCTGGGTACGCAGGATGAGATGGGACGCGTGTTCCTGGTCGGCCGCTGCAAAAGCATGATTCTCTCGACCAATGGTCAAAACATCTACCCGGAAGAGATCGAAGTGGTGCTCAACCAACTGCCCTACGTAGCGGAATCGCTGATCGTCAGCCGCGAAAACCGGCTGATCGCCCTGATCGTGCCGAACTACAAGCTGGCGGAAGAACAGGGGCTCTCCAAGGAAAAACTCAAGGAAATCATGGACGCCAACCTGGCTGACATCAACAGCCAGATTCCCGCCTACAGCGAAATCAGCAGTTACGCTTTGCTGGTCGAACCTTTCGACAAGACCCCGAAGGGCAGCATCCGCCGGTTCATGTACTCCTGATTCCCACTTTGGCGTTCTGCAACGGAAGCGTCAGTAAACCAGACGCTTATGCAAGTTGATCCCCCTCTATTCCAGGGGGATCAACTCTTATAATCGGCTGACAATCAACTGCGTCCGTTGCAGCGAAAAAAGGGGTGCAAAATGGGGCCAGGTGCTGCAACGCAAAAAGGCCGGGCAGGTCATGACCGGATAGGTTCTGAGTTATTCGGTATATCGCAGAAAAATAATTAACTTTGTAGATTATGACGATCGAACAACCATCCGCGGCGTGGAAAGACTATGAACTGATCGACTCGGGCGACTTTTCGAAGCTTGAGCGGTTCGGCCCGTATGTGACCATCCGGCCGGAGCCCAAAGCGCTCTGGCCGAAGGCGCTTTCCGATGCGGAGTGGCGACGGATGGCGCATACGGAGTTCAAGTCGGGCGCCGGGTTCGGCAAAGCCGGTAAGGAAGACAGCGGCACCTGGACGATGCTGCACAAGATGCAGGAGCAGTGGACAATCGCCTATCCGGCTGTAGGCTTCAACCTCCGACTGGGTCTGACCGCCTTCAAGCATGTGGGCGTATTCCCGGAGCAGGCCCCGAACTGGGACTTCATCTACCGGAGCGTCCGGGAAATCGCCTGCGGGGTACAGACCCCCGATCAGGTCGGGGGTGACGCCCGTCCGTCATGTCAGGCACAACCCCCGAAAGTGCTCAATCTTTTCGCCTACACCGGCGCTGCATCTTTGGCAGCAGCCAAAGCTGGGGCGCAGGTGACGCATCTTGATGCCGTGCGGCAGGTGGTCACCTGGGCACGGGGCAATATGGAACTGAGCGGGCTCGACGGGATCCGATGGATCATCGAAGATGCCATGAAGTTCGCCAAGCGGGAGGCCCGCCGGGGCAACAAATATCAAGGCATCATCCTGGACCCGCCGGCCTACGGCCACGGGCCGGACGGCGAGCGATGGAAACTCGACGAATGCCTCTACGAACTGTTGCAGTCCTGCGCCGCAATTCTGGCGCCTGAAAACAGTTTCCTGGTTCTGAATTTGTACTCCAACGGCTATTCGGCCGTGCTGGCCGACACGCTGGTGCGCAATGCCTTCTGTCCGGCCGGCAGCCCGCAGCCTCAGCGCCTGGACTACGGCGAGCTCGTCCTCCGTGACCGCGCCGGCCGCGCCCTGCCATTGAGTGTCTTTTCACGATTAACAAGATAATAATGAAAAGGATAACCTATATCGCTTTCAAGACCGTCTGCGCCCACGCAGCCGTGAGTGGGAGGGGCCCAAAGCTCTGCTTTGGGAGGGATAGGACCCTTAAAGGGTCCGTAGTCTTGAAAGCGATATAGGTTATCCGCCAACGACAATATTATGATAGATTTCCTTTCCGTCACCTGGAACGTCGACCCGATCATCTTCAAGCTCGGGCCGCTCACGCTCCGCTGGTATTCGCTCCTGTTCGTCGCCGGATTCCCGCTGGGATACTGGCTCTTTGACAAGTTTTACAAACGCGAGGGCGTCGATACCAAACTTTTGGAGCCGCTGCTCTATGCGCTGCTGATCGGCACCATCGTGGGCGCCCGGCTCGGCCACTGCCTCTTCTATGAACCGTCCTACTACCTGACAGCAGAACACTGGGTCGAAATCTTCAAACCCTGGAAAGGCGGCCTGGCCTCGCACGGCGGCGCCATCGGCGTCATTCTGGCCGTGTGGTGGTATGCCCACCGCTACGGCAAGAAAAACGGGTTCGACATGCTCTGGGTGCTCGACCGGCTGGTCATCGCCGTGGCTTTCGCCGGCTGCTTCATCCGCCTGGGCAACCTCTTCAATTCCGAAATCTACGGCAACGTGACCGATCTCCCCTGGGGCTTCATCTTCGAGCGCCGCGGCGAGACCGAACCCAAGCACCCCACCCAGATCTACGAGGCCCTCTCCTATCTCATCCTGGGCCTGGTCCTCGCCTGGCTCTACTTCAAGCGCCTCGACAAGATCCACAAAGGCTGCCTGTTCGGCCTGTTCTTTCTGGTTTGCTTCGGCATGCGCTTCCTCATTGAATTCATCAAGGAGCCGCAGGTGGACTTCGAGCAGAACATGGTGCTCAACATGGGCCAGACGCTCAGCATCCCCTGCATCCTGGTCGGCATCTTCTTCCTGGTGTATGCGGCCGTGAAGAGAATCCCGGCAAGACGTGCCGAGCCGGAGAAGACGAACTACCGTCCGCTCTCGAAAGAGCAGCGCGAGGCGCAGATGAAACAAAAAAAGACGAAGTGATGAGACGCTCATTGCTGATTCTTCTGTTCGCCCTGCTGGTCGCCTGCACGCCGGCCAAGACCCAAGCGCAGCCCCAAACCGAACCGCAAACCGACAGCCAGACGACAGATTCCCAGCCTGCCGACTCCCTGCTGACCATCGCCATGTGCGGCGATATCATGATGGGCACCACCTATCCCACCGTCCGGCTGCCACAGAACAACGGCGCGGAGATCTTCGCCCATGTGAAACAGCTCTTCCTCGATGCCGACTTGTCGGCCGGCAACCTGGAAGGGGTCATCGCCGACGGGGGAAAGAGCACCAAAGACGTGAGCAAGGCCAACAATTATGCTTTCCGCACCCCGGAAAGCTACGCCCACCTGCTCACCGAAGCGGGCTTCGACTACCTCAACCTGGCCAACAACCACACCAATGACTTCGGACCGGAAGGCCGCCAGCGGACCCGCGAAATCCTCGAAAAAGAGGGCATCGCCTACAGCGGCCTGCCGGACTGCGAAAGCGTCGTGGTGGAGAAGAACGGCGTGCGCTACGGCATCTGCTCCTTCGGACAGAATTCCTACACGCTCAAGCACACCGACACGGCTTCCGTCACCCGCATCGTTACGGCGTTACGGCCGCGGTGCGACATTCTCGTCGTGAACTTCCACGGCGGAGCGGAAGGCACGAAATACTCCCACCTTCCGGACGGACCTGAGACCTATCTGGGCGAGAACCGCGGCAACCTGCGCGCCTTTGCCCATCGCTGCATCGACCTGGGGGCCGACCTCGTGTTCGGCCATGGCCCCCATGTCGTCCGGGCCGTAGAATGCTACAAAGGCCACCTGATTGCCTACAGCCTCGGCAATTTCTGCACGACCTACGGCATCAATGTCGCCGGCCTTACAGGCTATGCGCCCGTGCTCGTAGCCCGCATCGCGCGCGACGGCAGCTTCGTGGAAGGCCGGATCCACTCGTTCATCCAGACTCCGGGGACGGGGCCGCTGCCCGACCTGGAAAACAAGGTTGCCCAGCACATGCGCGCCCTTTCGGAAGCCGATTTCCGGGGCAACTACGGCCTGGAAATCTCCGACAACGGAACTTTGACTAGAAAAACCCGATAATGTCGCCGATCACCATTCTTTTGCTTTTCCTGCTGGGAGCGATGGCCATCTCGTTCCTTTGCTCGATTCTCGAGTCGGTGCTGATGTCCACCCCGATCTCCTACATCACGATGCGGGAGGAAGAAGGCTACAAGCCCGCCACCCGCTTCATGCAATACAAGGAGGAAAACGCCCGGCCGCTGGCTGCTATCCTGGCGCTCAATACCATCGCCAACACCGTCGGCGCGGCTGGCGTCGGTATGCAGGCGACCGAGATCGGCGGTGCCACCTTCTTCGGATGGATGTCGGCCATCACGACCCTGCTGATCCTGATCTTCTCCGAGATCATCCCGAAGACCATCGGCACGACGTACTACCGCAAGCTGATGGGCTTCACGACGCGCGTCCTCCGCGGACTGATCGTCATCATGTATCCTTTCGTCATCCTCATCGAACTGATCACGAAACTCGTCCAGAAAGACGACGACGAGGCCTCCGTCAGCCGCGAAGAGGTGTCGGCCATGGCTAATGTGGGCGAAGAGGAAGGCGTGATCGACGAAGACGAGAACCGCATCATCCAGAACGTCATCAAGCTCGACGGCGTAAAGGCATACGACGTGATGACGCCCCGCGTGGTGGCCCAGACCGCATCGGAGAACATGACGCTCAAAAATTTCTACAAGGACAAGGATTTCGAGCACTACTCCCGCATTCCCGTCTATAGCGAGAGTCCCGAATACATCACGGGATACATCCTGCGCAGCGAAGCCCTCGAGTGCCTGGCCGAGGATAAGTTCGACATGCGCCTGAGCGAGATCAAGCGCGACATCACCTTCTTCAACGAAGAGCAGTCCGTGGCCGATATCTGGGACACCCTGCTCACAAAGAAAGAACAGATCGGCCTGATCATCGACGAATACGGCTGCTTCCAGGGCATCCTTACGCTGGAGGATATCATCGAAACCATCCTCGGCCTGGAGATCATCGATGAGAACGATGAAGTGAGCGACATGCAGCAATTTGCCCGCGAGCGCTGGAAACAGCGGGCCAAACGGTTCAAGGAGATCCAGCTCCCCGCCGAACCCACCGAAGACGATGACTGACCCCGCCGACCCATGCTCCCCGACGGCTATGACCTGATCTGCATCCTTGGCCCGACCGCCTCGGGGAAGACGCGCTACGCCGTACAGCTCGCCCGCGAACTGGACGGCGAAATCCTTTCGGGAGATTCACGGCAGGTCTATCGCGGGATGGACATCGGTACCGGCAAGGACCTGGCCGAATACGGGGAAATCCCCTACCACCTGATCAACATCGCCGACGCCGGCGAGAAATACAACATCTTCCAGTACCAGAAAGACTTCGAGCGTGCCTACCACGACATCGTCGCGCGCGGCAAGACGCCCATCCTCTGCGGCGGCAGCGGCCTCTACATCGAGGCCGCCACCTGCGGCTACCACCTCCCCGACGTGCCGCCCGATCCGGCGCTGCGCGCCGAACTGGAGCAGCAGCCCACCGAAGACCTCATCGCTCGCTACGAGAAGCTCCGCAAGCCCCACAACACCACCGACTACGACACGCGTCAGCGCCTTATCCGCGCCCTCGAAATCGCCATCTGGGAAGAGTCGCACCCCGTGGTCCGCTCGGAATTCCTGCCCAAAAAGACGAAATACATCGGCATCGCCGTCTCGCGCGACGAACGCAACGCCCGCATCGACCGCCGCCTCCGCGCCCGCCTCGACGAAGGCCTGATAAACGAAGTCCGCGGCCTGCTCGACCGCGGACTCCAACCCGAAGACCTCCTATACTACGGCCTCGAGTACAAATACGTCACCCTCTACCTCACCGGCGCCCTCCCCTACGACGAGATGGTCGTCAAACTCCAGACCGCCATCCACCAGTTCGCCAAGCGCCAGATGACCTGGTTCCGGGGGATGGAGAGGAGAGGGATTAAAATTGAATGGGTCGAACCGGCGTAGCGAGCGACGCGCGGAACGCCCCCAGGCTATGCAGATCCGAACCGGAACAAGTATAGTATCCTGCTTTCAAAAGGAAGCGCGCTTTCCGGGCAGGCGCTTCGCCATACATACCGCATAAAGAAGGCAGGTTGAGCTGAAATTCCACGCCGGAGTCGTGAAGGCGGTGGTAATCCGTTTCCTCCATATAAAAATAGCGCTCCGGATGAGCCAGCAGGGGGTGAAAGCCACGTGCCTTGACCTGTTCCAGCAACTCCGCGAATTTCATTGGAGCATTGTAATATGAGGTCTCTATGAGCAGTCTGTCGCCTGCTTCGCCGATGGGCAGTAGCTCCCCGGCCTTCAGCCGTGTTTCAAACAGAGCGTCGAGCATATGCTCGGCAGCCAGATGCAGCCGGACTGAGCCGGTCCACAGCCGCTGCAGGTCTTCAAACCGCGCTTGCAGCCCGGCCGGCGTATTGGGATAATCCTCCATCACGTGGGGCGTCAGCCATACTTCCCGGATGCCTTGCTCCTCATACCAGCGCAGCACCTCCAAAGCGGCTTCGGAAGAAGGAATTCCGTCGTCCACACCCGGAAGGATATGGCTATGCCAATCCGTCCATCCGCGCAGGATACCGCGTGCAAGCAGGGACTTTTTCCGGGAAAAGGGCCACATGCCCGTCAGTCTTCCTGAATCATATAACGGATCCGCACCTTCACGCAGCGGTTGAGCTTGGCGTTCAGACCTCGCGTACTCGGATCGTTCACCGTGCGGATACCATCCTGGTTGTTGATCAGATAAATCTGCGACTTGACATCCTGCAGCTCCTTATGCCCGGTAAGCCAGGAGATCACGGTATTCGCGCGGTTCTCGGCAAGCGCTGCATTGCGCTCCGTACCCACACGATTGGCATCCGCGCCGGAATAGTTGTCCTGGCTAGTGGCCAGACCCTCAACCTGAATGAGCATCACGATGCCTTTGTCGAAGATTTTCCGCACATGGGCGACAGCGGCTTCGTCGGTGAATTGCGAAACATAACCTTCGTTGGCGTGCAGCGCTGCGTAAACATCGGCAAAACTCACCAGTTCATCGCCTTCGCTGATATCCATAAAGCGGGTGACCGTTTCCAGGCCGGCGTGGGCGTTCAAACCATAAGAATTGGTCTCCTGATAGTTTGCACTGCTGAGCAGATGCTGGCCCAGTGTGGCGTCGTCAATACGATACTTCCAGACATTCAGGTTATCGAAGATCGGGGCGTAGTAGTAGCCCGCCTTATCCCGGAACTCGTTCATCGTCTCGTAGTCGAGGCTCAACGAGATCGGAGTTCCTTCCAGCATCTCATAGCCGCGGGGGACGTAATTGACGGCGAAATCACGGTCGGCTGTTTCCGTAGGCAGATCGACCGTAGCCAATCCATTGAGCGACTGCCCGGCAAGAATACGGGCGGCCGCCTTTTCCGTGTCGGCATATCGCTTCTGCGTGAAGATACCGCCGGCCAGATAGTCGATTGCATTGACGGCAGAGGTCGAAATCTGTGGCGCATCGTTGCGGCCCGAGTAGTTGTTCGGATAGAACACGAAGAAAGTGAGCGTACCGTTGCGGACCGGTTTTTCCCGCTCGATGATCGCTTCTTCCTCCTTGACTTTCATCACCTGGATTTCCCGCTCCGTACGGGAATCACGATAGACCGTCGTCATCACGCGGTTCCAGCCGTTGCTGCCTTTCTTGCCGAGATAGAAGGTGAAACCCACGTGAAGCCCCAGGTTCGCATCGATCTTGTTGGCAGCGTGATCGGCCTGGCCGTATTCCAGATCGAAGTTGGTCTGGTAAACCAGGGCGCGGGCTTTGATGTCGAGGGAAAAGCGTTTGTCGGGTGTAAAGAAACGGCTGTACTGAAGTTCCGTATGAGCGCTCAGCTCGTTGTCCGAACCGTAAGCGTGGTTATATCCCATATGGTGGACTCCGCCGACACCGGCGCTGAGCATCCACTGGTTCATCAGCCGGCGGCTGCCGATTCCTTCGTAGCCGTAATACATTCTCGAAAGGTTCAGAATCGCCGAAAGGCTGACATCCCACCACGGCGTCTTCATAAGCCGGTAGTCGGCACCGGAAACGTCCTGATAACCATAATGACCGGTCTGATAGGCCGTATAGCCCCGCGAGTTGGACTGGATGAATTCCGCCTTCAGGGCCACCCACGGCATAAACCACTTGCCGACACCCACGCTCCAGTCGGGCGAAATCGTCCCCTTGAAGGGGCCGAGATTGGAGTAGTCTCCACGGAAAGTGTGAGCGCCTCCCGTAGCAAAAACAAACCAGTTCTTGCCAAAGCGGTTGGTGACCACCCGGTACGGGTCCACCAGCGTATCTTTCTGCAAAAATACATAATCCTGCGGTGCCATTGTCACCGTGTCGCGATAGACTTCCCGATAGTCTTTGTACTTGTCATCGATCTGTGCCTGCATCGGTAACGCCGCCATCACGCCGACCAAGACGAGGACGAGCCGGCGCCATTTCCTTTGAAATCCTTTCATAGCCATATTTTTTATCTATTTTTTCGGGTAACACTGAACGGCCATATAGCCGTCATCAAGATCTGCAATCTGCCGAACCTCCGTCGCGCGATGGCACGATTTGACGGAAGGCTGGTTTTCGGGAGCAATGGTGGCCTGCATCTTCAGGCCCGCAGCGTGACAGATTTCGGCGCAACTGGCCCAAATCGCCGTACCAATGCCCTGGTTTTGATGCGCCCGGTCTACGATCAGGCCAGTGAAGGCCCGGCCGATGAAAAACCCGCGCAAAAAGAAATAGCCGGCCATCCGGCCGTCGGGAGCCGTCACCTTCATCATCAGGAAAGCCGGATTGCGCCAAAGCCGGCGCAACGTCTTCGCATCGAAGGGATGCGGATGAAACCACTTGAGATTATCGTCGGGCTGGGCATTCAAAAAAACATTCAACTCCGGCAAATCCTTTTCTTCCAGCAACGAGTAACGATAACCGGCAACTTCCCTTTGCTTCAATATCTCGGTCGCTTTTTCCGGAAGCCGACGGTACCGGATCCGGAACAGAAGCCCATTCACGTCTTCCACCCGATTCCAGAATCCCGGACATTTCCGTTTAATCACGAGGAAAAAAGCGATCATTGCAACACTCTATGATAAAAATCCTTAATACACTGACGGACATACTCCTGCTCATAGCGGTCGGCAACACTGTCGCGGGCTGTCGAGGCCATCGAATGCACAACTTCGGGATTCGTAGCGAACCGTTTCATAGCTTCATACAGAGCCTCTTCATCGTGGGACGGGATGATTAAGCCATTTGTTCCATCTTGAATAATTTCACGGGACCCGTTGATGTCGGTTACGATAGAAGAAAGCCCCATCGCACCGGCTTCAATCACCACATTGGGGAAGCCTTCCCGATAACTGGGATGCACCAGTGCATCCGCTGCGGCATACCACGGGCGGACATCGGCCTGCCAGCCGTCCGAAACGTGGATGCGGGGAGAAGTGGCGATCAGGTGCTTCGTGGATTCCGACAGCGGCTTTCCGTCCGGCTCCTCGGCGCCCACCAAGAGCAGATGCACATCGGCGCCATCGTGCTCCAGCAGGCGGAAAGCACGCACCAATTCGCCAAGCCCCTTGTCCCGATCGAAACGGCCGACGAACAAGAAGGCAAAGGCCTTTCCGGAAATCTTGAAGGAAGACCGGATTGCGGAGGCTTTCTCAAGGATTTCGGCAGTACGGGTATAGAAAGTGAGGTCGATACCCCGCATATTGCCATTTCCAAGCACCTTGAGCGGCTTATTCGTCACACCGGAGGTGAGCAAGTCGTTCCGGACGCCCTCCCCTTCCGGGATTACGTGGGTGGCGCACGCAGCCGTCAATCGATCGGTCAGCCAGAACACATTGCGCCGCCAGCCCTTCGCATAGGGGAACAAAAGCCCTGTGAACATATGCACCCGAACCGGAACTCGCGTCAGCCGGGCCGCCAGCATTGAAAGCAGGCCGGCCTTGGGCGTGATGGAATGCACCATATCGGGCTTTTCCCGCCGGAAGACCCGGATCAGTCGAAAAAGCGACACCAAGTCACGCAGCGGTGCCATCTTCCGTTCCATCGGGACAGCGATGGTACGCACACCTTCGCGGCGCGCAATCTGCGCAAGTTCCGGCAAAGGCGACGAAACGGCCACAACCTCATACTCCTCCGACAGTTCGCGGAGGAAGCCCCGGCAGAAAAGATCAAGCGATAAAGGGACTGTAGCCGTACGTATGATTTTTTTCTTCAAATGATCTTGCGTCAAAAATTGTAAACCAGGCCGACACCCGCAGAACCGGAAGCCGGTTCCACTTTCAAACGCTCGGCGCCATCACCCACAACGGCATCGAAGATTCCGAAAAGCCAGATTCCCGCCATCGCGCCAAACGACACATTGCGCACCAGCCTGTAGCCGTCCGCCTTGCTCTGCCAACTGTCCATCGGAAACTCTCCGGCATCCGCACGCTTCTGAAAGCCATTCGCTTTCAACTGGAAAATAGTCGCTGCCGCACCCAACGCAACTTCCGAACCGAGAATCACCAAGCCTTTGGCCGTGTTGCCCTTATATAGCTGGCCGACGCCAGGCACCACACTCATCAGCGCAGCCAGCCCGTTATTGGCCGATTCTATCCCGAAACTATCGAACACCACATCACGATTCTTATCTGAGACCGCGAATAACTGGTCGTGTTCCCAGAGGAACTCCTGATCGTTGATATCTTCGAAGGTAAGATAGGAATCCACCCGCCGGGCCAGCACGACAGCTTCTCCTTCCGCATCCCGGAAGGCAATCCGGTAGGTCACCGGCACACCCGCACCAGAGACCAGCGAGTCGAGCTGAACGGAACCCCGTTCCGCATGATACCGCGAAGCCACATAATGAATCAGCGGATCGAAACGCCCGTCCATCAAACGATTGTAATCGGCATCCGCCTGATGGAACGCCTTGAACACATAGCTGTCGTTGGTCCGCTTCCTGTTCATCGCCTCTTCTCCCTTCTGCACCCACTCCGGCTTGACACCCGCAAAAGCGTCAGGAGCCGGGAGCAACCAGAACACTGCGAGCAATACGAAAACCCGTTTAAAAAATGCCATAATCCTGATTTTGGCTCAAAAATACAAAAAAATCAATACGAATATTCCTGCAGATACCGCCTGGCGGTCTCTGCAACATCATAGGCAGCCGCACGAGCACGGCACTTCGCACCAATTTCAGCTGCGAAAGAAGGATTCTCACACACCTGCCGAATCAGCTCTGCCAGCCTCTGGTCATCGCCGAATGGAAATAACAGGCCGGCGCCAGATACGAGGTCGTGGACACCAGGGACATCGCTGGCGATAAGAGGCCGCCCTGCGGCCATCGCCTCCAACAACGAAAGGGACATTCCCTCGTAAGCCGTAGAAAGCACCACAACATCGGCCGCCGCCAAGAGTTGCGGCACGTCGGAACGGATGCCAAGAAAGCGCACTCGCTCGCCAAGATCGAGCTCTAAGACAAGTTGCTCGCAGTCATTCAGGTATTTTCGGTCTTCATCCGTTTCGGAGCCGCCGGCGAGGAATAAGCGATACTCTTCCGGAAGTTTTGAAAGGGCGCGGATCAAGGTCGGATGGTCCTTTTGCGGGCGGAATGCCGAGATCATCAAGATTTTGCGTCCTTGTCGTGACGAAACATCCTCAGCTGGGATGGCTCCTGCAAACTTGGACACGTCAATCCCATTGGGTATCACCGTCAATCTGTTTGTCAAGTCCGGATGCACCAACCACGTTGCCAAAGCTTTCCTAGTCTCTTCCCCCACACAAACAACCCGGCGATACCGGCCGTACATCCACCGATCTACGGCCCGATACCCGTGCCACCGGCGCCGTCGGTTAGCGGTATTATGCTCGGTTGTCACGAGCCGAAGATGCTGGAAACATGAAGCCACAGCTAAAAGTAACTGGCAGGACGTATTGTGAGCATGGACCACGTCATATCGATTCTTGCGCAACACTCGCATCAGTTTAAACAACAACAACGGATTACGCATCGCATGCCAGCCCTTAGACAATACACGAACACGAATGCCCGCCGCCTCGACTTCTTTCAGCAGCGGCGTCACCGTTCCATCAAACAGGAGAATCTCCACCTCGTTGCCCGCCAATTTCATCTGCTTCGACAAATCCACAACCAGCCTCTCAGCGCCGCCGGTACGTAGTGAAGTAATGACTTGGAGGATCCTCATAAGATATACGGAGGCAACGCCTGAAATTCAGCCGTGTGTACGGCTTTCCATCCATCGCGTAAGCCCCGGAAATAAGAACCGATCTTGCCGGACACACACATCGCGGGAATCAACCAAATGGTCTTGAAGCCAAAGGCGGCAGCCGCCAGAAATCGCGACCACGCAGTATCTTTTCCGTTCCGATAAATGCTCCGCCACCAAATCATAAAAGAAGCTTTCGTGCGGACATAGATATGCTCCGCACTCTTGCGGAAAGCACCGCTGGAAGACTGGGCATCCAGGTTTGTGATGCCGGCATCGTACAAGACGCCGAGACGGCCACCGTTACTTACAAGCTTATACGTCTCGACCAAATCTTCACCATAGGGAAATCCGAGACAATCAAGCCACCGCTCGTCATCCATCCGCAGTTGCGTCCAGGCATCTTTTCGCCACAGCTGCGCCGGTCCCCCGCAACTTTGTGACCAGTAAAATGAACGTAACGGACGATTATTGTATGAAAAAGACCCATTGCGGTGGACTCTGAATGCCCATTCCCCGCTCCAATGCGGAAACACCAGGTTCGTCACCGCCGCATAGACTTTTGTTTTCAACGGCATCCGGTGATTCTGGAATACATCGGCGCCAACACAATCGGCGTCATTATCTTCCAAGGCTTTGAGCAACTTTTCAGCACTGTCCGGAGCTAATTCGACATCATCATCCAGCATTAGGATGCAATCGCTGGAGATCTCGTCATAAGGCAACGCACGCTGGGCTACCATCCCCTTCCGGACCCATACAAATTCCTCCCTGCCAACCGTGAAATCGGGGCGAGGATAGCCCTCAGCAATATACACCACGATTTTTTCCGGCTGCACGGTCTGCGCGGCAATGGATTCCAGTTCCTTACGAAACACTTCGCCGGCAGTACCGAGTGTTCGGATGGCGACAGAGTATGACAAAACAAAGGAAAAGCTATAATTCAAAAGATGATTTTTGAGGGAATACCGATTCAAGTAGCTGATGGACTTCTGCTTTTAAGGGTTCTATGTCAGACATCCAGTCGCAATCTTGCATACATAGCAACTTGTATTTATGGTGAACAAAAGCCTTTTTGATGGTACGAAGGTCACCGATATTTGTCGTTTTGCCGAAATTAATCCACTGCGGGAAAAAGTTTCCGGAAACAATCTGCCAGTACTTGAACAACCATTGGTTGACGTCCAGGACGGAGCGAAACTTATGTTGGCAAGTTTGGTCTAAGTTTTTTTCAAATTTTTGCCACACTTCATGGAAAGTCGATTTTAAATATGCATTGGCGACGTGTAAGTTTTTAGCTCCGGTGAATTCGATGAATGGGGTGAAAACCAGGTTTTGAAAACATCTTATACCGTACCGGTAGTTCATCCATTTCCAAAAGTGTTCCTTATACTGTTTTTCGAAGTCGAATGCCTTATTGATGAGATTGATATCGTTCAGATTGATGTGCCCGATTTCATAAAGCATAGGAATATTCCGGACTGCACAATCTCTGGGGATTCCATTGATAAAGAAATCCGTCGGTTTGACCGGAGAGGCAATAATCATGTCGTCATTAAAATAGACGAATTGTTCAGACAATCCCCTAATTCTGTGAAGGTTCAGTTCAATCGGACGTGAACTGAATGCTGGAAGGTACTGCTCGGGAATAAAATCCTGGTGCTTTACAAAATTGAGTTTGGGATTATTCACATTTAACCAATCGGGGTGCTGGCCGCAAGTCACAAAATGGATGGTACGCACCCACGGAGCATACAGCTCTACAGATCGAAACCAGAAGGGCAGAATTCCCCAATCCCTGTATCTGGAATTGTTCGAATATGATTCACAGCCTTCTCCCGGTAGATATCTGGATTTTTCCTTGATCCAGGCGGGATCATCGCCGTCCACCCATAGAAGGACAAAGTCGATATCGTGTACAGGCTTATTATTATGAGATTCGTATTTCATCATGTAAGCGTCGCAACAAGTAATGATTCATCAAGCGAATCATATCATAATGAAAATAATCATCAGCATCAGGGAAGAATAAAAAATCCCCATTGGCTGCATCCTGACCGGCATTCCTTGCGGCCCAAAGTCCTTTGTTCGACTGATGGATAACTCTCACGCGAGAATCCCTGGCCGCATATTCGTCGCAGAGCATGCCTGAGCCGCCAGTGCTTCCGTCGTCCACAAGAATAATATCTAGATTGCGATATGTCTGGTTCGCGATGCTGTCAAGACACCTAGGTAGATATGCCTCAACGTTGTATACCGGGACGATAACAGATATTAGAGATTCTTCCACTAAAAAACTTGTTAATAATACTTAATAAATGCAATGGGGTGTTATGCTTTATTATCATCTAAAGCCGCCGTAACTTGACAAAACTGCGAGGGCTGTCGAGATACTGTCTCCTGTCTGATACTGTACAAGACAGAAACCTTCATTCACCGGCAGTACCGAGCGTTCGGATGGCGACAGAGTAAGAGAGAAGCGTCATCTCTTTTTATTCTCAATCAATTCATTAAAAAGAGATGTCCACATCGGAATAACCTTTCCGAGGGAAAACTCTTTTGCACGCTCCAGGGCGGAAGCGCCCATTTTTCGTCTTAGAGTCTCATCTTCAATCAATTGACAAATACGTTCCGCCATTGTCGCTTCATCCTCTGGAGGAACGATAAAACCGTCCACGCCATCTCGGATAATGTCTCGGGGGCCACATGGACATGCATAAGATACAACCGGAAGGCCACTAGACAAGGCTTCAACAAGGGCTAATGGGAAACCTTCAAATCTTGAGGACAATGCAAAGATAGAGTATCCCGACATAGTTTCTTGAATCTTTGAGCATAGCCCTTTCAGGTGGACGACCTCGGATAAACCAAGAGAAATAATCAGGGTTGAGAGGTTTTCCCGTTCGTCTCCTTCCCCGAAAATGTCCAAAGACCATTGGGGAAAACGTTTTGCAACTAAAGCAAAAGCACGAATCAAAGAAGAGTAATCCTTTTGATATACCAGTCTTCCGGCGGCTATGATTTTGTTCGATTCCAACGAAGCATGCGATGACGATAAATGGACCAGATTAGGAATGACAGATACACTATTCCAGCCGGACCAGTTCCGCTCCTTGTCTTCTTGGGTCAAAACAACTATTCTGTCATATTTTTTCAAAGTGAACGAATCTACAAAAGACCCTCCTAAGGCTAATAACCGATTGAAAAAAGAGTGTGAAACAAGATGGCGATAGTTCCGACCAAAATGAAACTCCCGAATAATTACCCATTTCCCTCGAACTGCAGGTAACAGATTCTTTTCGGATTGTCCGACCGAGATGACGACGTCTGGCTGAATATCGTTCAAAGCTTTCCTCAACGCCCAATAATGCTTTCTTCTTCTTATGAGAATCCCTTTCAGAATATGCCATCTGGATTTCCAGTCATCCTCATAGTAGTTAATGCCCAGGTCGATCGTATGAACCTTTAGCGAAAGTGGATAATAACAAATGCCGGAATGATCCGCATAGAGAATCCAAACGACATTATTCTCAATCTCCGCCAAGGCATTCGCTTTCATCACGGTAACGTGTTGAATGCCCCCGACACCGTGGATACTGTTAATGCAGTAAACGATAATCATCAGTTGAATCTATATATTCTTTGTAAGACGCATCAAAAGGTGAGTGAAGCGACTATGTCGCAACAAAAAAACGAAGAGATACCGTTTAAAAAAGGGAATATGACAACAGGAGAGGAAAGAAGAAAGTGTTTTAATCTCGCTCTCTTTGCAAAGTTCAAGAACATCACTATATCTTTCAGTATTATAAGAGGATGCTTTATACTCAATCATCCGTTTATATAAACGAGTCAGAAGTAAATGCTCGTATTTTCGATTCTCTGAAGAAAGCTCTTCGAACACTCTGGTAAATATCTGAATTTCACATTTATGGCGAATAGCCCAATAATTAGTCACCTTTGTTATCTGCGTAGAATGCTGATAGTAGTAATATAGGACACAGTCAACAAGAACCGCATTATTAATCTGAAGATAAAATCGTAAATTAGAATCAATGTCATGAGCGCGAGGAAAACGCTGATCAAGAGGAGAGAATAATCGGGTTTTTCTATAAAGTTTATTCCAATGTACCGCGAGGCAGAGATCATCGTGTTCGACAAGTCCCTGCATTAAATTGTCTCTTGATAATTGTGTGATCGAAAGGACAACGGGAGAAGAGGTATCTTCCATTAATGAATTTGTTCTCTTTATGTTGCAGAGGGCAAGAGGATAATCCTTTCCTTGCCAATTGATGGCCGAATACAAAAGTGAAATCATTTCGCGATGAAAATAGTCATCTCCATCCGGGAAAAAGAGATACTCTCCCGTGGCGGCTTCCTGCCCTACATTTCTTGCTGCCCAGGGGCCTTGATGACGCTTGTGAATAACTCTAGCCCGGGAATCAGTTTTCGCAAAATTGTCACATAGTTGCTCAGAACCATCATCAGAGCCATCATCTACCAGGATGATCTCAAGATTCCGATAGCTCTGGTTCGCAATACTGGTGAGACAATTTGGTAAAAGATCTTTAATGTTATAAACAGGAACGATTACAGAAATGAGTTCACACATTGATAATTCGTGTTTAGTGAACACTAATGAGCTTCAAATTATTCTTAAAAAAAGTCGCATTCTTCGAGTATTCCGGAAGATTCTCTATCATTTTGTACATATGAAAAGAAATCCCTCCAGCAAACGCTTCCGTTAGTTCCACACATTTTACAGGTACATTTAGAATGGAGCACATGGCCGCACGATGTTTTCCATCCCGTATGTAATAATGTCCACCTGCTCTATATACTTGAACAGGATCATAATCACCATTGCTTACCATAGCGTATCGTTCTTCACACTTAACCATATAACCCGCTAAACTTCTCGGACGCATAGTTATGGGTCGCTCGTCTAATTTTCCATCTACAAGACGATTCATATATTCCGAATATAACATATTTTTCCCATCGAGGAGTCCTTGAATAAACGAACAATATGGAGAATCAACAATGCTGGTATTAAAAAGTGTATAACTATCCATTAAAAAATCCGGACCAATAAACAAATCTTGCGGATTGATTGAAATAATTGCCCAATCATTCTTAATGGAATTAGGCCGGCGAAAGGGTACTGGGTTATATAACTTTACTCCAGTTGATGTCATCACGGCTCGCAGAATATGCTTCCTTCGATAATATCGTTCCTTGCATTTCCAAATTAATAATCTCAATAGTTTTCTCATTTGACGAACATTCTCCGATATAATCTGTAAGTATATACCTTGAGATAATAAACTCCTTTATGCTGATTCCACACCTCTTTTTGAACATACTTGTCTAATGAAAAGATATTGTGTCTTGATCGACACAAAGGATCTTTGTAAGAAAGAGCTTTCAAGCAGGATGCGGAAGAGTGAAATAGCCCTCCAAAGTAATGATAAATCAGTTCGGAAAAAAAAGATGTGACGTTTAAGTCAGGGATCTCGACCAAAGACTTGTATGGCATATAAGAGGCAAGAAGAGCCAAGGCGATAGAATGAATCTCGTCTACTGCCCGTTTAGTTGATTCTCTTACTTCAAAAGAAGGATAAACCGGGACAAAACAATCTTCTTTTTTTTCAATATCCACAATAGACCCTTCTTTCGAAATACTGAAAACCGGCTCCAAGAAGGTCCTCAAATTAGTACCAATACTATCGTCAAGTACAAAGGTCTTCGAATTAAAAACCTTATCTACCTTCTTGTTGGCGTCAGTTTGCCAAAGATATATTTTGTCAATGATACACGTTGAATCAAAGTATTTGGAAATGGAGGAGACCGAACCGGCATAGCCAATATCATATATAATGGCTCGGCCCTCTTTTAGCTTAAGCGTGCCTTGATAGTATTCACGTATGCGCTGGTTTTTCTTTTCGTCTTCGCCTTTTTTGTAGAATCGCCGCGATCCATACAAATAAACCGCGGGCAATCCTCTCCCGTAATAATCTCGCATCATCTGATAACCTTTCATCGGCAACCACCCATCCCTTGAAATGAAGTAGATTTCATTGTAGTTATTTTGAACCTCTTCATTTTGAAAAATGAATTCGTCGATTCGGAATAGAAGAGGAAAGACAATCGCTTTTGAAAACGTTCTGAGATCAAGCCCTGTCTTTTTAAAAGAAAGACCACCATCCTCTTCGCATGCATTCAAGATGTGTCCGAAAAGACACCGCTCTTGTACAGAGGACATGTGTTCCTTCATATACTGACGGGCTTTGTGAGAAGAGTATAGAAACCGATGGTATGGAGAAGGGACACACAGGTGTTTTAAGCCTTTTCTTCGAGCTTTCCAGCTGTCGGAAACATAATCATTGCCAATATGGAAAACCTGGCCAGGAGAAGTAACAGGTTCTTGCTCCAGCACATAATCGTAGAGTTTTCCATCTGATTTGGACCCCTGGCATTCGCAACTGACATATACCCGGTCAATATTACGAAAACCGACCATGGAAAGCATATCCCCGAGTGTGTGTTTGTCCAAGTACATGTCACTGATGGCGATGACGCGTTTTCCTGACCGGAGTGCATATTCGTACAAATCCATAATAGGCTTCCGTGCAGACATAAAGCGCTTTTCCCATTGGATTTCCCGCTGCGACAATTGTTGAACTTGATCCTCTGAAAGATGACACTTTATGCCGAGAAACCTCCAAATCTCCTCAAAGGTAGGATATGGACTCCCTGTTCGTTTTAACTCACTTTCGGCGCGGCAGCGGTCCTGGTATAAATTCGTTTTCTGAAGTGCCAGACGGAAAACATCCTGGGGTTGATAGGAAAGGCGAGTCAAACATGTATCAAATACATCAAAGCTGACCACTTTGATTTCCGGACAGTCTATTATTCTTTTTGCACGCAGAAGCAAACGCTTTAGTTTTCTTCTTGCCAATACGCGATACAGTGAGTGGAAGACTATTGTTTTTATCCTTTGCAATATGTACATCTGTCGTCTCATTATAGGGCAGGCTAGTCTTATTAATGACTGAATATAGCCACCAAAGACTCAACAATATAATGAAAAGCGCAACGCAGGCGGTTAAGGAAAGTCGTGTGCGTTAGCGTCATCTCCAAACGGCGCATCTTGGCAAAACTGCGGGGACTGTCAAAATACTGCCGAAATATGTTACGTGACATACTGTCGCCTCGCTGATATTGAACTAGACAGAAACACTCGTTAGCCAACAGCACAGGATACTTATCTGTCACCTGAAGCAACATATACACAGGATTGAAGTTCTTTTCACTAGGGAAACCCACTTGCGGAGCGACTTCCTTCATCAGGTCCGTTCGCATCACCTGCTTGGAGTCTCCGCGATGGATGCCCCTGGCATACAACTCGGGGAAATAGCACTCAGTCATCCCTTCAGGGAATAGTCCCCCAATAACTTCCTTCGTGTCCATATCACAATCCAGGCCAGTTATGCCAGCATACTGCTCGGAACCCTTCTCTTTCCAAATCCGAATTATCTTCTCAACAGCGTCCGGCGGCATAGAATCATCGCTGTCGATGCAGACATTGAGTTCAGTGTCAATATTGGCATATGCGGTATTGTAACCAGTATACAGGCCCCCATTCTCTTTGTAGATATACCTGATAGGAATGACACTCTCACTGATCCAGCTCTGTACAAGATCCTCAGTTCCATCTGTTGAGCCATCATCTATGACCAGCCAGGAAAAATTGTTGCACGTTTGGGAACAAAGGCTCTGATAAAGCCGACCCAGCGTATGGGCCCGGTTATACGTAGGCGTAAAAACAGTTAGTATCGCTGGATGCCGCATCACCGCATATTCTCATAAATCCATCACTCTCGACAAACCGTATCGGCTGAAAACTGCCGAGAGCGCTTCATCGTTTCCTCCATTAAACCAGTTGTAACTCCATAATGGATTAAGGCTGGATGATGGCAGTTCGGTAAAGTCGCCTTGGGGGGTCGCAGAAAAAACCTTTGTCACTTTGACGCCATTTAAGAGCCGCATGGCATTAAACCAGACATCATCTGCCGTCGGACATAGGTTCATAAATACATCTTTGTTTAAAACTTCGTCAGAAAAACAGTGAGGTGGATATAGAACGCCCCCAACTCCTATAAAAAAAGCCAACTCGTTCTTTTCCGGACACTTCTCAAGGCACAGTTTCCAGTCCTGATATGGCAATGGCGTACCGTCTTTTCGCAAGGCTATTCCACGAATTCTGCCGGCACATATATTTGATGGGTTCTCTATATGGGAATAAACGAATTTCTCAATAACATCCGGATTGTATGCGACATCGTCGTCGATTGTAATGATACAAGCATTCGGGAACAGCTGCAATGAGGGTATTAACTTTTTATATGCCTTTAAGTCCTCACAGTAAGCAATTGTCAGACCGCGTTCCTGCTGCTTTTTCAGCGCTACGGGCAATGCCTTTCCTTTGAATTCGCTTTCATCCAGCCAAAGAATGATACGGTTTGGCTTTATTGTCTGTTGCATTATTGACTCAATGGCCAAATGCACATCGTGAATCCTGTCGCCAAAAGAAGTTAGAGAGACAATCACTTCTTCTTCACATAATCTATCACTGGAGATTCCGCATTCCTTACAGTTAAGCGTCCTATCCCAATAATAGTCAAAAGACAGTTTACTGGTCAATCTGTTTGACTCTTCGATAACTGTTTTCTTCATCTGATTAAAAAAACCAGACAAGAACCTCTCATAAACCCAACTCTTAATCTTGTTCGACATAACCTTTTTTTTAATTAGTCAGGATCCGTTTGACAAGCTGCTTTCCGATAGTCCAAAAGCGTGATACCTTATAATTCTTTTTCAAGCCCATAATCAGGGAAGGGGCACTCCAGCCAATATGGCTCCGATAAATGGCAGGAGTTTCCATAATATAATTTACCATTACTTCAAAACCTTCTCGAGATGCATTTTGAAGGGCTTCTTTTCTGTACCGCAACAGTTTTTCCAGTTTGGCGAACTGGGCTATTCGCAGATAGCCAGGTTCTTTGTCCGCAAGAAAACGGATTACTCTTTTCATGCTCTCGACCTCCCTTGTGTGAGCAAACAAGTCATACCCACCATGGCTGCTCTTATAGGTTCTGGAGGTTGAGTTTCTTCTTTCGTAATGATACACAATGGAACCTATCGAACTGAACGATTCTGCGTAATATGCTATCAACGGCATCAACTGTTTGTCGTTACCTATATGAAGACCCTCCTCGTGTCTGATGTGATATTCTTCAAGAAGGCTCCGTCTGATTATTCTTCTCCAATTCACCATAACAAGCCCCTCAGTAAACTGGAAGTAGCATATTCTCCATTCCATCAAGTCTTTATACTTGGGTTCCGACAGCTCCTGTACCCCATACTCGGTGTGCATCAGGGCCTTGCCCCAAACCACATCAGCGCCTGTTGCAACTTGTTCGGTCACCAGCCGCTCTATTCCGTCTGGTTCCATCCAGTCATCAGCATCTACTACGCATACAAACTCGCCGCGAGCATTGTCAAATGCGGTATTGCGAGCCGCTGCCAACCCTTTGTTGGCTTCATGGCGTATAATCTTGACTGCGGGTTCCTTTTCCGGATAATCTTTAATTACCCGCTCAAGTTTGCCTATGCTGCTATCTCCGGAAGCATCGTCGACAAAGATATATTCCAAATTTGCATACGTCTGTTCAAACAAGCTACGGGCACAACGCTCAATGTAACGCTCCACACCATACACCGAAACCAAGACACTGACTTTATAACCCATTTTAAGGCTACCAAACAACAAACCACATAAATGCCGTAAAGGCAACGTAGGCCAAAAGAATCCACCCGGTTTTACGGTCCTGGTCTTCCCATATCGGGAGGTTGGCCAGCGGATAGGCAATTATAACAGGGTACAAGAACCAGGAAAGATACGCGAAACGATTGCTGAAGGCCGACCGGATGACAAAAATCCAAAACGCATTGCACAAACAATAAGTCACACAAAGTACGTTATACCAATTGTCGGTGACGCCTTTATGGATGCAGACATACCAAGCCAGTACTACTGGCGCTGCACTATATAGCAGGAAGTCCCAACGAAACCCCACTTTGGAAAACTGAGAGAAATCGTCCAATGTCTGAGTATATTGTCCCATTCGGTCGTCAAAGCCCAACGATACAAAAAAAGACGAAGCCGCATCGTCTATCAGTAATGACATAATAATTGAAGCCACCCAGAAGATAATCGCGTAACGAACGTCCCTGATAAAGAATATTCCGGCCAGACACGCAGCAATAGGCAGCATTGTACTCCGATGAATTCCAAATGCCAATAGGCAAAACAGGGTGCCGGGCAACCATTTGCTTTCGAGCAGGAAACTAACCGCCAAGAGCACCAGATGGCACGCAAGCCCATTCCGCAAGCCATTGGTGGCAAACGGGAAGAACATCAGCGACGAAAGGACAAAGACCATTCCCAGCATCGGATCGAACGGGAGAAGACGCTTGACTGCCCAGAAAGCAGACAAGACATAGCCAACAGCCACGATGGTAAAGAAATAATGTATACTGAGGCCGGCCGCCTTGCATCCCATCATCAGCCACTGCCAGATCCATTCCCCGCTCCAATCCATCGAGACATGGCGAACATCTTTCATACGATATTCCAACGCATAGTTTACTGTATCGCCAAACACAGAACTGACAGGGCGAAGACCCATCCAAAACGCCAGGCCCACACTCAAGAGTAAAGGGAAAAGCATCTTACTGCCCTTTTCCTGACATAAAGTGCCGGGCGAATTGATCCGAACCACACTCAACCAAACCGCCATTGCAATCATAGCAATCAGAAAAACAGGCTGATATAGAGATGCGGACATTCGATTAGTGTTTCAAATGCGACAAAGTCTCAACACCGACAATACGGCGCGTCATTCTTTTCAGAAACACTTTCCATTGCGATTCTGGTGGAAGCCAAGACTTTGCAAACCAATGGACAGTATGAGTGTTCTCTGTTTTCCGGAGCCGACCCGTGGCATCGTCGAAAGGGTTGAACCAGTCGGGCGGATAAATTTCGACTCCGGCCACCTGCTCAACGGCTCCATCCCCCTTCAATCCTCTTTCTTTCAACAAGTCCGTTACCATCGGAATCATTGTATAGGGATTCAGCGAACCGTCTTCCAATAAGAATGATATGGTCTCATATCGAGTCAGAATATCTTGGTAAAGTTGCATTCCCGGCTCGGCAGCAAGGCCCAGGCCGGGAGCGACCGCCATCGCCTTCCCAAGCCGCTCAAACCCCATAAAAGGCCCGCGTTCCAACACATCATCCATTGGACGAATAACTTCCACATCCGTGTCGAAATACAGGCCGCCGTGGTGAAAAAGCACCCAAAACCTGGCATAGTCGCTCACAAAAGCATACTTTCCGGCTCTATACGCATCTGCCGTATAGGGGAGAATATTCACATCGAAGTTGTCCTCGTTCCATTCCTTGATCTTAAAGCCCGGCAAGAACTTCTTCCAGCTGGCTATGCACTTCTGTGCCAGGGGAGGAAGCGGCCCGCGGCCGAACCAGCAGTAATGGATAACCTTAGGAATCATTCCGTTGCTTTTGAATCAAAGAGGCCAAGCCAATCGCACAACCCGCATTGTCCAGCGGCACAATCGAGCATCCCGGGATACTCTTGACCACATCTTCAGCTGTGGGAAATGCCGTCAAAACGACACGCTTCCCGAGAAAAGCAGCCTCTTTCACAGTAACGGGGTCTCCTTCGTAGCAAGAGGGCTGGACATATATATCACAAGCCTTCATATATGGATACGGATTGTCTTTTTTGCCAAGAATCACCACCTGCCCCTGTTTTCCTTCTTCCTGCATTCTGCGGCGAATCAAAGGTTCATCGCCTCCAAATCCGATCAGATACCACACTGCGCGCAATCCCTTTTCCGAAAGAGCATCATTCAAACGACGGCAAATATCAGGAACGTTGTCGTAATTCTTGGCATAACAGAAGCGACCGACGGAAAGAATGTTTACGGTCTTATCGCATTTCGGCATCTCGCATTCGACTTCCTCGGACGTCATCTTTTCAGCCTGACGCTGGATGTAGTGCTTCGGAAGCCTGTTCTTCCTGACCTCAACCCGGTCGGCCAAGGACGGGAAAACCTCCAAAAAAGAGCGGGTCACACTATCGGAAATAGAGATTATCTTATCGTACCCAGCCCATACCGGCAACTCCAACTCGGAATTCACATCAATCTGAGAATAGTCAGTATGTATCCATGCCACTTTCTCTATCGCCTTTACGTGTCGAAGCACATAGTCGTGCGGAGTGAGATAGCTCACGGCCAGATCATACTCCTTTTCGGGATGGATGGCCGGCATCAGCGGTGCAAGCCTGCGGGCGACATACGCGAAGACCGCACTCCCATCTTTGGGATGCTTCCTTCTGGCATAACGGGCATATTCCCTTTTTGCCCGTAGCCGGGCAACGGCAATCCGAAAAAAACCGTTTCGTAGCACATCCTTTATCGGGCACTCTATCTGGGCATATTCCGGAATCTCCGGAAGCAGATTCACCTGCGGAGGGATAGCCGCCAGCAATTCTCCCCTATGGGCATACACAAAGAGATCCACCTGAACCTCACTGTAATCCAGCGACTCCAGAAGCCCGATGAGACTCATCTCAGCCCCGCCGAGCTCAAGGTAATGAATGGCGAGAAATATGCTCCTCATCGCAGTTTCTCTCACATATCCCTGAGAGACAGCCCGATATAGCTGACTTCCCAATTATTGTGATTCACAACTATCCCTTTTGCTTTCTCCTTGAGTTCTGGAAAACAAATCTTCTCCGGATTGCGCTTAATCTCACCTATGACCAGCTCTTTATCCGCTTCGTTCACGGCGATGAGATCAATCTCGTCTTTCCCATCCTTCTTCCAGTAGTTGGTCACTATATTGAAACGACCCGTTTCAGCATACAACTGACGGAAATAGCGTTCCAGGATATGGCCGGAGAAAGACTCATAATCCGTCAACACTTTATTCGTAAGCCACTCCAGATTGCCTATTTCCACAGCACTCCGATAGCGATATATGAATCGGAACCAGAAGTTCAGGAAATTGTCGGAAATGGAATACTCGACATTCTTTGAATTTTCTCCTGCCAAATATGGACGCCGACGAGCAATGACACCATAATCCTTCTCAAGTTTGTCAAGGTATCCGCCGGCTTCCATTCCCGTATAACTCTTGATTTCACCGCGAGAGGTTTCACCTGTCGCGAGTGCGGACAAGACGGAGAAGTAATTACCATAGTCTTTCCCGAATTCATCCCTAAGCATCTCCTGCCCTTCTTCAAGGAAGAAAGACCCTACGGAAAGCGTATCACGTATGATTTCATCTTTGGTAAGTGCCCCGCGCGTAACCAACTGCTCCACATACTTGGCCACTCCACCGGTAACCATATATAAGGCAAGAAGGTCATCCTGCGAGAAGTTGGGATTGCTATCCCGCATGATTTCTTTCAATGTCGCGATTGAGAACGGTCTGATCTTGAACCGTGCCGTCGCTCTACCATACAGGGGTTCTTCCTTATCATCAAAGATTTTCTTCATCTTGGAGTAGATCGACCCGCAGACGACGAGATTAATCCGGCTCTCGTCCTTGTTATCGTCCCAGACATTTTGAATATCAGAGAATATGGATTCGCGCGTATGAGACAGGTTTTGGAATTCATCCAGGACGAGCGTAAAATTCTCATGCTTCGAAATGCCCATAATGGCCCCCAGCAGACGCGGGAAGCTGTTGAACTCACCCAAATCCACGCCCAAGGTCTCACGAACGATTTCTGTTAGCTCTCCACACAACAACGTTTCGCTCTTCTTTCCAACAAAAAAATAGATGAAAGGTATACCGGTGAACGATCTCTTTATCAAAGTTGTTTTACCGATACGCCGCCGCCCTGTCATTACCGTCATTTGAGCATAGTTGGCCGACAGTGCTTCGATCTTTCGAAGGGCTGCTATCTCCTGTTGTCTATCATAAAACTTCATAACCCCGCAACTTTAGCAACAACTGTTACTGTAACGCGCGTTACAATTATTTGCAAATATACGAATCTTTTTTGTACCCAAGACATCCCGAGTCTCACACGTTTTATCGGACACTCAATTTAAGCATACTCCGGAAGCAGATTCACCTGCGGAGGGATAGCCGTCAGCAATTCTCTCCTAGTAGAGTATGCTTCATTTTTCTTAGGTTATTGGAAATAAATCTAAGAAAGCGAATTGAAGGATAATTGTTGGCATAGAAAGCACGTAGGTATAGTCTACCTTCAAGATTAAAGTTATTATTTTCAACCATATGATTCAGGCACATTCGTACTTTTGGCCTGTTCAAGATGGAGTTCACTTCGTGTTTTTTCCATTCATTGGCAGAGGGGGCATCTGGATGGAAAGTGTTAAACAGAACAGAACTTTCTATGCCTTGATATAAACGATGATAAGAATATTCTTCCAGTGCAGGGGTATGGAGGTTCCAAGTGCTCATAAACTCCTGAAACCCATCAAAAATAGATTCGTATATCAATATCCTGTCAGGAATACACCGTGATCGACTGTTTCCCGTGCTATAAATGAAATAATGGTATAGTGGTTCTGAAGATATATATATTCTATTAATGAGGGGATATAGTTTCAAGTTAAAGAGCTCATCTTGTTGTATGCGTTGCCAACCAAAGCGAACGTTATTTTTGTCAATGAATTCTCTACGATAAAACTTATTGATGACGAATCCATTCCCATTGGGGACTAGCAACAATTTATCGGCAATAATGGCTCTCAACTCATCGTTGCTTTCAACCACTCTGTTCTCGAAATGTGAAGTATCGACTTGTCCATTGTCCGGGTACGTGAAGTGCATACCAAACACGGTCATATCAACACCATATTGTTGCATCCATTTTACATTTTTCTCAACCAGAGAAAGATCGACTTCATCATCTACATCATAGAACCATACGAACTCTCCAGTAGCAGCATCTAGCCCTGCATTTCTGGCGCTGCCTAGTCCTCCGTTATCTTGATTGATGAGCAAAATGCGAGAATCCTCCAATGCAATTCGTTGACAGATAGCTGGAGTGTTATCGGTAGAACCATCGTTGACTAAAATGATTTCAAGATTGCCATAGCTTTGATTCCGGACACAAGAGAGCATCTTCTCTTCAAGAAAGTTTGATACATTGAAGAGACCAATAATAATACTTACCTTTCCTCTAGAATACTCTTTCATCAAGAATCGGGTCGGCAAAACCTTCCCAGATTATTATTGCTTATCTCATAACCGAGTAAGTAAAGACCTAACCTCACACAGTATGTCTTGTCGTGATTGACAAATAGTGTCTCCATAGTTTGACGAACAATACAACTCCTGTAACACTATTCATGAGAATCAAATGCTTAAGTAATTTCCAGCGAGTTTCCAGTTGTTTGATTGCCGATAAGCAGTATCGATTTCCCAAAAGATAGTTCATGTATGATTTTGCCTTTACGGAATCGATTGCCTTCTCCTCCAGAAATAAAGACAAGGAAAGGTGACCTATCGCATCAAGAATGAGGCGCTCGTTTGCCACTGTCATTGCATCCTCATTATTTAACAGTTCTGCACATCTGCAGTGAATGTTGATCAGTTGTTGAAATGATACATCTTTAAGTTTGTCGGTTTTTTTAGTATATCGATATCCTGTTTCATAAAAACAGAAGAAACTGTCACAACAAGAATAGCAGCCAATAAAGAAATCATAATCTTCCATAAGGCTTATTGTCGGGTTGAAATATAGCCCGAAACTTTCGACAATCTCTCTCTTGACCAATTTATTGGATACAAAACCATAAAGCCCTTTATGTCGGCCATATTGCTCTGAAGGGAATGCCTTAAGAAAAGCCTTTCGGTCCAGCCTTCCCCCAATTTCGGGTTTCCACTCTTCGATTCGATCGTCTGCAAGACATCGTTTGATTCCCCAGATAAGCAAGTCTGCATCTGTTGCCCTCGCTTGATTTATGATGTTCTGTAAATAGCCATCTTCAATCGAGTCATCGGCATCAATAAAAAGAATGTACCTGCCATTGGCTGCCCGGATTCCCATATTTCGCGCTGAGGAAACTCCGGCATTCTGCTCATAGAAATACTTTACTCTTGAGTCTAGATCGGCAAATCCCGAGATAACACTGGCAGTATCATCAGAAGATCCGTCATCAACAACAATAACTTCAACATATTCATCGATTGTCTGGTCGATGATTGATTGAAGACAATGACTTATCTTTTCCGCCATATTGAAGGCAGGGATTATGATGCTGATAAGCGGTTGGACACTGGTCTTATTTGAAGAAGTCACAATAAAACCGAAATTACTCTAGGACAAATCTCCTCTCCTAATCATTTTATATATCCACGATGCAAAGGCGTAGCGGCATTTTCCGGAGTATGCGGCAGAGAGCAGAGCCTTTTGTGAAAAACTAAGATACGTATTCCTTGTCTCTCCAGGGAAATACCTGCGTATAATGTCAAACAATTCATTCCTTTTTGAGTCATAATCTTTTGTATGTACGCCGTCAGTCTTTAATAATAAACCGATACATGCGGAAAGAAGAATCCTTGCGGACAAGTCAGAATAGTCAGGATGTGTTTTCTTAATGAATAAATGCACTTCTTCTGCACTGATAATCTGATCAAAAGAGTTCACACTTAGCGAAGATGTAGTGATGCTGCCCTCACGTTTGAAATATGCATACATTTTATTGTGATTGACAACTATGCACTCACACCGGTCATAGATACGCATGGTGACAGGATAATCCTCATTTATCCTTCCTTCCGGGTATCGAATGCCATCAAATAGACTTCTGTGATATAGTTTGGTGCATGCAGAAAACCAAACCATCCCTTGCAACGATCTACGGGTAACCTCATTCTTATGTAGGCATTCGGATTGTGCAATCATTTGTGGAAAAGAGACATTGGAATCATAGCAAATGAGCACCTGGCAAAATGCCAGAGATGTGTGATAAGTACAGATGTCAGCATATAATCGGGCATACATCTCTGGATGGACAACATCGTCACTATCAACAAAGCCGATATAATCGCCGTGACATACATCTAATCCAGCATTACGTGCGGCGGACAATCCGCTGTTCCTCTTATGTATAACCTTGATACGGTCATCTTCTTTTTCATATCGGTCACATATTTCACCACACTTATCCAGAGATCCATCATCTACGAGGATAATTTCAAGATTCTGGTATGTCTGGTTTCGTATGCTGTCGATACACCTTTCCAACCAAGGTTCAACATTGTAAATTGGCACTATTACCGATATGAGAGGCACATTCATTGGTAGTTATTAATGTGATGTATTCCTCAAAAAAAGACGAAAAGGAAAAAGAACGATACGAGCAGCGTTCCTAACCCAGCGCTTTGATGCAATAATCTTACGGATGGTAATATAGAGGTCTACATCCCGATTTTGGATAAACTCATCATAATCAGCCCTTATGCCTGAAGGAAGAATACGATTGACGATAGCATCAAACTCTTGAGAGCCGAGGTTTTTCATTACATAACTCATACCGCCAACCTCGAACCTGTCCACAAATGTGTCCCACTTCTCAAAGGAGAAGCCATTATATATGAGTTTCATAAATAACTCTGTATCTGAAGCTATCCTGTTATTCTCATTATATCGATATTTTTCAAAACAATGCTTACTGAAAAAAGAAGCTTGGTGGTGAAGCCCTCTTCTGCCCCAGAAATCTGAAAGACGGATAATATTCGGGGCATCGGTGCGACAGACTTCATTATTATTGATATCTACAAAAATGGCCTTTCCGTATACTATATCAGAGCAAAAATGCTTTTCTATAAATGAAGATAAAATAGTAGAGGACGCTAGACGGTCGCCTGAATTCAAAAACAATAAATAATCTCCATTGGATACATCTATGCCTTTGTTCATTGCACTGTAAATCCCACCGTCGGGTTCACTCACCCAATATTGTATTTTAGATGCATTGTCTTTAATGAAATCGAGGCTACCGTCAGTAGAACCACCATCAATTATAATCCATTCATATTGGTTACATGTTTGCGCCAGAATACTCTCCATGGTATTTCTCAGTCCATTGAGATTATTTTTGCTGATTGTTATTATAGATAAGAGCATTATTGAATTCCCTTTATTCAATGCACTTTGATTCCAACCCAAAGAATCCTTCTTCAGGAAGATTTAAAGGCCTGCCGAAACCCTGATTTGTCCCCATTGCGGACAACTCAACGCAATGTGGAGCACTCATCTGATACTCGTACATAGGGTGGTGTAAATATAAGTCCGCATAGTATTCTCCCTTGCTTATGAAATGCGGCAAGCTAACTCTCTTCCTTAAAACAAAGGGGCCCGATAGTACTGTCTCAGTAATGCCACGGTAATGGCCTTCGGCAAGAGACGCCATTGGAACGCCTTCCATATTTTTAATAATCAACACAATGTCTGTTTTCATATCAATGTCTGTCTCTCCTTCTATATCAATATCAAAGGTATCTTGACCATTATTTATGATAATTCTCGAATCATCAGAGCCATTGACTGTTATTCTTGAAATCCTCAGCCAAGGCTTAATAAACTTTATCGAATCAGTAATGCGTTTTTCTATCCGAGATCCTCCCGAATCTTGGAGATACCTTGATACCGCCTCATTCACCCCTCCATCAAACACCATCCCCCCATTCTCCAACACTACCCCCCGCTGGCACAAACTCCTCACCGCCGCCATATTATGACTCACAAACAACACCGTCCGTCCCTCCCCGCGAGAAACATCCTGCATCTTCCCGATGGCCTTTTTCTGAAACTCAGCATCTCCCACGGCCAGGACTTCATCGACAACAAGAATCTCCGGCTCTAAAAACGCCGCAACGGCGAAACCCAAACGCACTGTCATGCCGGAAGAATACCGCTTCACGGGAGTATCAAGGTAGCGCTCGACGCCGGCGAAATCGACGATGGCGTCGAGTTTGCGAGAGATTTCGGCGCGGGTCATGCCCATGATGGCACCGTTCATATAGATGTTTTCGCGGCCGGTCATTTCCTGGTGGAAGCCGGTGCCGACTTCGAGCAGCGAAGCGATGCGGCCCTTGGCGCGGATGACGCCGGTTGTCGGGGCGGTGACGCGCGAGAGGAGTTTGAGCAAAGTGCTCTTGCCAGCGCCGTTCTTGCCGATGATTCCCACGACCTCGCCCTGCTTCACATCGAAGTTGATGTCACGCAGAGCCCACACAAAATCGGAATTACCGCGATGCGCCCGGTCGTTGGTTTCGCCGATGCGCAGATACGGGTCTTCCTTGCGCAGGATCTTCGTCTGCCACCAGCGGTTCAGGTCGTGCGACAGCGTACCTGTGCCCACTGAACCCAGGTGGTAGAGTTTCCCGACATTTTCAAACTGAATGGCGATATCCGACATTTTATACTGTATCCATAAAATTGCGCTCCACGCGATTGAACACGATGAGCGAGATGAACAGCATCACCAGCATAAACACCGTGCTATAAAGCAGTTCGCCCCACGATAGGGTTCCGCAGCCAAGGCAGCCGTACTTGAAGGCCTCGAAAATCGGCGTCAGCGGATTGAGTTCCAGAGCGGTGCGGATGCGACCCGTCGCGGCGCTGAGCGGATAGATGATCGGCGTGGCGTACATAAAGAGCTGGAGTCCAAAAGCGACCAGGAACTTCAGGTCGCGATACTTGGAGGTAACCGAAGAGATAATCAAACCCCAGGAAAGGGCGTGGAAAGCCAGCAACAGCACAAGGAACGGGAACAGCAGCAACGCAGGGCGAATCGGCAACTGCACGCCCGCAATCCGATAGCCGATATAGACCAGGATGAAAAGCACCAGCTGGATCAGTAACTTCAACAAGTTGGAGGTCAATCCGGCCAACGGCACCACCAGCCTCGGGAAATAAACCTTCCCGAATACCGAAGCATTGTTGGTAAACACATTCGACGACGCATTGAACGAATCGCTGAAATAGTTCCACAACATAATGCCCGAAAGGTAGAACAATGGCTGCGGAGCACCGTCCGTTGAAATCTTCGCCAAGCCGCCGAACACGAACATATACATAATCGTGGTCAGCACCGGCTGGATCAGGAACCAAAGCGGACCAAGAATCGTCTGTTTGTAGAACGTCACGATATCGCGACGCACATACATGTACCATAAATCGCGGTAACGCCACAGGCCCTTCAGGTCGAGGTCCAGCAGTCGCTTCTTCGGTTTGATGACCAGGGTCCAGTCGTCCGTCATCGCTTATTTGGCGT
>JAEEGJ010002314.1_pt1 | contig 107536 bp, 79 predicted proteins | sample 8958761 | NCBI WGS metagenome assembly JAEEGJ01 (sample SAMN16246546, study PRJNA631951) | gut metagenome | biome: gut microbiome; feature: rumen; material: RS-attached | host: Bos | place: Iran: Karaj | collected 2018-10 | reverse complement strand
GTGTTATGTAAGGATTATAGGTGACGGTATAATTAATGTCATAACGTATCGCACATTATCAGCATACAAAACAGGATATAAAAATGTTGAAATGATGTTGGGAATACTTTCTCTGTATAATCCGGAACTTATCTTTCTGGACGAACCAACATGTTCGTTATATTGCATTCAAGGTCTCTATAATAGTGATTATTATAGAGAGCTTGGTATCAAGCCGAGAAACGAAACCATTGATAATGTAATCGATTTTGAATGCAAACTATGGGATATTAATAAGAATTTCTTTAGTGATCCCGAAGTGCGAAAAAGTGAATTTGACAAACGTATTGGACATTGTCTTTGCAGTACTTCTGATTCAGGAATCTTACTCAGAGCCTTAAATAATACCTGCGATGTCATCAAAGATGTGGTTCTTCCTATAATGGAAAAAATCAAGGATAATAAAGAGTATATCGAATATTGTTATTCATTAAGGCGTGATGTGAAATTAAGCACGGATATTAATGATTTTAGAAAAATTACGTGTAAAGACGGCAATGGATTGTTGCTTATAAAAGAAAATTATACCGCTGATACAAGCAAATATACGGAACGAGACCTTGCTATGTATGTTGATGCAATAGAACATGGTAGGCGTGGTCTTGGCGATGCTGCAAATATCGAGGATTTTAAAAAGAAATTCAGAGATAATCGTAAACAGCAAAAAGGAATCTGCGAGACAATACTTAATACTCCAAAACTTAAACAAGTATTCTCAGAAGAACTTGAGAGGTACAAGAAAAAAAATATAAATGTATTAATCGCGCATGGCTTTACACCTGTGCAGAATTGAAGCCTAACATAATAAATAGTAGGAGATAATAATCTGTAGTAGAACCAGATATCAGGTTTGTAGGCCTTTGATTGGGGATATGTTCAGATACTACGAATGTTTAATGCTGAAACCTGAACCTCCCAAAGTATCTATTAAGAAGATTTGGGAAATAAATGAGTGAATATTACTTAAAAGAGTATTTTATAATAATATTCTGCTCAGGAACGCCAAACTTAATAAGAGCTTCAAGCTGCCTGTCTTCATTCTGTTCCCGGGTAGATACCCGGGCATAACCGTAGATTCTGTTATCCATATTACCTCCAATTTGTCCATAAATGTGGTTGTTACTTTGTGGACGTCCATAAAGTCAAAACAGGACTTTTATGTACACTTTTTTGCCTGTTTTCAAGGTGTGCAATAAAGTAACTATTTTGGACTTAAAAAGCTCCGCAGTAACTCTCATAAACATCTTCACCGCACATATACTTTACATCCCTGAGTGCTTCTCGGAGCAGAATATGATCTGCGAGCATATCTTCAATCTCATCACAGGTATAACCATACTCCAGCAAAAGCTCCACATCTGTACTGTCCACACCATAGCAGCCACAGTATGCCAGCAATATTTCTTCATGCATATTATAATAAGAAGAGAGGTCATCATCATACCAGCTCATGTACTTGGAGCGATATATCTTAGGTTCATACCGTGAGCGTGTGATTTTACCGCTTTTGTCAATGCGGAGTATATCTCCTTCTTCTGTATCAATACGCTTGCTCTCGAACTTGTGCAACCCCAACTGCTTCAAAGCTTTCTTCATAATGCTTTCAGTACTTGCGTATACATACAGACCTATTGTCTCGAAATGGAGCAGGTACATAGGATTGCTGCCCTTTATAATGTATAAGCTATTATTCTGATCCAGTACGGTGAAGCAGAAGTTCCCCTCAACGGTCTCGGCCATGTATTTTAAGCCGTCGAAGTCGAGCTTTCCCTGTTTCTCTATGAGCTGAACACCGATGTAGCTGTCTGTATCTATGTATGTATTGGGAATTACTCCGTCCTTGCGCAGATCTCTGTCGTTCCAGAGTACGCCATTATGTGCAAAGGCAAACTCCTTATCTGCATGACCTGCGAAGGGATGGTTATTGTAATTTTGCTTCTTATCGCCCTGGGTAGCTAACCGCGTATGTCCCATAACAGCTTTCGTTTCGGCAGGAGCGTTGAAGTGCAGTTTATGAGCTGGCTTAGGTCGCTTGAATATAGTGACCTTATTATCGTGGATATAGCTTATGCCTGCAGCATCTGTGCCTCTCTCCTCAGCGGCATTAGCAAGAGCCTGGGTAAGCTTCTTGAGTACCCTATACGGAACGATTCCTTTATAATCGAGCCATCCGAATAATGCGCACATACTTCATTCCTCCTTATCGTCGTTACAGCCGATACCGTCAATAGCACCGCCTGCAAAAAGTATTGTAGCGATAACACCGACCGTCTTTAGCACGTCCTTTATATCTTTCTCGGTATCTTCGTCCATACCAAATAAATCTGATAATAAGCCCATTTTACATATCCTCCTGTGTTTCGATTTCTTCGTTGATATAGAGCCGACGTTCCTTTAGGTACTGGATAAGCTCCGGCTCTTTCACTGTATCTACGAATTCTGACCATGACATTTGTGCTATGCCTTCATCAGTAAGGCTGATAGCGAGATCGCAGATAGCGTTTACAAGCTCAAGCGCTGCAATAAGAGTGTTATACTTGAGCGTGCCTCTGAACAGGCGGAATTCTATAGTTGTGTAGTTCATGAGGTTCACAGCTGCATATCTGCCATTATTTCCTTTCTTAGCTTTATCGAGGATCTCACGACCTGTCTTCTCAAAGCCATATCGCGCAGCCCACCTGTTCATACTGTACTCACTGCGGCGACTGAACTTAAGCATCTCGTTCCAGTGATGTTCGATAAAGTACAAGATACGTGCTATAACCTCATCCTGCTCTTCACGACTATCGCCTAGACAGGAGCGATTGACATGGACGTGAAGTCCACAGGTGCTTGTCTGATGTGAGCGATATCCCAAGTATATAGCCTTTTTCATGATATCTTCCCACTGAAACTGCTTATGAAAATCAAGGCTCATGGGGTGAGTTACAAGCTCCATACCATCGTCCAATGAGCCGTCACCTTTGATGTATATGTGTTCTTGATCTCTGTTGGCAATAACAAGCAATTCGTCGGCATTGTCACTGTCCTTGCCTGCTCCGTCAATCTCCAGTTCTACGCCGAAATACCGCTTGGAATCACCGTAAAAGATAGGCTCAGGCTTGTAACCGTAATCATGGATAGAGCGGTTCTTATCGACTTCATCGTGGTAGCATTCCGAGCAGTAGTCATATCCGTCCAAGTGATAGGCATCGTCTTCGTGTAATAGCGCATCGCAGCAGCTGCAACGAGTGTAGTGATTGTGATAACAGTGGCTGCAGAGAGTGGTGTAATCATCTCCGTAGCTTTCATTTGTCCAGATTATAGCACCGCATCTGTCACAGGTAGTAGTATGCTGTTCCACACAGTCTGTGCAGACAATCTCTCCATCAATAGTCTCATAATCCTCATCTTCGTCGATAATAGCTCCACAGTGAGAGCAATACATGACATTTTCATTCTTTTCATCCATTGTAAAAACCTCCGTAAATAGAAAGAACCAGCCCCCGAAGGGGCTGGCTTTACGTTCAATATTCTTCTGCTAAAAGCATTGTACAGTGATCACCGTCATCAATTATGTACAGCGTTTCTGTAATTGGCATATCAGACGGTATAAGATACGTCATACGGTATTCAGGCACCTCCGAGCTATGAGTAATAGCCTGCATAGGACCAGCTGAACTCAGTTCAAAGACCTGTAAATAGTCTTTTGGAGCAGGCATTCGCTCTACACACTCCCAAAGAAACAGCTGCAATTCCAATGGAATCACACTATCAGCGCCACAGGTCAGGTATCGGTTGTTGTCAAACACAGTATCAGTTCCTCCTTTCGCATTATTGTTAGTGACAAAATCTTTTGCCATATCAATAATATATATATACAGAAATGAGAAATAATAGGAATTGAGCTGTAAACCGGCAAAAAAATGTAACAATAATAATTATTACATAATAATTATATATATTTACAAAATCAAAATAATCGGAAAACTATGGTTTTTACTTATTAGCTATTGAATATAGAAGCATTTAAGGATAATATTATTGTATTTGAATATTGCACCTACAACACTTTATGGGTATGAATCACTTGCGAAGAATAGATTGCTCGCTATACAGGGATGCATACTTACAGATCTCAAGACTATCGATATCCAAAGAGCCATCAACATGGATGCTGAGCAAGGAATAAGCCATAAAACTATAAAATCGGCGTATACTCTTATCAGAAGTGCTGCATTGATCTTTGGTGTTGAACTTCCTTCTATCCGTAAGCTCAGATCACCTCCAAAAACGGTAAAAGATGAACTTCCACCTCTTGGTGATGTACTAAGAGTAATTATAGGTTCAAGTGTAGAGCTCCCGTGCCTTCTTTCGGTTTGGTGCGGTGGTATGCGTATATCCGAAGTTCGTGGGCTCAAATTTAGTGACATTTATGAAGAAAACAACAATAGATACATAAGAGTCAGAAGAGCAAGAGTATGTATAAATGGTCACGATGTTATTGAGAATCGGAATAAAACTGAACAGTCTACACGCGATGTGCCTATTCCTGATTACATCTACACCCTCATTCAACAAGTTCCACATGAAAGTGATGATGACTTTATCATTAACGAAAATTATGGGGCATTAAAACGCCGCTACGACAGATTGCTCAAGAAACATGACCTCAAAATGACTTTCCATGACCTTCGTGCCCAATTTGCAACTACTATGAACGGTCTTGGTGTTGAGAAGGAGGTACTTGAAAAGCTTGGAGGATGGGCTAACTCAAAAGTCCTTGACAGCGTATACATAAGGACTCCTAAGCAACGAATCCGAGATAGTCTTAAGGTGTTCGACGATTATATGTACGAAGTAATCAGAGATACACGAACAAAAAAGGCTGGAGAAGTTGCTTAATAATTTCAGTCACACAAAAGTCACACGGTTACAATTTGTGTATGGATATTCCTCTAAATACAGGCAAAAGGCAAGCATATGTCTATTTGTTCAAGTCTTTCTGCCCCTGCCATATTTGGTACTCACAAATGAGACAATACTTTGTAGTGCCCGTAGAAAAGCACCGCTATTTATAGGGGTGCTTTTCTTATTTAGCCTAAATCGGAATGAACTAATAAAAGGGATTAGCAAAATATGCTAATCCCTTTTATTATGGGAAATACACGAATGCACTCTATTGCATCTATCCGAACCAATATGCACCTTACATTTTCATATGAAGCTAATCAATATAATAAATATTAAATATAGATAATTAAGAGAGTTATTTATAAATGGATAGGTTAAAAATGGAATCCGCTAACATGGCGGACACTATTGTTGCAGAAGTAGATATAATAATTGAATTTGCAGGAAAACCAACTCCTTCGGGAGCTAGATTTTCTTTATAACTCTTTACAGGTGAAAACGCACGAAATATAAAAGCTTGCCCATTTGAAAAATATTTAAAACGGAAAAATTCCCACGAAAAGATAATTGGCTCTGAAAAACACTTGACAAGTGAAAGAGAACAGTGTATACTAACAATGTTAGTGTACACTGTTCATTTACTTTTTCCAGGGAGGTGAGTCTTTGCCAAGAGACAAGACACAGAGCCATGAAAGGATAATTGAGGCTGCCAAAAAAGAGTTTCTGGAGTATGGCTTTACTGACGCTTCGCTCCGAAGAATAGCGACTGAGGCAGGCATTCAGGTAGGCGGTCTTTACAAGCATTTCTCAAGTAAGGAGGAAATGTTTGCATCGCTGGTAGATCCAACGATAGAAGGTCTTATGGAATGCTTTCACGGGATAGAGAGTGACTATTTTGATGAGATAGGCAAGGTAGCAGCTGAATCCATATGGAAAGATCAGATGGAGACTGTCAGGTTTATGGGATACATCTACGATCATTTTGACGAGTTCAAGCTGATAGTTTGCAGATCGCAGGGTACAAAATACGAAAACTTTACTCATGACATAGCAAAGCTTGAGGAAGAAGTAACAATTAGATATATGAATGCACTGAATAAAAGTGGGATAGCTGTCAATGAAGTAGACGAAAAGGAATTCCATTTGCTTGTCACGGCAAGTGTTGAAGCGATACTTCAAGCAGTCGTTCATGATTTCACGAAAGATGAAGCTATGCACTACGCCCATACACTGGAAAAGTTTTATCTTCCTGCGTGGAAAGCTTTATTCGGACTTTAATATTAATCCAATAATCAAATTAAGGGAAGCGTATCATTTGCGTTTCCCTATAAAAAAGTATATATGTTAGATAAAACAAACATATTTTATGGAGGCGAATGATCATAATGAAAAAGAAACGTAGCCTGTTATCCTGGGTACTTGAATTTGCAGGGAGAAAGAAAAGCTATTTCAGAGGAAGCGTTTTTCTTGCTGTTCTGGGTGTAACAGCGTCATTTATCCCCTATCTTATTATGGCGGATATTGTTGAAAAGCTGCTTGACGGCAACAGAGAATGGGACTATTATTTGAAACAGGTATTGTTTATGGGTGTTTTCTGGGTGATAAGGGTCACTCTGCACTCATTCTCGACTTCATTATCTCATGTGGCAACATTTACTGTGCTGGGCAGCATACGAAAGCAGCTCTGTGAAAAGCTGTCAAGGATACCGCTTGGCTCAGTACTTGATGACAACAGCGGCAGCTACAAAAACATCATAGTTGACAGAGTGGATTCAATGGAAACAACTCTGGCACATATTGTGCCTGAGTTTACAGCAAATCTCCTGCTGCCTGTCATCATGTTCATCTATCTGCTGACACTCGACTGGCGGCTTGGACTGGCTAATCTGGTTGGCGCAGCCATAGGTCTTGTATGTGCTATGATAATGTTTGCAAAAAGCAAGGGCGGATATGAATTATCAATTGAAAAGACCAAAAAGCTCAATGATACTGCTGTGGAATATATCAACGGAATAGAAGTCATCAAGGCTTTTGGAAAGACAGGCAGCTCCTATGAAAAATTCGTGAATGCTGCAAGAGAGGGCGCAGATGTTTTCATTGACTGGATGCGCAGGTGCATCTGGCCTCAGTCGGGAACAATGTCATTTCTGCCTGCAACTTTCTTAGGCGTTCTGCCGATAGGTCTGCTGCTTGTGAGAAATGGCTCGTTGACTCCTGTTAATTTCATTACAGGTATCATTCTTTCGGCAGGACTTATCACTCCCCTTGTTGTCGCATTTTCTTACATAGACGATATCCTTAAAATGCAAACCATCTTCGGTGAAGTGACTGAGATCATTGAACGCGATGACATGATAAGGCCGACAGAGCTGAAAAATAAGCCAGCTGGTTCGGACATCAGGCTCTCCGATGTGAGATTTACCTACAATGAGAAAGAAGTTCTGCACGGTATCAATATGGAGATAAAACATGGCGAGATCGCAGCAATCGTCGGTCCTTCGGGTTCAGGCAAGAGCACTATAGCAAGGCTTATCGACTCGCTGTGGGATACTGATTCTGGCGATATTACATACGGTGGAGTGAACATCAGAGAACTGCCACTTGATTACTACATGGGTCAGATATCCTATGTGGCGCAGGATAATTACCTTTTTGATATGTCAGTAAAGGAAAATATCAGGCTCGGCAGATCGGGAGCAACTGACGAGGACGTTATCAATGCGGCTAAAGCATCTGGTTGTCATGAATTCATTATGGGGCTTGAAAACGGATATGACACAGTTGTCGGCGGCGCAGGCGGACACCTATCAGGCGGCGAGCGTCAGAGAATATGTATTGCAAGGGCAATGCTCAAAAATGCCCCTGTCGTCATACTTGATGAAGCGACTGCTTACACCGATCCCGAAAACGAAGCACTTGTGCAGGAAAGTGTTGCAAAACTGATACAGGGCAGAACACTTATAGTGATCGCACATCGCCTTTCGACGATAGTAGACGCAGACAAGATATTCGTCGTCAACAATGGAAATATCGTGGCTTGCGGAACACAGCAGGAGTTGCTTGAAAACTGCGAGCTTTACAGAAAAATGTGGACAGCTCACAGTATGGTCAGGGATAATGACAGCGGAAAGGAGAATGCATATGCTTGAGATGATAAAAAAGTTCTTTGACTTTTGTAATGACAAAAACAGAAGAAAATTCTACAAAGCTATCGTGTTGGGCGTTATTGAGGCAATGTTCACAGCCATGAAGATACCTGCCGCATTTGTTGCTATAAAAGCGGTGCTTGATAACAATATCGACACGAAAACTGTGTTTACAGTCATAGCTCTTATGCTGGTAAGCACTCTCGGAAAGACGGTAATAAGCCGCTTTTCCACAATGCTACAGACAGAAGGCGGATATGATACTGCCGCACTAAAACGTATCGAGATCGGCGAGCACCTGCGATATCTTCCTATGGGTTACTTCAATGATACAAGTCTGGGACATATCACCTCGGTCGCTACAAACACAATGGAGCAGATGGGAGATATCGCTACCCGTGCTATCATGCTGGTATTGCAGGGAAGCATCACAACTGCGGTAATCGCACTTTTCATGTTTGTGTTTGATGTCCGTATCGGTCTGATCTCGCTTGCAGGCATAGGTATTTTTATTCTGGTAAATCAGTGGACGAACCGAAGTGTTGCAAGGGTCGCAGATGAAAAGCTCTCTGCCGACAGAGAAATGGTAGGCGTGATACTGGAATACATTCAGGGAATATCGGAGATCAGAAATTATAACATCATCGGTCTCAATCAGTCGAAGCTCAAAAGCTCCATTGAGCGAAAGAAAAACGCTGACATTTCCGCAGAGCTGGCAGCGATACCTGCTGTTGGCGTTCAAAATCTTATCTGCAAGCTGATAGGCGTTGCAATAGCAGGTGCGTCAGTTTATTTCTACCTTAACGGAAGCATGGATCTTGTATATACCATAACAATGCTGCTGTGCTCGTTCATGGTTTTTGAGTCGCTGGATTCAGCAGGTATCTACACTGCCCTGCTCCGTGTTATCGGAAAAGGTGTTGACCTGGCGAATGAAATACTGGACATTGAGCAAATGGATATCGACGGAGAAAACATCACGCCTCAGAACAGGGATATCCGCCTTGAACACGTCAGCTTTGCCTACGAAAACAGAAAGATCATTGACGATGTGTCGCTTGAGATAAAGGAGAACACTACCACCGCGATCGTGGGTCCGTCTGGCGGAGGCAAGACTACTATAACTTCTCTTATATCACGTTTCTGGGACGTTCAGGAGGGACAGGTCACGCTGGGCGGCAGAAATGTGAAAGACTACAGCTTTGATACGCTTATGGAGAATTTCAGCTTTGTATTTCAGCGGGTATACCTCTTTGAGGATACTATCGCCAACAATATACGTTTCGGCAGACCCGAAGCATCTATGGAGGAAGTTGAAGAAGCCGCAAAGAAAGCCGCCTGCCACGATTTCATTATGTCACTTCCAAACGGCTATGATACCGTGATCGGCGAGGGCGGTGCTACCCTTTCCGGCGGCGAAAAGCAGAGGCTTGCCATTGCCCGTGCGATAATGAAGGACGCGCCCATTATCATACTTGACGAGGCGACTGCAAACGTTGATCCCGAAAACGAAAAGGAGCTGACCGAAGCCATTGAGAACCTGACAAAGCACAAGACGATCATCATGATCGCACACAGGCTAAAAACCGTAAGAAACGCCGATCAGATCATTGTCGTGGACAAGGGACGCATTGTTCAGCAGGGACGGCACGAAGAGCTTATGGCGCAGGAGGGTATCTACAAGAACTTCATAAGCGGCAGAAAACAGGCGGTAAGCTGGAAGCTTGCGTAATCGCAAAAATGATAAGGAGAGTTTAAAAATGAACGAAAAGAAATTACAGGCAAAGGATTTTATTACAATAGGAATTTTCACAGCGCTTTTATTCGTTGTGGAGTTTGCCTGCGGAATACTGGGATTTATTCACCCATACATAGTAGCATCCTATGTAGTAATGATACCGATAGTCGGTTCTATTCCAATGATGCTGTTTTATACTAAGATAGAGAAATTCGGTATGCTGAGCATTATGTCCGTATTGCTTGCTATCATAATGTTCGTAACGGGTATGGGCTACCTCGGTGCGCCGCTTATCATCGCCTCAGGTGTTATAGCAGATCTGATCGCAAAATCGGGCGGTTATAAGAGCTTTAAGAAAACAGTTATAAGCTATGGCGTTTTCTGTCTGTGGATATGTGCAAATTATTTCCCTGTGGTGGTATCTGCAAATTCCTACAGAAAAAATCTTCTTGAAGGCGGTTATTCGGCGGAGTACTGCGACAGTCTTTTCCGTGCAATCAACTCAAAAACTATAGCAGTATTGCTTGTACTTTGCTTTGTATTCGGCTGTGTGGGGGCGTTAATTGGAAAGGCTGTTGTAAAGAAACATTTTGAGAAGGCAGGTATTGTATAATGTCCTTAAAGCTCGATCCAAGAACAAAGCTGTACATGATATTTGTAGTATCGGCGGTTGTGATGATGAGTGCCACAACGCCCTTTCTATGGACAGTGCGAATTATCATGACCATGATACCGATACTTCTGCTTATCACAGAAAAGCATTTTGCGGCGTTTCGGTTTCTGATACTTTACGGGGCAGCTTTGCTCCTGACATTCAGGTATCTTTCCGAAAACTCAAAGGGCTTTCTGTCGGCATTTCTTGTTGGATATTGCAGTATCATAGTACAGTTCATGCCTGCTATGATAACAGCATGGTATGTAATAAAAACTACGAAGATCGGCGAATTTGTCTGCGCTATGCAGAAAATACATATCCCAGACGGTATAACGATCTCACTTGCGGTGGTCATGCGTTTTTTCCCTACCATAAAGGAGGAATACACAGCTATCCGTGACGCTATGAAAATGCGAGGTATCATGCTGGGCGGAGGAAATGCTACAGGCATGATAGAATACCGTCTGATACCGCTGCTGTTTTCATGCGTGAATATCGGAGATGAATTATCCGCAGCCGCTGTTACAAGAGGTCTCGGAGGAAAGGTGAAAAGAACCAGTGTGCAGGTGCTGAAAATGAGGGCGGCAGACTATATGCTGATGCTGCTGTTCTCAGCAGCTCTTGCATTTTTCTTGGTTTCTAAGTATTTCAGATGATGCAGACGATAGCGCAGATAAACAATGTTACGCACAGATACAAGGGTGCGGCCGAAAACTCCCTTGACGGCGTTTCTTTAGCGATAAAGAAAGGCGAAACACTTCTTTTGTGCGGTGCATCAGGTTCAGGCAAGACCTCGGTGATACGACTGCTAAACGGACTTATTCCCCATTACTATCAAGGCGATATGACAGGCGAAGTGACCGTAAACGGACTTGAGATTGCAAAAACACAGCTCTATGAGCTTGCAGGCATTGTAGGAACTGTCTTTCAGAACCCGAGAAGTCAGTTCTTTTCGGTAGATACCGACGGAGAGATCGTTTTCGGTCCTGAGAATATAGGGCTTGCACCTGACGAGATAAGAGCCCGAAAGGATAGCATATCCCGACAGATGAAGCTTGATAAGCTTCTGGGCAAAAGTCTGTTTGAATTATCGGGCGGCGAAAAGCAAAGGATAGCCTGTGCTTCGGTAGCTGCACTGCTGCCTGAAATAATACTTCTGGACGAGCCTTCCTCAAATCTTGATATGGAAGCAATAAAGATGCTGCATGATATTATCTGTGACTGGAAAAGCCAGGGCAAGACGATAATCATTTCCGAACACAGACTCTGGTATCTCAAAGATATTGCCGATCGTGTAATCTATATGGATAAGGGCAGGATAGCACATGAGTGGAACACTAAGGATTTCACAAAGCTTTCCGAGAAAGAGATAAGACAGCTTGGACTTCGTCCGACAAGTATCAATGAACACTATCAGACATTGCTTTCAGATCAAGGACATACAGAGTGCAGCCAAGCGGATATATCAGACGGGATATTGCTGAAGGACTTTTATTTTTCCTATAATCACAAGCCATATATCCTGCGAAGAAAGAAGTTTTCAGTCTCTGACGGCGAAGCCCTCAGCCTTTGTATTCCCGAACTCATGCTCCCTAAAGGAAAAGTGACCGCAGTTATCGGCAGCAACGGTACGGGAAAATCTACTTTTCTTCGGTGTATCTGCGGACTGGAAAAAGATTGCTCTGGCGTTATCATATCAAACGGAAAGGAATACAGAAAGCGTCAGCGCATCGGCTTTTCCTACATGGTCATGCAGGACGTGAACCACCAGCTTTTCACCGACAGCGTGGAAAAAGAGGTGCTGCTTTCAATGAAAGATAAAGACGAAAAAAGATGTCACGAGATACTCAGTACCCTCGGTCTGCTTGGATATAAAGGCACTCACCCTATGGCACTTTCAGGCGGGCAGAAACAGCGTGTCGCTATAGCTTCAGCAATAGCGGCGGGTGCAGAGCTTCTGCTGTTTGACGAGCCGACCTCGGGACTTGACTACGCTCACATGAAAAAAGTGGGAGAGCTTCTGCGTCAGCTTGCAGGCTCAGGCAGTACGGTGCTTGTTTCAACACACGATCCCGAGTTTATTCAGCAATGCTGTGACTACACACTTCGGATAAAAAAAGGCAAGGTCAATTCATTTGAACAGTGGAAAAAGTAGCTTTTCAAACACCATAATATTCAATAAATTGTGTTTCTCCAAAATGGAGAAACTTATCTATATTCTGTTGTATAGCCTGTAGTAGTATGACTTGGAGATACCAAGCTCTCGCATAGCTTCCACAGGCTTTTTTCACAACATACTTCTGCCAGTACCCATGCCTGCTCCGACGGAAAGTCTGTAAGCGAAGTAGGTATATCCCGTGTCTTAACACTGATAATTTCCTCGAACTCTTCTAACTCTCGCTTTATATCGGCATTGTTACGACTGAGCCTGTCCGATTCCTTGATAACAAGAGTATCTCCTTTACGAGTTATCTGACGTTTCAGATACTGATATACTTCACGCTCAGTATCCTTCCCTGATGCTTTGTAAATTATAATGTTCTGTTCAGGTACTATGAACTTTGTGAGAGCTTCAATCTGTGTTCGTTTTGTTCACGCGTTGAAACGCGAGCATATCCATATACGCGGTTATCCATTTTTTCCTCCAATCTGTTCAAAAAGTCCTGCGCAGTTTCGGTACATTCCAAAACTAAAATCTGACTTTGGGGAACGCTTTTTCAGCCGTTTTCTGAGTGTGCCATAAAGTTTAATTTTCAGGACACTTCATTTTATATTCGTAAAATAAAAAGAAATGCCGAGCTAAATAAACTCGGCATTTCTTCTGCTTTATGCATATTTTTTATATAACTTTTCAAATTATACCTTATTTACTAAGGATGCTTCTTTAATATATTTCTTTCAATCCATTTATAAATTCACTATACAAATCATCAGTATACAGTTTGCTTAAATCAAGTTCACCATCTTGATTTGCATACAATTTTATATTATATTTCCAGTCCACCGACTTTTTTGCATCCATAACTCCTGATTTGTCAAAATGATAATAATTTCCATACATGGATATGTAAGCATCAGTGTTCATATTATGATTTTTACCAAAAAGATAATAATTATTTCCATCATTATACCAACCGCTTGTTCTTTCACATTCATTATTGAACCAGTATTTCTCTGTTTTTCCGTTTTCAATTACATCAACAATCTTATTATATGCTAAAGTGCCATCATTATTGACATAATATGTTTTATTGTTATAAGTGAACATTCCTGGCTGTGTATATTTTTTATCTTTCTTATAAAAATAATATGAACCGTTTTCCTTTCTGACGCCGCTAAAATTAAGCTTTATCTTTTTATGAGAAACTGCATTTTTTATTGGTTCAGGAATTTCATAATCTAAAGGAAGTTCAATTGTTAAGCAGCTTCTGTCAGAATTAACGTCAACAATATTAAACGAACAATCAGAGGTTAACATTTTATTGCTTCTGAAAGATCCTAACTGATTCTTGCCGCAGACAGCCGCACCGGGATAATAACCAAACTCATTTGAAAGGCTGAAAAGCTTTAAAGGCTGAACAGGTGTAATATAATACCCCTTATCCGATGAGCCAAACTGATAAATTTCTCTTACAAACGAAGTATTACCCGAACGTTCAAGCAGCTTCTCATTACGGTCGAAATCACCATAAACAGACATATCAATAATCTGCCACTTTTTGTCAACAAAAACTAAGTTTGCTGCATGACCGGAACAACCAAGAATAAAGTTATCTACACCAAGACCGTCAAGGAGCAATGAAACTGCCATGGCAAAGCTTTCACACTGTGTATAATTAGAAAGGAAAGCATTATAGGCAGAATTGTCATTTTCTCTTGATTCATCAAGTATATTGTATTCATAATTCGGGAAAAGATCGAATTTTTCTGTATTATTTACATATGATGAATACTCAACGCTATTGAATATTATACGGCAAGCAGCTTCTATCCTATCTTTTTCGTTATCATATGCATTTTTGATTTCAGATACTTCAAAATCAATTTTCTGCTGTACATGATCGGCTAAAAGCTGAGTCCGCTTGAATGAACCGTTATTTTTGACTATAAGATCATAGAAGCTGTATTTCTCTGCACCGTTCACACGATCCTTATAAATATTCTCTCTTTCCTGCTCCTGATAATAATCAAGATCATTGCCATTTAAATACTTGATATTACAGCAATTGGAAAAAGCATCTTCATGGATATATTTAACTGTATCCGGAATATTCAGTGAGATCGTTTTATCTTTGTTATTATCATTATTGAGCACAGCCCTAAGATTATTTGTGATAGTAGTTGTTTTATCAGCAATATTAAGATCAGATATACCGTCATTATTGCTGTCAGCAAGTTCAATACCATCTACAGTGCCGCAGGCAGCAACAGCTTTTTCATCGCTGCTTTTAATGTAACATATTACACCGTCATCATAATGGTTGCCTTGTTTATTTCCGAATTTTGTACCATTAAAAACATTATAGCTGAAGTTTACATTTTCCTGGAAATTAACGGTATCAAGATTAGAGCAGCCTTCAAATGCGCCGTCTTCAATATTGATAAATGTGCTGGCTGTAACTTTACCGCCTGTCGAAATAGTTTTAAGTCCGCCTGTATACAATTCAGGTTCGTGGTCATAAGTTTCTATACCGTAGAACCACTTTGGCTGAACATAATTCCTTATAGTAAGCTTTTCCATATTTGTACACTCAGAAAAAGCACCTTTTTTGATCTTCAGAACAGGAAGAATACACCATGATTCAACATTTTCATTCTTTTCGTTTTTAGTAATAAGTTTACAGCATATTTCCGAAGGTATGGTTATATATTTGCTTTGTGACTCGATTTTTTTAATTTCCAAGCCACCGTGACCGTCAATTAAACCAAGTCTTTCACTTGAATGGTCTTTATTGTTAAGATCAGTGAACTTATCTGTCAGACCAACTTTTTCCTGTATATATCTGAGCATACAACAGTAATCATAGTAGCTTAATTCCTGATCTCCGTCAATATCACATTTGATCGTATTATAATCAGCAATCTCACTTAAAGGGAATGATGTTTTTTTGAATCCGTCAGTACTGTAAAGCTCATTTATAACATCTCTCACTTGCTGATAATCAATGTAGTTTATGTCAGTTCCGTTAGTATATGGAGCGTTTACTGAATAATCAAAGAAACTTGGATCATTATCAAGACGCTCCTTAGCCTTCAAATATTTACTGTTAAAAACTTCATTATCGACTCTGAAAAGCCTTGAATGTGCATAAAGTTCATTATAAGCATCTGCCCCACTGTCTGCTGCAAAAGCATTGAAAGCTGCTGATGTCGACAGAACCATTGAAGCAGCTGCTAAAAGAGATGTTACACGCTTTGAGATTTGCTTTTTCATAAAATAATGTTCCTTTCTGTGGTATAATTGATTATTTAAAAAAGTAAGCAGTATAATAAAATAGGTCAATACTCCTTCATACGGAATATTCGTACATGATTTTTTATCTCGGACAAGTTTCCTGTACTATAACAGAATGTTTGAAGAACATATACAAAAACACTTCCGAAAGTTATTTTTTTATATATAATAAGGCTGTATTACAATATGTACTGATATCATATAGGCAAGCTGAGCCTATTTCCTTAATCCTTTCCATATTCCTCTTTGCTTATCATATAATAAAGTCCATAAAATGCTACAAATGATGTAATCAATACTATAATTTCTGTTATTAAAGCAATAACATACTTTGGCGTTCACATAATCAGATGTAATAACAGCTCATTACATAAGCATATCAAACATATAGACAAAGTTGTGATTATACACAAACCTTTTAGCTATAACTTAAAAGGTTGTGTAAAAAAATCTGAATTTCGATTTTTTAAGAAATAGCCATTGACAAACATCTGAAAATGCTGTAAAATAAAAACATAGTAAAACGATATGAATTATGTGATTGGAGGGCTGTATATGCTTTATATCATTAATAACAGTTTTGAATTTAATATGATGTGCATGATGCAGTGCTCCGAACATACTGTATCATAGATTTGTCATGCACTATGAAAAACAGTACGTATCGGAGGATCTTTGATTCTCCGTTTTTTTATGAAAGGAAGAAATAATTATGAAAAAAAGAATTATCACATCTGCACTTGCCCTTACTCTTACTTTATCGGCTGCATCATGCGGCAAGAAAGATGAAAGCAATGCAAATACCGTTAAAATAGCTTACCTGCCTATCACACATTCTCTTGCTGTACTTGAAGAGGCAGAAGAGCTTGAAAAGCAGTCGGGCTTAAAGGTAGAGCTTGTAAAGTACGGTTCATGGAATGAGCTCCTTGACGCGCTCAACTCCAACAGAGTTGACGGAGCATCCGTACTTATCGAGCTTGCAATGAAGTCCAAGCAGGAGGGCATAGGCATAAAGGCTGTAGCACTCGGACACCACGACGGAAACGTTATCGTTGTATCAAATGATATCGCATCAGCTGCCGACCTTAAAGGCAAGACATTTGCAATCCCACACAGACAGTCATCGCATAATATACTTCTTAATGATGCACTTGCAACAGCAGGACTTACTATAAACGATGTAAAGGTCACAGAGCTTGCACCGACTGAGATGCCGTCTGCACTTGCAAGCGGTCAGATAGACGGCTACTGTGTTGCAGAGCCTTTCGGTGCAATGGGCGTATCTCTCGGTGTAGGAAAGGTGCTTTTCACATCTGAGGAGCTTTGGGAAAACTCATTATGCTGCGGACTTGTCCTCACAGATAAATTCATTGATGAGCGCACGGCTGATGCAAAGTCATTTGTTGAAAGCTACAAAAAAGCAGGAAATGCACTCGACAAAGCAAAGGCTAAAGAGACTGCAAAGAAATACTTCAGCCAGAGCGATGAAGTACTTGATATCTCATTACAGTGGATATCATACAACGACCTTGATATAACAGAGGAAGAGTACAATACTCTTGCTGAAAAAGTAAAGGAATATGGTCTGTCAGACAATCCTCCGACCTATTCCGAATTCGTAAAAAATGATTTCTGATAAGGTGTGATACCTATGAAAAAGATACTTTCACTTAAAAATGTTATTGTTTCACTGGCAATTCTTATACTTATATGGCAGATACTGTTTTCCGTGAGCAGCTACAACAAAGCATTATTCCCGTCACCGAAAATGGCATTTGACGCACTGCTGGAAATGATAGAAAACGGCAGGCTGTTTGAAAATATCAAAACGAGTATGTACCGTTTTGTTGTAGGCTATTCAAGCTCTGTAGTAGTTGCAGTTGTTCTCGGACTTATCCTCGGCAGGATACCTAAGGTATTCCAGTATGTAAATCCCGCATTGCAGCTGTTAAGACCTATCTCCCCTACTGCATGGATGCCGTTTATCGTTCTTTTATTCGGAATCGGTGATGTACCTGCTATAGTTATAATCTTTATTGCCGCATTTTTCCCTGTACTGCTCTCGACAGTTTCCGCAGTCGGCAATATAGATCCTATATACCTGAAAGTCTCAAAGAATTTTGGTATAAAGCAGCCTGCACTCACATGGAAGGTCATTTTTCCTGCGGCATTTCCGCAGATAGCAAACGGTATACATCTTGCTCTCGGTACAGCGTGGATATTCCTTGTAGCAGGCGAAATGGTCGGCGCACAGTCGGGACTTGGCTATCAGATAATCGACGCAAGAAACAATATCCGCGCGGATATCCTGCTTGCAACTATACTTGTCATAGGTGTTATCGGAATACTTCTTGACAGTATCCTTAAATTAATTGAAAAGGCAGTAATGAGATCGTGGGGAGGTGCAGTGTAATGTATATTGAAATAAAAGAAGCCTGCAAGAACTATGTTCAGGACGGCAAAGAATTCACTGCCCTTGACCATGTTTCCCTTGACATTGAAAAGGGCGAGTTCATATGCCTTCTCGGACCGTCGGGCTGCGGAAAGAGCACACTGCTCAACGCGCTTGCAGGATTTGAAAAGGTAAACAGCGGAAGTGTTAAAATAGACGGTAAGGAAGTTACTGCTCCGTCCATAAACAATATCACCATTTTTCAGAACTACGGACTGCTCCCATGGAGAAACGTCCAGAAAAACGTTGAGCTTGGACTTGAATCAAAAAAAGTTCCAAAGTCGGAACGCGCAGCAGCTGCTAAGAAGTATCTTGAGCTTGTTGGACTCAGCGGCTATGAAAAGCGTTATCCCAAACAGCTTTCGGGCGGTCAGCAGCAGAGAGTGGCTATTGCAAGAGGACTTGCGGTAGATCCCGATATCATCTTCATGGACGAACCATTCGGTGCGCTTGACGCTATCACACGTATGAAATTGCAGGAAGATATACTCAGGATATCCCGCGAAGAGAAAAAGACCATAATATTCGTTACTCACGACATTGAAGAAGCTGTATTTCTTGCCGACAGGATAGTTGTAATGATGGCTGATCCGGGCAGGATAAAGAGTGTTGTAAAAGTTCCTTTAGGCGATCACCGCGACAGAACAAGCGAGAATTTCCTGTATGTACGTGACAAGATATTCGACCTGTTCAATATGAAGTCGGACAACTATATAGAATACATCATCTGATACTGTGTTCATAAAAAGAGCCCGAAAAAACAGGTTCTTTTTATAAGATATTGAAGTTTTCATACTAATGTGATATAATTAGTGTAATATTATTTAGGAGATGATGTAATGAGTAAAAAAGATCATGACCACTGTCATGAGCATGATCACGGTCATGCGCACCATGAACACCACGATCATTCGCCTGCACATATCCATTCCCACAGAAATATCATAGGCTTTGACGAGCACGGTATACCTACAGTCATACTGAAAGCAAGCCACGGCGAGGGTGAACAGGACGATCCGCAGGCATTTATAAAGGACTACATGAATGCAGTTTCCGAATACAGAAAGACATTCCCCACAAAACAGGACGTTATCGAACAGACTCCCGATCCTGCTGTAAGAGAAATGCTCCTGCGCATGGAACAGCTTGGCATAGATACCACTTTTGACCGCTTTGACCAGCAGAAGCCCCAGTGCAACTTCGGACTTGCAGGTGTCTGTTGCAAGATATGCAATATGGGACCTTGCCGAGTTACGCCAAAATCGCCCAAGGGCGTGTGCGGAGCTGACGCTGACCTTATAGTTGCACGAAATCTTCTACGTTCCGCTGCAGCAGGTGCTGCACAGCACGGAATGCACGCAAGAGAAGTAATGCTCGCACTTAAATGGGCAGCAGAGGGCAAGCTCGATGTGCCTATACTCGGCGAGCAGAAGATACGCGCCACCGCTGAAGCATTTGGCATAAAGCAGAAGAACCGTCAGCTGAAAAACGTTGCAAGAGACCTTGCTGACGCACTTCTTGAGGATATGTCGAGAACAGTTCCCGATGAGTACAAGACTATTTCCGCCTGTGCCGTTCCCGAAAGGCAGCAGGTATGGAAGGAGCTTGATATACTCCCCATAAGCGCGTACCATGAGGTATTTGAAGCATACCACAAGTCGGGCTGTGCCACTGACGGCGACTGGAAATCAGTAATGCAGCAGTTCCTCAGATGCGGACTTGCATTTACATTCTCGGGCGTTGTTGGAGCTTCGATAGCTACAGACAGCCTTTTCGGCGTAGGCGACAGAGTTACCTCAAAAGTAAACATCGGCGCACTTGAAAAGGGCTATGTGAATATAGCTGTACACGGTCATCTGCCGCTGCTTGTAAGCCAGATAGTGGAAGCAGGCAAGCGTGACGACCTGATAGAGCTTGCAAAGTCAAAGGGCGCAAAGGGCATAAGATTTTACGGTATATGCTGTTCGGGACTTTCTGCAATGTATCGCTATGCAGGCGTAATCCCCCTTTCAAATGCCGTATCTGCCGAGCTTGTTCTCGGAACAGGCGCACTTGATCTGTGGGTAGCAGATGTTCAGGACGTATTCCCGTCTATCATGGAGGTCGCTCACTGCTTCAAGACAACAGTAGTAACTACCAGCGAGTCAGCAAGACTTCCCGGTGCTGAGCGTTATGAGTACGATCACCACCATTCAAATATAGACGAGACAAAGGCACTTGCCGAAAAGATAGTACGCCGTGCTATCGAGAGCTTTGAAGCAAGAAAGGGAATCCCCGTATACATACCGCCTTACGAAGTGGAAGCGGAAGTGGGCTTCTCGGTTGAATACATACACAAACGCTTCGGAAGCATGAAGCCTCTCGCTGAGGCAATAAGGGACGGCAGGATACTCGGTATCGTAAATATGGTAGGCTGTAACAATCCAAAGGTACTTTACGAAAAGTGCATAGTTGATGTAGCCGATGTTCTGCTGAAAAACAATGTGCTTATTATCTCCAACGGCTGTGCTTCTTTCCCGCTTATGAAGCTTGGATACTGCGCTGTATCAGGCAAAGAAAAGGCAGGAGACAGCCTGAGAGAGTTTCTAGAACCCGATCTGCCGCCTGTATGGCACGTTGGCGAATGTATCGACAATACCCGTTCATCGGGAATTTTTGCAGGAGTTGCAGGAGCACTGGGACATAAGATGTACGAAATGCCCTTTGCTTTTTCTTCTCCCGAATGGGGCAATGAGAAGGGCATAGATGCCGCACTCGGTTTCAGACTTAACGGCATAAGCTCATATCACTGCGTAGAGGCACAGATATACGGCTCAAAAAATGTTATTGAGTTTTTGAAATACGGCACTCTCGAAACTCTCGGTTCTTCAATGAACGTGGATACCGATCCCGTAAAGCTGGGAGAAAAGATAGTTGCTGACATGAAAGCCAAGAGAAAAGCACTTGGCTGGGATAAATAATCAGGAGGAAAAAATATGGCTTGTTTTATAGTACCTGCAACAGAAGCAGTAGTGACTACTGTTATTCAGAAGGTCGTTAAGAAGAAGGAAGACGGCAAAGAAGGTAAGGGCAGTGAGAATAAGCTGCGTTTTTCTGATAAGCTTAAATGGCTCAACGGTATGCTCTGGGGAGGCTCAGGACTCCTTGCATTTGAGCATTTATGGCACGGAGAGATAACACCGTTCTTCCCGTTCCTGACTGCGGCAAACGCTCCTGCTGATACTGCGGAGATGCTGCACGAAATGGCGACCTCGGGTTCGGCTATGGCTGTACTTGTTACAGCTGTGTGGGCAGGAGCTGTTATCGTTACAAATAAAATAGCGGCTTCTCAGAAAGAAGAAAAAAAGGAAGCAGGTGCAACGGTATGACATTGCTTATTACAGTTATCGCAGCTGTTATTTCAACAGTTATATGGTATTCAAGTGCAAAAGCAAGAGAATTGAAAACAGGCGTACTGCTCTATATGTTCTGGGGAGCTTCTCTCATGTGGCTCGTCGATGCAGTCGTTGAGTATATAGAGGTTGGCGCAGAGTATTTTGAACCTGCCCCAAAGGATATGCTCAATGATGCATTCCTCGGCATATCTGTAGTTGCACTTGCACTGGTTGTATGGGTAGTATATATCCTCATAAAAGATCCGAAACACACAGTAAGAAATATCCTTGCTGAAAAAGGAAGAAAATAAAATGAAAACGGCAGCTTAACGCTGCCGTTTTTCTATAAAAGATCATATATAATACATCAGATCAGAACTTGAACTTTTCAGCTCATTAAATCTGTCGATCAGATCCTTTAATGTGAGCTTTTCGGAAAAACTGCAAAAATAATCATTTATTGGCTTCCATAAACATTCATTTATTGCAGTATTGGCTTCAGATATCAGATTTTCATTAAAAACAGTCAATGAAAGTATCGAATTATCAAGTGCGTTTACTATTTCATTCAGAGTAATCTTTGAGGGATCTCGTGTTAAAGTGTAACCTCCGCCTGCTCCTTTTACACTGCTTATGATATTTGATTGTTTTAGCAGAGGAATGATCTGTTCAAGATACTTAGCAGAAATATCGTTTCTGTCCGCAATGGCGTTGACTTTAACAACACGTTCATATTGCGAGTTTACGGCAATATCAATAAGTGCTATAATTCCACATTCTACTTTGGTTGAAACTTTCATTAATTCACCTCCGTTATCATATTCGAGTATTCCGATTTACATACTAAGTATACCATAAATCGAATATCATATCAAGTGTTTGAGTTATAGATTATTTCTATATCTTTATGCTTTTCAAAAAGAAAAAACTCCCGAACAACGATAAACGCCGTTCGGGAGCTTTGTATTAAGTGAAGCTTATCAGCAGTCTTTTTTTCTGCGGAATACTCCTGAAACAAACATTGCTGCTGCGCCAAGGATTATAAGGATACCTGCTGCGGCTTTTGATGCAGCTAAGCCGAGAGAGTTCATTCCTGTCTGAGGAAGATCTACGGCATTGCCCTTTTCATCAGTGCCTGTACCTGTGAAACGGTCTACTTTGTACTCAGAACCGTCATCAAGATTTATGACAACTGTGCCGTCTGCTGAACTTGCTGTATTGGATACCTTAACATTCTTGCCTGCTTTTTTGCAGCGGTCAGCTGCTGCCATATCTGCAAGCTGCTTATCACTATAGCATTTGAGCTGGTCAATAGTTTTTTCACCAACGTATGTCAGCACATCCGGCTGAGCAAATGATTTTGTAAGTGTTATCTCAGTATCGGAAAGAACTGTTGCGGCAGCTATTTCAGTCTTATCACCTGAGATAAGTTCTACTGCTTTTGAGCCGATCCAGTTATACTTGATCTTCTCCTCTGAACCGTCCTCAGTATTGATAACTGTGATATTGCCCTTGCCGTCTATGCTGTAGTATTTCAGACCGTCATCTGTACTGCAACTCCAGAGACCCGGAGTAAAGAGATCCTTTATCTCGGGAAGAGCCGTAAAGTCGATCTTGTTTCCGTTCAGATCGAAGCTTTCTCCGCCAATTGGATCAACTGTGAAGCCCTGACCGTCCATGAACTGTATCATGTATCTGTTATTTTCGTCGAACGATGCGAATGCGATATCAGGACGAATGCCCTTTATATGCTCGCAGTAATCTGCTGCCATTTTTTCCATTTCAGCTGTTGTATATATCTTAACATCAGTACCGTAATTCGGCTCATATGTAAGTTTATACTTGCTTCCGTCATCAAATGTTACTGATAATTTGGTGAGACTATCGTATGTAACATTTAAGGATTCTTCATCGTCCTTGCCCTTGTTGCAGATAATAGCATTGTCACCGTATTCTGCTGTGCAGTTCCATTCTTCGCCGTCCTCAGCAGAGTATACAATTGCTTTGCCGTCATTTTTGAAAATGACATAATAATGCTTTGAACTGAGATCAATATCCTGTGAAACACGGTATAAGCCATTTCTGATGTACTCAAATTTAACAGACTTGCCGTCAGGATCAACTGCTGTATTCTCAAATCTGTCGAAAGAGGAATACTCAGCGATAACGCTGCCGTCCTTATCCATAAGGCGTACGATGCCCATTCCGTTTTTATCGTATGTTACCTCAGCCGATTCAGCCTTGCTCTTGCTGTGTGCATTGTGGTATTCAGTTACGATAGCTTTCATTTCGGGTGTAGTGATATGATCTGCAATTCCAATACCGTCGGAGCCTGCAAAGTACAGCTTCTCGGTAGCTCCGTCATTCCATGCGATCACTGCATTTTTCTTATCTGTAAAGGATATTTTTCCTGTTCGTGTCTCTGATGATTTTTCGTCAGAGATCTTCATAGTAACAGAATCGCCCTTCTGTTCAAATGTAAAGCTCTTCTCGGGAGCACCGCTCTGATAATAGATATTTCCTGCATTGCTGTTCAGGAAATTGTAGTAAACATCGTTTTCTCCGCCGTTCTTTGACCACCATAATCCTGTTTTAAGATGTGTGATATCACGATCGTCAGACATGATCTCGATAGTATTGAACGCCTTGTCCATAGCTGCTACAAGATACTCATCAAGGTCTGTAACATCATATGTAACAGAAATACTTCCGCCCTCGTCCTGATATCTGTATGCAGGAAGGATATCCGAGAAGTCATACGACTCAATAATCTCCTTTTCATATGCGTCTGCTGTTCCCATGATCGCATTTATAATGAGAGAGTCTGATCTTACAGGATTTCTGAATTCTTCAGGTGTACCATAACTCGGGATATAGATCGCGCTTACTGTACGGTCGATGTCTTTCATCTCTGTGAGCTTCGGGCTTTCTGCCGTATACTCCCCTGCAATTCCTCCATTGCCCTTGCCCATTATATAAAGACCGTCAATATTCTTATCTGTGGAAGTTATCTCAAGGAGTTTTCTTCCTTTTTCTTCCTTTGTTTTGAGCTTAAGTACAGGTGCTGTTTTATCTATAACGATAGGAACTTCATATTTCTGTGGGTTCTTATCTGCACCTTCATAGTTGATATAGGCTTCGATCACGCCCTTGTACGTGCCGTCTGCAAGATCGCCGATCTTAGTTTCGGAAAAATAGATTATTGGCGCATACGGAGGCAGAAAAGAGTCGTCATCTGATTCTGATACCAACTTGTTGTCCTTGTCATAGATCTTAATGCCTGAAGTGTTTGCCGCTCTCAGCAGAGAATAGGATATTTCAAGCTGTTCAGCCATTCCGTCCTTATCAGGAGAGAGGTATATGCTTTCATTCTTACACCCTGCGAGTGTATTATTGTATTCATCATCAAAATAACGCTGAATGGCAAATGGTGACATGGCTACTTCATCTGCTGCCTCAGCAGGAAGTCTTCCGAGCAGCTTGTATAAAGCTTCAACATTAGCTGCAAACGAATCAGAAGCAGGTAATGTTCCGTCACCTGTCTGTGTATATAATACATAAGGTTCAAGGTCCTTTGTACCATTATGGAAGATCGGTACCTGTGCCCAGTCTCCGTAAAATCCCAGTACAGGGACAGAGATATCGCAGCAGTTTTCTGCACCGCTGAGTAAGAGATATCCCTCAACAAAGAAACCGTTTGGGAAGTTAGCACTGTGTGCTTTAATATCGGCAGCTGAAAGCTGTACGCTGACCGTTACTTTTCTGCTTTCCTGTGCTTTTGCTTTCAGCAGTGATGAAAGGTCAGCTGTGACACCGATATTGCTTGCACCGCTGATAGAGAGCTGTCCTGATTCGTCGCCCTCTGCCGCAGCACCGTCCTCAGCTGTCAGTATAAGCTTTGCCTCCTTGAATTCAACGTCCTGATCGGTGAAGTTGTTGATATCAATATCAAAACTGAATTTATCTGTGATATTATCCTTCAGTTCGACCTTGGCAAGACCGTCCTTGCCCGTAAGGATAACTCTGTCATTCAGCGCGTTTTTCATATTAACAAGTCCTGCGCCCTGACGTCTCGGACTCTCGTATACATCTCCGTTTGAGAAAAGTACGGCAGAGTTCATCATAAGGTTCTTGATGAATGCTGTCTTTTCAGCACCTGTGAGCTCCAGGCCGTTTTTTCTGAGATACTGATCGAATACAGCAGCACAGCCTGCAACATATGGTGAAGCCATGGAAGTACCGTCAAGCTGCATTATCTTGTTGTCATATGCGGCAGATGAAACTGCACCGCCGATACCTGCGATGTCAGGCTTGAGCGTAAGATCTTCTGCAGGTCCGAAAGAGCTGAATTCGCTGATGCCGCCGTCAAGCGGAGTAGCTATGCTTAATGTACTGTCCAAGCGTATCTTTTTTGAGTCAGCCTCTTTCATTTTATTTCCGTCATTCATTGAGATAAACACAGACGGGAAATATAATTCGTCCATTGCCATTTTTGTGAGGAAGTCCTCTTCAATGTTGTTGCATACGACCATTGCAATAGCTCCTGCCTGCTGAGCATTTAATGCCTTTTCCACGAAGCTTAAAGTTCCTCTGTCGATAAGAGCTATCTTTCCCTCGACATCTTTCCCCTCAAAATCCTCGGGCGCACCGAGACCACAGTATACATATTCATATACCTCATCACTCAGATAATCGCTGAGTTTACTGTTGTCGCACTCATTGAAGGCGATCTCATCATCAAGACCTTCTATTTTGAAACATGGAAAACGGCAGACAGAGTTATTGGCGGAAGCGACACATAACGCCTCCTTAAATCCTGACGGCTCGCCAATTGTATGGGTATCAGGTGATGATGTATCTATATCACAGTACTCCCCATGTCCGTTAATGTTATTGCTGTCATTGCCTGCTGCTGTAACTACTACGATACCTGCATTATCGAGGGCTGCAATAGTATTCCTGTAAGGCTCATTTTCAGGATCAGCCAAAGCACTTCCGAAACTGAGATTGATAACATCTGCCTTGAGCTTTGCAGCATCTTCCAGAGCTGCAAGAACTGCATCTGAATCCACAGCACTGACAGACATTCCGCTTATCTCATCAACAAACATCTGTTTGAATACCTTCATCATTACGAGCTGAGCGTCTTTTGCAATACCTGAGAGTTCTGCGCCATTGTCATCACTTATCTTATCGCCAGCTGCAATACCTGCAACGTGAGTACCGTGATATTCCTGCATATCAGAGTATTCATACGGTGTATCATCGGCATAGTCGATCACATACGGCAGCTTACTGCTGATATACGCCTTATCGGGATCGATCTTTACATTAAGATCATCTGATACGGCGATTATATCGTCCTTTGTGAGCTTGTTCTCCTTGTCATCTATGGGAGCAAACATACTATGAGTGACATCAAACTCGGAATCCAGAACAGCTATGACCTCGCCTTCTCCGTAATAACCTGTCGTCTCTCCAAAATAGTTGACTTCGCTGAGTTCGGGTGCTGTGTAGAGCTGAGGTTTGATCGTGTTCACTGTCTTGACCTTTGTTACACTTTCTACCCAGCGGCATGACCTTGCTTGATCCAGAAGATTTTCAGGCAGCTTGCACGAAAAGCCGTTCGTGAGAACGTTATAGTGGTAGCCAACCTCAAGATCAGGATAGAGGGTCCTGAGTGAGGCTTCTGCTTCACTGCTTATCTGACGGAGCACCTCAGCCTTTTCATCTGACTCGGCAGTATCAAGGAAATCCGTTCCCTGTTCTGCTGCTTCTTCTCCAGAAAGCAATGCTTCTCCGCTGAGACTGATTATGACAGATACAAGATCTTCGGATTTTTCTGCATCGTATTCGGACGCTGCTAATGCAGCCGAAAGTCCGCAGTTAAGTACTGATGCTCCACCGATCATCGCAGCAGCTGTCATGCTTAGCAAATGGCGTGTAAAGTTCTTCATTTTTTCATCGATCCTTTCTGATTAAAATGCTGTAGTAAATACAGTGTTTTCGTGAGTGGATTTTTTGAATTACATAAGCGGGTCCTCCTTTGAAAAATGTACTATGTTGTTTATAAAACATTATCTGAGATATGTTTATACATCTTTAGCTAATATCCGATTATTCCGGATCTATGCCTGTTTGTACTGTGTCTTGCAGGTCTACAGGTTTAAAATGATAGTATTCGATACCAAGTTCGTATTCAGTATATTCGTCCTGTTTTTTCAGCATTATCTTGTTTTTATCTGTATTATAATATTCGGTGAAATCATCACAGCTATCCAGCTCAATGTTTGCTGCTTTTTCAAAAGCTTCAAAATCACTAAGGAACTCTCCGCACTCCAATACGCCTTTATTTACTCTGTATATCTTCACATGATTATTCATGTTCTTCTGATCTTCACTCCACTGATAATTACATACCACCTCAGGAGACTGATCATTTTCCAGATCTGCAAGGAAAACGGAAGTCTTATCCTTATATCCTGTAAATTCTACAAATTTCTCTCCTGTAGCATCATTGATAAAATAAGTATTCTCTATATCGGAAGTTACGCTTTCCCTACTGATATGCCAATTTTTAACGCCAAGCAAATACCCAGTATTATCATTAATATAATACGGATAGAGAAATGCAGGCCTGAATGAATAATCCTCTATTCCAAGTTCATACTCTGTGTCAATGTAGCGGCTTTTAAAAATAATCTTATTCTTTTCGGGAGAATATTCATCTGAAAAATCTACATATGAAGATAAACTGATATCATGTTCTTCTAAAATATGCTCATAATTATCAATAATTTTTCCTGCCTCAAGCATTCCGTCTCTGAGTCTGTACACTACAGCGTGATCGTTATTCTCTCCGTTAATTAATGCCCTAATTTGATTACAGATCATCTCATCAGTTCCGTCATTATCAAGATCTGCAAGATAAGCATAATTTTCACCTGATTTTATTTCAGAATAAGCAAATTCATTGCCTGTATCATCATTTATGAATGTGATCCTCACAGAATTGTCATATTCATAGATATCATATTTTTCAATATGCCAGTTGCTGATACCGAGAATAGATCCTTTATAATCTTCAGTTACTGATATAGCCGCATATGAATTTTCAACGCTGCCTGACATAGTATCGGTTTCCGAAATACCATCTGTGTTTTTGCTGTTTTTCAGCTGAGAATTAAAATATACACCGCCCGACACAGTTAATGCAACTACTGCCAAAGGCAGAGCAACAGAACATATCTTTCTCCACACAGGGCGGCGATAGGGCTCAATATTATGTACCTGTACGTCCTCATAATAGTCTGCATAATTTTCTATACGTCTGAATATCTTTTCAGCCTCTTTATCATCTACTGCCTTGTATTTACGCGAAATCACTTCAAGCGTTTTCATATCACAGTTTTCAAGAATTCTAAGATCTAATTTCCTGTTCATATATAACTCTCCTTCAAATCACTATTTCATTGTCCGAAAGTAATCTGCGCAGCTTTTTCAAAGCCCTGCTGTTGCGAACTCTTATCATTGCAGGTGAAAGAGAAACAAATCCTGATATTTCAAATGAGCTCCGTCCGTAGTAATACTTCTGTATTATTATTGTAGAATCCGGTTCGCCGAGACTATCTATAAGTTTCAGTAGCGTTTGGCGTATTTCCTCTTTTTCAGCGGATTCGGATATATTTTCATTTGACGGAAAAGCATTGCTGTTCTCGTCATCCAATGAAATGCTGTTTTTGTTTTTGCATAGCTTATGGTAGTAAGCTGCGGATTTTCTCAACGCTACAGTTGCGATAAATCCCTTGATATCATCGTGTTGATTTGGTTTATATTCATATGAATCAAATACATCTTTAAAAATGTCACTTACACATTCATCTACATCTTCGAGGCTGCCGCAGCTTCGCAATCGGTTGAATGCAATTGTATAAACATAGTTGAGATATTCGTCGAATAAAACGCGCTGAGCTTTACTTTTATCAGTTTCTAAAAGATCATGGTACTCACTTTGCTTCAATCGTTGTTTCCTCCTTTCGCTGAAAAAGCTTTCATTATATATATTTACATTATACCATAAAAGTGTAGCATATAAAAATATATTTTTATTATTTAATCAAATATTTGTTAGATTTTATCAATTGAAAGTAAGCGTAAAACAGAAATCTCATATTTAACTGATACCAAATAAAGTTTGAGTCTTTATTTTTCAGTACTAATGTTAAATCACTAATTATCATTGCTTATTATTTAACGTAAATACGTTGTATCATTTTTCGCTCATCAGCACAAAAAATCCATATTTATTAAGTAATATATATAATTATAGTCACAATTAGTGCGCTAAAGCAATTTTTGGTCAAAAGTAATCACTACAATACCATTATCATAAATATACAGTAAACATATTGCTATGCAAATAATCATTTATTGCTATCTTATGACCAAAAGTTGCTCATTTATTCACAAACTCTTTACAATTTGCTGTAGATTGGTGTATATTGTTGTCAAAGGCAATGTACAATTGTGTTATATTATGTATAATAAAATTATGCATTCTGCATCAACAAAAAATAAAAGATGGGGAAACAAAACGCACACATCATTTAATTAATTTTATTTGGGAGGTACTTATGAAAAAGCACTTTATTGTCGGGAAAACGATAAAACGTTTTCTCAGAATCGGCACATCTCTTGCACTTTCGATCTCTACACTAAGCCTGCTTCCCTCTGCACCGAGGCAGAGTTCAGCAGCCGACACCATCAAGATCATGCCTCTGGGCGATTCTATCACATATGGTATGGCTGACGAGGGCGGCTACAGAAAGTATCTCAGCTATTTTCTGCAGCAAAAGGGCTACACAAATGTTGACCTTGTCGGTCCAGAGGGAAAAGACAGTGCCACCTTCAATTATAATGGAAAAAGCGTGACTTATGATGATAATCATGCAGGATACAGCGGCTATACCATAACCAACCTGCCGGGCGGCTGGTTCGGTCAGCTCAACGGTATCCTTGAGACAATGCAGAGCGGTGATTACATTACAAAGTATTCTCCTGACATTATCCTGCTCCAGATCGGAACTAATGATGTCAATAACGGACACGTTACTGACTCGGAGGAGCACCTTCACACTCTTCTGGACTATCTCAGAGAGAAAATGCCGTCTGACGGAAAAATATTCCTGACGACAATTCCTGATCTCGGCAATTCAGGCTGGGGCAATAACAGCAGTAAAAACGGTGATATTGCCAAGTATAACGAGCTTGTAAAGAAAGTAGCAAACGAATACAGCAGCAAAAACGTTATATATGCAGATATCCACAGCGTTATTGACGGCACGAAAGACCTTGCGGACGGAGTTCATCCCAACGCAGGCGGCTATGAGAAAATGGGCAAATACTGGTTTGAACAGATAGAAGGCTATTTAAAAGGCTCTGATGATCAGCAGCAGACACAGCCAGTTCAGCCTGCAACACAAGGTAACGACAGTCCCGAGTTTATTTACGGAGACCTCGACGGAGATAAGATGATAACTTCCTTTGATGCAGTTATCATGCGAAAGGGACTCATAAATGACTTCAAGGACAACAACATAAAGAAAGCCGCTGATATAGATCAGAATGGCAAGGTAGAGGTAGCTGACCTCGTCCAGCTCCAGGGCTTTATAATTGGTAGGATAAAAGAGTTCACTATTGTTGAAAAGCCTGTCACAGAAAAGCCTGTTTTTGAAAAGAGCTACAACTTCCCTGCTGTAAATCAATTAAAGAGTTCAAAAGACGTTCCCGATCCGTTTATATTCATGGACGGCTCAAAGGTAGAGTCCGTCGATGACTGGTGGAAGCGTCAGAGCGAAATAAGCTGTATGTATGAATACTATATGTATGGCAAGTGGATAGACGGCTCTGATGACGAAACTACTTACAGCATAAACGGCAATAGCATGACTATCAACGTTAAGCGCAAGAGTACAGGCAAGACAGCTTCATTCAAGGCAGTTATAAATCTTCCTAAGAATGTTCGCCATGAAGGCGGAGCTCCTGTTATTCTTGGTATGCACAAGGGTATTTCTGAAAGCACAGCAACTTCAAATGGCTATGCAGTGATCACATACGATAGTGACGGAATGTTCAGCGCCCCGGGAACTGCACAGGACAACAACCAGCATAAGGGTGCTTTCTATGATCTCTATCCTTATGGAAGGAACTGGGACGAGCAGACTGGTGATCTTATGGCATGGTCATGGGGAATCGGCAGGATACTCGACGCTCTTTACAATGGAGCCGCAAAGGAACTGAACATCAATCCTGATAGCTCTATCGTTACAGGTGTTTCAAGATACGGTAAAGCCGCTTCTGTCTGCGGAGCATTTGATACACGTATCAAGATGTGTGCTCCTTCATGCTCTGGTGCAGGCGGTCTGGCACTGTATCGCTACAGCTCCGTCGGAAAGACCTATGACTTCTCCAGCAAGGGCGGATCTTCATCTTATACATACAAGGAGAACGAGCCCCTCGGAAGCTTACAGGCTTCAGGCGAGCAGGGCTGGTTCAACGGAAGATTCATGGAGTTCAGAAACGCCGAACAGTTCCCAATGGATCAGCATATGCTGGGATCTCTCTGCTGTGATCCTAACAGATATCTGTTTATAATCGGCTCATGCGAGAGCGAAGACTGGGTAAATGCTCCGTCAGTATGGATGGCTTACCTCGGTATGAAGCACGTATGGGATTATGTAGGACTCAGTGATCATCTTGCTATAAATATCCATAAATCAGGTCACGCAGTCATAGCAGAGGACGTTGAGAAAATGGTACAGTATTTCGACTATCATGTATACGGAATACAGCCAAAAATGAACCTTGAAGAGCTTCAGACCTCTGTATTTGCTCTTCCAAAAAATAAAGACTCATTTGCAGATACATTTGCTTCAAAGTGGCTCTATTGAGTATAAATAATGAGTAAATTAGGGAAGTATTTATCTTCATTCTCACTTATCACGGAGCTCAGCCTTTAGCCTTTATGCGTTAGCTGTTAGCCAATGTGTCGCCTTCGGCGAATAATTTAAATAATATGAGCGTAAGCGAACACATTCGGCTAATGCCTAATTGCTAATGGCTTTATTACAGAGTTTCTTCTTTACTATTTCAATTTACAGTATCGCAAATATCATATTTTTGATTTTAAAAATTTACTTTTTGGGTTTTAAGTAAGGGACAAATCAAAATATAAAAACGGCACTCTCGAATGATCGGAAGTGCCGTTTTTTATTCATCATTTATATATTGAAAAGCATGATAAGCTATGATATAATAGTTAAAAATAAATATTTTTTATTTCTGCTTTGACTTTTCCGTAAAAAATGGTACTAATAAGTAAAGGATCAAATTCCACCCCTGAGAGGAGGGTTTCCGTATGGATAACGGTGAAAGTAGCTACCGCCGTTTCCTTGCGGGCGACAATGAGGGAATGCGCGAGATAGTATGCGAATACAGAACAGGACTTATGCTCTATCTGAACAGCTTTGTCCAGAATATTCACACGGCTGAGGAGCTGACAGAGGATACTTTTTTTGAACTTATGACAAAGCGTCCTAAGTTCTCGGGAAAAAGCTCTTTCAAAACATGGCTGTATGCTATCGGTCGCAATACTACTGCTAAATATCTCCGAAAGCACAAAAAGCTCAGTGTCGTTCCGCTGGAATCACAGGAATATCTTGCTGATGCAAAAAACGTCGAAAGCGATCACATAAAAGCCGAACAGAAACGCAAGGTGCATCAGGCTTTGCACCGATTGAAACTTGAATACCGTCAGGTACTGTATCTTGTCCATTTAGAAGGATTCAGCAATGGTGAAGCTGCCATAATAATGAAAAAATCAGACAGGCAGATAAAAGCTTTACTGTATAACGCTAAAAAAGCGTTAAGATCCGAGTTGGAAAGGAGTGGCTTTGAGTATGAAGAATAATGATGAGATGTATCAGAGCTTGCTTTCCAGATATGACGAATATCAAGAGAAGAAGAAAAAACGGACACTATTGATAAAACGTACTGTCCCTGTCTTAGCCGGCTTCGTGCTGGTCGTTGGCATAGGACTGAGCTGCTGGCAGCATTTTGGCAATATGCATTCTATCCCAATGATATCCGATACTATAGACGAATCTATAATAACCGTGACTACCAACGCTGACAATGTAACTACTGAGGTCACGACGCAAGAGCAGTCCGAAACTCAGACAAGCAGTAAAAATGTGACTGTTACTACAGCTGTAACTGCTTCAAAAACTACAGCAACAGCAGATAAGGCTCAAACAACAACTATTGCTGCACCTATGGCAACAAATCGCAATACTGCACCGACAACTGCAAAGACTACAGCTATAAAAACGTCAAAAACAACTAAGACGACTGTATCTGTTACGCATACACAGCTTGAAACTTCAACTACAGCTGATGAAAATAAAGAAAAACCGTCAACTTCTACTACAGGTATTATACAAGAAGGTCCCGGCGTTGCAACAACTTCTTCATCAGCTGCTAACCCCGAGCCGAGCTTTAATGCACAGCCGATCATTTTTAATAGTGCTGAAGAAGCTATAGATACCATTAAGCATAATGATGTATCTTCATATGCCGAGGAATATCGTAATGCCTACCGCAAAATGTTCGACAGATTCAATGATGACGGTGTTGTTTATCGTCCTGTAACAGACAATACAGACGAATTGGAACAAAAAGACACTGTTATTCTTCTGCCGAATGCTGCATATGAAGACACAGGTATCATGTACAAGGTAGTTTACAATGAAAAAATGTATCAGGTATCGTTCAGATATGCCGATACTTCATTTATAAGCAAACCGTACAACATTATTGATTATCTTTATGCACGTTTCAGACGAAGCACGTATGATGAAATTGTTGCAGGTCATCAGACCTATGCAATGCTTTATTCAAATGACCAAAGCCAGATAAGCGCAGCTTGTTTTATTGATGAGGAACACTATCTAAACGTTTCCGCATATGCCACAAAAGACGAAATTACCTCATTTTTAGAGCTGTTTGATTACGAAAGAGTAATTCTATAAATGAAAGGTATGAGGTGATCTTATGAAAAATAAATTTATGTCGATAATGCTTGCAGCGACCTGCCTTGCATCAGCTTCACTGTCAAGCGGAATAGCCGCATATGCTGCCGATGGTACTGCATCAGCTGTTGCAGTCAAGGGCGATGCCAACTGCGATGGAGAAGTTGATATGTCCGATATCGTGCTCATTATGCAGTCTCTTGCAAATCCAAACAAGTACGGTGAAAACGGTACATCTGAAAGTCACCTTACCGTCCAAGGAAAGAAAAATGCAGATATGGACGGCGACGGACTTACAGTCGGCGATGCTCAGACAATTCAGAAAATGCTTTTAGGACTTGATATTGCAAATCAAGATAATACTGACGTTCTTTTCGGATATGAAGATATCAACAGCGGAAAGCCGATGCCGTCAGCAACTATCTTATTGAAGTGCAAATCATTCTCCCCTAAAGGCGAGGTACTCAGTGTCGATGCTGCTATGGGCGATATTGTCCTTAATTCTCTCAATTACGATGCAGCAGGAGCATATGAGTATGATGTTTATGCGTCTGACGGCATTAACGATCACAAACTTGAAGATAATGCTCTTAAAATAAACGGCGTATCAGGCGAATATAAGAAAGAGTATTCAAAAGATGATATCAAATTGTTCGATATTGACGGTAAGTATGAAAACTACAATTTATATCATCATGAAACTACAGAGATAGACTTTTCTGATTACAAGGCAGGCAGCAAAGGCTGCATAACATTCTCTTTCTATTCCAAACATACAAATGACCTTGGCAGTGGCATCTCAACTGACGGAACAAAAAGATTCATGTTTTACTATGTGGGCGAAAAAGGCACAGCCATAGGTGACAGTATTGAAAATGCTGAAAAAGCCTACAACAAAGCTGTAAACGGTTCGGATGCAGTTGATCCCATGCAGCCTACAACAGCTCAGCCTATCAGCTTTAAGGATACGGCAGCTGCTATTGCTGCAATAAACAGCTGCGATGTAAGCGACTATGATGAGGCTTACCGCGAAGATTACCGCAAAATGTTCGAGAGTTTCAGGAAAGACGGAAGCATTTATCAGGTTGTATACAATGATGCAATAAAATCTAACGACAACTATGGTGTTGCACTTTTCCCGAAGGCTAAATACGAGGATATGGGTATAGGCTCATATGTTACATTCAAAGGAAATAACTACCATATCACATTCTATTACGCTGATGCAGATGTTCTTTCCGAAACAGACAGTATTGCCCAGTATCTCCAAAAGCGTATGGGACGCAGAAGCGATAAGGAGATAACTGTCAATGATAAAAACGTCAGCTTGCTACTATCGGATAACGGTCAGAGCTATGCAGGTGCATTTATTGATGAGAACCACTATTTCACTGTAAATTGCAGTGCATCCGAAGATGAACTGACAGAGTTTCTGAATGTGTTCCAGTACGAAAAACTTGGTATACAGATTTTTGTACCGCCGTCTGAACCTACGACCTACGGCTTTTACAAATATGAGGATTATACAAAGTATATCGAGGAAAACGAGCTCGCGGACAAGATCGTGACCTATGATAAGCTCAGCGAATACGGACAGTTCGTTCAGTTCTTCATCAACTATGACTGGAAGCAGAATAATTACTTCTCGCTTTACTATATAATTGATGACGGTTCGAAAAAGACATTCGATATCATTATCAATGACATCGACCACAAATCAACGAACGAACATAAGTATGCGGAGCTCACCGACGCTCAGATAAACAAGTCCGATATGAGAACAGCTGCAACAGAGGCAGAATACGCATATTATGAGACTGAGGATAAGCGTTACAACTATCATAACGGCAAACTTGCTCAGATAACATGGTGCGACAGTGAGCATGAGTATATCATTGTGGGAAATACTTGGCTTTATGATTATCCGTACGTTGATAACACCTATATGGCTAAGCTCCTTGACCTCAATTCATCTGATATCGACAACTCCGAATATCTTATCGGAAATGAAAGTGTAAGCAGTGCAGGTTCAACAACGCAGAAGCTTGTACTGAACTGCAATTCATTCTGCGCAAAGGGCAAAGTTCTCACAGTCGACATGGCTATGGGAGATATCTTATCACGCCAGAAGTATTCCGATTATGATTCCGAGGGCTATCCAAATTCGGGACACCACGAATACAGCATAATGGCTACTGAAAACTATAAAGTAATCGACGATGAGAGACTCCTCATAAACGGCGAAAAAAGCGAGTACACCAAAGAATTCACAAAGGAAGATATGAAGGCACTTGATATCAGTCCTGATATCGGCAGCTATGACCAATATTACCACGAAACAGCCGAAATAGACTTCTCAAACTACGAAACAGGAAGCACAGGCTGTATCACATTCAGATTCGGTTGGAAATCAGACAGAGAAAACACGCTTGATGCCAATAGTGATTTCATAGGCATGGAGCAGACGATGTATTTCTATGTAGGTGAGGAGGGTGTCGGTATCAGCAATAACGGCTGGGAAGCTGCGAAGATAGCTTATGAAGCTAAATCCGATGATGACATCATGTTCTATGATTCCATTTATGTTAAATGGAACGGCAAGGAAGTAATGTCAAACCTGTACGATAAGCTCCGCAAGCCAAGTGACGAAGTGCTCCCAATAAACTTCAAGCTTTCAATGAGTCCTGACTATAACTTTGTATATAAAGGCAAAAAGTTATCGGAGTATGCAAACGCTAATAACAGTGAGTACATGACAAAGCTTCGCGATCTTATGGGATACGGTCCTACACTGAAATACGGTGAAATGGTCTACACAACAGGTACTCCAAACGGCATGAAATGGACTCAGGAATGGTACGAGGACAGGGTTGAATACTTTGGTGAAGAGCTTCTTTCAAAGTACATCGTTGACGGAGAATTCCTTGAAGAAAACCTCAGACTTGATATCAACAAATTGATGAAAGAAAACCGTATTGCCAATGACGAAGCTGAAAAGGCTTATTACAGGTACATAACCAATGAAGCCGTAAAACAGCTCGATAAGCAGAACATCAGATATGAGTATATGAATGATCCGAAACGTCTGGTAATTTACGTAACTGCCGATGAATTCGATTCCCTGTCACTTGATAATGTTGCAAGGTACGGACTTGATATTTCCGTTTCCAACGGCTTGGGGGTTGATGCGATCACCTGAAAACTGTATTACGATCGCATACTAAAAACTTATATTACAAAAAACGGCAGCGAGGATATTCCCCGCTGCCGTTTTCATGTCTTGCATAAAATGCATTTTTGACATTATATCAGCCTGTTATCAGTTTACGCATAAAGCACAAGTCAAAAACATCGATCACATTATCCTGACAGAGATCACCGTTTTTCCAGTTTGCAAGTCCGCCGCTTCCGAGAAGGAATTTCTGCATAGTCACAAGATCAGCAACTGTGAATTCTCCGTCTCCGTTTACATCGCCGCTGACCGCTTCTGATCCGCTGATCTCCGACTCGGTAAGTGCGCATTTATATATCTTTATGTTGTCGATACTTCCCTTGAAATAGCTGTCATCAGAATAGTAAGACTTGCCGAGATAACAGCTCGTTCCCGAACCCATATCAGCTATCTGTCCGTGTGTCTCTGTTGTGTGCAGCACTTCCCTGCCGTCTAAATACAGCTTCGTATCCGCACCGCTCACAACAAGTGTATAGTTATGCCACTGCGTACCGTCAAGGTCATAGATAAGCTCTGTTTCATCACGCCATGAGTCTGTAGTAGCTGCAAATCTGAACAGTTCATTTGCCACTCTGAAAAATACATACTTCTCATCATTTTTTCCTGCGGCAAAGGTGAAGAAATTCCCCTCCGACTCAGACTTTATGTCCATGCTCACGGTATACTCACGGCAGCCGTCAAGCATACCCATAGGAAATTCTCCGTATGTATCATCGCTTCCGTCAAGATACAGCACCTTTCCTTTCTGAGCGTCCTGTTTTACGGAAGCTCCGCCGTTAAGTGACAGGTTTCCCGTACCATTTTCAAAATCAATATCAACATAAGGCTTGGCTTTTTCAGCATTACCTACAGGAGTTCCGAACACCTTGACCTCATATACCGTAGGAGTATACCAGTTATTGTTGGGATTGTTCTGTAGCGTTGCATTCTGTACGTTAAGGCGCACATACCGTGCCTTGCCCGAAAGCATATCACTGTTGAAGCCGTATGTCTTGCTTACGACTTCGCTGTTCTTATCAGTGTGGTCGAGAAGCTTTGTCCAGTTCACACCGTCAACGCTTCCCTCAACTGTATATGTATAGTATCCCTCAGAACCCTTGCAAATATACCACGAAGTCTGGATATTCGCGAGTTCGCATACTCTTTCAAGGTCTACCTGCAAATAGAATGGCCATTTCTTATAATCGCCGATAGCTGTGAATGAGCTTTGATACGAGCCGTCAAAGGCTTTTGCAGGAGAGTTTCCGCTTTTTGCTGCAAGCGATGAAGAAGCAGGTCTGTCCTGAGAGAGAAGCTCACCCTGCTGAACAGGATAAAGCTCACCTGTAGATGTATTGTACTTAAAATACGGACAATAATCATAGAATGCAAAGCCATTGTCAAAGTACAGCGGACAAAGAGTAGTTCCGCTTGTGGTCGAAGCTCTCAGCCAGCGGTATGCGTGCATAAGATAGTTTTTGTCCTGCATATTCACTATCCAGCCCGACTGCGATGAAAAAGTTGATGTATTACCGATACTGCGAAGCTCGCTCCACTTGCCTTTCAGGTCTTTTGTAACGCTGTAGGCTCCGCTGCTTGGATACCAGCCTGCTGCCTGAGAAGTAAACAGGAAGTAGTATCCGTCCTTCTTGATAAGGTTAGGGAACTCACGATACTGATCCTCGAAAAGGGTGGTAACGACTTCCGTAACATCGCTGTAATCATCGTTCATGCGGAAAATATACATAGTCGCATTTGCGCCCTGTCCCTCTTTGTTGGCGGCGGCTATAAGATATCCTGCTCCATCATCATCGAAGAATATAGCCATATCGCGCACCTGTATCCCAAGAGGATTGTATACGTGATGAACTGTGAATTGTCCGCCCGGAGTTCCTGTGATAACAAGTGCTTTTCCGTCACTGTAACCGCTTGGCTTTTCCCAGTGTGCCCATACCACTACTTTATTCTTCGCAGGGATATAATCTATATGCACAGACTCTATCTTGCAGCTTTCAAGCGCGGAATTCTGCGAGCTGTCAGCTACATTGCGCTCATTGCCGAAGCGTTTGCCGTCACTTGATGTAGTCTCGGCAAGGTAAATATCGTCCTTGCCGTTATGCTTTTTCAGCGAGTAGCTGTAATAGGTATTCCCTACTTTATAACCGCTTGTATCATAGACAAGATTGCTGCCCTTCTGATTGTCGTAGGTGCTGAGTCCCGACGGAAGAACACAGGGAGTAAGCGACTTCACCGAGGAGTACACTTCTTTACCCTTAGACTTGACTCCGAGCTGATAATAGTAAGTCGTCCCCGTCACCATATCATCGTCCTCATATGAAGTTCCGCTGCCCTCATAAACAGGTACGAAATCATTTTCAGGATCTGTTGAACGATACAGCGTAAAGCTGTCAGCCGAGAGTGTAGTCGCCCATTGCAGCTCCGCATGGTCTGCACTTTTTTCGTCCAAAATGCAGAAAAGATTTCCAACAAGACCAACCTCGTCCGATACTGTGACTGAAGCCCTGGCAGCATGAGAAATTTCTCCCTTTCCGAAGCTTCCCATAGTCATCAGCATTGCAGTACTGCATATGACTGCGGCAGTACGTTTAAAGATGCTTTTTATGCTGACTGTATTTTCCATAATATCACTCCTTTTCAGTTTTTGACTGTCAAGCCTATTATAACATGATAAGTATATTATTGCAATAAAATGTCAGTATTTTATTAAAGGAAAAGCCGTATTCTTAACGAATACGGCTTTTTGAAGTTATACACCAAAGATGAATTCCTTTAAGGAGATAATGTCACCTTTAGCAATAGAAACATATACATAGTAGCTGAGAATGTACGATGCATCAAGGGCATCTATTTTGCCGTCTGCATTTACGTCATACGCTTTCTTCTGTTCATCAGTCAGCGGAACTGTCTGTGAAGTTGAATTCTTTGCATATATCAAAAGGATAATGCAAGCGTCAACTGCATCGACCTTTCCGTCACCCGATGCGTCGCCCAATTCGATATCAGGCTCAGTTGTTATAACAGGTGTACTTGTTGTAGTTGATGTGGTGGTAGATGTTGTTGATGTAGTTGTGGTTGTCGATGTTGTAGTGGTAGTTGTTTCCGAAGTAGTTGATGTAGATGTGGTAGTAGTTGTTTCTGTAGTCTCAGATGTTGTGGAAGTTGTGGTCGAAGTCTCTGTGAGTTCGGTCGAAGTAGTTTCTGTAGTAGTTGATGTAACTGTAGATGTTTCGTTAGTAGTTGTGGTGGTGGTTGTAGTAGTTGTAGTTTTAGATGTTGTCGAAGATGTAGTGGTTGTGCTTGTTGTAGTTGTTGTCTTGGATGTTGTTGAAGTTGATGTTGCAGGCTTGCTTGTTGTAGTCATTGTCTTAGATGTTGTTGAAGTTGATGTTGCAGGCTTGCTTGTTGTAGTCGTTGTCTTGGACGTTGTTGAAGTTGATGTTGCAGGCTTGCTTGTTGTAGTTGTTGTCTTGGATGTTGTTGAAGTTGATGTTGCAGGCTTGCTTGTTGTAGTTGTTGTCTTGGACGTTGTTGAAGTTGATGTTGCAGGCTTGCTTGTTGTAGTTGTTGTCTTGGATGTTGTTGAAGTTGATGTTGCAGGCTTGCTTGTTGCAGTTGTTGTCTTGGATGTTGTTGAAGTCGATGTTGCAGGCTTGCTTGTTGCAGTTGTTGTCTTGGACGTTGTAACAGTAGTAGTAGTTGTTGTTGTCGTAGCAGTACCGGAAGTTGTTGTAGTTGTAAAGTAATCTTCACCAAGGAATCTTACCTTACCGTCAATTGACTCATTGTTTATGCCAACAGTAACATTTTTCTCCCAGTCTGCTCTTGTACTCGGATAGTAAACGTTCTGTATTCCTCCGCAGCCATTAAATGCATTGTCTGAAATAACTGTAACTGTCTTAGGAAGATATACGTCTTCAATTCCTGCCATTTTGTAGAATGTGTACTTAGGAAGCTTTTTGCCTCCTCCCACAGTAACATCTGTAAGCGATTTCGGTATCCACCTGCCCCAGCCGCCTGTATTTTCTGTATAGTAATAATCCTTCTCATCACCGTTAAGGAATAATCCCGAAAGCTCGCACTTTAACTCAGGATCATCAATTGACTTTGCATTATATCCTGCAAAAGGAAGAGTCAGTTCGGCAAGTGACTTACAGCCGCTGAATATATGATATCCGATACCGTCTGCACCGCCGTTTACAACAACAGTTTTAAGTGATGAACACTCACTGAATGAAAAATCGCCAATAGTTTTTACAGTTGTGGGAACTGAAATACTTGTAAGACCTGTACAGCCTGAGAAAGCATAGCTTCCGACCTTAGTAAGAGTTGTCGGGAACTTGATAACATCAAAAGCTTCATTGCTGCAATTAGCGAATGAGTAATTCCCGATACTTTCAACTCCTTCAGGCATATAAGCAGTTTTCATAGATGAACAGTTAGCGTATGCATAATTGCCTATCTCTGTGATCGTCTCAGGGATATCAAAAGTTTCAACACCGGCAAAATTATTGAATGCATAGTCAGGTATCCTTGTGCCGCCTGTTATAGTGATCTTTTTGAGTGACTTAGGTATACGCCTGCCCCAGCCGTCAGTGGCGTTAAAAGAATAGTAGTCATCATTGTTTCCATTGCTGAAGTAGTTTATTATCTCCTGCTTGCTGTTCTCACTGTTTACAGCTTCAAGAGAGAAACCTGCAAACGGAAGTGTCATTTCAGCAAGTGACTTACAGCCGCTGAATATATGGTATCCGATACCGTCTGCACCGCCGTTTATAACAACAGTTTTAAGTGATGAGCACTCACTGAATGCGAAATCGCCAATAGTTTTTACTGTTGCAGGAACTGTAAAGCTTGTAAGACCTGTACAGCCCGAGAAAGCATAATCGCCTATAGCTGTAAGAGTCTTTGGGAATACAATAGTTTTGAGTGCAGAACTGCTGCAATTGCAGAATGCATAGTTGCCTATGCTTATAATACCCTCAGGGATATTGCCGTCTGAGATAGATGTACAGCCGTCAAATGCATGATCGCCGATGACCTTTACATTTTCGGGAATGTAGTCCTTTGTGATAGATGCACAGCCTGCAAATGTATAGTTGCCTATCTCTGTCACGCTCTTGGCAATATCGAACTTTTCAACGCCGCCGAAACGATAGAACGCATAGTTGCAAAGTCTTTTGCCGCTTAAAACAGTGACCTTTTTAAGTGACTTGGGTATCCACCTGCCCCAGCCGCCTGTATTTTCCATATAGTAGTAATCCTTATCATCACCGTTAAGGAATAATCCCGAAAGCTCGCACTTTAACTCAGGATCATCAATTGACTTTGCATTATATCCTGCAAAAGGAAGAGTCAGCTCGGCAAGCGATTTGCAGCCGCTGAAAATGTGATATCCGATACCGTCTGCACCGCCGTATAAAACGAAGGTTTTAAGTGAAGAACAGTTATTGAATTCATATTCACCGATAGTCTTTACTGTTTTGGGAACAGTTACATTTACAAGACCTGTGCAGTCTGAAAATGCGTAATCGCCGATAGATGTAAGAGTTGTCGGGAACTTGATAGTTTTGAACGCAGTGCTGCTGCAATATCTGAATGCGCATTTGCCTATGCTTTCAACACCTTCAGGTATATAAGCGTTTTCAAGAGATTCACATTCAGAATAAGAATAATCACCGAATGTTTTCATAGTCTCGGGAACATAGATATTCTTAACTGTCTTGATACGGTAAAAAGCATAATTCGGAACTCTTGTACCGTTTGTAACAGTGATCGTATCAAGAGATTTAGGTATCCACCTACCCCAGCCGTCTGTATTGTTTACAGTAACAAATTGCTCAGCATTACCGTCAGCAAAGAAATCCGTGAACTCCTGTCTGCTGTCCTCTTCCTCTGCTTTTTCAAGAGAATGTCCAATGTACGGGATAGTGATATCTTCAATAGCTGAACAGCCGCTGAATATATGATATCCTATACTCTTGACACCGTCACTGATAACAGCTTTTTTAAGTGAAATACAGCCGCTGAATACGTAATTATTGATCGTTGCTATCGTATCAGGAACTTCGATCGCCTCTATACCTTCGCAGCCCGCGAAAACATAAGGTGCAAGCTCGGAGATAGTGGCAGGGATAACGATATCAGTAAATGAAGCACAGCCGTAAAAAGCACTCTCCTCTACTGTTTTAACAGCCTTTGGCATTACAAGCTTTCCCTTTGGAAGTGCAGCCTCTTTGCCGTAAGTTATCTGAGAAAGTGATGAACAGTTTCTGAAAGCATTCTTTCCTATACGCTGTATAGTCTGCGGCATATTAATGGATTCCATGTTGGAGCAGTCAACGAATACATTGCTGCCTGTATTCGTTATTATTTCGCCGTCGCTTTCATCACCGCTGTTCAGTATAAGAACGTTCTTTATGATAGAAGAATCTCTGAATGGTGAGCCGTTAAAATCGTACATCTCACCATATCCGCATATAGCCATATATCCGTTGGGATAGAGCATATATGAGATATGATCGCCAAGTGAACCTGTCTCTGCGATTATCTGATCCTTTTCAAATGAAAGTGCAGGAAGTGTCTGTGTTACCATTACCTTTGGGGGAGTGGAAGCCTTTGTAACAGGAACACCTGTTGCAGTCTTTGAATCGCCGTGAGAGTAATTCTTAAAATTACCGTCATCATCAACATTTACATTTTCCTCAAACTTCAGATCCTGTGCCGAATTGGTAACTGTTACGCTGCCGTGTTCCAGTGTTTCCCCGTTATAGATCACATCATAAGTGTATGTACCGGGCAGGCAGTAGAATGTTGCACCGCCTGAACCAACAGTGGTCTGCTTGTCTTTAAGTTTAACTGTAGCAGGGATATAGCCGTCGTCAGCCGTACTCGTTACGTTGAACGTAGTTCTGTACCTATTGTGATCACACTCACCCAGACCAAAACCGTTTTCTGACGAGAAATAGAAGTTAAGCGGTGAAATATTTAAAGTGGCCTCAAGAAGCTTATATTTATTCTTCTTTCTGAGCACGTTGAACTCAAGATCTACCTTTATAACAAAGTCTGTCTTACCCTTGATACAGCACTTGCAGGCATGATAAGAATTGCCTTTACCGCTTTCAGCGATAACTGTATCTTCGGGTTCGTCGACATTTCTGGCAAGCTGGTCGTAAAGCTCGCTCATACTTGCAGAAGCACTTATTTTGATACCTGCCTTCATATCAACATCAATAGATGCAATATTGGGACTTACAGCCTCTACTCTCGGCTTCAGCTCAAGACCCGCATAAATCTCGCCCGATATTTTAAGGTCCGCGCTCATGTTATCTTCACTGAACAGCTGTGTCTTGTTTTCAAATTTACCTTTCGAGTAAGCAAATCCAAGAACGTTGTCCCACTTTACCGTTAATTCGATATTGCCTGAGAATTCGGCAAAAATTCTCGGTGATACATCAACGATAATTCCGGGGATAGATGTGGGGATTACAAAATGTGCAAGGGTAGCTCCGATAGACTTGACCGTATCACCTGTGAGAGTATCATAGCCGCTTGCCGATAATCCAAGAGTGAACTTTATTGCAGGAGATACCTTGAATGTAAATTCAATATCCGTGGTGAAAAGGCTCATATAGACATTAAGGTTGAGGGAAAGTGTAACAGTTCCCGAAACCTTTCTTTGAGCCTTTGCTTCCGAATCCCAGTAAGGATCAAGATGACTGAGATCCTCAGTCTGCGGATCCATTATTGAGTTGATATCGAAGGTCTTGCTTGATGTAACATCAAATTTGACCTCACTCTGAGGCATCTCATACTCGAAAGCGAATGAACCGTCCTCATTGATGACGGGAGCACCATTTTCATCGGTATCTGGGAATGATACGCCCTCATCAGCAACAGAAGTATCCACCTGTGAATTCTGTATGTCTCCGTCTGCTTCTATCTTTACAAAGTCAAACATATCATCAATGTCGCCGTTGCCAGATACTGTAACAGTGTCGCCGTCTTTTCTGATATTTTCAACGTTTACGGCGATGATGTTCTCATCATCAGGCTGTACGAAGAACAGATCGCCCTCCTGAAGTGAAGAAACTGTCTCGTCGGCATTGTCAAAGACGAAAACATTATTATCATAGTCGGCAGAAACGAGAGTATTCTGCTCTTCCGTACTCTCTGCCTGCACCGTATCTTCGCTGAGAACAAGGAAGTTTGTAGTTTCATCTTCATCGAGATTAACTACCTGTTCCTCATCGAAGGCTGTAATATCGGTGGCAATGATATCCTGAACAGCCTTTGTGTACCTGCTCAGGGTATATGCTTCGCCCACAGGTCGGTTCATCTTGTCAAAGAGCTGAGCCTTTACAACGTAATACTGCGGAAGCTTTGAGATATCAGCCTTGACCTCACTGTTGATGAGTTTGCCTGCTCCAACAGAAGTTTTAACACTAAAAGCGTTTTTTGAAGTCTCATCATCAATGAAAGAGACTACGATCTTAGCATCAGCAGATTGAGTAGATGCTATCTGCACCAGACCTGTCTCGCTGTTGAATTCCAGAGATGTTATCTGGAACTGGTATTCATCGGTGTTTGCAGCAAGTGGATCAGGTACGTCTTTTTTGGCAGCTTCACCCTTGAGAAATCTTCCAAGCGAGTTTGTTGATCTTACATCGAATTCGCTTGAAGCATTTTTTGCTTTCTCTTTAGCTGCCTTTGCTTCGTGACCGGCACGGTATGATGCCTGATTTGGCAGAACGGCTGTAGTACATATCACTGCACTTAGTACGCCTGCGATTAGTCGGTTCATAAGCATTTTTCGTCATTCCTCCTTAATACATCAATTGGTATAATTTACCAGATATATATTATATAAAAAACAATACTGGCTGTCAATATATTTCCGGTCAATTTCACCCCTTTTCACACCATAAAATGCGATAGTTTAAACACCCGTTTTAACTTATAAACAGGCAAAAATCAGATGTACGGCAAAACTGCCATTTTTCAACCGCCAAAGGTATATAAAAAATCATATAGCCAACTCAAAAACAGGACAAAAAAACTCCCACATATCCGTACCCTGTCGGTACAGACTGTGGGAGATCATTTTTCAATTATTTCCGCAAAGACAGCTTTCAGCAGTGAAGTATCACCATGAGCAGCCTTTATCGTTGCAATAGCAAGCATATCCGCATCACATAATGCAAAGTCGATATCATGATCGGCATTTCTGACAAGCAATGTAATGAACAGCCTTAACGTTCTGCCGTTTCCCTCACGGAAAGGGTGAATCATATTCAGCTCGTGATACAGTTCCGCTATTTCGGAAACGAATTCATCATATTCCATACCTCGAAAGAAATCCTGCGCTTTCAGACGTTCAAATCTCAGCTTTCCAAGTCTTTCAAGCTCATTATGATCGCAGAAGACCGTTCCCTTCTTCGAGATGTTTATAGTACGTACAGTGCCTGCCCAATCGTACAGATCACCGAAAATAAGCTTATGAAGCCCCTTGTAGAAATCAAAATCCACATCGATGAATTCCAGTTCCTTTTCAGCCTTTGCAGAACATGATGTAACGATAATGGATTCTGCTTCACACAGAAGCTCCTGCTCTCTTATATCAAGCTTATTGATAAGGACAGTCGTCCCCGGGTAGCAGCTGTCCTGACACCCTTCAATGCTATATACAGCCATTATGACCTTTCTGCGCATTTCTGCGCAACTATCTTTATAAGCTTATCGTGTGAAAGTCTGTTGTCAGCATACTTTTTTATCAATCCAACCGCTTCCTTGCTAAAACCCAGACCTTCCATTTTTGCGGAAGCGATCTGATTTTTAACAGCCTTTTCAGTTGTAACACCGTGCATTCTATCAGCTCCTTACTTTCACATTATAACCGAAACAAATATCATTGTCAATAGTTTATTATGTGCAAATATGCGTACTTTAACTGACTTTAATATATCACAAATGTGTCAGATGTAAAACGACTCTGAACTATGATTTTTTCAGCATATCATAGAGCATCTGTAACGTGCAGGCGGCATATCATTACAGCATATTCACCAATCTATTGCCTGTTGGATTGTATAAAGCTACAAATAATTCCATTATCCTGTTTAATTCACAAAATGTTATCAAATTCTTTGCAATTATGTGATAAAATATAATTATGATGCTATATAGAATCGATAATAAGATTCTTTTTCAAAATTGATCTGTGTACCAAAACAGGGCTTTAATTTTATCCCTGAATAAATTTTCATCTTGGGGGGACTCATTGTGGGGACTATAGATTTTGAAAACTGTACTCTTGAAAATGTAGTTGCTTTTGTGACTGAGGAAGTGGACTCTGTCATTGTAGTCGACGGAAAAAATGATAGATACAAGACCATTGTCCGAAAAGGTTTATTCGTTGATTTCATAGAAGAACAGGGACTATATAAGGACCTCATTGCCAAACTATGGTATCACTTTAACAACAGCTCAACAGGTGTTGTGGAGGATTATCATGTCTTTATCCCTACATCTGGAAAATTCATCGGCAAATACAGCAAAAGAATAAATATCGAATGTCACGGTGTGCCTCATGTTGTCCAGATGACGATATATCCCACAGCTCAGGAAGACATATATATCTTTATCCTTGATGAACTCGACGGAAGCCAGTACGTTGACGAAACCCTTACAAACAATAAGGTCAAATCAATTCAGAATACATATCTTTTCTCAATGTACGTGGATATAGTACAGGATACAACAAACAGTATCAGTGTTACAGAGTTATCCGATGAAGTAATGAATCAACAGCTCAAATATTCCGAATGGCGCAGGATGATCGTTAATATGATATGGCCTGACGATCAGGCTCTGTTCCTTCAAAGGACTTCCCCCGAATACCTCAAGGAGAATCTTGCTCCGGGCAAAACTTCATCATATGATTGCCTTATGATGAATCTTGAAGGAAAATACATATGGGTAAAGCTTATTTTCTCCCGTGCCGAAACAAACAACGATGAAGATTTCAGATTTGTATTCATGGTACAGGATATTCACGATAATACAGTTGAGCTTATGTCCACGCTGAAAAAATACGAGGAACTTGCTTCAAAGGACACTCTTACTTCCATATACAACCACGGACGTATCGAGACCGAGATACGCAACGCCATTGAAAGCAAAAAAAGGAAGCAGCAGAATACTTCCATTATGATGATAGATATTGACTTTTTCAAGAGCGTAAATGACAGATTCGGTCATTCTGTCGGAGATGCAACTCTCGTTCGTTTCGTTAATACTATCCTGGATATCATAAAGGCTCGCGGCGCAGTACTGGGACGCTGGGGCGGAGAAGAATTCGTTGTTGTACTTTATGATGCCGATGCAGAAAACAGCTTTATCTTTGCTGAAAAACTGAGAAATCAGGTCGCCGAAACAGATTTTGAAAACGTTGGACACATAACCTGTAGTATCGGTATTACACAAATAGATATCGATGACGACTTCGGAAACGCATTTGACCGTATGGACAAAGCGGTATACGAAGCAAAATCAGCAGGAAGAAACTGCGTAAAGGTCATATAAACAAAAGCCCCTTTTGAAAAGGGGCTTTTTCATTACTATAAAGGATAATTCAGTTCTTACTTAGCGGCTTTTTTAAGTGCTGAAAACACCTGCTTCTGTACGGGAAAACGCTGCCTTTTCGGAACATCTTTTTCATATTGTCGCATGAGTTCTTCCGCATCAGTCTTATCGAGCATTCCGATAAGCTCTGTAGTAAATCCGTGAACTGCGTTCATCATCCAGTAAGAACTAAGTGACTCATTAAGTTCTGAGGGCACATGATAGATATATCCCAGCACTTCACGTATCTCAGCCGAAGAGGGACAGCTGCTTCCAAAGCTTTTAAGCTCTGCTTCAAGCTTTTCTGCAAAAGCGTCATGGCAAGGATCATCTGAGATCTTTTTCCCCATACCGAAAAGACCGTCACCTATTTTCTTCTTGCTTTCAAGCTCTTGTACCTGCGCGATGTATTCGCTGTAAAGCTTTTTTACCTCAGCCATGCCCATGAGACTTTCCCCTTTCAGACAGTTTCGCTCTCAGCTTCGCTGCTTTCCGAACTATCATCTTCCTCCGTTGCTTCTGCCTCGACAGTTTCATCATCAGCTGCATGATCTTCTTTGATCTTAGCTGAATCAAGATCAATAAGGAAACGTTTTCTCGAATAGATAATAAAAGCTATGGCTGCTGCCATGAAAACACCGCCGATTATCCAGCACATAGTCTTGCTCATGGAAGTGTCCTCAGCCGATGCTATCTTGAAAGCAAGATAGCAGATATAAACGGCAACTATCATTCTCAGTCCAATCGACTTATATGCTTTTGAACGCTTTTCCAAGTCATATTTTACTTCGTTCATAATTATTCCCTTTCACATTAATGCAGATTACGGCCCGGAGTCCCCATGACTGCTCCGAGCCGTATTATTAGCCTCTTAACCTGCCTTACCTGTCTTCTTATTTGAAACAACGTCAAAGATAACAGCAACGAGAAGAACGCCGCCCTTGACAACATACTGCCAGTTGTTGTCAAGACCCTTGATAGACATACCCTGGTTGATAACACCGAGGAGTATAGCACCTACCATAACTCCGCCGACTGTACCGCTTCCGCCGTATGCAGAAGCACCGCCGATGAAGCATGAACCGATAGCGTCCATTTCAAATGAGTTACCTGTATCACCGTTTACGGAACCAACACGGGCTGCAACGAGAAGACCTGAAAGACCAGCCAGTACTGACATAGATGTATATGCCATGAAGTAAACCATCTTTGTATTGATACCTGAAAGCTTTGTAGCCTTTTCGTTACCGCCGACAGCATAGAAATGACGACCGAATGCTGTCTTGGAAGTGATGAATGCATAGATACCTACAACTGCAAGTACCCAGATAGCCATTACAGGGATACCCTTGTAAAGTGAAAGCTTCCATGTATAAGCTAGTATAAGAGCATCAATTACGAGTACCTTTCCGAACTGTGATATAGCAGACTCCTGCTTATACCCTTTCTTAGCCTTCTTTACACGCTTGAGAACAGTTACTGCAATAAGAGCAACTGAAATTATTATACCTAAGATAAGTGCAGATAATCTTACCTCAACGTCTTTTCCTTCAGCGTTGATATGCCACGAATGGTCAAGTCCCGGAACATCAATATATGAAGTAAAGATATCAAGGAACTTTTTGCCTACGCTGCCCTCTGACTGAGGGATAGCGATAGTCTTTGACTCAAGTATAGCACGTCCGAAACCTCTGAACAGGAACATTCCTGCGAGAGTACAGATAAACGGCGGTATATGTACATATCCGATCCAGAAACCCTGCCACATACCGATAAGGCATGAGAATACAAGACAGAGTAAAATAACAATTATCGGATTAAGATTATGTTTTGTCAGCATCTGCGCAGCAATAGCACCAATGAGACAAACTGTCGAACCTACTGAAAGGTCGATGTTACCGCCTGTGAGGATACACATAAGCATACCGCAGGCAAGTACAAGAACATATGAATTCTGTATCAGAAGATTTGAAAGATTCTGCGAAAGCAGAAGCTTTTGTTCTGTCCATATAGCAAAGAAAATGAATACCACGACCAGGGCAATGACCATGGTGTATTTCTTTATGAATGATTTAACGTTCATATTACACTCCTTCGATCATTAATTTTTGTCGGAACTAAGGATAGCAGACATGATCTTTTCCTGCGTAGCTTCAGAAGCAGGCATCTCTGCGACCATTTTTCCTTCGTTCATAACATATATACGATCACACATACCAAGCAACTCAGGCATTTCCGAAGATATCATAACAACTGATTTGCCCTGTGCCACAAGTTCATTCATAATGCAGTATATCTCATACTTTGCACCTACGTCGATACCTCTTGTAGGTTCGTCAAGTATAAGAACTTCAGGATCTGCAAACATCCATTTTGCCAGCAGCACCTTCTGCTGGTTTCCGCCTGAAAGGTTTCCTACTGCCTGCTGTACGGAAGGAGTCTTAGTCTTGAGCCTTCCCTTGTAATCCTCTGCAACAGCATTCTCCTTGTCAACGTTAACGATACCCTTGCTGCACACCTTTTCAAGACGTGCCATAGTAGTATTTTTTGCAATACTCTCAGACAGTATCAGACCATTGCCCTTTCTGTCCTCGGTAACATATGCAAGTCCTGCTTCGATAGCAGAACGGACATTTTTAAGCTCCATGTCCTTGCCGTCTATTTTAAGCTTTCCACTGATACCGGAACCGTATGACCTTCCGAAAATAGACATAGCAAGCTCGGTACGTCCTGCACCCTGCAAGCCAGAAAAACCAACTATCTCGCCGCGGTGGACATTGAATGAGACATTATCAACTACCTTCTTTTCGGTATAAAGCGGATGATGAACTGTCCAGCCGCTTACCTCCATGCCGATCTTATCGCTGATATTATGCTCACGTGACGGATAACGGTCGCTGAGTTCACGTCCGACCATTCCGCGAATGATACGCGCCTCGTCAATATTATGATCTGCATTGTCGATAGTCTCGATAGTTGAACCGTCACGAAGAACAGTTATCTTATCCGCAACGTATGATATCTCATTGAGCTTATGGGAAATAATGATAGAAGTCATGCCCTCTTTCTTAAAGCCTAATAAAAGATCGAGAAGCATTTTTGAATCTTCTTCATTAAGTGACGAAGTAGGCTCGTCAAGTATGAGCAGCTTAACGTTCTTGCTGAGAGCCTTAGCGATCTCAACCAGCTGCTGTTTACCTGTACCGATATCCTTTATAAGGGTAGTAGCCTCTTCTTTAAGACCAACCTGACGCATATGCTCGCCTGCTTCATGGTAAGTCTTGTCCCAGTCGATACCAAAGAGTCCCTTCTGCTCGTTGCCAAGGAACATATTCTCACCAATGGAAAGCTCGGGGATAAGAGCAAGCTCCTGATGTATGATAACGATGCCTTTTTCCTCACTGTCATGCAGTGTCTTGAACTGGCAGGTCTCACCGTTATATACTATATCTCCCGAATATGTACCATAGGGATATGTTCCGCTGAGAACATTCATAAGTGTGGATTTACCCGCACCGTTCTCACCAACAAGGGCATGTATCTCGCCCGGTCTTACTTGAAGATTAACATTATCAAGTGCTTTTACACCCGGAAACTCCTTTGTTATCTTTTTCATTTCAAGTATAAATTCTGCCAAGTATATCCCTCCTTCGCCCTGCGAAAATGGCTATTTACCGTTCGCAGATGACCTGAAAATTTAGAAAAAGGGGCGGGCATAGCCCGCCCAGAAAGTATTATTACGTTATTCGTTTATCAGGTCGTGGAAGCTGTTGACTCCAGATACTTGTTAGCACTATCCCACTGATAGAGACCTGTGTCAACAAGCTTATCCAGGTTATCCTTAGTGATTACATAAGGAACGAGGAGGTATGAAGGAACAGTCTTTACGCCGTTGTCATATGATGATGTATCATATGTTGCCTCAGCAGAAAGTGAGTCAAGAAGGCTTGCATCAGGTGTCTGACCTGAAAGGATAGCCTTTGATACTTCAAGAGTAACGCCTGCTTCATCGCTTACGTTCTTATATACAGTCATTGACTGCTTGCCGTCAACGATATTCTTGAGGTTAGCGATATCGCCGTCCTGACCTGTAACGATAGGAACATTCTTACCGTTGTAGTCTGAAGAGATAGCCTGAGCTACGCCAAGAGCTGTTGAGTCATTTGAGCAGAGGGCAACGTCAAGCTGTGTGCCGTCTGAGTAATACGATGCAAGAGTATTCTGCATATTAGCAAGAGCTGTATCTGTTGACCACTGTGCAGTAGCAACCTGCTCGAACTTTTTCTTGCCTGACGGGATATTGAGCTTTCCGTCGTCGATATACTTCTTAACAGCATCGTATGCACCGTTGAAGAAGTAGCCTGCGTTATTATCAGCAGGGTCACCTGCTGTGAACTCGATATTGAAAGGACCTGCAGCATTATCAAGGTCAAGAGTCTCAACAACATACTCGCCCTGGAGCTTACCTACTGTGTAGTTATCGAATGATACATAGTAAGAAACAGCGTCTGTGTTCATGATAAGACGGTCATAAGCGATTACAGGGATACCTGCATCCTTTGCATCAGCAAGTGTCTGAGAAAGTGTGCTTCCGTCGATAGCAGCGATAAGGAGAAGGTCTACCTTATCAGCGATCATTCCCTGGATATCGTTGTTCTGCTGGTTATCATTGTTGTCTGAATACTTCAGCTCAACAGAATAGCCTGCTGCCTCGAACTGTGACTTGAGGTACTCACCGTCACGGTTCCAACGCTCAAGAGACTTTGTAGGCATTGCGATACCTACTGTCTTACCAGCTGCACTATTGTTGTTGTCAGCACCTGCGTCAGCCTCTGTAGCAGCATCGTTAGCCTTTGTTGTAGCCTCTGTGTTGTTGTTGCTGTTGTTATTAGTGCTTTCATTAGACGAACTATCTCCGCAAGCAGTGAATGCGCCTAACATTACCAGTGAGCTTACAGCAGCAAGAAATTTTTTCATTTTCATTTGAAAATTCCTCCTTTTAAAATGTTAAAATTAAATTGTTAAAAAATTGTTGCCATTCTTTATTTTATAACGATACCCGTTATAAAATATTTTACTCTCTTTTCTTTGAAGTGTCAATATGTTATACAAGCATTTTGGCGTATTGAATAACATCGCTCAACAATTTATATGCATAATGACAATCGACTCTTCATTCGGTCTTTCTTTCGTGTTACAGATATATAAAAATCGCGCGTTTTATACAAATGGTATTCCATTATGTGTACTCTGTCTTTCTATATAGTATAAACGAAGCACGGCTGCCCAAGTGGACAGCCGTTTTAAAATTTTTTTATTTACTTAAATTCTCTACCTTATGAAGAAGGAATTCCTGTATGCGGAGAGCGTCATTATTTGTAATTCCCTTTGATGATTTATCAACGTCAGCGTTGACTTTTCCCTGCTCAGTAAGAGCGTATTTGTCACTTCCGCCTACACCGTACTTATCAGGATTTGCAAGTGACTGCATTATAAGCACAACATCACCCATGTCAACTGAATCATCACAATTTGCATCGCCGCTCTTTGTAGGTTTCAGACCTTCAGATGATACAGTCGTCGTAGTTGTAACAGAAGTAACTGTAGTTGAAGTATTTGTAGTTGTTGTTACAGCCGAAGGCTCAGACTTTACGTTATCTTCAAAGAATGACATATCCCAAGCAAGTGCTGCCTGCCATTGAGGAGCCATAACATTTACGGAGTAAGCCTCTACAGAGTCGGCATATTTCTTCTGCGTACCGCCTCTTTCATTGTATTTAATAAGAGTTCCTTGTGAATAATAATCGCTTATCAGACCGTTTGCTCCGGAAACCATTACTCCGTTGGGAGCTTTTGGGAAACTGTCGTTCAGCTCATTGAGCCAGTAATAGCTTACAGGATCATTTACATGATATGAACCGTAGCCTGTAACATAGGATATGCCAAGAGCATTTCTTCCGAAGATATAATTCAGTGCATTCTCGGCATAATTCCTGAACGTCTCATCTCCCGTAGCATCATAAGCATAGGAAAGAAGTACCGCATTATCAGCCATGATCGCATTTGAACCGTATTCATAGCCTATAAAGAAATCCATGATATACGGGATATAAAAATCTCCGCAGTATGGTTTATATGGTACTTCCATATAGTTGTTTTTCGTATCCTTTGCAGCAGTATCAACGATATTTTTCGCAGCTGCCTTGATATTTCCGCTTATTTTCTGCTTATCCTCTGCACTTACATTATCGCTGAGATAAAGTGACATAGTTCCGAGATCGGCAGTATTTTTCTCATCAAAGGTATTTAATGAATACTGATAAAAGTCTGTTGCGCAAAAGCCTGATGTTATACCAAATGCATCATCAGTATCAATTTCTTCATTTTTACCCTCATAAGCACTGAGAACATCATAGTACTCTTTATCTCCTGTAGTTGCAAAAAGCTCGCAGGCTGCCCAGTAAGCCTCATCTCTTACACTGTAATCGAGAGAGCCCATACCATTATCAGGTGTAAATGCAGTATCAATTTCGGACCGCGTACTCCTATAAGCAGCAACATCCCATTTTTCTCGGTAAGCCATTATCGACTCCCACGCTGCCTTGGCATTTGCAAGACACTTCTCGGAAAATTCCTTGTCTATGCCCTTCCACAAACGTGCAGCCTGAGCAGCACAGGCTATCATATCAAATGTTGCAGCATAAGTCGGCGGAGTAACAACACGCACTTTCTCTAACTTTTCGGGATTTTTATAGGTCTCTCTGTAATCATAAAAATAAGCATTTTCTACATTATGATATACAAAATTTGCGTATTTATCGCCCCATATGCTGTCCTTTTCAGGATCTACCATCATTTTGAACATGAATTCAAGCTCATATCTTGCTTCATCAAGGACATCAGGAGCAGATTTACCTGTAGTCTCGTTTTCCGGGACGTTCATTGTCTTGCCGTCAGCCCACTTATCAGCAGTACCGTTTTTCAGTGACATTTCATACATATTCTGGAGAAGCCATACCGTATTTGCTCCTGCCACAATATCCTTCGTCATAAATTCATCGGTATACCATCCGCCCGAGACATCGATCGGTGTTTTTTTATCAGCTGACGATTGATAGTAATAACTGTAAGGCTCCTGCCATTCCTTCTGCAAATATGCCTCATCAACCTCATAGAAATCCTTATGTGCAAGCTTTGCCTTGTTCTTTTCGTCATCACATGAGGTGATATATTTCTCCTCGATATCTATGCCCGAACGTGACTGATATAAAGAATTCATTGTATCACTGAGGACACCTTTATATATGTTATTTCCTATGGTAAACTCGTGGCTGACGTATTTTTCATACTGTCTGCCTGATTTCTTATTAGTATAAGTATTTTCAGTATCGTCCACACGGATAGTGTATTTTCCCTGAGCCGTCACCTCGGAAAAATCAATTATCTGACAGTATTCTTCAGCCTCAGTATCAAATCCGAGAGGCTGTGTCTTGCCCTTGTAAACTGCGTTTCCCTTTTCATCAAGCACCTGAAAGTCCATGCTCTCCTTTTCAGTGCTTGTTGCATATGTGGCTCTTTTCACGGAATAAGGATAATATCCCAGCTGATTGAGTCTTACATCGCTTCTCGGAGTAACTACACCAAGTTCGTCCTCCTTATCCCAGCCGCAGGTTATTTTGTCACTGTCGGTACACTCACCGCAGGTCACACATTCCAGGGACATATTATCGAATTTGAGCACAGTATCAGTAGGAAAAGCTTCAAACTGCCCATACTTCCATGAATGTGCAAATTCAAATCCCCACACTGCATCATCTATAGTCCTGTTAGCTGTAAATGTTGAGTCAAATGAGTTTTTGCCCTTTTCGATCTTGACGACTGTCCATGCTTCAGGGAATGAGTCTTTATTATTCCGCCATATCAGATTACTGGAGTCATAAACAAAATCATCATCTGTCATGTCATATAGAGAATCTATATATGTATCGAGCTCGCCCTCTTCGGTAGACTCTAACTCCCAGTGTACTTTATAAGTATGCCCCTCTTCAAGATGTATTTTTTCGTGTCTGAACTGTAGATCTGAACGATCACCGTTTCCATGACTGAGTATCTTGATATTATACGAACCGTCCTTAACATCATACACAGCACTTGCCGATGAATAAGTAAGGACTTTCCACGGTTTGCCGATACCGTCCTCAAAATCGCTCGTTCCGACACACTGTACTGCCGCCGTATCAGCTGTATCCGCCGATACATTTGCAGGTATCAGTGAAAACGTCATTGCCGCCGCTGATACTGCGGCTGTAAGCTTGCTGAATAGTTTTTTTCCCTCTCTTTTCATGTTTTTTCATCCTCCTCATTGTTGAATAATAGAATAAAATATAGGTATGGTGCTTCTATTATTATAGACTATTCTGCCAATAAATTCAACATTTTTGTGTAAAATAGTATTCATCACATACAACAGCAATGCCACTTGAAAAAATCGGCAGCAGATGTTATAATAATATGAAAAAGGAAAAAGGTGGACAGCACTATGGCAGAAATAATGATAATAGATGATGATACACATATAAATGATATGCTCTGTGAAGTCCTGCAAAGTGAGGGCTACACCGTATCAAAGGCATATTCGGGCACAGAAGCACTTCTGCTCCTGTCAGGCAGAAAGCCCGACCTTATACTCCTTGACCTTATGCTCCCAGGGCTCAGCGGTGAAGAGCTCCTGCGCAATATAAACGGTATCCCTGTTATCGTAGTCAGTGCCAAAACAGCCACTTCCGATAAAGTAGGGCTGCTTCTCGGCGGTGCTGCCGACTACATCACAAAGCCCTTTGATATTGATGAGCTCCTTGCAAGGATAACCGTACAGTTCCGCAAAAGCCGCAGTTTATCGGAGGGCGTGATAAGATGCGGAGAATTGCAGCTCGATACAGACTCTCACACCGTTAAATACGGTCAGAAAGATATAAAGCTCACAAGAACGGAATACGCTATCCTAAAGCTGCTCATGCAGAATGAGGGACACGTAGTCGCCAAGCTCACCATACTTGATAAGATAAGCGATGATACCCCCGACTGCACCGAGGACTCGCTAAAAATACACGTCCATAATCTCCGCAGGAAGCTGAAAGCCGTATCCGATACCGACTACATATCAGCCGTATGGGGCATAGGCTTCATGCTGAAATGTTAACCATATCTTAACTCATTCCTTAACCGTTTTCTTAACCATTTGATGTTATAATGGTCTCAGAAAGAAAAAAGGAGGTTCTTATATGGACTATGTACTAAAAACAAATGCCATTTCAAAAAAGTACAAAGACTTCAAAGCACTTGACGGACTTACCATGAACGTGCCAAAGGGGTCTATATACGGATTTGTAGGCAGAAACGGCGCAGGAAAAACTACGCTCATACGCACGATATGCGGACTTCAGCCGCCGACTGACGGCACATTCGAGCTTTACGGAGTAAAAAACACAGACAGTGCCATATGCGACACAAGGAAGCGAATGGGAGCGGTTGTAGAGACTCCCTCTATCTACCCTTATCTCACAGCTAAACAAAATCTTGAGATACAGCATAAGATAATGGGAGTTCCAAGCCTTAAAAGTACAGACGCGCTTCTTGAGCTTGTAGGTCTTAAAGATACGGGAAAGAAAAAAGCAAAGGATTTTTCTCTCGGTATGCGTCAGCGTCTGGGAATAGCCGTTGCACTCTGCGGAAATCCCGATTTTCTTGTGCTTGACGAGCCTATAAACGGTCTTGATCCGCAGGGAATAATCGAAATGCGTGAGCTTATACTTAAACTCAACCGCGAAAAGAATATAACCATACTCATATCCAGCCATATCCTTGACGAGCTCTCAAAAATAGCAACTCACTACGGCTTCATAAACGGTGGACAGCTTATCCGCGAAATGAGCGCTGAAGAGCTTGAAAACGAATGCCGCAAGTGTGTGCGAATGAAAGTCACCGATACTTCCGTCCTCGCAAGAACTCTTGACGGAATGGGCATAGAATATAAAATAATCGACAATGAGACAGCCGATGTCTTTGCTTCACCGAATATAACCAAGCTTGCTTTCAGCCTGTGGGAGGAAAAATGCGAGATACTCTCCGTATCCGAGCACGATGAAAGCCTTGAAAGCTTCTTTATATCACTTGTAGGAGGTGGCATCAATGAATAAGCTCTTAAAAGTAAACATAAGCCTGATAAAATACAGGTTCGATATCAAATGCTGCATTGTATTGGGTGCAGTTTTGGGCGTAGTCGAAGCCGTTGCGTGTCATCTCAAAGACGACCTAACATGGTTCGGTATGTTTGAAATGGGGGTACTCATGGTAATGATGCTGTCAGCAGTAGGCGGACTATTCATAAGCCGTGATTATTCAAACAATACCATACGCAACAAGCTTACCGTAGGTCACAAAAGAAACGATATTTACCTTGCAAACCAGATAACTGAGATACTCATATTCTGTCTGCCATTGATACTTTATATAATTACTTCCGTCATTTGTAACATCTGCTTCATAGGCACAAAGGATCTTGATATATCCGCCTTTACAAAGAACGTTATGGTCTGCCTTTTAGCGAATATTGCTATATCTGCCATAACCACATTTATCGCTATGACTGTCAAAAGCAATGCAGGCGGAGTACTGCCTATAATACTTATGTACCCATTGCTCTTTTTCTCCGTTATGGCAGAGGAATTCCAGGATATAAAGTGGCTGAAAACCATTAATGACATAAGTCCTCTGAGTCAACTTACGATTCTGATGACACCTGATAAAAACCCGTGGACACACATATTCTATTCCGTATTGATCACCATAGTATTTATACTTGGCGGAATGTCAATATTCCGCAGGACCGATCTCAAATAAACAGGAGGTAAAAAATGGTATTATGTCTGTTATGCGCCGCAGTAGTAATAATACTGCTCATTGCAAAGATATATACGCTGAAAAAGTCAGCACGGGAAATATCCGAGCAGTTTGCTGACAGACTGAAAAACGATACCAATAATCCTGTCTATGTTACAAGCAGCGACAAGGACATAAAGCAGCTTGCCGACAGCATAAATACTCAGCTCTCCATACTCCGCAAGGAACAGCTATCATACATCAACGGCAACAACGAACTGAAAAACTCTATTACAAACATCTCCCACGATCTGCGCACTCCCCTTACAACTATACGCGGATACCTTGATATCGCAAAAAAGACCGATGATACAAAGAAGCTCCACAGATATATGGATATAATCTCAGAGCGCACAGAAGCCATGCAGAAGCTAACAGAGGAGCTTTTCTGCTACTCCATGATAGTATCGAAGGACGAAGCCCCTGAGCTTGAAGATGTTTATATCAATCAGCTCCTTGCAGAGTGCATAAGCAGCTTTTACCCTGTACTGACGCAAAACAATATAACACCTTCCATAGATATTACCGATGAAAAAATAATACGCCGCGTCAATAAAGAATCGATGTCCCGTGTATTCTCAAATATACTCAATAATGCGGTAAAATACAGCAAAGGCGACCTTGATATACGCCTTGACGATGCAGGCATAATAACTTTCTCAAACACTGCCGATGAAATTACGGCTGTACAGGCAGAACAGCTCTTTGACCGTTTTTACACTGTCGAAACCGCCCGCGGTTCAACAGGTCTCGGACTTCATATAGCACGTTATCTGCTCAGTGAAATGGGCGGAAGCATAACAGCCTCCTACGAAAAAGGAAAGCTTACATTCACAATAACATTATGACCTAAGCCCTCACAGCATTGCTGCGAGGGCTTTTTACTGAATATACAATTTATAAATTATTCACATATTGTCATTGACTATATATGATAAAAATGTTATAATATAGGAGATTAAATACGATATTATTGTCATCAATTGATTTTATTTAACTAAATATACATTACGGGGGGTTTTTGTATGTTCAGTAACGATAATGTATTCTATAAAATAGCTGAAGCTCTCCTTGTTGACTATTCGAGCGTTTACTATGTGAATGCTATTACCAATGAGTATCAATGGTATTCTGTCGACCCCGAGTTCCATTCTCTTCACATAGAACAAGGCGGTGAGGACTTTTTCAAGAATATAATCCGTGATGTGGACAAGGTCGTTTATGAAGAGGACAAGCATATTTTCTTGGAAGATTTCAAAAAAGAAAAGCTTCTGTCTGACGTAAAAAAAGGCTCAATGCAAAGCATAGAATACCGCCTTATGATAGACGGACAGCCTGTTTATCATACTCTCAGACTCATTCGCGGATTAAACGATGATGAGGATTTCTTTATACTTGGTGTTATCAATATTGACGACAGAGTCCGCGACCGCGAAAGATTACAGTTGGCAGAACACGAGCGAGATATATATACCCGTATATCCGAATCTCTTGCCTCATATTATGATGTATTGCTGTATATCGATGCGGAAACCGGCGACTTCTCAGAGTTTTCATTTGATAAAAAAACAGGCACAATATGCGTAATAAATGAAGGAACGAAATTCTTTGACAATATGTCTTTAATGATAAACAAGAATATTTATCGTCTTGATAAAAAAAGTGTAATGAGGTCACTGACCAAAGAAAAAATCGAAAATGAACTTAAAGATAAAAAACAGTATATCATTGAATGTCGTGTAATTTCAAACACCGAACTTGTGCATACACGTTTCACTGTTATGCTGTCAAGCAACCATACACATTTCATTATTGGCGTCGAGAATATCGAAGAAGAGTTAAAAAAAGAACATGAACGGCTGAAAGCGCTGAAAATAGCCAATGAAATGGCTCGCCGTGATGAGCTTACAGGAATAAAGAACAAAAACGCTTTCTACGAGCTTGAAAAGACAGTACAGAACAATATCGACAACGGTCTTGACTATCTGCCCTTTGCTATAGTTGTATGCGATATCAACGACCTTAAACGAATAAATGATTCTCTCGGTCACAAGGCAGGCGATGAGTATATCAAGGCTTCATGCAAGCTAATATGCGATATCTTCTCTCACAGCCCTGTTTTCAGAGTGGGCGGCGATGAATTCGTGGTATTTCTCAGAAGTTCAGACTTTGAAAACCGAGCTTCTCTTCTCGAAGAGTTACATAATCATGTGATCGAGAACCAGAATAAAAAAGAAGGACCTATCATCGCAAGCGGCATGGCTGTTTACAATCCTCAGCACGATAAAATGTTTACCGATGTTTTTGAACGTGCCGATACTATGATGTACGAAAACAAAAAATGGCTCAAAGAAGGTGCTGTCAAGCCGCATATGCACGGTCCCGACAGTCTCGATGCTCCAATACCTTTAGACAGAAAAAAGAAGCTCGATGCACTTTTTGATGCTTTTTCTGTTGTGGCTGAGGACACTTACGTCTATGTATGCGACATGAAGCATGATTATTCACGCTGGTCAAAGGCTGCTGTAAAGATCTTTGGCCTGCCTTCAGAGTATATGCTCGGCGCAGGCGGTATATGGGAAAAGCATATCCACCCTGATGACGTTGAGATATATCATTCGGGAATATCTTCTATCTTCTCGGGAAATACCTTAGGTCATGATATGCAGTACAGAGCAAGAAAGCTCAACGGCGACTATGTTCTTTGCACCTGCCGCGGCGTAGTCATCAGAGATCCCAACGAGATACCCGAGTTTTTCTGCGGCTCTATCCGCAACCACGGTGTACACGGTCATATCGACCCGCTTACAGGTCTCAAAAATCAGTACGGCTTCTTTGAGGATCTTGAGACTAATATGGTCAAGAACATACAGATGCGCATATGCATGATAGGTATAGGAAAATTCTCCGAGATCAACGAGGTATACGGATATCACTTCGGCAATTTCGTTCTCCAGAAATTCGGAAGATATATGTTTGATAACGTTAATAAATCGGAAAGCATCTATCGACTTGACGGAACAAAATTCGCAGTTATGTCCACTCTTTCAGTTGAAGAAATGAACGACAGATACGATAAACTGCGCACACATTTCAGACAGGGCTTTTTCATTGATGATAAGTACATTATCCTTGATCTGAATGCAGGTCTGCTTACGGTAGATAATTTCCTGATAGACGTTCAGACCGTATATGCCTGCCTTAACTTCGCATACGGCGAATCAAAGGTACGCAGACAGGGCGATCTTGTTGAATTCTACAATGACCTCAACGACGAGAACAAGCAGAGGATAGAAAAGCTCCATGTAATAAGAGCTTCCATTATGCAGAATTATCAGGGATTTTACCTGCTGTATCAGCCCGTTGTTGATGCTGTATCGGAAAAGATAATCGGCGCGGAAGCACTTCTCAGGTGGAAGAATGATGAATACGGCATTGTACCGCCCGATCACTTCATTCCTATCCTCGAAAAGGATCCCCTTTTCTTCAAGCTTGGTCAGTGGATACTGAAAACCGCTATACTCGGCGCAAAAGAGCTTATGAAAAAATACCCAGACTTTATAATCAACGTCAATCTTTCATATACTCAGCTTGAGAAAACAAATTTCCTTGATATGGTATTCGATACCCTTGAGGCTACCGACTTTCCTCCAGAGCATCTCTGCCTTGAAATAACGGAGCGATGCAGACTTCTCAACATGGAAATGCTTAAAAACATTATTGTAAATCTGCGCGGAAGAGGCATACTGATAGCACTTGACGACTTCGGAACAGGCTTCTCATCAATGGAGATAGTAAAAGAGCTGCCATTCGATGTCATAAAGATCGACAGAAGTTTCGTTATGAAGATAGAGGACGATCTTAAAGAACGCACCTTTATCAAGACATTTGCAGAAGTATCCTCTACATACGGAGCAAAGGTCTGCGTAGAGGGAATAGAGACAGCAGCAATGAGACATATCCTGCTGAATTATCATGTTCACAGCTTGCAGGGATATTATTATTCACGCCCGATAGAACTTGAAAAGCTGCTCGAAATGGATAACAATAAAAAATAATAATTGCAAAGCAGCATAAACGCATTTTCAGTTCGTTTATGCTGCTTTTTGTTCATTTATAAAACTTTGCAATACAACATTAACAGTATATTATAATAATTATGCAAACTTAATAGTTTTTTTGTGATATAATACATATATATAGCAAATAACATCAAGAAAAGGAGGGGTTCAATGGTTCAAAGTATGCAAATACAATTCTGTGCTTTGATAATCCTTCTGCTTATATGCTACTACTCATTCAAAAGGCAAAGCGTCATACTTGAAAGTATGTGGATATATCGTCAGCTGGTTCTGGTAACTACTTTATGTGTCATAGCTGATCTGTGTTCTATAGATGCCATAATAAATGCTCCCAAAATAGAAGCGGCGATATTCTGTAAGATATATCTTTTATTTGTAATATGGACAAGTTACCTGTCCTTCAATTATATATGCTATGATATTGTAAAACTGCGAAAGCAAAAAAGACTGCGGCGCATTTTCTTCGCCGCCACATTCATACTCAGCATCATACCATTCATGCTGCCGATATACTGCATAAATAAGGATAATGAAGTATACAGCTACGGTCCTGCTGTAATATACACATTCATCGTTGCACCTTTATATATAATCGGTTCTATCATAATGATACTTTTCTTCAATAAACAGATGAACCCCTACCGCAGTCACGCAGCTATGCTATGGATGGTACTCGAGACCGCAGGTGCTACGATACAGCTTTTCAATCGTGAACTGCTTCTTGTAAGCCTTTCAATGGCTCTCGGAATAACCATACTCTTTGCAAAAATGGAAAATCCTGACTCAGGTATAGACCGAAATCTCGGAATATACCGTATCCAGATGCTATATGAATACATAAAACAGCTTTTTGACAACAACAAGCTGGATCAATCATTCATTATCATAAACAACGAAGATATGGAAAAAACCATAGTTTCGGAAGATCTGCTGCTGGAAATATCAAATTACCTGAAAAAGCTGTCAAACGACAAGGTCTTCCGCGGAATATCAAATGATCTTATTGTCGCTTTCCCTGATGACGGTACGCTGGATAAGAAGATGATAGAAATAAAGAAGAGATTTGAAGCAGGCTGGTCTGATAATCAGTTCCCAAATCCGCATTTTATCTCTGTCCCTTCATTGAAGCTTTTCAAAAATATAGCCGAATTCGGCATGGCATACCGTTATTATTCAAATATCGTAAGCGAAAGTCATGACGACTTCTTCGTTATCGACAAGGAAGCTATCCTCAATATGGAGAATTACCGCTCCATGCAGAACGAGATAAAAGCTGCTCTCAGCGAAGAAAGGTTCGAGATATTTCTACAGCCCATATACTCGGTACAGGAGCAGAAATTTGTATCCGCAGAAGCACTCGTGCGTTTGCGCAGCAGCGACGGCAGTATCATAATGCCGAACAAATTCATTCCTATCGCCGAAATGTCGGGACAGATCGAACAGATAGGCGAAAAAGTATTCGAGCTCGTATGCAAACTTATACACGACCACGATATAACCTCTATAGGTCTGCAATACATTGAGGTCAACCTTTCGGTAGTCCAATGCGAGAATCCAGATCTCGCACCGAAGTTTTTCAGGATAATGCATAGATACGGCATTGACGCAAAAAAGATAAATCTTGAGATAACCGAGTCGGGCGCGATAAAGCAAAATGACATACTTCTTGAAAATATGGAGTATCTCCGCAAATATGGCTGCTCATTCTCTCTTGACGACTTCGGTACAGGAGAATCCAACCTGAACTACATATTAAATATGCCAGTTGATATCGTCAAATTCGACCGTACTATGGTCAACGCATATTTCAAAAGTGAAAAAGCAAGAATAATGTTTGAAGCGGTAACAGAGATGATAAAACGTCTCGGTATGCAGATAGTTGCCGAAGGAGTCGAGGAACAGCCTCAGCTTGAAAAGCTTTCCAGACTCGGTATAGACTATATACAGGGATATTATTTCTCAAAGCCTATACCTGTCAGCGAATGCCTCGATTTCGTCCGCCGTAACAATTCCTCCACCTCCAAAATATAGCAAACAGCCGTCCATTTTAGCAATGGGCGGCTGTTTGTGTATCATCTGTTATTTATGCTTTCGGGATAGAGGTCGTGATGAGAAAGTCTCTCCCATGCAAGCTCCTCCCACTTAGTACCCGGCTTGCCGTAATTGCAGTACGGATCAATGGAAATACCGCCGCGTGGCAGGAATTTTCCCCACACCTCGATATATTTCGGAGACATGAGCTTTATGAGGTCTTTCATGATTATATTAACGCAGTCCTCATGGAAGTCGCCGTGATTGCGGAAGCTGAAAAGATAGAGCTTCAGCGACTTGCTCTCCACCATTACCTTATCGGGGACGTATGATATATATATTGCCGCAAAGTCAGGCTGTCCTGTAATAGGACAAAGGCTCGTGAACTCAGGACAGTTGAACTTTACGAAATAGTCATTGTCAGGGTGCTTGTTGGGGAATGTTTCAAGTACGGACGGATCGTAATCCGAAGAATACTTTGTATTGTTATTGCCGAGAAGAGTGATGCTTCCCTTTTCGTTTTCGCTTCTGCCGCTCATATTATTCTCCTTTCATAGCAGGGTCGTGGATACCGTTTGCCTCAAATGCAGCTTTCCTGTCACGGCAGGTGCCGCAGACTCCGCAGGGCTTATCGCCGCCCTCATAGCAGCTCCATGTGAGCTCATAGGGTACACCGAGTTTCAATCCCTTAGCCACTACCTGTGCTTTGTTTATGCCGATAAACGGAGCGACAACTTTAAGCTCGCAGCCGCTTCCGAGATAGATAGCGCGGTTTATAGCGTCATTGAAATCGCTGCTACAATCGGGATAGGCATTGCCTGCCGCATCATCGCTGTGAGCACCGTAGTATATCTCGGTACAGCCGTTTGAAAGAGCGATACTTGCCGCAGATGCAAGGAAAAGTCCGTTTCTGAACGGAACATATGTTGAAACAGGCTTGCCGTCAGTCTTTTCGAGCTGCTCGGCATAGCTCTCCTTGGGGATATCTCCGCTTGAACCTTTCAGGAGCGTACAGTCACTGTCAGCAAAGATGAGCGCAAGGTCAAGCTCCTTATGCTTTACACCGTAATGAGAAGCTATCTTGCGCGCAGCTTCAAGCTCACGGCTGTGCTTCTGACCGTAATAAAGAGAAAGTGCCAGCACATTCTCAGCACCGTATTTATCAACTGCAATAGCGAGACAGGTAGTACTGTCAACTCCGCCGCTAAATAATACCAAAGCCTTCATAGTATCCTCCTCAGTCGAATTTAACAAGGTCTTTCAGTTCTGCACTGTCGCGGAATGCACCCATAAAAGTACCTGTTACTGTCTTTGCATTTGGATTGCGGATACCTCTTGCTGTCATGCAGCTGTGGCTACCGCGTATCATTACTCCCACATCGGGAGTACCTGCTGCTTCGGATATTATCTCGGCAATATCCCTGCCAAGTCTTTCCTGCAATTGCAGACGCTTTGCAGCCATATCACAGATACGTGCTATCTTGCTGAGCCCAAGTACTTTACCGTGAGGGATATACGCAACATTCACGCTCATATCATACATGAGAGCGATATGATGCTCACAGTAGCTAAAAACGGTTATATCCTTCATAACAACAGCACTGTCCATATCGGCATTGTAATCCGCTTCAAATGTCTTTCCGAACATTTCTGCTATCTGATGATTTGTATAGGCAGTTCCCTCAAGTACTTCCTCAAGCATACGGGCAACACGGGCAGGAGTTTCTTTAAGTCCCTCTCGCTCAGGATCTTCGCCTATTGCCTTGAGTATTCCGAGAACATGATATTCTATTGCTTCTCTGTCCATTATACGCCCCTCCTTGAAGGCTCCCAGATAAACTTATGCAGCTGGAGCTGAAGCCTTACACCGTTCATTTTACGCTCTTCCATAAATGTGACTATATCCGCAGGGTCTATCTCTCCGAAAACAGGACTGATATACACATGACAGCGTCCCACAAGTCCGTATTCATCTATTATTTCCGCAGCCCTTTCAAGGTCTTCCATGCTGCCCGATACGAATTTTACTGTATCATGCTCACCGAGAAGGCGGAAATTATCCCTGCACATAAATTCTTCCATACCGCTTGACGGCAGCTTGTAATCCATAGTGAATACGGGACGATACTGCGCATCAGCAAGCCTGCCAAGGTATATACTTCCGTTTGTCTCTATCTCCACACGGCAGCCCTGCTTCATAAGCAGTTCAGCAACCGCATCACATTCCTTTTGCATAAGCGGCTCTCCGCCTGTAAGAGTAACGTTTTCAACTCCTTTTTCAGCCACCCACTCTGCGATCTCCTCAGGTGTCTCGTAGTCCGCAGGAGCAGACTCGCAGTTTGCCCATACGGTATCGCAGTAAGAGCAGCAGAGATTACAGCCTCTGAAACGAATGAATGCAGCAAGCTCACCTGCATGAGCTCCCTCACCGTTAATACTTATAAATTTTTCAACTACAGGAAGCATCAGTTTTCCTCCTCATAACACGCACAATTCTCAGGTGTTTCGTATACTGCAACGCTTTCTACTGGAAGTCCCTCTGCTTTGAGTATCCCGTAGAAATGCTTTGCAAAATTCTCGGCTGTGGGACGGAAGTCCACCTCGATAAGGCGGAAATTCTCGTCATTGAGTGCCGCAAGAGTCGCAGCTTTCAGCGAACCCTTTTCGTATATAAGCACATGGTCAAAGCTTTTTGCAAGAGTACGCACTGCCTTTTTAAAATCGGCGAAATCTACGACCATTCCGCGTTTTTCTCCGCCGGCAGTAAGCTCGCTGCTTTTAACGACCACCTCTATTTTCCAGCGGTGTCCGTGAATATTTGCGCATTTTCCGTTATAGCCTGCAAGGAAATGAGCACTGTCAAATTCCGCAGAAGTTTTCAGTCTGTACATAATATCACCTCATGGATATACGTCGGACGCATCATAACGCCGCCTTATAAAATAAAAAGCGTCTGCCATGAGCAGACGCACCTGTTTCGTAAAAAGAGCGCAGTTCCCTCTGCACTCACAGATGCCCTGGTTTTGTTTAACGACAGGATGGCGCAAACGAACTGTCGGGAAAATACTCCGTTTCATATTATAACATCTGTAGGTGAATATGTCAAGCACAAAAACGAAAACGGTCCTGATATTGCATCAAGGACCGTTTTATTTCAATTAAAGAAGTCTTTTCTTGCGTTTTCTGATGAACACAACAGCTGCACCTGCCAGAAGCAGTAATACGCCTCCTGTTATCTTGAACCATGTTTTACGGAAAAGCAGCCTGAAAATATTGGTGGTAACGAGTATATTCTTATAGTGATACTCCTCCTCATTTCCTGCCATATCCGTAAGAACAACGCATACCTCGCGGGCACTGCTTGAATTCGAGATATTGAATGAACACTCATCATCGTTCAGCCTTGTATTTACAGGCACACCGTCAACATAAACGCGGATATTCTTCAAAACGATATTATCGGAAACAGAAAGACGTGCAGTATAGCTCTCGCCCTTATATGTCCTGTTATCAGCGATATTGATAGGTATACAAAGAGGCTTTGTCTTATCGACACAGAACGATACCTCTGCATTCTTTTTGTCAGAGTCGCTTACATTGACGTTTCCTGCTTCATCATATGAATGGATAGAAACAGTGTATCTTGCATCGCTGTCAAAATTACGCGAGAAGATATTATAGATATATCTTGTCCATTCATCAACGCCGCCCTTTACTTCAACTGTATAATCAAGACCTTCTCTGAGCTCCAGCATTTCCGAATCCTTTGTGATGAATACAGTGTTCTGTTTTGCATGTTTGTCTGCATTATACTCAGTAATGATAATGTCCTTCGGACTTGAGATATATCCGCCGTTAAGCTCGGCTGTATCCTTTGCGAGGGTAAATGTCGAACCAAATCTGTTGACAGAAAATCTGAATTTCTTTTCTATCTTATTTGAAGCATTATCCTCGGCAGTTGCCTTGATCGTATAGATATCATCATATTCGGGCTTGTTAGGGATATTATCAAAGACGTACTCATAGCCGCCGTTCTTCTCTGTAAGTTCACCGCGGACATTAGTGACCTTGCCTCTGTTTGCACCCTCAAGCTCTACCTTTATGGTCTCTTTTTTGATATTCGGATCATCGAAACGGATACTCGGACGTATTTCCTTGCTGTTATTTGATCTGCTGATACTGTCAAAGCTTACTGTAGGCTTTTGGGTATCTACACAGAAGCTTCCGCTATATGTATCAAATGAATTTCCTGCCTTGTCTCTGCCCGATATGCTCAGCTCGTAATCACCGTTCTGCTCAAATGTAATAGTTGAAACATAATCATTTCCGACCTTTGCCCAGCCTGAAGCCTTCGGGAAATCACCTGTCCTGTTATCATACGTACCAGATACCGTGATCCTCTTGGGATCGAAGTTTTCCTCAGATATCCTTAATGTAGCTGTAACGCTGCTGTTAAAGTAATGCTGGGCTGACGAACTCTTGTCAAAGCTGACATTAAGAACAGGTGCAGTACCGTCAATGATGAACTCTTCCGATTCATAAGTATCAGCTTTAAGGTCGCCCATGTCTCTGCAATTGACAGTAAGCTTGTATTTGCCGTCTTTTTCAACTGTCACCTCTGCACTGTACTGTGCAGAATCTGTTCCCTCAGTACCGCCTGAGAGAATCCATGTAGGCTGTAATCTCTGACCATTGAGCATTACCTCTGCAAGTGAAGGATCGAAATTGCGCTCTGTAACAGTTATGACCGCTTTTCTGCCTGACTTGAAAATATTCTTGTATTCACTGTCTGACGAGCTGTTTCCGTCAGCAAATGCTACTCTTATCACAGGCTTGACAGTATCAATGCTGAATGTCTCCCATGCTGTATCGTCATAGTTGGGATTTCCTGCTCTGTCGTTCATTCTCAGTGAGATACTGCTTCCGTTTGAATTGCCTGAAATAACGATATCTCTTGTTACCTCAGTAACAAGGTTATTTTCCGACTTGTCTCTGTTTATATTCCATGCGTCCGCATCAGTATCCTCTGGATCACCGTTCCTGTTTATGCCAAGTCTTGTTTCGGCTTCACCCGAAACGCTTGTAAATACATCAGCTATACCCGAGAACGAATCTCGTACAGTAAGCTGTGCATGGACATCGGAATTATATAGCGGCAAACCATTTTTATCCTTATGACTTGTCGGCGGAAGAACTATGGATACATGATCTTCCTCTGAATGTTTATCACTGTTTTCGGTAACGATGCCTAAAGTTTCTGCGATCAGCGAGCTCTTGCCCACATTATCCCATGCAGTGATCTTTGCAAAGCCCTTGAAGTTCACAGGCACTCTAAGTTCCCATGCATCGCCCGAACGATGTGCGCTGACAGCATCTCCGACAGGATATCCGTCCTTGTCAAAGAGATGAGCCTTTACCTCAGCAATACCCGCGCTTGGCGATCTGTCATCGACTCTTACTCTTATCACAGCTTCACCGTCCGAGAAAGCTTCAAATCTGAAAGCTCTGTCCCTGCGCAGTATATCCGTACCGTTTGTATCAGCACCTGCAACAGTGGGAGCATCAAGGTCAATGTATACTCTCTCCTCAGATACCTCACTTTCAAGGTCTGCATTATCCCTTACAAAGAACTTGACACGGATACTTCCGCTCTCAGGCGAATTATTGTATCTTCCGTCCTCTTCTCTTCCGAGCCTGTGTATGCCGCTGCATATCTGCACCTTGTATTTACTATCTGCGGCACATTTCAGGTATACGTTGAAGCTGTCCTGCTCCTCGCCTTTTCCAAAAGAAATATAGTATTTTCCTTCTTTAAGGAGCTTGATGTCGATATTGTTTTCCGAGATGAGCAGCGGATAGCTTACGCCGTTTACTTCAACAAATATCCTGTATATTCCCGAGCATTTATCAGGATTTTCATCAGCCGCATATAAATTCAGCTTGATATCCTCATAACTGCCGTACCATTTTTTGATGATAGTATTTTCTCCGTCTCTTATCTCCTGAGTATGTACCTTTGATACATCGGAAGCGTCAGTGATACTGCTTAAAGGTCTTTCGGTATCAAATATGAGATTGATCTTTTTATCCCCTGCATCTGAACTGAGAACGGCACTGTTATCCACATTATCAGTAGCTTTGATGCTGAATGAGCTCTTGAGGTTTTTGCCTTCGATATCATGCTTATCTATCATCATACCGAAGCTTTTTCCATCATCATTGCGCCACATACGCTTTGCAGAACCGCTGTCATCGCCGACATACCACTCTGCGCCCTTTACTCCCGAGCCTTCAGAATCGCCGTAAATATCATTTACAGCCGCATTGATGATAGTGCCCTCTTTTACGACGTAGTTCATTTCGCCGTCAGCACCTGCTATAGGTACAGCATTTATCACCTCTAATGACTCAGCTGAGATAACAGGAGGCGCACAGTCCATATGCACATTGATAGTATACATCTTTTCAGTATCAATGCCCGAATTGCCGCTGTTATCGACTGCATAGACATCGACTGAATCATTTATTATGGAATTTTTATATGCGTCATCAGGCTTTAAAGTTACCTTGAAAGTCTGCGACTCTGTATCAAATGTAAGTGACGGCACCGTCTTGTGCGTATTCTTTGCACCTGCCAAAGCTTTTTTATAAGCACTGACATGATTCTCCAGCTTTGCAGCCGCCATAGCGATCTCCGCAGCCTCATCGGAAGTGTTCTCGTTCTTTGAAAGTTCAGTGATCTTTGTGGAATAATAATCATTCAGCTCTTTGCAAACGCCGTTCTTTATAAGCTTTTTATAATAGTTATAGCTATCGCCCTGATCAGAATACTTTGAAGGATCGACTTCCGAAAGATCAACAGTACTTAATAATTCAACAAGCTCTTTTTCAGTCTTTCTTACCGCAGCATTTTCAATATAGACATTTATGGAAGCAGTATCGCTCCAGCCGCCCTCAGGTCTGTCAAATCTGTAATCACCCACGATAACGGAAGCTATCTCCTGCTTGTTTACAGTAGGAGCATTTATGAACTTCTCATATACATCGCGTATTTCTTTTTCCTCATAGAATACAGTATCATTCTCGGGTATCGGGCATTCCTCTCTGTCATGGATATCAAGAGTAAATACCGCACCTTCTTTTCCGTACCATTTGTTCTCATAATGTTCCTCAGTACCTGAAACAGTCGGTGCATTTTTATCGTTGTAGAAACAGATACTGTCGTCAATTCCGCTGGAAAGTCCGTCAGCGTCCTTGATAATGTTCTTAACGAGGATAAATACAGGATCTTTGATGACTTTGGAAGTGAGCTTGAATTCTCTTTCATCTGCGTCTATAGAAAACTTTGAAGAGTGCAGACCAGAAGCGTCATTTCCCTTGAAGTAATCATAACTTATAACGCTGCTGTCAAATGAAGCAGGCAAAGTCATAAGAGTCTTTATCGGCGTGTCGCTGTCAATAGAGAAGCAGCTGCCGCTTCTGAGGGATATATCCTGAGAAGGCGCGAAGGTGTAGCTTCCGAACTTGGTAAACTTTTTGTATTTCAGTTCGATATCGTTTTCCCCGGGAAAATACGGTATCTTGCAATAACCAACTGCATTTTCGCCGCTGATATCGGAGTACATCTTTCCAAGATCCACATTATGATGACCAAAGTACTCATAGCAGTCAAGGTAATAGTTTCCGAGCTCAAGGTACGGAACACGGAAGAAATACGTACCGTCAGTTCCCTTTTCGACGTGGAAGTAACGTGTTGTCTCTCTGTCACTTGCTCCGTCAAATGTACTTTTTACACATACATTCCAGTTTACGCCCGTAACAACGAACTGCGCGTCATTGCTGTATCTGAACTGTTCAAAAGTAAGAAGATCGCTCATCTTGAAGAAATCATTCTCCACCTTGAAAGCCTTGGATTTTGAACCGTCATATATGGAAAGAGCCTGTTTATCCTTGGCTTCTATCCTGAGATCATTTATTTCCTTCCACTTAAATCTTCTTTCGCCTGTCTCCTTGTCTCCTCTGAACACCTTATAATTGCCGGAGATAGTGATACTGAAAAATCTTGGCGAGATGATGTAGCTTGCCCCTCCGAAAGAGAGTCTGTATTCATCATTTCCGATACTTTCCGATTTGAAAGAGATCGGACGCTCCACAATTACTATCCTTGCCTCATCACTTTCGATGAGAGTATATTCATCATGTGGTTTTACTGTGATCTCAGAGCCGTGTTTGCAAAATCCGTCCTCAGGTATGCCCGAAATAGTGACATTTACAACATCAGCCGCCACCTCTGCCTTATAATAAGCGTCATATTCAAGCGAATTTCCCGAAGCAGACTTCCTTCTGTATTCGGTTTTTTCGATGCTTACCTTTTCAGCTGACGGAACTTCACCGCTGTTTACAGTTATAGTACCGCCGTTCGTACCGTTGTAATCGCAGGCAGGCGTACTCTTGGCAAATATTCTCTTTGCCATGACATAAAAATCTGCTTCGGGTATACCTCCGTTGACAACAACAGTATAAGTTTTCGTGTTCTGTGGAGTAGTAGTTGTAGTTGTAGACGTTGTAGACGTTGTTGTAGTAGAAGTTGTGGTAGTAGAAGTGGTAGTTGTACTGGTAGTAGTTGTTGTAGTTGTAGTTGCAGTCGAAGTTGAAGTAGTGGCAGCATCCGTTTTTTCTACCTGTGCAACTTCTTTTTTCTTTCCGTCGCTGTCGTCTGAAAGATCTACAGAATCACTTTTCAGTGTACCTATAGAAGATACAGCTGCCGAAGCAGGCAAAGTGCCGAAAGAATTTGCAACAATAACGAGAGCCGCCGTAAAAGCTATTTTCTTTTTAAAATCAAAGATACCGTTATTCACTTTGACTTCCCTCCCTTTTTAACAACAAAAACCACTGCCGCTCCGATCACGAGCAGCGAAGCTGCAAGTACAGGAGCAAACATATTTCTGTTTCTTCCTTTTTTCAGATCACTCTTCACCTCATCAGCAGAACTTGTCTCCGCAGAAGAAGTGACAGCAGCAGTTGTTTGTGTCTCAGATGATCTGTCGCTGCTTGTTGAGCTGACTGTAGATGTGGTTTTGGCAGCAGTACTTGTTGAAGAAGTTACAGTTGTTTTGCTTTCCGCAGTTGTAACAGCAGGAGCTTTTTCTCCCGTATCCTCTGCTTCTGCCGCAGGCTGCTGAGCATTGTGTTCTTCTTCATTACTGCCGCTGTCTGACTGATCTTCATGATATTTGTCCGTAACGGTTATGCTTCCGCCGTTAAGAGCAGAAAAGCATTCCCTACCGAACATAGCATCATTACTGTTATAAGTAAATATCATCACCTCAAAATCTCCTGCACTGTCAGGCATTGATATGCCGTATTCACCAGCAGGGGTATTTTCAGGTATACTGACTCTCAGAGCACCTATCTCGCCGTTGTCGGTAAACCTACTCCTGCCCGAGACTTCAAAACAGGCGGAGATAGTATTTCCCGAGTCATAGCAATTATAGATATTGACTCCCGTAAGCTTCTTTGCTTTTGCTGCTACCTCATAATCACCTGCAAAACTAAGTCTGTTGTCGAGTTCAAACAGTACATTAAGTGACACGAAACCGCAGTTATTGTTTATACTGACAGGTAACTCAACGATAGTATCTCCGCTGAGCTGAGACCTGTCTATCTCGCAGCTGCCCACGCTCACTTCTATATCAGAAGGAGCTTCATATTCTGCTTCTGCGCAGAAACACACACATGACGGCAGCACAGCCATAGCCGCGGCGAGACCTATGACAGAGTTTACAAGCTTCATTTATTTCTCCTGTTATCGTCAATAACATCGGGATCGGCGTTAATGACGATTATATTCCTTATTATTCTGAAATCGTTTTCTTTATCCTTATTATTTCCCACAACTATGGTATCGCTTATCTCTTCCTGTTTTTTCCTGCCAACAACAACAGTTATCATGCTGCTGTCGAGCTCTTCATCGGCAGGACCGAGAGCATCAGCGTTCTCGTTCAAAGTGCGTATGCTCATTGCCGCAGAATGAACCTTGTCCGAAGGTTCTGCCGGGCTTTTTCTTGATCTTATCTCGGATACCGTATTTGAGATGACCTTGAATCTCGCCGCCAGCATAAAAGCTGTAAGCAGGAGCACAATGCCGATCCCAAGAAATATCTGAGAGATGATCTGCCATTCAAAAGATGTCATATACTTCCTCCCTTTATTCAGAACCGTTTATGCTCTCGATGACTCCGTTATAGTAATTAAGTATATATTCCTTGGCTTCCGCAGCCGAGTCATCAGCGGCATTGAGTTTTTCCGTCTTATTCCTGATATCTTCAAGAAAAGCCTTTTGTTCCTTGTATGATATGCCCGACTTGGCAAAGTCGCTCATATTTGAATTTTCCAGATTGAGAAGAGTCTTATAAGTTTCGAGTATTATTATCTCAGAGCCTGCATTTGCCTCATCAACAAGCTTGTTCAGATCGTTCATGCTCTTCCACAGATCCTCCGAGTAATTCTTTTTGAGCAGCTCATTCTCCTTTTTCTGAGTCTGAGAATAGAAATCACCGATAGTGCAGTATACCTGAGCTATCTCGTATTTGTCGGGCTCACTGCACTTGAAGTCGGAGGTCTGAGCTTCTCTGAACCATTTTACGGAAGCGATCTTGCCTGATATGCTTCCGTTCTGCTCAGAGCTTTCACCTTCATTGCCGTAAAAATAATAATACCAGTAAAGTATGCCAAGCTCATAGGCGATCTCCTCGTACTTAGGTGACTGTTTGAGCTGATTGATATTCTCATTTATAAGTGCAAGTATCTGTTCCGTCTCTTTTGCATCAAATACCATGTCATTCTTATATAGCTCGATAAGCTTGAGATAAGCGTCCGCGTAAGAACCGTCGGCATTTATAACGTCCTCAAAGGCTTCCGACCTTGCGTAATACTCGCCTGTATTCTCTGCCTTTTCAACAAGCTTGTTGAAATCCTCGCTTCTGCTCTTGTTTGCCATTATATTTGCAAACAGCGATATACCGAGGCATAGCACTGCAAATCCGGCAACTATGCTTGTCGCACGAAGATATGTGTGATTATCGGTCTTTTCAAGCTCTTCATAGAGCTCATCGCAGGAGCGGTATCTCTTTGACTTATCCTCGTTCACGCACTTGCGTATTATCCTCACAAGACCTGCATTAGTGCCCTTGTCGAACACAAATCGCTCCGCAGAGCTTACGAATTCGCCGTTTGCCGAAACATTCTTGGGCTTTTTGCCTGTGAGCATATGGTACATAGTAGCACCTATATTGAAGATATCGGTCTGTTCGTCAAGTTCCTGCTCGTAGAACTGCTCAGGCGAAGCATAAGCAGGCGTATAGGCAAACGCACCGCTTCGCCTTTCAATAACAGAACCGAAATCAATAAATTTCAGCCTTCCGAACTTATCAGGTCTGCGTGAGTTCTCAAAGTCCTCCTCATTTCTCACGACCATGATATTATCGGGCTTCATATCGCTGTGTATAAGACCGCACTTGTGGATAAATGACATAACACGGCAGATATCTTTTGAGTACCTCAGCATGGTCTTATGACGGAAAGGTCCGTATGCAAGGAGCTTTTCCATAGAAACGCCGTTGATATAGTCCTGAACTATATACAGCGCGTCGGGATCGTTGTCGATGATCTCGATTATATTAGGGAAAAAGGAGTTTTTAGCGTCCTTTTCATAGAATTCCTTGATAAGCAGAGACTCCTGCCTTGCATTGTAAGCATCTGTGCCGTTAGTCTTCATGACCTCCTTAACAGCACGCTGAGCATTATTTGCCTTCAGATCGACAGCACGGTAAACGACCGATGTACCGCCTTTGCCCGCAACATTGACGATCTTATATCTGTTTTCAAGGACAAAGCCTTTATTTAGCAAATAGATCTCCTCGCTTTCAGCAGAGTTTTACCAATAGGGCGGTGATATTGTCTTTTTCTCCGCGCTGTATGACCTGATCCTTCAGCTTTTCGAGATTTGACTTCATAGTTTTCTCGTCTTTGTTTGCAGAGGGACTAAGTGCCTTGTGTATCTCCTCAGATGATATCTTTTTTCTGAACCCGTCCGAACACAGCATATACACATCACCCTTACTGTAGGGAGATATGCTGTAATCGTATGAAGTATCATCAAGACCTGCACCGATACAGTTTGTGAGCTGATTCTGTCTCGGATCTTTCTCAGCCATTTCCTGAGTGATGATACCGTCCCTTACCTCCTGAGCAACTACGGAGTGATCGGAGGTGAGAACTTCTATCTCATCGTTGGTTATCTTGTACAGACGGGTATCACCCACATGAGCAGTAAGCACGTTACCGAACTTTGGAAGTATGAGCAACCCCGTAAAGGTAGTAGCCATATCTGAGGAATGTCTGTCCGCATAATCGTTTATGCGCTCATTAAGCTCATGGAGACGATCATCAAGAGACTCCCTTATTTTAAGGATTGAGGCAGAATTTCTCATAAGCTCCGCAAAATCAGCTGCAAACCATTCGTTTATGCGCTTGCAGACGTAACCGCTTGCCTTTTCGCCTGCCGAAAGACCGCCTACACCGTCGCAGACAGCTCCGAAGAATATCTTTTCGCCGTCGTACTCAGCTTCCGAGATAAAAAGCGAATCCTGATTGACCTTTCTTACAGCACCCTCGGTAGTCACATAAGAAAAAAAGTATTCCATGCTGCCTCACCGTCAGCTTTCTTCAAAGAATGTATAGCCTATGCCGTGGTACAGGAAATTACAGCCCGAAAAGACGCTTATCCTGTCGCCTACAGCCACTTCATCGCCCTCAACGCTCAGGGACTGACAGGAAATATTTTCAATAAAAATACTGTGTCTGTTTTTGGTATTATCCCGTCCCACTATCATGCCCGACAATTCAGCACAGGTGAAAGGATAAACGAAAACAGGTATCCTCTCCTTGCTTGATGAATTGATGATATAGGCAAGTTTTTTCATATTTGCCTTCTGCTGAGAAACTTTTTTCGCATCTGTTCCCTTATCGCCCACTAATACCGTAGCCGAATCCGTATCATTGACATTGAATACGAAAGGGATATCGCATATATATATTACATCGCCGCTGCTGATCTTTTCCTTTATTATTCGCTCGCCGTTCTCGGCATAGCTGTTGAGGAAAGTACCGTTTGCGGACTCTTTATCTTCTACATAGAAAGTACCGTTTTCATAGCTTATTACAGCGTGTACCTTTGAAACAGTGCCCTTATCCGTAAGAGCAAGGTCATTGCCTGCACGGCGACCTATAGTAAACGGGAAATGGTCAATAGGTATCTCCCTGTTATTTTCATCTTTGAGGAATGCAGGACACTCCGAAACGCGCTTGCGGCTCACAAGGATAGTATGATCTCCGTCATCGTCATCAGCTGATGCTCCTGCTTTCTCAGCCGCAGCAGGCTGAGGCTTTTCCTCTTCATTTATATCAGGCAGCATAAGCACATCATGCAGCATCTTATAAAGCTGTGTAGGCGAGATGAAGCCGCTTTTGTTCTTGGGATTATTGACATATTCCTCAAGGAAGTAGTTATACTTCTGCATAACAGCACCGTTTGTAACGGTAAAGCTTGCATTCTTGTTTACCTTCATAAGAAATTTTGCGGTATTCGCACATTTATAGCCGTTATTCACAAGCGGAAGATAAGCCACGTAAAGCTTCTGCTTTTCAACATTATAGAAAACGTTCTTCGGATCACTTAGCAGTATATTGTCCACAGGCAGACCTATGTCAACGCAGTGCTCCAGTATCTTCTGGAACTGACTGATGATACCGAAATACTTATCCTGTGTCATAGTCTGCTTGACATATTCCGAAAGGGCGGTCATATTGGTAACATTGTATTTCAGTACATTTCTTGTTGCAGTTTTCTCCCATCTCACGCTGAGAAGCCCCTTATCCGAATTCTCATTTATGAGCTTGAGTTGATCTTCGTTTATCTGATCCTTCTTTTTCAGACCTGCCTGCAAAAACGTATCGCAGCTCTGATAAAGAAGCTTGGTTGTAATTCCTGCCATTTCCTCACCCCTAAGTGAAATAAAGCGCGTTTGCTCCGCACATAAAATATTTTATAAAATGCTGTCACACTAATACCTGATACCGTAAACAATCAGTGTGATACATACAAATTTATTATACCACTTCATAAAGGTTTTGTCAATATTTTGAATAACTTTATAGCAGAACTAAGCACAATATTGAAAAAAATACCGAGTTATGATATACTTTATTCTGTAAGGAGGAGAAATACATGAAATATGACATCTCACTGAACACACTCTGTGCTGACGACTTTATAAGACTTTTCAGTTCGGCTGGCTGGGGAGAGCCTGAGCGCGAGCTTGTAGAAACTTCGCTTAAAAACAGCTATGTTACATTCGCTGTAAAGAACGGCGAAAAGGTCATTGCTATGGCAAGACTTATCGGCGACGGCGGAATGGCATTTTTCCTCAAAGACCTTATTGTTGCCCCTGAGTATCAGGGAGAAGGTATAGGAAAGTCGCTTCTGAAATATATCGAGGACTATATCCGCAGTCAGCTGAAAGAGGGCTGGTGGTCTTATCTTCAGCTTATGAGTGCCAAGCATAAAGACGAATTCTATCTGAAATGCGGCTTTAAATCACACCCACACGAGCACAGCGGTCATGGATTTACAAAAATAATAAAAAAGGAAATGAATAATGGCTAAAATTATAATGACCTGCGGCAGGATATGCAGCGGCAAAAGCACATACGCTCACAAACTCAAAGACGAGCTTGGCGGAGTTATACTCTCTATCGACGAGCTTATGCTGGATATTCTCGGCGGTGAAACAGGTGACAAACATGATGGATTCGTCATGCGAACTCAGAAATACCTTTATAAAAAGTCCGCAGAGATAGTATCTGCTGGAACTGATGTTATACTTGACTGGGGCTTCTGGAAGAAGTCCGAACGAGACTTCGCCCGTGAGTTTTACCGCAAACACGGTATTATCTGCGAATTTCACTATATAACTGTCGATGATGACGAGTGGAAAAGACGTATCGAAAAACGCAACGCAGAAGTGCAGAACGGACGCAGTGACGCTTATTTTATAGACGATGGGCTTGCAGCTAAGTTTGAGGAGCTGTTTGAAGTGCCCGACCAAGCTGAAATGGATATATTGATATAAAAAGAAGCCCCTTATGCAAAGGGGCTTCTTTCGTCATAAAAGCTTCTATATCTGTTTTGCAATTACAAAGAAGTCTTTTATTTCGCCGAATTAACGGCATCTATATAAATTTTACTTTAAGGAGGAGTAAAACTGAAACTATATCAGTTGGGCTTGGGATTATTGAATTTGCCCACCTTCCATGAACCGTCAGGCTGGATAACTACTGAAAAATCATCTGTTTCTGTGTATGGCTCAAAGTCCCCTTCGAGATCAACGTGACGGAAATCGCTGTAATGTCTTTCAACTGTGAAGAATATCTCGTCGTCTGTCTGACGCTGTACTTCTGTTACCTTTGCACTTTCAAGGTAAAGGTCAACACCTGCGTTGCCTGTGAGCCAGCATAACTTACCGTCATTTATTGGATACCATTTGTTTATTGTCGCATCGTTCTCAGCATATCTGTCGCTGAATGTTTCATGATACTGAGCGCGTAATTCGTCAAGAGTTATATCGTATACATAGGAAAGAGTGCGACCGTCAGGACCTGTAAAGCAGTTCATAGTATCAATATTGAAGTACTGCGGAGCTGAACGTCCGAATTTGAAGTCGGCTTCGATAGCCTGATCGTAGAAATTCTGTGCCTTTGCGATAAGCTCTGCATTTTCTGTATTGCCTGCTGAAGCTGTGTTGCTGTCATTATTTGATACTTCGGAAGTATCATCTGTACTTACATAGATAGTAACAGTTGAACCCTTAGCAACTTCAGTATCGGCAGCAGGCTCTGTTTTTACAACTCCGCCGATTTTGGCTGTAGTGCCTGGAACTGAAACGGTTTTAACATTAAGTCCGAGTTCGCCGAGCTGCATTATTGCATCTTCACTTGTTGCGCCATCGAGAAGCGGTATCTTTACCTTTTCAGCATTTGTCTGAGCTTTCTGATCTGCCCATACCTTATGGATAAGATCGTCATATGGTTCATCAAGTGTTATTGTTTCACTATATATAACGCCATCACAGAATACAAAGCCTTCTGCTGACCATAATCCTTTATTAGCATATTCATCGACTTTGTAATACCTGCGTTCTTTACCATTATCATATACTGCAACGTCTTCATTTGAATTATAATATTCGATCTTGTACGAATTACCATTGTTATATATGAACAATGTATGGTATTCGCCGTCAAGCTCGGGTTCCTCTGTTAATTCTGTCCATTTGCCCATGTTGAAAAGTTCTGCCAGATGTTTTACCGAATCTTCATCAAATATAGCGATTTGTGGGAATATATCAGAATTTGTCAGACGAACCTTATCATTGGAGATATCTCCGAAAGGGCAGCCCTCCTCAACAATTGAAGCAGGCTTAGTTGACGGGCTTGTTGCAGGATCTGTTACTACAGGGACAGGATCGTTACTATTGAAGCTGTTCTTGTTCTTCATAAAATACATTCCGCCTGCAACAACGCCGCCTGTGAGTACCAGTGCAGCCGCAACAGCTGTGAATTTCTGCCATATAGGCTTTCTGTACTGCTCTACGCCTGATACTTCGATATTATCTGTATTATTACTTTCTTTGGTTCTTTCATTATATATCTTTCTGCTCATAGCGAACATCCTCTCCATTTCTTCATCGGAAGCAGGACAGTTTTCAGCGATTCGTTTCATTGTTTCATTGTCTGCGTTTTCAAGCATTGTAAGATCAAACTCCTTATCGTTCATAACTGTACCTCCTTTAAAGTGTTATATTCATAGCGGTGAGTTTTTCCCTGAGCTTTTTCAAAGCGCGGCTGCATCTCATTCTTACAGCTTCGGGAGTCAATGACACTTTGTCTGCTATCTCCTGTGAGCTTCGCATGAAGAAATATTTCTGCATTATAATAGTTGAATCGGGTTCGCCGAGAAGTGATATACAGTTCATAAGGCTGGTTCTTAGTTCTTTTTTCTCATAGTCTGCTTCTGTATTTTCGGGAGCTTCCTGTTCGGGTACGTCCTCGTCATCAACAGAAACAAATGTAAATCTTTTTCGTGTCAGCTTCCTGTACATATCGGCAGCCTTATTGCGGGCAACTGTTCCGATAAAACCTGAGATATTTTCGCCTTCTGCCTTGCTACTGTCATAATGAATGTAAACATCAGCAAAAACATCTCCTACACATTCTTCAATATCCTCACGGCTTGCGCAGCTGCGCAGACGGCTGAAAACTATGGTGTATACATAGTTGAAATACTCTTTGAATACTATACGCTGTGCTTCTTCCTTTGATCGGTCCGAAGCTTTTTTATACTCTTCATGTGTCATATGGATCACCTCTTATGTAAAGCTTTAAGATGCATCGTGTTGGCTTTCATAATATCTATTCTCCCTTTGGAACATAAACGTAACAGGTTTAGAATTATTTTTTTATTTTAATTAATATCTTTCATTGAACGCAGTTCACTGCAATAATCACATTATACATCATCGAGAGTTAAAAAGCAAAAAACACCGCCGAGAATATTTCCCGACGGTATTTTATATATGTTATCATGTTTTCTATATTTTTCAGTCTTAGTTTTCTTCGAGCTGTGTAACAGCACCGATGAATACAGGAACGTTGTTTTTGTCAACGATCATGTATACGAAAGGTCTGTTGAGATCAATATTAATTTTCCTCTTCATAGGCTCAAAAGCAGTTGCTTGCACCATCATTACAGCTGTTACAGCAGCAGCCTTTGTTCCCTTTTCTGTTAACTCGATCTTTGTCTTGTGAAGAACATCTCCTATATAAAGAGGCTGTGCTCCGTCAACTGTAAGGTCGTTGATCTTTGAGAAGTCAGCAAGCTTATCATTGAAAGCATCTCCCATACCCATATCAATGAGAATCTCCTTGAGGCTCTTGCTGTAGTTGTACTTAAACTTGGGCATCGTAACGTTAAGCTCAACTGTGCTCGGATCTTCACACTCCTTGAGGTCTTCCATAAGCTTTTCAGCATCGAGATCGTTTATATAGTCAACGATATTCTTTTCTCTTGGAAGAATACCTACGAAGCTGTACTCTCCATTCATATAAGGCTTTTTGAAAGCGTCAGCGTCACCAAGATTGAAATACTCTCTTTCCTCGTCTGACATTTTCTCTATTTTGTGCTCAACGCCGTTGAGATCGGTGAACTTTCCGTCATAGGCTTCACCGAAAGGTGACTGCCACTCAGCTTCAAAGTAAAGGGTATTAATGAGCATCATCATTGCTGTCTCATATTCTTTAGGGTCAAGATCTCCCTTATTAAGAAGAGTTGGTATCATGCCTCTGGTGTTTTCGCTTACCCAGCTGTTTACATCATCAACTGTAGTATCATCAAACTTTGACTTATATACCTCAGAGTTGTAATACTTCTTGTTTTGTTCAAGGAACTCGTCCAGCACCTTGAATGTCGGATCATCTTTGAACCAGATGGAATTAGCTGCCAGTAGCTTCAGCTTCTGCTCATCGGGAAGATTTGCAACGTAGTAAGCCATATACTCATTGAGTTCATCAAGAGTCATACCGTTTCCGAGAACGGCTTCCATTTGCTCCAATGTCTTTTTGTCAGCACCGTTTGCTGTCATAGCAAGGGCTGATGATATGGAGAGAGGTGAGATAAGGAGATTTTCCTCACCCTGCTTAGTAGGATCAAAGGCTTTTTGGAGAATATCTATACCGAACTTCATCTCAGCCTTGGCAAATGCTTCGTCAGTAACTTTACCCTCAGATGCCTTTATATCCACCTGATCGGTAAGACGTATGCTGCCGACCATAGGTGCTCCGTAGAACTTGTCTATCTTTCCGAGTATATAATCGGATACCAGCTGGAGATCAGCTTCGTCCACCACATCGTTCTGGTCTATATCCGCGTTGAGGAAAAGCTCTTTTGAAAGCGGATTTTTTTCGGGATCGCTGATATATTTTCTGTAGCTGATAAGGTCAAAGGAGTCAATCACTCCGTCATCGTTGATATCGCCATAATAGTTGATACCTGGTGCTTTTACCTGAGTGATATCATTTACCCAATATCTGCTGTGGTCTTTTCTTTCGTCTCTTTCGTTCAGTTCCTCATCTGTAAGGCGCAGCGCAGGATAGTCCTCACTTGATGTGAATTTGATCGTGGCAATTGTACCTGGAGCAAGCTTATCGAGCATAGCCCTGTTCGAGTCTGACAGCTCACCGAAAACAGGATCTATCCAAAATTCAAGTACATTGGAATATGACCATGTTGAATAATATCCGTCTGTTTTGAGAACGACCTTAAAGTTCGCAGGTTCATCGTATTCTACGTTATAAATATAAACATCTTTGAGTTCATATTCGTATTTATCCATTCCCTCAAGCGGATCCGGTCTGTGATCATCTTCGGCAGAAGCTGAGAATGTCGGATAAATTCCTTTCGGAGAAATACCGCCTACAGCTCCGAGAGCCAGTGCAAAGCTCAGGACACCTGCGGTAACTTTGGTGAGTTTTTTCATGTTTTCCATAGTGAATTACTCCTTTCATAATTGGATATTTTACGGAACATTTTCCATAATAACAGTATAACATCACGTATTTCCCATGTCAACGAAACATCTGCATTTTCTGCACAAAATAGGCAAAAAAGGCATATTGTGCTCAGCAGTTGAACATAATGCCGAAATAAATCAGCGGACCAATTCCGTCCCCCTCGTAATAATACACAAGAGAACTGAGTGTTATTTGTGCAGATATACAAAGCTTCGTGAATGAAAAACTATATTACATTATTAGACGTATGAAAAAGTGAAAACTCTCAGTGAAAATGAAAAAAACTCAAAAAAAGCTCCTGCTAAACAGGAGCTTTGATCTTATCAATGATAGTAAGAGTCGATACCGAAATATTCTTCAAGCGTGAGACCGCTTGCGTGGATAGGATAGGACATATCTGTTCCGACATAGCGGATATGCCATGATTCGTACTGATAGCCTGTAATTCCCTGCTTGCCCTGTGGGTAGCGGAGGATAAATCCGTACTCGTGGCAGTGATTTTCGAGCCATATAGCCTCGGGAGTGCCTGCAAAGCTGTCATCTATCTGGTTTACGTCTATTGCAAGACCTGTCTGGTGCTCGGAATAGCCTGCTCTTGCGGAATATGTATCTGCCGCAGCCTGTCCGTCACGTGCAACGTAATTGTTGTATATCTGAGCCTGATAGTCATATGAACGGAAGCCTGATGAGAGCCATATATTCAGTCCCTGCTGTGCAGCTGCGTTCTGGAGCTTGTAGAACTGATTCTGACAGGTTGCATCAAGTCCGGGATTGAAGTCGGAAGGCAGGCTGTAGCTCTTATTTGCTATGAGTACCCCCTGAATATAAGTCAGACCATCATAACTATACTGTGTAGGAGCTGGTCCGTAGTTGTAATCGTTAGGTGTTGGGGCAGTATCACTTAATACTCCGTTTGACTGCTGAGGCGCAGGCTGATTTGAAGCCTGCTCTCCGCCGCCTGCGGGAACTGCCTGCTGCTGAGCTTCAGTTGCAGTTTCAGTATATGTATTCTGAGCAGCTTCTGTTGTGCTTTCTTCTGTAGCTGCACTTGTTACTGCAACAGTAGTCGTCGCATCCTGATTTTCATCTGTAGTTGTAACAGCTGTTGTTGAAGCAGTTACAGCTGCTTGGGTCGTTGTTTTTGTATTGTTACTTGGCTGTCCTTCAACTATCTTTCCGCAAGATGCAAATGAAAGAACAGCTGCAAGAGCCATAATAGTTAATATTCTCTTTTTCATTTTTACTCTCCTCTTTCAAAACTTTTTGCTCTGTATGAGCGTTTCTGTAATAATAATCGAATCACCATTACATTTTGCTACACAAAAATACATATTTTTTTATTTTAACTTAAAATCCTTCCTAAAAAGCATTATATCACATTTGTGTCGCTTTTGCAATAAGTTATTGCAGGATATTGAAATCAGTACGGAAAATTATTCCGAAACAGGCTTGAAAAAGCTGTAGATATTGAAAAATCTGCTGAAATGTAGTATAATTCAAGAAAAAGGAGGAGCAAGATGTTTTATTTAAAAAAAGCAAATAAAGCCGACATAGAAAAAGAATACATTTTTGTTCGTGATATCCCTGCCGATGAAAACGGTTTTATAAATGATTATCCCAATATTGACCGCAAGAACTTTGATGACGCACTTGACACTCTTATAGCAAATTCTTACGGTGAGCGACTCCCCGACGGCTATGTACCTGCAACAACATATTTTCTGTGGCACGATGATGATATAGTCGGAGAATTCCAGCTGCGCCAGCACCTCTGCGACTCTCTTATCGAAGGTTCAGGACATATAGGCTACTATATCGCTCCTGAGTACCGCCGAAAAGGCTATGCCACCGAGGGACTGAAACTCATTATCGAAAAAGCAAAAAAGACTATCCCCGAGGACGAGATATATCTCCATGTGTACAAGAGCAATCCTGCATCATTAAAGGTAATGCAGAAAAACGGCGGCTATATACACCACGAAAATGACGAGTCGTACTTTGTACGCATAAAAAAGGAGCAGAAATGAAGATATTCATAGATGCAGACGGCTGTCCCGTAACGGATATAGCCGTCAGACTGGCAATAAAGTACTCTGTACCATGCACTATTATATGTGACACAGCTCACTCTATTTATCGTGAGGGTGCAGAGACCATAATAGTTGACAAAGGTGCGGACAGTGCTGATTTTCGCCTCGTAAACCTTGTGACCGAGGGAGATATCGCCGTAACTCAGGACTACGGACTTGCGGCAATGTGTCTCAGCAAAAGAGCCGTAGTCATAAATCAGGATGGCAAGCAGTATACCGAGGAAAATATTTCGGGACTTCTCTCATTCCGCGCCGTATCCGCAAAGATACGCAGGAGCGGTGGGCGCATAAAAGGACTTCCCAAACGTACTGCTGAACAGGATAAAGCCTTTGAAACTGCACTTTCAGAGCTGCTGAAAAAAGATACTATATAAAATAAGGAGAAACAAAAATGATACACTCAGGAACATTTACCATAGATACTCCACGCCTTCTGCTCCGCAGATTTGAACCTGATGACCTTGAAACTATGCACAAGAACTGGGCATCTGTGCCCTCTGTACAGATAGAATACGGTGAGCCTGTTTACAAGGAAATAGAAGAAGCAAAGGGACTTCTTGAACAATATATCAGCGGATATGAGTCCGACAGCTTTTACCGCTGGGCAGTCATCGAAAAAGCAAGCGGTGAAAACATCGGACAAATAGCGTTTTGCCGCGTATACGAGGAGCTTCGTACTGCTGAGATAGAGTACTGCATAGGAACTGCCTTTCAGGGCAGAGGTTATGCAGGAGAAGCGCTTTCCGCAGTCATCGAAAACGTATTCAAAAGAACGGATTTCCAGAAACTCGAAGCATACCACCGCGCTGAAAACACCAAGTCAGGACGGGTGCTGGAAAAATCCGCAATGCATACTACAGATAATGTTGAAAGGTTCAGACAGCAGGGGCTCTCTCCCGAAGGCGAGATCTGCTACTGTATAGAAAACTATCTATGACCGATATACCACCATAGAAGTCAAGCCAATAAGCGCAAAGTTTAGAGTTTAGAGTTGTTGAGTCGCCTACGGCGATATTATTTAAATAATGTGAGCGAAGCGAACACACTAACTCTAAACTCTCAATTCTCAACTCTCAACTTCTATTAGGATGTTTCTTTTACTAATATCTTTCTAAGAGCAGCAACATCGAATACATCTATTGTTTCGTCTTTATTGATATCATATTTTTCAAGTATCATGTCGCTGTTTGTGTCTGCCAAACCACCAAGAATGTACTTCTGGAGCTTAACAAGATCGGAGACATTATATTTGCTCTCGTCAGGCTGCTGAACTGTCGGAGCATTTTTCAGATACGAGTCAATAAGCTCAGCCCAGTACTCTCCCATAAGCTTATATCCCTTGTTATTCGGGTGAACACCGTCCATGAGCTGAGTTTTAACATCTGTGATAACGCTTGATACATCAGCATCGCGCAGCTGAGGACCTTTCAGCGAGCTTTCATCCGTGCTCTGAGCGTCTTTTTCCATATCCCAGTTACTGAGTATCTTTACACTTCTCATTTTCTGCACAACACTTGTAAGATTTACATTATAAACGAGCAGGGTCTTATGTATGTTTTCCTCTGCCGCATCATCAGGATAATTGGTCTGCCAGTCTGCTGAATGGCGGTAATTGCTGAACCAGTCGTAAACGCCGCTGCGGTTAGGATCAACATCTGGGATAGTAGTCACGAAAAGTGTGGAGCTTTCGGGAATATTCTCCATGATATACTCAATAAGCTCCTGTAACCTTTTAGACGCATTATCCATGTCATGGTTGTCGATAACGTCATTAGTACCTATCTGCAATATAACGATATCAGGCTCGCACTTCGCAAGACAGTCCGTAGATTTCAGCGTTTCAAGTATTCCGTTCCTGCCCGGATACTCCTTTATAGCATAGCCGCTGTAGCCCGTATTATCATCATCATAGGTGAAGCTCTCCCCTGTTTCGCTGTCGGTAAACTCCGACATGAAGTTATTCCCCTTTGAGCCCACCATATCAACGGAATATCCCTTTTTTGTCAGTTCGTTGTACAGGTACTTCCTGTAAGAGCCTGCAACACCGTAGCCATCTGTTATGGAGTCGCCGATAGCCATAATTTTTATTTTATCAGTCCCCTGCTCCCCCAGTGCGCAGGCTTTTTTATTTGCGAATTCAATTCCCGTAAGACAAACAGCCGCAGCCGCCAGAACAGATACGATTTTATTCATTTTCTTCACTCCTTTTGATTTTTCTAATTCTAACATATAAAAATAAACTTTTCAACCGAATAAACAACGGATTAAGTTTATTTTTCACAGGAAATATCTCTTCCTGTTATTGCTTTATTTCCGCCCATATGTTATAATGATATTAAAATAAGTATGTGTACTCAATAACGTCTTTCAGGCAGTTTCGCCGCGTAGCATATTCGGCGGACAAGCAATGCTATTTTGCAGCAGAATTTGTTCATAAAATGTTCATGGATTGTTTACAATTTTCTTTGCACATTCCTGCTGTCTGAACAGTTATACATTAATGAAGGGAGGTTTCAGCGTGTCAGTGGACATAAAAGATCAATACGATAAGATATTCCGCTACTGTTACTACAAGATTCACGACCGGGATAAAGCTGAAGATCTGACACAAGAGACCTTTCTCCGTTTTCTTGAAAGCTCTCATTACCACGATATGGGTAAGGAGCTCCACTATCTGTACACTATCGCAGGTAATCTGTGTGCAGATGCCTACCATCGGAAGAAAACTGAAGAGCTTTCGGAAGATATGAGCGACGGAAAAGATTATGAGGACTTCATTCTTACAAATGTGACACTCGGCAACGCCATCAAAAAATTAACGGCCGAGGAACAGGAGATAATCCTGCTGCGTTACGTAAATGAAGTGCCAATAGGCGTGCTGAGCGAGCTATACGGGGTATCACGGTTCAAGATGAGCCGCATGATTAAGCAGATACTCGCGCGTCTGAAAAAAGATTTTAAAGGATCGGAGGGCTGAGGCTTGAATAAAAGAATGAAAAAAGCTGTTCAGGAATCATTCAGATTCCCTGAGACCAAGCACAAAAATGAATTTCTTATGCAGGCTGAGGTCATCTCCGCTCAGGAAATGCAGCGGAAAAAGAGATATCCTGTTTTATTCAGAGTTTCTGCCGCAGCTGCGGCTTGCGGAATGGCACTGGGTGTATGGGCACATCTCGGCAACCGCTCTAAACTAAGCGAAAATGATTTTCGTGACGAGCCTGCGATCGTTACGACAACGGTCGGTAATGGTGAAAACCAGCCGATCACCACTGCTATCGGGAACGGCGAAACAGCAAGTGCAACAACTGTAAACGTCAGCACAGTCACCACGGTCAGAACAGTGACTGGAAAGACAACAACGGTAACTTCGGGTCAGGCTCTTACTGCACTGGGAGCAAGATCTCGCAGCACAACTGCAAGCCGTTCCGACCACAGCAGCGTAACAACGAATACAAGCAGCAATACAGCTGCTGAATATACTATCACAAACGAAGAAAAAACCTATTATATGAAGCACCTCGGCGCATTCGCCTCCGCATTCGTTATGGGAGGAAATGCCATTCCTATGGCATCAGCCGCCGAATATAAGCTGCCGTATACAAGAATGTATTCGGGAGAGAGCGACATATTCGCAGATATAGAAGCAAACTTTGAAATTGCCGATATCAACGACGACGGCTTTTTCAATATGAGAGACTGCTATGATCTGTTCTGCTACAGCAATTATTATCAGGTATCTGACACGGTTGCGAAAAAATGCAGAAAATATGGTGTCTCCAAGATAAACGATGAGGAGAACGATACTCCTTCATGGCTCAGTTATACAGAATTTATAAGATATTTCCTTATCAAGGAAGGTGCAAAGTCCGAATTTTTCAGTAATGAAAGTCATCCTTACCGCGAAACCGTAAACGGCACATATGCTCCTTTTGCATCTGATCTGTTCGTTTCGGCAGTATTCATTGAAAGCGACCACCTTATGGCAGGTTATCCGCTGATATCAGCTGCATACAGGAACAAGAGCATCGACCTTGATGTAAACGCTGACGGACTATTTGATATAAACGATTATATCGACTATTACGTCTGCACCACTAATTTAAGCAAATCCAAGCAGGACAGCGGAGAATTCATACCGTGGGAAAAATCTGAGGCTACAGTTCAGCGATGCAATGAGCTTCGCAGCAAAGCCGAAGCGATCACCCATGACAACTGGCTTGAAAACTACTTCGTATGGTGTCTGCTCGAATATACACCGTTCCGCACGGAATATGCCGAAGCAAGCTATTACAACAGCATTATTCCAGAGCCGTATTCAAAATACTACAGTCCCGAAAGATATTTCGAGGAATACTGTGAAACTACGGGCATAGAAGAATATCTCTTCACATTCAATACCCAGAAGTTCAACAGCTGCTTTGATGAATACTGCAAGGACGTAGCGGCTGGAAGAAGATCAGCTCCCGATATCAACCTTGACGGGGTGATCGACCGAAAGGACTATGAAGCTTCCGATATTTACTTTGGTGATATCCTTAACGGAAGAAATGCTTCACAGAGCGACCTTTCTTCCCGTGTATGGAACAATATCACATCAAACTGTGATTTCAACAATAACGGCACAAGCGGCGATGTCTATGACATCATGATAACTCAGATGTATGTGCTTATCAAGACAGGCGAAAGCAATTCAAACTCAGGCGGTTCATATAACTATGACAGTAATATGGGCATCCTGTGGGATATGAATACTTCACGCAGCGGTGACGTTAACGGTGACGGCGAGGTAGATATGGCTGATGCAGTGCTTATCATGCAGTACCTTGCTAATCCCGACAAATACCAGCTCACAGACTCAGCTATGTACAACGCTGATGTTGAAGGCGACTGCGACGGACTTAATCTAAACGATGCAAGTTCTATCCAGCGCAGACTTCTTAATCTGTGACAATAAACCAAGCTATCACATTCCTCATATAAATGATATTTGAAAAGTACTCCCACGGTCAAGGCTGTGGGAGTACTTTTTTTCAGCGTTACAACGCGTTCAAAGCTTCGGGACATCGAGAACGCCGTCCCCTACTGATCCATATACTAAAAAGCCACAGCTAAGTTAAGCTGTGGCTATATTAATACTATATCATGGCTGTTTTGGCTCATCTTTTTCTTCTGCACGTTCAAGTGCTGAGATGACAGCGCAAAGCTTTTTCCTGCTTCCGCTGTCAAACTCAATTGTGACAACAGTATCATCACCGATAGGCAGCGTATCCGTTACCGTACCGTCTCCGAAAAGCCGATGATGAACCCTGTCGCCTATTTTTATTTCAGTATGATCAAGCATAGCTTTTATCTCTCATTGTAGTAAACATCTACTGAGCCAATGCCATGATCTATATCCATTTTGTACTTTCCACCGTTCTTGGAGAAATCTGTCTCAGGGTTTGTAAGTCTGAATATCATCTCTCCAATACCGCCGTCAGCATCTATATTTCCGTTGATAGTACCCTTAAACTCAAACTGTCCAACGCCCTGATCTAAATCAAGACCGCCGAGTGTGCTTGAAAGAACGTTTATCTCGCCTGCGCCGCCGTCGATCTTAAGCTTTTCCTTGCAGTCCATAGAATTTATATTCAGCTGACCTGCTCCGCAGTCGATATCGCCGTTATCACAAGTAACATCTGTAAATGTTATCTCTCCTGCACCGCAGTCTATCTTGAATTTGCCGCATTCTATATCAGAAGCAATTGTCTCACCTGCCCCCATATTAAGAATGAAGCTTGCGTATACCTTTTCAGGGAGTGCTATATTTAAAGTAGCATTGTTATCGCCCCACAGGTGGAAGCTTGGCATAGTGATAAAACCAATTCTCTTTCTGACACATGTTGTTTTGAAAGTTGTTCCCTCAACTTTTGCATCGAATTCATCAGGGATATTTTCAGCATCAATATGTATCATCTTATCATTGCTCTTTGTGATATTAAGGTTGCCGAAAGGAACGTCCAGATCTATCTTTGTGACTGTTTCAGAGTTGAATGTCTGATGAATGTCCTTTAACTTGAAATACTTATCCCTGTCGTTCACATTATAAAGAATAACTCCAATAACAAGCAGGATAATACCAACAACGACCAATACCAGCCATACAAGTCCGCCGCCCGAGCTCTTCTTCTGAGGAGCCTGCGGTGTCTGAACATACGGTGTACCCATGTTCATGTCCATATTCATATTCTCATTCATTTACTTTTCCCCCTTTTTTGAAAAGACCGCCGATCCAGTTGCATACGCTCTTTATCCCTCTGCCCATTGCAGGTATTGCTTTGTTTAAAACAGGCTTGCAGAGAAGCAATACTAAGCCTGTTAAGATGAGACCTGCACCGAGGAGAATAAGTCCTATACTTGGCACTTCAAACACTGCTGCGATACCGCCTGCGATCAGTGCGATACCTGTTACGACAAATGCAAATACGACAGAGAATGCTGTTACGATCAGTGCAAATAATACCGAAACAACAACTATGAGCAGAGGAAGCCATATCGGGAATGTTATTACTGCAAGGAATATCCTGAGTCCCCAGTTAGCTGACTTCTGCTGTACAGGTGCGCCCTGATACGGATACTGATACTGTGGCATAGGTCCCGGCATCGGACCTGCTGCGAATGCAGGTACAGGCTGAGGATCAAAAGCCTCAGGACCGCTTATCTGTATACCGCTCTCACGGAGAATATTCACAGCCACCTCTTCTGGTGAACCCATTGATGCAGCTGTCTCCTCTTCCTTACCGAACCCTGCGTCGAGGAAAACCTCTTCGTAGTAAGTAAGGGCATCATTTATATCATCGGAATTCATACCGCCTTTTTCCAGGCAGTTTCTCAATTTTGTAAGAAATTCAAGCTTGTTCATTCTCTTCAGCTCCCTCATCCATTAAAATACTGTCGATCTTCTTTTTGTGATTGCGCCATTCTTCTCTGTATTCTTCAAGAGAAGTTTCCCCTTGCTCCGTTAGTCGGTAATATCGGCGATTTCTGCCCATATACTCCTTATCATATGTTTCAAGCATATCGCCTTTCTGCAATCGTCTGAGTACAGGATAAAGTGTGGATTCTGATATATCCACAGCCTTTCGCAGATACTGCGTTATCTCATACCCGTAGGTGTCATTGCGCTGAACTATGGAAAGTACCATAGCGTCAAGCAATCCTGCATTAATTGTAAAACCCATATACTTTCTCCTTTCCATATAGTATTTTATGGTTTGCAATATTTGCTTTCTGACAATATTATACGCCGTATAATATTGATTGTCAATACAATATTATGATTTTTATACCACTTTGTGCACCTGCACAATTTCACCCGCCATTATAGAGCTTCTCACTGTATAACTTGCACTATTGCTGCAAAAAAGAGCATATAAAAGCCCGTAAGCAGTTACCTCAACCGCTTACGGGCATAAAAACTATATCATGTATTTTCAATATAAATGACGAATTCCATTTCGGAAGTCTCTTCGAGACGTCTGACATAAACTCTGCCACCAAGAGCCTTTATAGTTTCATTGGCAACGTACATACCTATACCGCTGCCTTCTTTATCGGAAGCATTTGAACCTCTCCAGTAGCTTCTGAATATATAAGGCAGTTCCTTTTCTGGCAGAAGCTCGCCGCTGTTCCTTACAGATATGCCGAAACCCTCGTCTTGCTTTGTGAATGTCACCTTTATGCCTTTACCGTCACCATACTTCACAGCGTTTTCCAGTATCTGGCTTATAGTACGGTAAAGAGCGTATTTATCGCTTTCCATTACAGAACGGCTGCTGCACTCGACTTCAAATGGTATCCTTTTCATAGCCATTCTGTCTTTATACTCATTTCTCACAAGCTCAGCAAGCTCCATAACCGAGAAACGCCTTATCTCAAGATCGGCGACCGCAGCCGATGAAGCTGATGATCTGAGAAGTTCAGCCGCAATTGCTTCTATCTTCTCAGTATTTTTGTCAATTTTATCCGCAATATTCACTATCATATCATGGTCAGATGAATAAAGTCCTGTCCTTACTGCATCGGTATAAAGACGTATATTCGACACAGGAGTTTTTACTCCGTGTGCGATCGACGAAACAAGAGTACGCCTCTGTCCCTCAAGCTCATTTATACGCTTAGTGCTTGACGTAAGCACATCAGACAGCATATTCATACCCCATATATACCGACCGAAGTACCTGTTCCTGCTTTCGGGCAGCCTCTGTATATCACGCAGCCGAGCCAGACGCTCAGGATAGTCCGACAGCCGTCTGAACGGAACTATCACAGCAAACCACATATACAGCGCGTGAACAAGTATTATCAAAAAGCTGACTATTATAACGATATTTCCCACAAGGAGCACATGACCTATGTCATCTTCAATGTAGCAGTATTCAATAAAGCCTGTTATTTCACCCTTATCATTATATAAGGAGCAAAGTGCCCTGCTCTTGTCAACAGATGCATAAAAAACTTCTTTCCCGTCACTTTGAACAGGTATGAACCTGATATCATCAGGCAGGTCATCGCCGTACTCAATCTTCCATTTCCCCATATTCGAGGAGATCAGGCTTTCTGCGTCCTCACTGCCCTCGGCTATCATTGCCGAAATTTCGGAATTTATTCTGTTAACAGCTATGTTTCTGTCACTTATCTCAGCGGATATCAGCTTTCTGCACCCTATATTGAACCCCAGAGCTACAGCCGCAAGAGTGACCATAAGTATTATCATAATCTTCTTCATCGGCTTGCCCCAAATCTGTAGCCGACCTTCCAGACGGTCTGTATTATCTCGGGAGAATTCGGGTCTTTTTCAAGTTTTTCCCTCAGCCAGCGTATGTGTACACTTACCGTACTCTGCTCTGTAAAACAGTCGTAGCCCCAGACCGCGTTAAAAAGCTCGTCCTTGCTGACAGCTTCCCCCTCATGCTGCATGAGATACTGCAAAAGCTCAAACTCCTTTACATTAAGTTTAAGTTCTTTACCGCCTGATGTTACACGCCGCGAGACTGTATCAAGCTCCACACCGCAGCTTTTCAGTATACCTGTACTGCTGCTTTCGGCATTTCCTCTCTTCATAAGTGCCCGTATCTTCGCAGTAAGTACTCTTACCGAGAACGGTTTGTCGATATAATCATCAGCTCCCGTCTCATACCCGAGGAGCTTGCTCTCCTCATCGGTAAGTGCGCTCATCATCAATATAGGGATATCCCTTATACTGCGTATGGCTGTGCAGGTCTCATAGCCGTTCATTTTCGGCAGCATAACGTCCAGAAGCACAACTCTGCACTCTTCCCCTTCAAGCAGCACAAGGGCTGTCTCGGCATCAGCGCAAAGCTTTACCGAGAAGCCCTCATTTATCATAAAATCTCTTACCAGTTCCCCCATTTCGGGGTCGTCCTCAATGATAAGGATATCTGTCATCTTATACTCCTTTATTCCCAGCTTCCAAGGTCAATGAATTCAGGTTCTTCGGCAACGCCGTCTTTTCCCGTAAGTATCGCCTGAAGCGTATTTGTTGCATAGTCAGCGATCACCATATGCACCACACTGTCACTGCGGATATTCACCAGATCTTTATTGAGTTTTTCACAGGTCATAAGCTCCTTGAAATGATCCAGCGTAATATCCTTTTGTCCGCAGAAAAGCTGTTCATACCTCTTCCACCTTATTAAATTGCCCTCATTGTAAGTTATAAAATCGTTATTTCCCTCAGCAGCAAAGGAATTGACCGCACAAAGATAGTTCGGATCGCTCCATTTTACTGTTTCGTTGAGCTTTGTATCGCCCTCACGTAAAACAGTCTCTCCCTCGCCTTCCTCATCAGTAACCACGAGCTCTGCGATAAAAGCATCTTTTTTATCCGTAGCAAGAATATTCACACAGTAAGGATAGCTCTTTGAATTCTCCGCCAAATACTCTGCGCACTCTCTTGCGCTGCCCATATTTTCAAGTGCATATCTCATAGCATAGGTGTAGCTTGTCTTATTCTCACAGGTATAGTCTGCCCCGTCGCTTCCCACATCAAGCTCACCGAGGAACACGCCTTCTTTATTAACAGCGGTAAGTATTGGGAAAAATCCCATATAAGTAACAGCAGTAAAGCTCTTTTTACCGTTTTTATAGTGTACAAGAGTGTGTGCCTGACAGAGCTGATTTTCGCTTCCAAGCTGCCATTCAAGCACACGGCAGGTAATACGCTCACCCGAAGCTGTTGTACTGCCGTTTGCAGAGAGCGCACTGCAAGCCGTACCTCGCAGCACATCAGGGATAAGCTCCATTAAAATTACTTCACCCAGACATAGCTTGCCATTCTTTTCAAATTTTTCATCATCACTGCTCAATCTTTCTGCAAAGCCGTCAAGCTCCTGCCTGTAATCTTCATCAAGAGCCATGTAGATAGCTGTTGTGCGCTTTTCTATCTCTTCATATTCCTCATTTGAATCATTTGCAACTGCATTTATATTCTCATAAAGATACTGCTCCAGATACTCCGCATAATCAGGACGCGCAAGGAGTATAGCATCCGCGTAGGCAGCTCCTACGTCCTTATAGCTTCCCTTTTCATAGTCAAGAGTAACGTCATAATAACTGTCTTTTTGCTCTATCCTGCACAGTCCGTCAGCCGACTCATAAACCTCCTTTGTTTCCTCTTTTGTAGGAGCTATACCTTCATAGTGCTTTTCGGAAAAGACGTTTTCAACAGGCACAAGGCTGCTTTCGCCGCTTTCGGGAATATCAAAATCATCATAAGTAACTCGTCCGCAGCCGCTCAGCATCATCGCCGATAAGAGTACAGCGCAGACAGCCGTGATCTTTCTGCTTCTCATATTATCCCCCTTACCAGCCCTGCTCCATGAGCCAGTTTTTCAGCTTGCGCTCTCTTGTGGGGAGCTCCTCTTCATCTACAAGCTTGCCGAGATCCATTTCTCCCTGTATATCGCCGTCGATAAGGTAGAGCACCTTGTCGCTCATGGCTGCTACTCTTACGCTGTGAGTTACCATCATTATAGTAGTACCCTCACGGTTTGCAGCTGATATCTCCTTCATAACGTCTGCGGCAGCCTTTGAGTTCAGTGCACCTGTAGGCTCATCGGCAAATATCATCTTAGGCGAATTGATAAGTGCTCTGCACAGGCAGGCTCTCTGTAGCTGTCCGCCAGACACTTCGTTCACCTCATGCTCGGCTATCTCGATTATACCAAGTCTGCGCATGAGCTCCTCAGCTTTTTTATTAGCCTCATCGCGGGGAGTTCCTGCCTGATACGCAGGAAGCACGATATTATCGAAAACGCAGAGCTTCTTCATCATGTACATCTGCTGAAAGATAAATCCCATTTCATTAAGTCTCAGCTTTGAGAGTTCCTTTCTGCCCATTGAGCCGAGATCCTTTCCGCCGAAGTCCACAGATCCCGATGTCATTGCGTCCATGCCGCTGACTGTGTACAGCAGCGTGGATTTGCCGCTGCCGCTTGGTCCCATAATAGATACGAAATCACCTTTATTGAGGTCAAAGCTGACATTTCTAAGTACATTGTTGCTGTATTCCTTTATTATATAAGTCTTGCAAAGTTCCTTTACGGATAAAACCTTTTCCATAATGCTCTCCCTTATTCCTCTGATATTTTCCATATGCCGATATTGCGTATGCTTTTAAGTGTTAAAGCTACTGTCAGAAGTACCACACCGAGAATTATGAGCGGTATGATAATGAAGCTTACAGGTATCTCAAACAGGAAGTTGACTCCTGTCATCTCATAGCTCGCCATGAATTTTGTCATAAGCAGCTGACCGAGAGTCCTGAACAAAACCTCTGCCAGCACCACAGAGAATACGACAAGAACTGCCATTCTCAGAAGATGCCATTTTTTTATTGCACCGTCGGTAAATCCCGAGCTTTTCAGCAGAGCTATCTCGGGAGTCTCCTCCGTAACGAATACCGTAGAATAAAGATACGTTATAAGTATAAGAACAAAGATGACCGCACCGCCAAGTACATATTCAAGCAGAGCAAAGAGCCTGTCGTAATCCGCCATCATATCTTCCTTCAAGCTTTCCTGCCATGTTCTTATGGTCTCATTGCCGAAGAATTTCTTCATCTGCTTTACAATACCTGCCTTCTGGCTTTCGGGAGTATCAATAACATAACCGATCCAGTTCTTGGAGTATATTTTTTCTCCCTTTCGGTAATCCTTACCCATAATAATAGCAGGATCCCCTGCCTCACTATAGTCAAAGAAAGCAGTGATAACAAGCTGTCTTTTTACATCTTCGCTGTTGATACCGTCCTCGCTTTCTTCATGTATGCTCATATCAATAACATCGCCGAGCTTCATGCCAAGTTTCTTTGCAGTAAAATAGCTCATAGCCGCTTCATTTTCCAACTGAGGCATCTTTCCGCCATCACGGTATCTGAGCTTCTCAATCTCTCCGTCGCCCCATAATACGTCGAAATTCTCTTTTTTATTGCCTTTGCTGTCAAGAAGAGTGCCCCACGAATAATTAAGGGTATCAATATATGCAGGGAATCCGTTTTCCTTGAACATTTCGTTTAAAAGCACATCATAATTCTTGCCCTCAGCCTCGGAGCGTTTATCCATTTCTTCTCTGAACTCTCCCCTTATACGCACATCAAAGTCGATAGTATGATACATGAACAGCTTCATATATTCCCTCGAAATGATACTGTTGCGCACATTGTAGCAGAGCAGTATTATAGCCGCACCGAGAGTATAAGCGATTATCAGGAAAATGTACCTCTTGAAGCGTCCGAGTATATCCGTTAATGCAAGGAAAAACGGCACTGACATCTTCTTTCTCTTGTGCAGGAACAGCGGAAATCCCTTGCCGAAACGCTCACCGCGGTTCTCACCGTGTATCGAGTCTATTACCGATATCTTGTTTATCCTGCGCATGACCATGAGCGAGAAGCCTATCATCATGGCTATGATAGCCAGTACTGCGACAATACCGATAATAACTGTCTCATACCTCTGAGGCAGTATTACATTTGCATTGAAGAGATTGACAACATATCCCGAAAGCGGTATGCCTGCGGCTATGCCTATTGCACCGCCTATAATGGCAAAAGCTATGTATTTCGCAGCAAACAGCCACCTGAAGCTGAAGGAATCGACACCAAGAGCCTTCATCATGCCTATTTCCTTTTCCTCGCTCTTCAAGTCGGCTATCATAGTAAATCTGATAGTCATAAATATGATAGCGATAAGGAAAACACTGATTATCACTACAAATACCGATACAATTGCCTGCATGATAACATCATCGTCCGTATTATCATATTTCATATACATAGGACAGATCAGATCTTCTGCTTTCAGTGTATTATGCAAGTCATCCATTTTAACGGAATTACAATCCTTCATATACAGACCATAATCCTTAATTTTTATTACTTCATCCTTGGTAAGTATATCATAATCCTCATCTGCAACGATTATACGCCTTCTGCCCGGGAAGCCGCTTTCCTTGAAGAAACAGGCTACCTCAAGCTCATATACATCTCCCATAGATGTTGTGAACTTCACCTTATCGCCCACTCGCAGTCCTATGCTTGTGCTGAAATCCACAGGACAGGCTATAGTGCCGCTTTTAAGATAAAACGGTTCATCATATATATCGTACAGGAGATCAAATTCACGCGGCAGCTTCATAAAATATGCCCGCCACTTGAAAAAATTGTTGGTCTCGTCCTCCTCGATACGGGGAAAACCTATCCTGAGCATATCTATCTTCGTCATATCACAGGAATGATACTTCTCCACATCTTTGTATCCGTCAAGGATACTCTCGATCTGCCTGATCTTTTCATCGCTGGCAGCAGTTTTGGCAGGCACCATCATTTCCAAAGAACAGGTATTGCACATTTCCGCCATTCTCTTTTCACCTGTCAGATAAGAGAATATCTCCACAGAGCCTGCAAACACCAGCACTGATGCAACAGTTATGAAAATAAACAGTATCACATTCAGACCTTTTTTGCATTTAAGGTCTTTTTTCAGCATCTTAAAGAACATTTTCTACTATCCTCCGCTGTTGTTATTTGTTTTTTACTGTTATTATAATATCATAAAGAAGTTTAAAAAGTCTTTAAATATTAAAAAAATTTCTCACCATATGATTATACCATAATATAACTGTAAAAACAACATTTGCAGCGGTGTGTATGATATTATCATTTTTTCAGACAGTTTTCACACGTATTTCATCTTAGTCTGCCAAAATAGCAATAAGAGAGATGACAGAATAACAATTATGTGATATAATAGATGTAAACACTCATTATATTTTATCTGAACAGCTTTGACAGATAATAAAAATATGGAGGTCAAAATATGAAAAAGCTAACAGCTCTTTTATTTGCAGCTGCACTTCTTTGCGGATGCAGTTCAAAAAACGAAAAGGATAGCGGCGGCAATACAGCTTCAAATACAAATCCTACCACTGCTGCATCAAGCAGTGATACTTCCGAACCCACCACAGAATTTGACGATATGCATATAGATACTTCCTATGAGGATCCTGTTGAAGGCGAATCTATAGACGTAACAGAAATGGAAGACGTAAGTTGGGACAAGCTCTACCGTCAGGAGCTGGAGGAATTCAAGAAATCCTCTGATTATGATGATACAGCCCGCTTCACTGTTTATGACGTAAACGATGACCAGATTCCCGAGCTCATCATTTCATACGGTCCAATGGGCAACAAGACTTATCTTCTCAAATCCCTGAATGATACCGACTACACAGAATTTGAAAAGATTGAAAACTGCGCAGACCTCTGCTACGTAATGAACAGAAGTCTCCTTGTTACATACAGATACAACGACGCTGAGCATATCCAGACTGTCCAGCTATACCGTCTCAAGAATGAAAAGCTCCCTAACGTATACACATATCAGCTCACAGATAATACCGCTATGGTAAACGGCAAGGAAGTTACAGAGGACGAGTATACAGAAGAGTATAACCACTTCATCAACGGCGTTATAAAGTCTGTGGGTATGGATCACAGCTTCGATGATGATATCATCAATGCAGCTCTCGGACAGGCTAAGGACTGGAAGGAAGCCTACTGTGCTATACTCAACGACTACCTTAAATATAAGAAGGAAAACGATGATAACCACTTCTCACTTATGGATATAACAGGTGACGGTGTTCCCGAGCTTTTCGTATCAGGCGGATATCATTATGCACCATACGTTGATATCTATGCATGGAACGGCTGCCCTGTACCTGTAGGTACTTTCGGTGCTGACGGTACTGTGCTTTTCAATGACGAAAACGGCGAGGTATCCACCAAGTTTGACGGTCCGAGCTATACATCAGGAAGCGTTTACACATTCTCCAATGTTTTCAAGTTTGAAGAGGCATTTACCTACGGCAACAATGAAAACAGCAAGAAAAACGATGAAAACGTAGAGCTGGTATATTACCTCAACGGTGAAAAGACTGATAAGGATAACTACGAAAAGACCGTCAAGGAGCGTACATCAGGCAAGTACTATGTTCTCGGTCAGGATAACGACATCACAGAAGAGACCATAAAGGAACTTGCAGGGGGCAAATACAAAGAAGCCGAAAAGAAATAATACTTTAAAGGGGGATAAAATTTAAGGGATATGCAGAATAAAGCCATAGTAATGTAATATCCATGGCTTTCAAATCCATATAAAAAGAATGTCATTTTTCAAATAATACTTTCCAAATTTACACTACGATCTATTTTACATTTTTAGTAACATACATATAAAAAGCTTTCCTTTGAACTGTCATTTTTTCAACTGATATTTAAAGGATAATAAGCTTTCTATCATAAAATACATCACACCATACAAGGAGAAAACTATGAAAAACAACATTCAATTTAAGGGCAAACCATCCCCAAACGACATTTCTTTTATCCGTATCAAGGATCATAACAGGATCAAAAGAACATTACTGGAGTTCAATGACGGACTTCCGCCGCTTCAGGGCGAAGAGGAATATGTGGATTCCGTTTCCGAAAAGATAGCCGCTAACGGCATCGTATACCGCTTACAGACAAATACGAAGCATATCGGTTTCTTTTCACTTTATGCAAATGACCATACGACTCAGACAGCATTTATCTCATTTATCGCAGTCGGACCTCAGTACAGAAACGAAGGATACGGCAGCAAATTATTGAATAAGGCTATACTTACTGCAAAAGAAAATGATATGAAAACTTTGAGACTTGAAGTATTAAAGTATAACACAAATGCTCAGAGATTCTATAAAAAACATGGTTTTACTTTTGCAAGTGAAAGCGAAAACAGCTTTTATCTTGAAAGGGCAATTTAAGACCTGCTTAAATTGTCTCACTTAACAAATTACTTGACACAACAAAAACCGCGCTTCTATTAAGAAACGCGGTCTTTTTTATAGGCAAACACCTATTTGGCATTTATAAGCTATTACTGCTTGTTGTAAGTAGCCCACTGATAACGTGCTGTGAGAGGAGTCTTTCCGTCGTAGTGACCAAGCCACTCATCAACACCTATTCCCGGCCATGCATTCATCATGATCTTACCAGGCGTCTGAGGAATGTTATCATAAGCTGTGTATACTGCCTTACCGTCAACATACCATGTTATATGGTCACGCTGCCAGTCGAAGCCGAATGTATGGAAGCCCTGTGAAGAGTCGAAACCGAGGTCGTACATCTTCTCGTGATTTCCCTGTCCGTTTGTATAGTAGTTGAACTGAACCTTTGTAGTATCCTTACCGAGGATCTCGATATCGATCTCGTCCCAAGGATTACCGTCAGACTCGCCTGTGTATGTGAAGAATGATGAGTTTACACCTGTGTTCTTCATAGCCTGCATAGATGTCTCATAGTAGCCGAAGCCGTAGAAATCGTTGGTTCTGTACTCAGCACCTGCATAGTGATACTTGCCTGTGTTGTCTCTGTCGATTGTAAGCTCGAGAGCACCGTTTCTGAAAGCAGTCTGTGACTTGTACCAGCCGCAGTCGAAAGGATCGCCGTTTGTCCAGCCGTCAGAAGCTATAAAGTAACGTGATGAACCTGTTCTGAAGTCATCTGCCATTGTAGCATTGCTGTTGAAGCTGCCTGTAGATGCACTGTTGTTATTGCCCTGATTCTGGTTATTGTTCTGCTGTCCCCAGTTGTTCCAGTCGTTGTTCTGGTTCCAGTCATTGTTTACAACACCATTCCACTGGTTGTTGTTCTGGTTATTCCAGTCCCAGGTCTGCTGTCCCTGGTTGTTCCAGTTATTCCAGTCATTGTTCTGGTTCCACTGGTTATTGTTGTTCCAGTCATTATTCTGATTCCACTGGTTATTGTTGTTCCAGTCATTGTTCTGGTTCCACTGGCTGTTATTATTCCAGTCGTTATTCTGATTCCACTGGTTATTGTTGTTCCAGTCATTGTTCTGGTTCCACTGGTTGTTATTGTTCCAGTCATTATTCTGGTTCCACTGGTTATTGTTGTTCCAGTCGTTATTCTGGTTCCACTGGTTATTGTTGTTCCAGTCATTGTTCTGGTTCCACTGGTTGTTATTGTTCCAGTCATTATTCTGGTTCCACTGGTTATTGTTGTTCCAGTCGTTATTCTGGTTCCAGTTGTTCTGGTTATTCCAGTCCCAGTTATTATTGTTCCAATCGTTATTTACAACACCGTTCCACTGGTTATTGTTCTGGTTGTTCCAATCCCATGTGTTGTTCTGGTTCTGATTGTTCCAGTTATTCCAGTCGTTATTCTGACCCCAGTTGTTCCAGTCATTGTTCTGGTTCCACTGATTGTTATTGTTCCAATCATTGTTCTGATTCCAGTTATTCTGGTTATTCCAGTCGTTATTCTGGTTCTGATTATTCCAGTCCCAGTTATTCTGGTTCTGATTATTCCAGTCCCAGTTATTCTGATTCTGGTTGTTCCAGTCATTGTTTACAACGCCGTTCCACTGATTGTTGTTCTGGTTGTTCCAGTCCCATGTGTTGTTCTGGTTCTGATTGTTCCAGTTATTCCAGTCATTATTCTGACCCCAGTTGTTCCAGTCATTATTCTGGTTCTGCTGTCCCCAGTTGTTCCAGTCGTTGTTCTGGTTCTGCTGTCCCCAGTTGTTCCAGTCATTGTTCTGGTTCTGCTGTCCCCAGTTGTTCCAGTCGTTGTTCTGGTTCTGCTGTCCCCAGTTGTTCCAGTCGTTATTCTGGTTCTGCTGTCCCCAGTTGTTCCAGTCGTTATTCTGGTTCTGCTGTCCCCAGTTATTCCAATCGTTATTCTGCTGTTGGTTGTTGTTCTGGTTCCAGTCATTGCTCTGCTGCTGATTGTTTCCGCCGCCTGCGCCTTCTGTAACAGTTACGCTCTTTACGTTAGCAGAACCGTTTGATCTGTAACCTTCGATGTTAAGTGATACTTCGTAAAGTGTACCTGACATATCGAGACCTGCTTTTTCCCAAGCCTCGAAGTGCTTTGATACGTCGATTGTACCCTTCATGTAGTTTGTCTGATTATTAGCTGAACCGCTTGTAGTACGAACGCTCCAGTACTGTGGGAATGTTGCTGTACCGTCAAGTGATGGCTGATTATAACGCATTGACTTGCGGATATCGTATGTATTGCCGTTAAGAGTTACTGTACCCTTATTCTCTCCATCATTTCCGGGTGGTCTCCAGTCGCCCCAGCCTTCAACGATGTAATATTCCATGAGAGGATTTCTTGTCCATCCGTAAACGCACATATAAGAATTTCCTCTTGGTGTGTATTCTACATCATATGTGAGAACTATGTTGCCGAAAGCCTTATAATTCTTCTTCTGGCTGTCGTAATTCTTACCCATACGAGCAAGGAAGTTTTCGATATTGCTCCATGAGCAGGTGAAAGAACCTGCACCGGGATTCATTGATGCCTGTCCCTGACCGTTCTGGTTCCACATCTCGTAGTCGTATCCGCCGATATTACCTCTTGTCTGCTGGTCAGCAGCTGAAG
>JAEEGJ010002313.1_pt1 | contig 107608 bp, 76 predicted proteins | sample 8958761 | NCBI WGS metagenome assembly JAEEGJ01 (sample SAMN16246546, study PRJNA631951) | gut metagenome | biome: gut microbiome; feature: rumen; material: RS-attached | host: Bos | place: Iran: Karaj | collected 2018-10 | reverse complement strand
TACGAGAAACAGAACGAGCAGATTCTCCTTGGAATACAAATCCAATTGCGCATAACTTTTCTTCTAGACTGTAACTACGTTTCATTTGAACCTTTAAGTTGTGTCCAACTTTCTGGGTTCACTTCAGGTCTGTCCCCGTGATATACGACCCTTGCACCCTAGGGCTTCAAGGCTTGAACCCTAACCCTTCGTGGCCTGAAGGGTAAGGGTGTAAAAGATTTTTTCCTACGATGCGATGGAGAAAAAACTGCGACGCGACGGAAAAATTTCTCCATCGCGTCGCAGATATAATCAATCAAAAACCTATTCTAGTCTATCAGGGAGACTGTCCGGACTGTCCCCGTGATATATGACCAATGATAAAAGGTTTAGGAACCTACATAAACGCCTCCAGCACCACCATCAGCCCATTCATCAACAGTTACAGTAACAAACTTAATCTCAGCACCTTCGAAGATAGGATCAAGATCAACATTAGAGTCTTGATCAGTTTCATAATAACCACCACTAGCCAAATCGATTGTGTAAGTATACATATGACCAGGTAACCACGTAAGAGCAGTCAACGGCCACATAGCCGTAATATAATCACTTGCACCACCTAAAATATATGTACCATCTGTGTTCTGGATCTTCAATTGTACTAAAAGACAAGCACTATCAAAAGTTCCACCTACAGAAGGATAAGCAGTCGCGGTTTTCAAGGTCTGTGGTATCAATATCATATCATAGCTTGGGGCAGTCTCGTTGCTACCATCATACAAATCTCTTGCACTAGTATTCCCATCTAACAAATTATAATTAGCTCCATTAGACATTGCTGGCGTTGTGTAGTAAGAAGTCTGAGCGGACGTTTCTGTCCAACTACCATTAAGGCGAGTTAATGTTCCAGTTGTATAATGGCCATCTGTATTAGCAGAACCAGCAGCTGTCGAGGTATTTCCATCAGTTACGCCATTCCAAGTAAATGTTTCAGTACCACGAAGATTCTTAATTGTTACCGTACCTACTGTTATTTTCAAATTTGGATTAGAATTGGAAACCTTGAACTTTATTTTTGATTCTGCATGTCGGAAATTGATAGTAACTCCATTTGAGCCACTTCTTGTTGTTTTACCCCAACCTTTTGTTACACCATAAACCAAATCAATTTGATCAGAAATAGTTGCACTTGGTGTAATAGTAAAACCATCGTAATTGCTAGCACCTGCAGACACGCTAGCAGGCGACCATGCATAAAAATCAAGAAGTCCATCGTTTGCCGGCCAATAATATTTATCTCCTGATGTATATGTACCGGCAGCTCCAGTGAAAGTTACTTCATCAATATAAGGAATACCAGTAGTGTTTCCTGCTGCAAATGCAGTAACCTTGAAAGAACCTGTTGTTCCCAAAGCAGCATCTGTCGCACGCGTCATATTATTCATCAGCGGTCGGAAGCTGATTTCATTCGACTCACTGGTAGCCTGGCTAGCTACGGTCTCGTCGTTAGAGCAGGAATAGCAGAATGCTAAGGCTGCTGCAAAAGCAAAGAAAGTTATTCTTTTTTTCATAATGTCTTTATTTGTTTAGTAATTATTGATTTCGCTTTATTTTACACAAGTGTTTATATTATGTTATGTTGCGCTGCAAAGATAGGAAAAAAAACCGAACCGCCAAAGAAAAAGGGCAAAAAAGTATTAAAAAAGGTGCTTTTGAACTCAAAATTAACACATTAGGACACATTTTCCCCTCTAAAACGGACAAAAGGACAGCGAGAGACGCACTACATATCCACCGGAATCTCGATACCTTGCCAACCATCGATGGTGGGCTGGAAGCCAGAGCCGTTGACAATGGGTTTGGGGATGGGCAGTTCGTCGACAACAATATCAATCTCGACATCCTCGCCAGAACCACCACCGCCGCCACCTTGTGACGGAGCGTGCATCTGGTTGCCCACATCCTGTGTGTAATACCACTTGGAACCGTCGGCCAACACGGCATAGACGGTAAGCTGGTGGGCGTTGTGCTGAGTGCCCGTGGCATACGGGCAGTGGCCGAAAATGCGGAACGTCATCACGATGGTGCTATCACCTATGGCAGAAGCAGTAAAGGCCTGTGTGGCAGTCCCCTCGCCCAGCTCGCCCGTCGTCATATTGACCGAGGGTGCCAAACCCGTGAGAGCCCCACCAATCTGCGAGGTGTACTGCAGGTTGGGCACGTGGTTGATGGTGATAACCACTTCTTGGGTGCGCATGTGTGGTGTGATGGTGACATCGCCCGCCACGTTGGCATCCAACAGGAAGGCGTCACTCTGTGCTCCACACAGCGGATCGGGTTCGAGAATGACCGGTTCGTCCTCAGTGCCTGCGGCACGAGGCATGGTGTAGCCACGCGAGATGGCAGCCATCTGCGTGCCCTCCTCGATGCTCGAACGGCGGGTGTAAGCCTCCAGTGTCGAACTGTTCTCCATGCCCCGATAGAGGATGGTCTCCGTATCGTAGTTATACGCCACAGCACGATAGCTGCCTGTCACCAGACGGGCAGTGCCTCCCTCGCGGCCCACAAAGTCGTAGCGCTCAGGATCGCCAGCCTTTTGGGTGTCGTAGAACAGCACCGTCATGCCTTTGGCATCCATATCCGGCGCTTTCTGCCAGTCGAAACGGACATGGACGCTCGCACTCTGGGTGTTGTCGTAGCTCAGCTCCTTGTAGTCGCAAGATGTAAGAAGTAAGAGGGAAGAGGCGAGAAGGAAGAGCTTGGTGAACTTCATTTGCCACCTCCTTTCTTGCCGAGGACCCACTTCAGTGTAACCTCCGCCTTGGTGGGACCAAACCAATGGCGCTGGCGTGTTGCCTGCCAGACGTATCGGTCGCCCACGGGTTCGTATTCCTTATATTCACCATCCTGGAAACCGATGCCTATCGAGAAATCGAGCAACAGCCGGCTGCCGATGGGCATAGCATAGCCGTACTCCACACCCGCACCAAAGCCGAAATGGTCGGCCTGATAGCCGCGTCCACCCCACTCTACGTCGTAAGTCATTCCCAGCACATAGGCACCGAGGTGGTGGCCGGTTGGGAATGTGGAATGTGGAGTGTTGAGTGTGGAATGATTGGCGAAGTAACGCCTCACGGTGAGGTAGCCGCCATAGCCTTGCCAGTAGCGGTGACGGCTGTCGGACGAGAACCAGGTGTAGAACCAGTCGGCACTGGCTGTCCACTGTTTGCCGAGCGACACCTCGACACCGACGTTGGGAATGAGCACGGCATCATAGAGCAAATTCGTCTTCAAGGCAAGGTTCTGGGCCTTACCCGTTGCCGATGCTAACAACAATAGCAGGGCACATACGGCTCGATGTAGTCTGATGGTGCTCAATTTCGTATCACTTTATCCGTGCAAAAATACGAATTAAGTGAGAAAACACCAAAAAAAATGTCGATAAATGATTGAAATAGCGCAAATTGTAGCGGTTTTTTGCCAAAAAGTTTGTTTTTTTGTATAAAAAGCCGTAAATTCGCAGCCAATAACTAACTAAAATACTAAAGACTATGGACAACGATTTTTTGATTCACCTTTGCGGCTGGGTAGCCAGCATCGGTCTGATTCTGGGTTATCTGCCCCAGGCTATTCAAACGATTCGTACACGTAACACCGACGGCATCTCGCTGCCCGGCTTTATCATGATGGCCATCGGCTGCTTTGCCTTCGTGGTCCAGGGATTGTTGATCGAGAACTACTATCTGCTGCTCACCAACCTCATCACCTTCACCTGCAGCGTCATCATCTTCGTCATCAAGATGCAGAATGACCTGAAGAAGAAATAATTCGCGAATTATTTCTTCAAATGAGGAATGTTGAGTGTTGAATGTTGAATGATTCTCGCTTTGCTGCGATTACCGAATGTAGAATTCATAATTCTTCATTAAACATCGGCATAGCCGACCATTCCTCATTCAACACTCCTCATTCAACATTCGAGAAAGTCTCAAAGAGAACTTTCTCTACTACCTTTGGGAAGTGCTCCATTTCGAGGACGTGCTCCTTGGCGGCGATGTCGTCGACGGTATCGTCGGGTGACAGCGGTGTGCGGAACTGAGCGATGATCTCACCGCTGTCGCAGACGGGCGTGACGTAATGAACGGTCATGCCTGTTTCCGTTTCACCAGCAGCCTTCACAGCCTCGTGGACGTGATGGCCCCACATGCCCTTGCCGCCATATTTGGGCAGCAATGCCGGATGGATATTGATGATGCGACGCGGGAAGGCCTCGATGAGGAAGTCGGGCACCAAGGGCAGGAATCCAGCCAGGACGATGAAGTCGATGTGATGCTCAGTGAGCAGGGGCATCATGAAGTCGGGATCGTTGAGCTGGGCCTTGGGAGCCACAGCGGTTTCGACACCATGATTCTGAGCCCGCACTAAGGCGAAGGCATCGGGCTTGTTGCTAACGACAAGGGCACAGTTGACGCGCTCGGAGTCGGCGAAATAACGGATGAGGTTCTCGCAGTTGGTACCACTGCCTGAAACGAAGATGGCGATGTTGATCATATTGAATGTTGAATGATGATTTATGAATGAGGAATGGTCTCGCCTTGCGAGATTTCCAATGAAGAATTCTCAATTTGTGGGAGGGAATCGAAGAGTAATTCGATGAGGCGGGGGACGGCGTAGCGGTCGAGGTCCGACTCGGAGACCCAGAAGTAGCCCTCGGGGAGTAGTGGGCGCTCGGCAGGCTCCCAAAGCCAGAAGTCAGCATAGAGCACGCGATGGGTGAGGACGTGTTTGACGTTTTGGCGCAGCAAAACTGCGCCACACGGAACACGGTCGGTAAGCAGGGGTTCATAGAGTCCTTGCCAGATGTCGCCGGCAGGACGACGACGGAGGGCCGTCTCGCCGTTATACCTAATATATATATAGGTAAGGTGGCGCTCCTTGACTTTCAGCGTGCGCTGTTTGACGGGCAGCTCGCTGATGCGCCCCTCGCGGAAGGCCACGCAGGTTTCCTGTAGTGGGCAGGATGGGCATTGTGGGGATTGTGGAGTGCATTGCGTGGCACCGAAGTCCATGAGGGCCTGGTTGTATTCCCCGTAAACGGATAACCCGGATCTTCCGGAAAATCCGGAAAGACCTGGCAACAGACTTTGCGCGAGGGCGGCAAACTCTTTCTTTCCCTCGGTGGTGTTGATGGGTGTGGCGATGCCGTAGTGGCGCGCCAGGACGCGATAGACGTTGCCGTCGACCACAGCGGCGGGTAGTCCGAAGGCAAACGAGCCGATGGCGGCTGCCGTGTAGTCCCCCACCCCTTTTAAGGAGCGGAGACCTTCCAGCGTGGTGGGAAAACCACCACGGGCAAGGATCTGTTTGGCGGCCTGGTGCAGGTTACGGGCGCGGCTGTAGTAGCCCAACCCCTGCCACTCGCGCAGCACCTCGTCCTCGGAAGCCTCAGCCAGCGCCTCGACGGTAGGCCAGCGCTGCATGAAACGCTCCCAATAAGGTCGTCCTTGTTCGATGCGTGTCTGCTGGAGGATGATTTCCGAGAGCCAGATGGCATACGAATCACGCGTTTCCCGCCAAGGAAGCGCCCGTCCATTCTCGCTGAACCACTGCAATATCGTCGTCGTAAAAGTCACTTTCTTAATATTTGGCTCTTTCTCTGTCTATCGCCTACGTTTCTTGGCTTTGGCGCGGGAGCGAGTCGTGGGCTTGGCCTTCGTTGAAGTTTTCTTAGCTCCTTTAACGACCCTAACTTCCTTAACTCCTAAATTCTCTCCGCACAGCACCCTGCACACGCGGTCCTGGAAAGCTTTTCCGGTTGTCTTGTCCAGAATGCCCTGATTGATGATGGCAAAGGCCAGTTCGTGACCGTTCGGTGTCGTACAGTAGCCCGCCAGCGATGAGATGCCCGTCAGTGTTCCCGTCTTGGCACGCACATTACCTTGGGCAGGAGTTTTCAGCATGCGGCTCTTCAGCGTGCCGTCCACACCAGCCACAGGCAACGAGGCTATCAGTGCCTTGCTGATCGACGGTGTACGCCAGGCGTGGCGCAACAGTCGTACCAGGAGTTCTGCCGTGACATAGTTATACAGCGACAGTCCTGAGCCGTCGGCTATGCGATAAGCATTGGCATCGAGCCCCAGACGGTTGATGAGTTTCTTGGTGACGTTTCGTGCATCGATGGCTTTGGCAGGACGATGGCCAAGGGATGCTGCCGTCTGGTAGAACATCGACTCAGCATAGAAATTATCGCTGTCCTTCATCATCTTCTGCAGCACCTGCGTGATGCTGTGACAACAGGCGTCCAGCAACTTGGCGTTGTCGGGCTTGCGACCCTGCATCAGCTGCACGCCTTCCAGATTGATGCCCAGACGCGAAATCTCCTCAGCCAGTGTCGAAGTGAAATTATCCTTACGACCAATGGTCAGGGGTATCAGGTAAGGGTTGTCGTCGTCCCAGCACCAGCCCTCGCCATGGTCCAACGACTCCTTAAACGAACGGTCGGCAATGATTTGTCCGCGAATGCTGTCGACACCCAGGTTACGGATGCTGGCAGCCAGCGACACCACATCGTCCTGTGTCAGCATGGGGTCGAAACCACCCACACAATAGATATTACCCACCAGCGTGCGGCCAACGAGTTCACCAGTATAGAACAGGCGGGTCTGGTATTCGTACTTCGGTCCCAGCTGGTCGAGCGCCGTAATGCTGGTGACGAGTTTCATGCACGATGCTGGACGCAGCATCTGGCGGTGGTTATAGCAATAGAGTGCCGAGTCGGCCGTCAGGTCATACACCATCAAGCCCACCTGCGACATCTCAAACAACGGGGCATCCAACAGCGAGTCGAGCCTCATGCAAAGGCTGTCATTCTCAGACTCGAATGTCTCGGTATAGCTCACTTTCTGGGCCCATGAGGCTACAGATAGCCAAAATATCAGGGTAAAAAAACAAATTTTCTTCATAATCGCGTGCAAAGTTACAAAAAAAATCGTATTTTTGCAGCGTAAAATACTAAAAACTATGGTTTACAAGTACGATTTCCTGATTATCGGAGCAGGCGTGGCCGGCATGAGTTACGCCCTGAAGGTTGCCCGAGCCAAGAAAGGCTCGGTGTGCATCATCTGTAAGGCCGAACTCGACGAGGCCAACACATCGTTTGCCCAAGGCGGTGTGGCCAGTGTGACCAATCTGGAGCTTGACAATTTCGACAAGCACATTGAAGACACGATGATTGCCGGCGACTACATCAGCGACCGCCAGGCCGTCGAGCAGGTGGTGCGCAAGGCTCCTGAACAGATTCAGGAACTCGTCGAGTGGGGTGTCAACTTCGACCGCAAAGACGACGGCAAGTTCGACCTGCATCGCGAGGGCGGACATTCCGAGTTCCGCATTCTGCACCATGCCGACGATACAGGTGCCGAGATCCAGCGCGGACTGATGGAAGCCGTGCGGGCCTGTCCCGATATCGAAGTCAAGGAGAACCACTTTGCCGTCGAGATCATCACCCAGCACCATCTGGGCGTCCGTGTGACGCGCCGTTCGCCGAACATCCAATGCTACGGAGCCTACGTGCTGAACCCCATCACCGAGAAGGTAGACACCTATCTGGCCAAGATTACCGTCATGTGTACGGGCGGTTGCGGAGCCGTCTATATGACCACCTCGAACCCCGTCATTGCCACTGGCGACGGCATCGCTATGGTCTATCGCGCCAAGGGTACGGTGGCCGACATGGAGTTCGTACAGTTCCACCCCACCGTACTGCATAATCCTCAGGAGACGCACCCCGCCTACCTCATCACCGAGGCCATGCGCGGCTATGGCGGTATCTTGAAGCTGCCCAATGGCGAGGAATTCATGCAGAAATACGACGAGCGCCTGTCGCTGGCACCACGCGACATTGTGGCCCGTGCCATCGACAAGGAAATGAAGATTCACGGTCTGGACCATGTCTGTCTGGACGTTACCCATAAAGACCCTGCCGAGACCCGCAAGCATTTCCCAAACATTTACCAGAAGTGTCTCTCCATCGGCATTGACATCACCACCGACTACATCCCCGTACGTCCTGCAGCCCACTACATGTGCGGTGGCATCAAGGTCGACCTCAACGGACAGTCCAGCATCGAGCGTCTCTACGCCCTCGGCGAATGCTCGTGTACCGGTCTGCATGGCGGCAACCGTCTGGCCTCGAACTCACTCATCGAGGCTGTCGTCTATGCCGACACTGCTGCCAAGGACTCGTTGCAGCATGTCGACCTCTACGACTGGAACGACAAAGTTCCCGAGTGGAACGACGAGGGCACCATGACCAACGAGGAGAAGGTGCTTATCACGCAGTCCGTCCGCGAGGTCAACCAGATCATGTCCAACTATGTAGGCATTGTCCGCAGCGACCTGCGCCTGCATCGTGCCTGGGACCGACTCGACATGCTCTACGAAGAGACCGAGCGCCTTTTCAAGCGTGTCAAAGCCTCACGCGATATCTGCGAGCTACGCAACATGATCAATGTCGGTTACCTTATCACCCGCTGGGCCCTCGAACGCAAAGAGTGCCGCGGCCTGCACTTCACTACCGACTATCCGCTGCATGCGTATGATAAATGAGGAGTTAAAGAAGTTAACGAAGTTATAGAAGTTAACGAAGTTAAAGGAGTTAACGAAGTTAAAGGAGTTAACAAAGTTAAAGGAGTTAAGGGAGATTGCCGCTTTGAGTGGCAATCTTTTTTTATCGTGTTAAGGAGAACTTCATGGAGAGTCCGAAGTCGCGGGTGGTGGTGGGATACGAGCTGGACGAGAGCAACGGGGTGTTGGTCTGACGGTCGTAGTAGAACGACATGGTGAGGAGGCGCGACAGGGTGTAGTCGGCCATGAAGGAAATCTTCAAGGCGGAGTTACCGCTGGATGCTGCCGAGGTGCGCGAGGCAATGTCGCGGGTGATGGCGGCCTGGTCGCGCAGCGTGATGTCGAGGCGCAGGTTCAGGTCGTGGTTGACGCCGCCCTTTTTACTAGTAGAACTAGACTGACTAGTCTGACTAGTCTTACTGGACTTTTTGCCGCCTTGGGCCTTTTTGATCTTACGCGAGGTGCCGCTGCCGAAAAGACGGAAATCGCTAATCTTATAGCCAGCTCCGATGACCCAGTCGTTGGAGCGGCCTTCGTTGATCTGTACGCTGGTGGTTGACAACGACAAAGTACGCGTCTTGCGGTATTCGGCCTTGAGAGTGATGCCGGAATTGAGCGTGGCATCAATGCCGAAGAGCGGTGCGAAGGACTCATTGATGCTGACGGTGGGTACGCTCCAGCCGAGCAGCGAGGAGCCGTTGGTGTCACTGGTGTAGGAGCCTACGGAGTAGACGGACTTATAGGAGTGGTTGAGGTTGAACGACTTGAAATGGTCGCTGAACCAATGCAGCTTGGCGAGTCCGCTGTAGCGCAGCGTCCAGTTGGGCAGCAGGCGGGTGAGTGCTGGGAAAAAGTCGAGTTTGCCGCCACCACTCGAGGTATAGGCATCGAGGAAGGCAGGAATCATGACGGCAGCACTATACTGTTCGACCGACTGGCCATACTCGGCAGCTGCACGTGCCTGGAATTCGGGCAGGGCATCGCAGAAGCGTTCGAAGACCTTGGAGGGATAGCCGTTATTGGCATCGCCAATGCCCTCGAAGGCAGAGCCAAGCGACAAGGTGGTCATGGTGAACGTGCCGCTCTGGGTGGTGGGCATGCTCTGGTACTGATACTGAATGCTGCGGGCGCGCGACTCGGTACGCGACGCGTTGAGGTCGATCTTCAGGTCGCGCAGGGGTTCCAGCGTGGCACGCAGTTGCAGGTCGGTGGTGAGATTGGTGGCAGCAGGCGTGGTGATGCTGTCGTTGAGCCATCCGTTGTCGCGGGCCTTGTCGAGGAACGAGTCGTCAGTCAGTCCGAAGGCGAAGCCGAGTCCCGGGGCCATGACGCCACCGGTGCGCTGTCCGAAGGCGTCGCCAACCTTAGGCATGAAGCCCGAGAGCGACATGGAATACTGGTTGCGGTAGGAGATGCCTATGGTGCGTACCATCATGAGCAGACGGGCAGCGGACTGTGCCGGTTTGTACCACCACTGACTCTCAGCGGACGGCTTGGGCGTCACGTTGACGCTGATGGTGACGGAGTCGAGGTTCTTGACCAGAATGGTGTTTTGGTCGACCACCTTATATTTAATAGGATAGGAACGGCCCTCCTTGGTCTTGGCAGTAACGATGAGCCGCTTCGACTTTTTGTTGTGCGTGACCTTGAACGTGGTGTCAGGACGCAGGGTCAGCTCCTTCTGGAAGGTGTTCTTGTTCTTGGGCAGGGATTTTTCGTCCTTGGTAGGTTTGGTTGGGTTCTTAGGGTCGTTAGGCTTACTAGTATCGCTAGTTTTACTAGTATCACTAGTTTTACTAGACTTACTGGACTTTTTGTCTTTGGTGGTCTTCTTGGTGTCTTTGGCGATAGCCTTCTTGAAACGGTCGTTGGTTTTCTTCAGGAAGGGGAAATGATTATAGAGCGTCTCCATGTTCAGCGTACCATTGATGTTGAGCTGGCGGCTGTTGGAGATGGTGTTACCCAGGTCGAGACCGGACTCGGTGACCGTACCGCGTTGCCAGTTGTAGGTGGCATTGTAGCTGGCATCGGAATTAATCCAGTCGAAGATGGGGAGCTTGTTCAGCGGCAACTGATAGGATGCCGTGAAGGTCTGACGATAGTTCAGCGGCGTGCCGAAGTGCATGATGCTATGCATGACGGAATCCTTCCAGGCGGAATAGCGGTCGGGGTAGAGATCCTTGTTGATGGGCAGCTCGCTGTCGGGCTCCTCGATTTCAGCCTGTGTGCCCGACTGGAAATTCATGTGCAGGTTCTTGGTGAAGTCCCAGCGCAGGGAGAAGTCGCGGTTCCACAGGAACGACTCGGCCCACGAGACAGGCAGCTGGGAGCCGCCGAGATTGTCCATGTCGCGTTCCTGGAGTTCGTAGTAGCTGCGTCGTATCTCGGTGTTGAATGTAATATTCTGTGGCAGGTAGTTGATGCCGAAAGCCTTGGGGAATGCCATCCATTTCGATTTCGACTTCGAGTTCTTGAAGGGCTCCCAGGTCTTGTAAACAGGGGTATAGGTGTAGTTGAACGAGCCGTGCCACTCGGTGTCGTGCTCGTAGACCGTCGTCTCGCCCGAATTGTCGGTGTAGCGATGGCTGTAGGAGAACGAGAAGTTGGCAGGGTCGTAGGGCATGGGGTGCCGCTTGGTCTTCACGCCGACACGGACGTTCGACAGCGAGAAATTGATGGTCTTCGACTTCTTGACGGCAATCGACTCGATGGAGTCGCGCTCGTGCTGGTCCATGGCGTCGAGTGCATCGTCGAGTTCCATATCGGTATCGAGCGGATTATACTTCGGGCGGCTCTCCTCCTGCGTGACGCTATAATAGATAGGTGCCGAGACGTTCATCTTGTCGGGGAAGAACTTGCCCAGCTCGAAATTGGTGGTCACGGAATAGGTCTTGTAGTCGTCCTTACGGCGCTGGTTGACGCCCTCCTCCAGTCCTCCGAAGCCCTCGGTGGCGATGCGTCCCGTGAGGTTGACATTGCCGACATCCGACAGTTGTACGTTCAGGTTGCCCGATGCCGCCCAACCGCCATTGGTATTGACCTCCTGCAGGCGCAACTCGTTGACCCACACCTCGCCGGACTTGACACTACCCGACAGGTTGCGCACACCAATCATCATCGTCTTCACCTCACCGAGCGACGGGTTGCCGAGAATAGTCATGAGGTTGCGGTTGTTCTCGTCGTACTCGCTGAACTCGGTGGTATAGCTGGCAGTGCCCAGTGTACGAGCCTTGTTACGGGCCTTCTTCAGCTGGGTGAACTTGGAGAGGTCGATGTCGAGCATGTTCTCCTCAGGCCACACGGCACGACAGTCGTCGAGATTATATTTATTATAGTCGTTGCGGTCGGGCGTCAGTTTCAGCGGGATGAGGTATTCGTAGTAGTTGTTACGATAGTCGTTACCCAGACGGATGAACACTGCCAGCTGGTCGTCCTGCAAGGCCGTTACGTCGTCGATGACGTGGTTGGCATGAACGAACATCTGCAGATGCTTGTAGCGACGCAGGTCGAGGGTGGTGTTATGATAAACGGCCTTCGACTCACCCTGCGAGACGTTTCTGACCACCATGCACAATGCCTGCTCGTTGGCCTCGGTGAGCTGTGGCTGCGAGGGGTCGGTGACACGCGAGATGCCGGGAGGCAGCACGTAGTTGACAGGACGGCGGTCGTTGTTCTCCTCGATATTGACAGCGCTGACCTCAAGGGTACCGCCATTGCTTGTTCCCGTCAGTGGCTGGTCGTAGATGCGCCAGTCGCCTCGTACGAGGTCGAGTGAGCCGAAACGCAGCACGATAGGCTTTTTGAAGTTGGTAAGGAACATGCGCATGAAGCGGATGCTGGTGAAGTCGCTGATGCCGCCCTCGCGACGGTCGTACTGACGCAGGGGCACACGGAACTGGTACCACTTGACACGCTCCTTGTTGCCGTTGCGCAACGAAGCGGTGTATTCGCGGACGTCAGTGATGAAGTTATGGCCCAGGCGCATGTCCTCGGGACGGAGGCTAACCTTGTACTCATAATAGCGCTCGTATTCGTTGAGCGTATAGTCCTGATTGATGTCCTCGACATCGGGATAGGTCTTGTAGGACGTGTCGTAGCTCTCCGTCTGCTGGTCGCTGTCGGGCGAGTTGCCCTGGGGCATGGTGACGCGCTTGTAACGGTCGAGGATGCTGGCATGTCGTGCGTCCAGGTCACTGCCTCGGAAGTAGTGGTAGTTGTCGTTGGCAGGGTCCTGGTTCCATGCCGCCCGCACACTGTCGTTGACGGTGACGTGGTTCAGAAAGTCGGCATAGGCGGGATGCGCACGTTCCTGCTCGTCGTTCAGACCATTCAGACCGACGTCCTGCAGGGCTCGCGAGCCGGAGGTCGTGGCGAAGGCATAGGTCTGGGTGGCCTGCACGGGGATGCGTCCCCACTGGGTGGTGGAAAACGAGCTGGTGCCGTCGACGGGCATGCCGCTCTCGTAGAACTTCTTGCCGTCGTGCAGGATGTCCTCGCTGACTTCACCGAGGTTGAAATAGAGATCACCGCCATAGTCGGCAGCATCCGGTTCCTGAGACGAATAGATGAAGGGGTCGAGCAGCCAGAACTCGATGTACTCGATGTTGGCCGTCTCGAAGTCAGTGGTATTGAGCTTACACATCATACCGCCCCAGTTATCACTGGGCAACGTCAGCGTACCGTCCATATTGACACGGGTGCTGAGGTTATAGGGACCACGCTCTGAGGGGTAATATGCCAGATTGAGGATGGGCAGCGTAGATGTCGCTCCGCTGTAGGTGGACTGGTCGCGGTTGGGATAGAGCTCGCTGACGTAGACGGCACGCACATAGTGGTTCGACAGCTGGTCAAGGTCGCTCTTGATGTGGCTGGGCGTCAGCGATGATGAGCGGTAGGTGAACAGCGGGTCGATGTTGTACCACGACAGCAGGGCACGACGGTAACCGCTGGAGACGGAATCCTTGTCGGCATGTTCAGGGAAGTGCGACGGCACACTGGAAATGGTCCACGACTTGGGCTCGCTGACATCGATGGCATTCTTGGCATTCTCGAAGTCGTCGATATACGAGGCGTTATCCTGAGTACCGCTGGCCGTACCGGCTATGAGTTGGGCAAATTCGCCTGTGAAGGTAATCTGCGAAGGTTGCGTACAATGGAGCAAGGGAATCTTGTCGAGCATGCGGGTAAGCCACTGGCTCTCGGTCTTCCAGTTGATGTTGGCACCCCACAGGGTATTCTTCAGCGGTTCGGAGCCCATGGTGACCTTCGACGTGAGAGCCTGCTCGGACAGGTGTTGCAGCGTACCGCCAATCTGAAAGTTCTTCGAGAAGTCGTACTCCCAGTTGAAACCTATCATCGTCTTGCGCTGCATACCGTATTCCGTATCCGACTCCAACGACACGTTGACACTGGTTCCGGCATCGATGATACTCTGGTTCAGGATGGTCACCTCACCGGCAGAGTAGTCGACGCTATAGTCGGAGCCCTCTGTCAGGACGACACCGCCAGCCGTCACGACGACAGAGCCCTGCGGTACATTATAGGCACCCAGGGAGATGACATTGGCCGAAGTGCCCTTGAACTGACCCACCAGCAGGTATTTGTCCTTGTTGGTCATCTGACGGGCGGCAGTACGCGTGGTATCGTAGAGTTCCTGGAAGGCATACTTCTCGGCCACGGCTTCCGATACGCCATAGCGTTTCAGGAAGTTCTTCAGCGTAGTGCCGAAGGGTTCTGCCGATGGGAAGAACACACGGCCGTTGGAGACGGTGTAGCCTTCGACAAAGTCGAAATAGCCGTTGGGATGCGTCTTATTGTTGTTGTCGAGTCGGTCGCAGCCCAATCCGCGCAACAGGGTGACATCCTTCACCTCAGGTATATAAGTAAGGTACACGCCCGCGGTATCGCTCTGGAACTTGATATCGAGGCGGAACTTGGTCTTTTCAACGTTCGACGCCAGATAGTAGACGTTCTTCATCATCAGTGGCCAGTTGGCCTGCTGGGGATTGTTCGACGTGTTCTTCAGCGTTCTGACGAAGAGTGCATCCGTGGCGGTATTATGGTCGGAAGCAAACTCACCGACCTGGTATTCTTGTCCACCATAGGTATAGCGGAAGGCCACAGCCAGCACCTGATCGGTCTGCAAGGCAGTCTTCAGCGAGATGTAGCCTAACGAACTGTTCAGCGTGTATTCCGAGGAATTCAGCAGGCGTGCAGCGGCCAGCTTCTCATAGTCCTTGCCTCCTGCCCATGTACCCTCGAGCACTGTCGACGCCTGATCGATGTCGCGTGCGGCTTCGGGAATGCTGGCATAGAGCGACGATGCATTGTTGTCGGGCAGTGCCGAAGGCGACGTGCTCTTGTAGGGCTCACTTTCACCCAATTCAGTGAAGGATACCAGGTTGCGGGTGTTCGACGTTGTTGCCGACTTGTTGGTGACCCACACCTCGATGCGTGTGATATTGATGCCCGACAAGATGTTAGGCAGTTGTGACATCGCGGCATCATAGTGCTCACGGAAGTATTTCGCCAGGAAGAAGTGACGGTTTTCCTCGTAGTTGGCAACGTCAATCTCAAAGGGAGTCAACTGCGTGCCACCCTGGGACGAGACACTCTTTGTCGTCGAGTTCTTACGCGACAGGACGGTCTGTAATTTCAATTTACCGAACTGCATGTCGGTACGGACGCCAAAGAGACTGGAGGCACCCTTGACCAGCGAGTTGTTGCTGGGGAAGGTGATGTTACCGGCCTCGACGAGTTTGATAATCTCGTCTTCCTTGCCGTCGTAGTGCAGCTTCAGGTTTTTCGTATCGAAATCGAACGTAGCATCGGTGTTATAGTTCAACGACATGTTCACCTTGTCGCCAACTTTACCTGTCACGTTCAGATTGATTTTCTCGTCGAAGTCGACAGCCGTCGTTTTACGGTTACGCTCAGGCAACGAGGGATTGTCGATGTTTTTCAGCGTGGCACCAAGCTTCAGTTCAGCAGTACCTTGCGTCTTGATGCGCACGCCACCGGGACCGAAGATCTTCTCAGCAGGACCCAGGTCGAAATGCATATCGGCAAACGAGAATTTCTCCTTGCCTTTAGTAGCAACATTTTCGGCTTCCTTCTTGCGGAAGAACGCCTCGCGCTCTCGGCGCTCACTCCACTTCATATACTCCTCGGGAGTCATCAGAACGGGAGCATTCAGGTACGAGTCACCCATCTTCGAACCGATGCGGTAGTAGTTCAGCGAGTCGTCGTACTCCACCTGTTGCTTGATATTCTCAGGCAGACGGAGGTCAAGGGCTGATGAGTCGAGGTCGGCCACGAGGACGGGAGCCGTCTTCTGGATCTTCCAACGGGCATGTAACAGCGAATCGGGAATGGTATCCTCCTCCACCTGGAGCACAGGCTGCGCCTTGGCCGCAGTTTTTTGCTTCTGCGTCTTGTCATCCTGTGGAGGCATCGCCAGGGCGGTGATGCTCAAAAGGATTGTTCCTATATATGCGATTCGCTTGAAGTTCAAAGCTACTTAATTTGCTTTAATGCTAATTTCACCACTTGCTCTACGGGCAGGTCGGGCTGTTCCTGAAGGATAGCCATGACGACCTTCTGCGTCGGAGCCGGAGCAAAGCCCAGCATGGTCAGTGCCGATACAGCCTCATCGCGTACCTCATTATTGACGGGAGCCGACACCGTGCCACCGGCAGGAATCTCGTCGGCAATTCCCAGTGCGACAATCTTGTCGCGCAGGTCGACAATGATACGCTGGGCAGTCATCTTACCGATGCCCTTGATGCCTTTGATAAGGCGCTCGTCGCCACGCGAGATGGCATTACACAGTTCGCTGACACTCATCGACGAGAGCATCATGCGGGCCGTATTGGGACCCACGCCACTGACACTAATCAGCAATTCGAACATCTCACGTTCCTTCTTCGACACGAAGCCGTACAGCACGTGAGCATCTTCACGAATCGACTCAAAGACGTACAACTTGACATCCCTTTTGCCCTGAATGGCGCTATAGGTGGTCAACGAAATATTCAGACCATAGCCTACGCCAGCGGCTTCTACCGTAGCCAATGCGGGGGTAAGCTCCGTCAACTCACCCTTGATATATTCTATCATACGCTTACAATAATGTTTGTATATACAATTCTATTAACGCGCGAAACTTAGAATTTATTGTATAAAAGAGAAAAAAGATGATAATTGAGGGGGTACACGCAGGCTTTCAGATTGACGAGATATAACAAAATGTAGGTGTTTTGTAATTTTTTCCGTCTTTTTGTTAGGTATTTCAAAGAAAAAGTGTAATTTTGCAACCGAAAAGATTGAAATCACTCAAAAAAAGATACGAAAATGAAGAAAATCAGAGCCGCCGTAGTAGGTTACGGCAACATTGGAAAGTACACCATTCAGGCCTTGGAGGCCGCTCCCGATTTCGAGATTGCCGGTGTAGTACGCAGAAACGGAGCTGCTGACAAGCCCGCAGAGCTTGCTCAGTACGAGGTGGTGAAGGACATCAAGGAGTTGAAAGATGTGGATGTAGCCATTCTGGCCACCCCCACCCGTTCGTGCGAGGAGTATGCCAAGCAGATTCTTCCACTGGGTATTAACACTGTCGACTCGTTCGATATCCACACCAACATCCGCGGCTATCGCGAGCGCCTGATGGCTATCAATAAGGAAACCAACACGGTCAGCGTCATTGCCGCAGGCTGGGATCCAGGCTCCGACTCCATCGTCCGCACACTGATGCAGAGCCTCGCCCCCAAAGGTCTGTCATACACCAACTTCGGACCAGGTATGTCGATGGGACATTCTGTCTGTGTCCGTTCAAAGGCCGGCGTCAAGAATGCCTTGTCAATGACCATCCCCTTGGGTGAAGGCATCCACCGCCGCATGGTATATGTCGAGCTCGAGGACGGCTACACCCTGGAACAGGTGACGAAGGATATCAAGGCTGACCCCTACTTCGCTTCTGACGAGACGCATGTATTCCAGGTGGAGAGCGTCGACGACGTTCGCGACATGGGTCACGGTGTGAACCTCGTCCGCAAGGGCGTCAGCGGTCAGACCCAGAACCAGCGTCTGGAGTTCAACATGCAAATCAACAACCCTGCACTGACGGGACAGGTACTGGTGAACGTGGCTCGTGCCTCCATGCGCCTGCAGCCCGCCTGCTACACGATGATTGAGATTCCCGTCATCGACATGCTGCCGGGCGAGCGTGCTGACCTCATCGAACATCTGGTATAAAAGCCGTACAATAGAAAGAAAATGGGCTGACTATTTGGTCAGTCCGTTTTTTCTTTGTACCTTTGTCGAATCAATCGGTAAAAAGCTTTGTTCTATGAAACGACTCACTCACATTTTCCTGGCCCTCGCGCTGACGACGACGTTGTCGGCACAGACAGCACAAGAAGAAATCCGTGCCAACAAGTTTCTGGCCGGTAGTAACTATCTGGACTACGACCGCCAGTTGTCCACCAAGCCACTGACCCCTGCCCCCAAGGGCTATGTGCCGTTCTACATGTCACACTACGGACGTCACGGCTCGCGCTGGCTCATCAGTGAGAACAGTTACACCAGTGTCACCAACCCTCTGCAGAAAGCCCGCAAGGCAGGCAAACTGACGCAGAAGGGCGAAGAGGTGCTGCGACTGGTAGAGCAGTTTGCCGCTCTGCCTAAGCCCGACTATCCTGCACAGGACGGCAAATATTCCGGCGCACAACTGCGTTTAGGCGACCTGAGCACTGTAGGCGAACGCCAACATCACGGCATCGGACGTCGCATGGCGCAGAACTTCCCCGAGATATTCAAGCGCCCTGGTGTGCAGATTGACGCCCGTTCCACCGTCGTCAACCGCTGCATCCTATCAATGATGGCCGAGTGTGAGGAATTTGCCGCTGCCAATCCCACGGCCCGCATCCATAATGACGTCAGCGAGGCCTTGCAATATTATCTGAATGCACCCCGCTCTCCGTTTATCATGTCGAAGGGCCGCATGGGACGTCAGATTCGACGCACACCATCCAAGCGTCTCACACCCGATCGCCTGATGGGCGTGCTCTTCAACGACGCGCAGTGGGTCAAGGACAACATCCGCCCCACCTCGCTGATGTATAACCTCTTTGAGGTGACCACAAATATGCAGAGTCACGACGTCGACATCGACCTCTTCCCACTTTATACCGAGGAGGAGATCTACGAACAGTGGCGCATGCGCAACATCGGGTGGTACGTCGACTACGGTGCTGCCCCTCAGACTGGTGGCGTCATGCCGTTCACACAGCGTAATCTGTTGCGCAACATCATCGAGACAGCCGATACCGTCAGTCAGACACAAGCCACCCTGCGCTTCGGACACGAGGTATGTGTCATGCCATTGGCTTGTCTGCTCGAACTCGACTCCTGTGGAGCTCAGGTCAATGACCTCGACCAGCTCGACGCCGTATGGCGCAACTATCGCATCTACCCCATGGCCTGCAACATCCAGCTCATCTTCTACGCCCCCAAGAAATCTCTCAGTTCTCAGTTCTCTCTTCGAGAGTGTGGCGTTGCGAGCTCAGTCCTCAATTCAGAAGATGTTCTCGTCAAGGCCCTGTTGAACGAACGCGAATGCACGCTGCCCATCAAGACCACGCAGTATCCTTATTATAAGTGGTCCGACCTGCGCCGCTACTACCTCGACAAGCTCGACCGTTTCGATGCTGCCGAGGCAGAATATATGGCCAACAACCCACAACCTGCCAAGGACTATGCCCGCTACTATGACCGTCTGGACGTCGACATCAAGCCCGTACAGGACTTCCAGATTCCCGACAATCAGGTCAGTTTGAAGGAAGTGGGTGGCGTAGGCGACGGTGTGACGCTTAATACCGAAGCCTTCCAGCGTGCCATCAGCAAACTCACCGAACAGGGTGGCGGACGACTCGTCGTGCCACAGGGCATGTGGCTCACGGGCCCCATCCGTTTGGAGAGCAACATCGAACTGCATTTGGAGCGCAATGCCATCATCTATATGTCGCCCGACAAGCGACTCTTCCTGAACCCCAAGAATCCCAAAGGCAAGTGTCTGCCTGGCATCACTGCCCTCAACTGCAAGAATGTCGCCATCACGGGCAATGGTATCATCGACGGTAATGGTTCCGAATGGTACTACGTCAAACGTAACAAGTTGAGCGACTACGAGTGGAAGGCCCGTCTTAATCGTGGTGGAAAACTCGAAGAGAAGGGCACCATGTGGTTCCCCTGGGAAATGAAGTCGGGTTATCCCGATATTGCGGAGTCGGCCATGAAACAGGAACGCATGCGTAACGACCTCCTCCGCATAGAGAGTTGCGAGAACGTGTTGCTGAAGGATGTCACCTTCCAGAACTCGCCACGCTTCCACGTTCATCCGTACTACACCCGTAACCTGATCATCGACGGCATTAAGGTGCGCTGCCCATGGAACGCCCAGAATGGCGACGGCATCGACATCACTGACTGCCATCAGGTGCTCCTTGTACGCTCTACCGTTGATGTGGGCGACGACGGCATGTGCTTCAAGAGCGACCCGCCCAAACCTGGACGCATCAGCGGCAACGAAGATATCGTCGTCGAGGATAACCTCGTACGCCACGCCCACGGTGGTTTCGTCATGGGTAGCAACACGGCCAGCGGCATGCGTCGCATCGTCGTGCGCAACAACACGTTCTGTGAGACCGACACCGGCCTGCGCTTCAAGAGCGGTGTGGGACGCGGCGGAAAGACCGAGGACATCTATATCCACGACATCCTCATGACCGACATTGCCCACGAGGCCATCGTCTTCCAATGCGACTATGCCGACAAGGCTCCTGGCGAGACCACCGACCTCTACCAGCAGAAGGACTACATGAAGCAGTTCACGCCCGAACAGCTCCAATGGACGCCTGACTTCCAGGGCATGGAGATTAGCCGCATCACCTGTCGCGGCACACAGACCGCCATCAAGGCCGCCGGACTGCCCGGTGCCCAGTGTGTCCACGACATCACCATCAGCGACTCGCGGTTCATCTACAACAAGACGGGCAATGCCATCGACACCAATACGGCCGACATCCGTCTCAACGACGTGGAATTTATCCCGAATATTAATCAATAAAAATATCAAACCAAAAAGAAAATGAAAAAAATGTTTTTCGTCAGTTTGTTGCTGACTACAGTTCTCGCCGCACAGGCACAGTTGAAAATCGCCCCAAAAATGCAGAAGGGCGACGTTAAGAACTACACCACCGTCGCCACCAACAGCATCCCCATGCAGGGTGATGCCAAAATCACGTCTGAGAGTAAGTATACCGTTGTCGACGCCACTGCCGACGGCTATGTCCTCGATGTCGAGACCGTCAACGTGCAGGTCGAGGCTGATGCTGAGAATATTACCGCCAAACTGATTGGCGCCAGCGAGGAGATCCAGAAGGGTGTCGTGGTACGCGTTGCCACCGACAAAGACGGCAAGCCTACCAAAGTGTTGAATGCCACCGAACTGAAGACGAAAATCGAACAGGGCGCCGATGCCGTTATCGACAAAATGTTCGCCGAGATTCCTCAACTGAGCCAGATGGCCACCAAGGACGTGCTGAAGAACCAGCTCCTGGGGGCATTCACTGAGGAGACTATCCTGGCCGGTTTACAAGAGAGCACCTCTGCCTTGTCGCTCAATGGCAAGACCATCGTCACCGGTGCCCAGGAAGAGTACATCTCGAAGGACGGTCTGAAGATGAAGCGCATGTATTTCGTCAACGGACAGAACGTCATCGCCAACTCCACCCTCAACATGAGCAAGGACGAAATGAAGGAACTCATCATCAAGCAGGTCGAGGAACGTGCCCCCGAGCAGGCACAGATGATTAAAGACAACATCGACCAAGTCATGGCTACTGGCATGCTGAAGATCGACATGACGCAAAAGGACACCTACGAGTTCCAAGCCGACGGCTGGCCCAAGAGCATCGTCACCGAGAACACCACCGATACCATGGGTCAGAAAATGACCACCAAAAGCACTGTAACGCTAAAATAAAGAGTAAAACATATAATTAAAGAAAAAGAGTCGCTCGTTTGAGTGACTCTTTCTTTTGGTTGGGGTACCCGGACTCGAACCAGGAAAGGCAGGACCAGAATCTGCAGTGTTACCATTACACCATACCCCAAACTTGTGGTGCATTTCTCAAAATGCGGGTGCAAAGGTACAGCTTTTTTTGGAATCTGCAAAAAAAAAAGCAGGTTTTTTATAAAAAAACGCAAATTTTTATGGAAAGTGTCTTGTTTTGGGGATATTTGGTGTATCTTTGTAGCTCGAAACATACATATTTATATTTAATGGAGCAAACATTGCAGTTAGTAGATACTATTACAAAAGGAATACAAGAGAAGAAAGGCCAGCGCATTGTAGTGGCCAACCTGCAGGGCATCGAAGGTGCTATTAGTAACTATTTCATCATTTGTCAGGGCAATTCGCCTTCGCAAGTGGAGGCTATCACCGAGTCTGTCAGCGACATGGCCCGCGAGCAGTTGGGCGAGAAGCCGTCGACAGTGGTAGGTCTGGAGAATGCACAGTGGGTGGCTATGGACTATGGCGATGTGCTGGTGCATATCTTCGTTCCCGACATGCGCGAATTTTACGACCTGGAGCACCTGTGGGACGATGCAGAATTAACACAAATCGAAGACATTGACTAATCATGGACAACAAGAAACCCAATAATAAGCCCCAGATGAACATGCCGAAATTCAACATGAATTGGATTTACGGACTGGTTATCATTGCGTTGATTACCCTTTACTTTACGCAGGGTAACGAGAAATCGAGTGTACGGACTGAAACGACCTACTCGGACTTCAAGACGATGGTCATGAAGGGATATGCCGAGAAGATTGTAGTGAACAAATACGAGAACGTGCTACAGATGTACGTAAAGCCCGAACACATTCGCGACGTGTTCCATCAGGGTGTGGAACAGACAGGCAAGAACCCCTATGTCACTGTAGCCATCGGCTCTGTAGACCAGGTGGAGCAATTCTTGAACGAAGCCCGCGAACAGGAGAAATTCAGCGGAAAGTTCTCGTATGACAACTCGAAGGACAGCGAATTCTTCAGTTCGCTGCTGATGAACATCCTGTTCTTCGGCGGCATCATCTTCATCTGGATATTCATCATGCGCCGCATGGGCGGTGGAGCCGGTGGCGGCATGGGTGGCGGCATCTTCAGCGTCGGCAAGTCGAAGGCACAGATGTATGAAAAGGGCGGCGACCTGGGCATTACGTTCAAGGACGTGGCCGGACAGGCTGGTGCCAAACAGGAGATGCAGGAGATTGTGGACTTCCTGAAGAATCCACAGAAATATACCGACTTAGGCGGTAAGATTCCCAAGGGCGCACTGCTGGTGGGTCCTCCGGGAACGGGTAAGACGCTGCTGGCCAAGGCTGTAGCCGGCGAGGCTGGTGTACCGTTCTTCTCGATGTCGGGATCAGACTTCGTCGAGATGTTTGTGGGTGTGGGTGCCTCGCGTGTGCGCGACCTATTTGAAAAAGCCAAGCAGAAGGCACCGTGCATCATCTTTATCGACGAGATTGACGCTGTGGGCCGTGCCCGTTCGAAGAACCCTGCAATGGGTGGCAACGACGAGCGCGAGAACACGCTGAATGCCCTGTTGACGGAGATGGACGGTTTCGGCACCAACAGTGGTATCATCACGCTGGCTGCCACAAACCGTGCCGACATGTTGGACTCGGCGCTATTGCGTGCAGGACGTTTCGACCGTCAGATACACGTCGACCTGCCCGACCTGAACGAGCGCAAGGAAGTGTTTATGGTGCACCTGAAGCCCCTGAAGCTCGACGAGAGCGTGGATGTGGACTTCCTGGCCCGTCAGACACCAGGTTTCTCGGGCGCCGATATCGCCAATGTTTGTAACGAAGCTGCCCTGATTGCCGCCCGCTTCAATCGCGAGAAAGTAGGCAAGCAGGACTTCCTGGATGCTGTAGACCGTATCATCGGCGGTCTGGAGAAGAAGACCAAGGTGATGACCGAGGCCGAGAAGCGGTCGATAGCCATCCACGAGGCTGGTCACGCTACCATTTCGTGGTTTACGGAGTTTGCCAATCCACTGGTGAAGGTGAGCATCGTACCCCGTGGGCGTGCCTTGGGTGCCGCATGGTATCTGCCCGAGGAGCGTGTGCTGCAAACCAAAGAGGCCATGCTCGACGAGATGTGCTCGCTGCTGGGCGGACGAGCTGCCGAGGAACTGTTCATCGGCCATATCTCGACAGGAGCCATGAACGACCTGGAGCGTACTACCAAACAGGCTTACGGTATGGTGGCCTATGCCGGTATGAGCGACAAGCTGCCCAACCTGTGCTATTATAACCAACAGGAATACTCGTTCCAGAAGCCCTACTCGGAGACCACAGCCAAGCTGATGGACGAGGAGGTGCTGAAGATGGTGAACGAGCAGTACGAGCGCGCCAAGCAGATACTGACGGAGCATAAGGACGGACACGCCCAACTGGCTCAGATGCTGGTAGAGCGTGAGGTCATCTTTGCCGACGACGTAGAGCGCATCTTCGGCAAGCGCCCTTGGACCAGCCGTTCGGAAGAGCTGTTGGAAGCCCAGATGCGTGCCGATGCCGAGCGTATGGCCGAAGAGCGTGCCAAGGAACTGGGGTTGTTGCCGGAAGCGACGGAGAATCCGGATAGTCCGGAAAATCCGGAGACACCGGAGACACCGGATAATACCGAGAACTAAAAACCAAACGATATGAAGAACTTTATTGTCAGAACGATTACAGGCGTCATCTTTGTAGCTGCCATTGTCGCATCGTTTCTGCGCCCGGAGGCTATGGTACTGCTGTTCAGTATCGTGACGGGTATGACCGTATGGGAGTTTACCGGACTGGTCAACGAGCGCGAGCACGTCACCGTGAACCGTTTCATTTCGACGGTGGCTGCCGTGTATTTCTTCTACGCGATGACCTATTTTTGTAGCGACCTGTATGGCGGAGCAGCCAAGAGCGTAGTGTTCATACCCTATCTGGTGACCATCATCTACATGCTGATCGCAGAGCTCTACCTGCGACAGGACGACCCCATTCAGGACTGGGCATACACCATGCTGGCACAGATGTATATTGCCCTACCCTTCTCGTTGCTGAACGTGCTGGCATTCAACGCTACACCCGACGGACAGGTAGCATTCAACACGCTGTTGCCATTGAGCGTCTTCATATTCCTATGGGTAAACGACACAGGAGCCTATTGCGTAGGCTCGCTGTTAGGACGCCATAAACTGTTTCCACGCATCTCGCCGGGAAAGTCGTGGGAAGGAAGCATCGGCGGAGCCGTCTTTGTGCTTCTGGTCGCATGGGGCATCGGCTGGCTCGACAACATGCAGGTAGCCGACATGGACCACCCCTCGACGCTGTTTACGGGCATGCTGTCCATTCCCGAATGGCTCGGACTGGGACTCGTCGTGGTTGTCTTCGGCACGTGGGGCGACTTGGTGGAGAGTCTTTTCAAGCGTACGTTGGGCATCAAGGATAGCGGAAACATCCTGCCTGGACACGGAGGCATGCTCGACCGCTTCGACTCGTCGCTGCTGGCCATCCCAGCCGCTGTGGTGTACCTGTATACGCTGTCGCTGTTTTAACTTTGAACATTGAACTTTGAACTTTATGATATGAAGAAGCTACTGACCATAATTCTGTCTTGTGTGTTTGCATGTCACGCACACGCCATTGATCCTGTCAAGCAGTACGGACAGCTGCAAGTAAAGGGTGCGCAACTCTGCGACAAGCGGGGCAATCCCGTCATTCTGCGTGGTGTCAGTCTGGGCTGGCACAACCTGTGGCCACGATTCTACAACAAGGAAGTCGTGCAGACGTTGAAGCAGGACTGGCACTGTTCGGTCATCCGTGCCGCCATGGGTATCATGATTGAGGACAATTATCTGGAGAATCCCGAGTATGCCCTGCAATGTATGACGCCCGTCATTGAGTCGGCCATCAAGCAGAACGTCTATGTCATCATCGACTGGCATTCGCACATCCTCAAGACGGAAGAGGCGAAGGCATTCTTTGGTCAGATGGCCAAGAAATACGGCAAGAATCCCCATATCATCTACGAGATCTTTAACGAACCCGTAGAAGACACGTGGGCCGACCTGAAGAAATATGCTGCCGAGGTGATTGGCGAAATCCGAAAGTACGACAAGGACAACATCGTGCTTGTGGGCTGTCCCCACTGGGACCAGGACATCCACCTGGTGGCCGAGAGTCCGCTGGAGGGTTTCCAGAACGTGATGTATACCGTTCACTTCTATGCTGCCACACATGGCGACGACCTTCGTCAGCGCACGGAGGATGCCGTCAAGCGAGGCACTCCCGTATTCATCTCTGAGAGCGGAGCGACAGAAGCCTCTGGCGACGGCAAGATCGATGCCGAGAGTGAAGAGCAGTGGATTGCCATGTGCGAGCGTCTGGGCATCAGCTGGATATGCTGGAGCATCAGCGACAAGAACGAGTCGTGCTCCATGCTGCTGCCACGTGCCACAGCGACCGGCCCCTGGGCCGACGACGTCATCAAGGTGTACGGCAAACTGGTGAAGGGGTTGTTAGAAAAATATAATAAATAGGCGTTATAACGGTATTACGTTATGACGTTATAACGAAAAAAAGCTATGACGAAGGAGCAAGAGAAGCTGGTAACAGACAATATGGGCTATGTCATCACGCTGGCCCGACAGTACAAGAGTGACGTGCTGAGCACGGACGACCTCATCAGCGAGGGCAGTATCGGAATGATGAAAGCCGCCGCGAAGTACGACGCTTCTCGCGGAAAACCTTTCGTCACCTTCGCCGCCCCCTATATCCGTCGCAGCATCGAGACGGCCATCAGTCGTCTGGAGACAGCCACCGACATACGTTCTACGGACGAGTCGCTGCCCGTAGGCAGTCGCAACAACTACACCCTGCTCAACGTGCTGGAGGACGTCAATGCCGAGAAAGCCGATGCCATCGTTGAAGAGAACTCGCTGAACGACGACCTGCTGGCGTGCATCGACGTGCTGAACGACCGTGAACGCGAGGTGGTGAGCCGCTACTATGGACTGAAAGGCTGGCGACAGACGATGGCCGAGATTGCCGAGGACATGGGGTTGAAGCGCGAACGTGTCCGCCAGGAGCGCGACAAGGCCGTACGCAAGTTGCGCCGTGCGGCAAGAAGTAAGATGTAAGAAGTTAGAGGTAAGAAGTTAGATGAAAAAGTTTTTCATTCTCTCATTATTTCATTTTCTCATTTTTTCATTTTCGCCCCTACAGGCGAAGCTTATCAAGGTGCTGGCCATCGGCAACAGCTTTTCGCAGGATGCCATCGAACAGTACCTCTACGAGTTGGCCCGTGCCCAGGGCGACTCGCTGGTCATTGGCAATGCCTATATCGGTGGCTGTTCCATTGACCGACACTATACCAATCTGGTCAAGGACAGCGCCCTCTATGCCTACAGGAAGGTCGTGGGCGGTGTACGTTCTGAACAGAAGAAGGTGACGCTGAAGCGTATCATCCGCGACGAACAGTGGGACATCATCTCACTACAGCAAGCCAGCCAACACTCAGGCGTCCCTGCCAGTTTCCAGAACCTGACCAAACTGAGACGACTTGTAGAAAGCTATACCACCAATCTGCACGTGGAATTCGTGTGGCACATGACGTGGGCCTATGCACAGGACTGCCAGTCGAAGAAGTTTGCAGCCTACGACTACAAGCAACGCCAGATGTACAGCGCCATTGTCAGCACCATGCTGGGCGTGATGCCTGCCATCGGACAACCCCGCATCATTCCCTCAGGAACAGCCATCCAACTGGTTCGCCACCGTCTGGGCGACATCCTCTGTCGCGACGGCATGCACCTCAGCTACACGCTGGGACGATATACCGCCGCCTGCACCTGGTGTGAGTTCCTGACGGGTAAGATTGTCGACGGCAACCCTTACTACCCCGAGGGCATCTCGGAGGTAGAGGCGCAGATATGCCAAGAAGAAGCCCACGAGGCTGTCTTTATGCAGGAACGTGGGCGCTTTGCAGTCTTCTAAAAAGTATTTCCAACCAGTCCTAGAAGTTCCACTTTACGGCTACCGTAGGATTCCAGAAGAAGGTCTTCGTGCTCTCGGGGTCTGTGTTATAGACGAAGTTGTTCGAGAACTCCCACTCCGTTCCTACACTGAAATGTTCGGTGATGTTATACCACAGCTGTGGCTCAGAGAGAATCACCAGACAGCCGTGATTGTTGGCCTTCTCGCCACGCCAGAAATCGATGAAACCCGAGAACCTTAGTTTATTGTTCAGGAAGTTCAGTCCCCAGACGCCCGTCAGCTGAGCGCTGGCATACGAGTGCGTGTAGTCATAGCTCTTGAAATACTGCTTGTACAACAGCTGCACTGACCATGTCTTCGAGAAGTCGGCAGTATGTCCGTTGTATGCGAAACCAGCGAGTGCTGCCTGCTGGAAACTCATCGTGCGGCTCAGTCCACCGTCGAACTCCACGTGGGCGGCAAAGGGTGACTGCTTGCCCAGGTTGAACTCACGCGAAATCTCGGTATAGGCACTCTCCGTGAAATGACGCGACAGGTCGACGTCGACGAAGTAAAACCATGAACCCCACTTGTCGGCCTTGAACTGTTCCAGGGTGATGGTCACCTTCGATCGTCCTGCCTCCTCGCCTGTGTAGATGTTACGGCCGAAGTCGTAGTGCAACTGAATGTTCTGTGCTTGCATGGTGCAGGCTGCCAGAGCCGTCATCACCAAAGAAAAAAGTTTTTTCATATTCGCATTATTTATTATTTTACTGTTTTACCTTTTTAATAGTTCTATCATGATCCTTGCGGCCTCGTCAGGGGCATGACTCTCGCCCAGTCGCTGGTGGACGTCGTCGTAGTCGCTGAGCATCTGCTGGCGCTTGTCGCCTCCAGGCAGGATGGCTTCCAGTTCCTGACGGATATTCTCCACGCTGAAGGTCTCTGCCACCAACTCGCGCACCACCTCGCGGTCGGCTATCAGATTCACCAGCGACACGTATTTCACCTTCAGCACGTGACGTTTCAGAAAACCGACCAACTTGCCGAGCGGCGTCTTATAGCACACCACTTGCGGCACACGGAACATGCAGGTCTCCAACGTTGCCGTACCACTGGTCACCAGCGCGGCAGTAGCCCTCGCCAGCAAGGGGTAAGTCTCGTTCATCACGAGCCGCACCTGACTGCCTGCCAAGAAAGGCTTGTAGTAGTCGGGCTCTATCGAGGGCGCTCCGGCCAGCACCAGGTCATAGCGGTCGGCCAGATGGCGCGTGGCCTCAATCATCGCAGGCAGGTTGTCCTTGATTTCCTGCTTCCTACTACCCGCCAACAGGGCGATGACACGACCCCTCTCCGTCTCCCCCGAGGGGGAGTGACCTAAAGACTCCCCTCGGGGAGGTTTGGAGGGGGTCTGCAAGAACTCTCTCACCTCCTGTGCCGTGGGATTACCCACATAGTGAATGGGATAATGGTGTTTCTCCTCGAAGAAAGGCACCTCGAAGGGCAGAATGGAGAACAGTTCGTCCACGTCGCGCTTGATGTTCTTGATGCGGTATTCCTTCCACGCCCAAATCTTCGGCGAGATGTAATAGTAAACCTTCGAGTTCAACGCAATTCTCTTACCTCTTACCTCTAACCTCTTACCTCTAATCCCGTGCACGTATTTCGCAATATCCAGGTTGAAGCCGGGATAGTCCACTAAGATGACGACGTCAGGTTGCCATTGGAAGATGTCCTCCTTGCACATCTGCATGTTCTTCAGAATCGTCCTCAGATGCAGCAACACGGGAATGAAACCCATATAGGCCAGTTCGCGGTAGTGTTTCACGCACGTCCCACCCACGGCAGTCATCAGGTCGCCGCCGAAGAAGCGGAACTCCGCCTCCTCGTCGCGACGTTTCAGTGCCTGCATCAAGTGCGACGCATGCAAATCACCACTCGCCTCCCCGACTATCAGATAGTACTTCATCCCTTCAAAAATCTAAGTTTCGGATGTTAACAAAAACCTAAAAAACCATTTTGATTGTATGATACATATTGTACTGAATGAATTGTTTTTTGGGGTTTTTCCTTCTGTGGGCTTGAACCACGCCAGTGGGTGTGACGAGTGGTGTGACTCTGGCGTAAAAGCGTGCTTTTAAAGACAGAGACATAACACTGGGCACAAGGGCTCTGAAAGAGCATCAAGCCAACAGAAGGGGTTTTTATTGTTTTTGTCTTCATCAAATGAACTTCAGAAAGTTGAATTCTCTAACTTCGTTAACTTCTCCATCGCCTCGTACGCCGTGACGTCAATCTGCGTAGGGGTAATGGCCACATAGCCGTGATCCAGCGCCCAACGGTCGGTGTCCTCAGCCTCCGGCTCGTCATTATGATAAGAGCCCACCATCCACCAGTAGTCGTAGCCTCGCGGGTGGTGACACTTCTGCACCTCGTTATACCACGTGCCACGGCCCATCCGACAGACTTTTACGCCCTTGTAAGACCCCTCTCCGTCTCCCCCGAGGGGGAGTGAACCAAAGCCTCCCTTTAAGGAGGTTTGGTGGGGGTCTGGGAAATTCACGTTCAGGCAGACGCCCATGGGCAGTCCCTCTGCCAGCACCCACTGCGTTATCTGGCGCACATAGGGCCGCAAGGGTTCGAAGTCGGCATTGGCACGATGGTCACACAGCGAGTAGGCCACCGAGGGGATATATTTCATACATCCCTCCATCACCACGCCCATCGTCCCCGAGTAGTGCATGTTCACCGAGGCGTTGTCGCCATGATTGATGCCGCCCAGCACCACATCGGGCTTTCGCGGACACAGCTCGGCCAGCGCCATCTTCACACAGTCCGTCGGCGTGCCGCTGCACGACCACACCTCCACACCTGGCTCTTTCCTACGCTGCGTCAGCGTCAGCGGAGCCGTCGCCGTAAAGGCACACGCCATACCGCTGCGTGCCCCGTCGGGTGCACACACCAGCACGTCGCCCATGTCGCGAACCATGTCTATCAGTTCGTTGATTCCCTTGGCCTCATAGCCGTCATCGTTCGATATCAGTATCAGTGGTCTCATCTATTCATCACAATTTTGCCACAAAATTAATAATTATAATGCAAAACACCAAATGATAACATTTTTTTTTAAGCCTAAAAGACAAAAACAGGATATATATATACTGAAATTTGAAAAAACATAGCCCCATGTGCCCCAATTTCTGAGAATCCCTTTGTACAAAGGGTTCTTTTAGGGGCTATGTTTGCCAAAAAGGGTGCCCCAACCCCGCCCCAACAGTGCCCCTGAAGAAAATCCGACTATAGCTTTTGCGTATACGCGAACGGTCGTTTGGGCTAACGCGCACGGTCGTTTGGGCTAACGCAAACGGTTGCGAGAAGGCTTCTCAGTCCCTCCCACAACGGCTCTTGCACCCTGCTCAGACGGGTCTCGTACCCTATAAGGCACTATCTGAACGAGTCAAAGAAACTATCCGAACGACTCATAGGGGCACTGTTGGGGCATAGTTGGGGCATAGTTTTATATAAACATAGCCCCCGCGAACCATCTCATTATCAATCAGATAAGCACAATTGGGGCGCAGGGGGCTATGTTTTTACGATGTTCTGGTTATAGGAACAATTCATTATCCAATTCTGAACCGAAGAGCGGCGAGAGTGCGGGTTCGTCGCCTCCTCCTCCATCAATGATGCCCGTATCACCTGCATTTATACCCATGCTGCCAGCTAGCAGCACATGCTCTGTATTCACGTCGACTACCTCCATGTGAGGTGTCAAATAATCTTTCTTCTTCATTTTACAACCTCCTTTTTACCGTTATGAATATAAACGCCCTTTGTCATTGGCTTTGTGGTCAGCTGGCGACCGTCCAGCGTGTACCACGCGCTATTTGTCTGATGATTCTGGCGCGTAGCGTCACTGATACTTGTCGTTTCGTCAATAACAAGATTAACCATAGGTGCTGAAGCAGCCAAAGCACCCAGTTTGAAATAGGCTCGGAAGGCATTGACCTTGAAGCCTTCCACCGTGGGATAGTATAGTTTGTTGCCACTGCCCAGATAGCGGTTCGTCGGGTCGTCCTTGACCAATGTTTCAGGTCCGTAGGTGCCTATGAACTGCACTTGGCTATTACCCGTTCCGAAGGACGTCACAGAAGGAGTAGTACTGCTGATGGTTACGTCCTCGAAGGTGGGATTCGTCAGGTTGTCTGCAGTCGTCGTCCATTTCACAATATACGGTATGCCGGCAGTGATAGCATTTACTGCAGCTCCGAATGTCAGCGTCAGTGCTGTACTGGTCAGTGCAGCATTCGTCAACGGACGAATAGTGGCACCCTCCAGCGGAGTTCCAACAAGGCTGGCAACATCGAATGGCAGACACAGCGTATTCCACTCACCGTTCCTGTAAAGGGTGCGTCCGCTCAGTGTCACATCGTTGGCTGCGCCCTGGTATGTGGTCAGCAACGTACTGTTGTCGGCATCGTCAGCCAATGCCACTACGTTCTTTACCGTCCAGCCAGCAGGGATGCCATTGACAAATGTTGTAGCAACTGCAGGGTCTCCCCATGTGCCTTCAGTAGTGCCCTTGGCACTCCAGTCGACACCTGCGGCTTGCACGAACGTTCCCGTAGCGGCCACGTTGGTCATCCAACCGTCGGTACTGCTGTCATCGCCAAGGTCGGTAGCCAGACACTTCACGTAGTTCAGCTTGCTACAGTTCATGAACATGTGTTCGTAGCAGCCTGGAGTCAGTGTGGCAGCGGGCAGCACAGGAGCCGTTTCAAGACTTGTACACCCCAGGAACATCATCGTGTAGCAGTAGTCGGCCAAGGTCGTTGCCGGCAACTGGGGTGGATTCTTCAGACTGGTGCATTCCCAGAACATGTCGTTGTAACAAAGTTCTGCCAAATTGGTGGCAGGCAGTTCGGGAGCTGTCACCAATGAAGTGCAGCCGTCGAACATTCGCTGGTAACACTGGGTGGCCAGCGTAGTAGCAGGCAACTTAGGTGCCTTAGCCAGTTTGCTACAGCCCGCAAACATATAGTTGCAACAGGTAGCTGCCAATGAAGTTGCTGCAAGATCAGGCGCATTCACAAGGGCGGTACAACCCTTGAACATTTCCTCGTAGGAGCTCTCGCCCAGTGTTGTTGCGGTAAGCGTGGGTACGTCTGTCAGGTTTGCGCAGCCTTTAAACATCATTTTATAGCAGCCATCTGCCAGCGTTGTAGCAGGAAGGGCAGGTGCGACGGTCAGCCCCGTACAATTCTGGAACATCTGGTAATAGCAGCTCATGGCTAACGTTGTGGCTGGCAAAACTGGAGCAGCAGTCAGACCTGACTGATAGAACATGCCAAGATAACAAGATTTTGCCATCTCAGTAGCTGGCAGTTCAGGAGCCGTCTTCAAGGCTTCGCAACGCAAGAACATTGCCCTATAACAAGCTTCTGCCATGGTTGTGGCGGGTAGTTTGGGTGCCTGGGTCAATCCGTAGCAGTGTGCAAACATGTTGTCATAGCAATGGTCAGCTAACGTTGTCGCAGGCAGCGCAGGAGCCGTAGTTAGGGCGTTGCAGCCATAGAACATCTGGTTGTAGCAATAGTTGGCCAATTGGGTGGCGGGCAGTTGTGGTGCGCGGGTCAGTCCATTACATCCATAGAACATACTGAAGTAGCAACGGGCGGACAGTGTTGTGGCAGGCAACACGAGGTCTTTCGTTGGGTGGCTCTTCATTTGTTTGTTGTTGTAGAAGAACGTACGGAACGTGTAGGGCTTTGCCAGTTCCTCTGCAGTAGCAAAACCTGTGGAATTGATCAAGCTCATCATGTTGCCATAGACATAGCAGTCTTTGTTGAAGGTTATGTTCGTATAGCCCGAGCCTGTGCCGTATGCTTCATTGTCGCCACGCAGCTGCACGGTCTGCCCGGCACTGATGCCGCTGATGGTGATAGTAGCATCACTGGCAGTTGTCCATGTGCTACCTCCGTTGGTACTATATTGGATGGTGAGCGCCAGCGGGTTGTCGATGGTCACAGTAGTAGCTTCCTCAATAGCCTCAAAGGTCAGCGGAGTCTCGACTGCAACGAAATCTCCACCTTCCTCACTGGCATTCTTTACCGTCCAGCCAGCAGGGATGCCATTGATTGCCTCACCTGTTTTAGTCTTGACGCTCCAATCGGCTTCATCAGCTTTGATAAACGTTCCTGTGGCAGAAACATTTGCCAACCAGCAATCGGTAGTTGCATCTTCTCCGTGACTGGTATCGACAATGTCAACGGCCAGACACTTCACGTAGTTCAGGGAGGTGCAACCGTCGAACATACCGCCATAGACTTGCCCTAACAGCGTTGGCGCTGGAAGTACAGGAGCCTTCTGAAGCGAGATACAACCTTCGAACATACGGTGATAGCAGTCTTCAGCCAGTGTGGTGGCAGGTAGCTCAGGAGCATTTACCAGACTGGTGCAGCCAGAGAACATCTCCATATAGCACCAATTATCCAAAGTGGTGGCAGGTAGCTCAGGGGCTGTTACCAAACTGGTGCATCCCTTGAACATTGCAGTGTAGCACTGGTCGCCGCCGGTAAGGTCAGTGGCAGGGAGCGCAGGAGCATTCACTAGACTGGTACAACCCTCGAACATGTTCTGATAGACACCATGCACGAGCGTTGTGGCCGACAGGGCAGGTGCTACGGTCAGGCTAGTGCAATCCTGGAACATCTGCATATAGCAGTCGATGCTGCCATGTTCACCTTCAGCATCATAAGAATATGGCTGAAAAACAGTGGTTGGTAATGCTGGAGCCTCAACAATACTGGTTGCGCGGAACATCTCAGCATAGCAGCCGATTTTCATGGTCGTAGCAGGCAGTTTGGGCGCACGGGTAATGCCGCTACAGCCAGCAAATAATCCATTATAGCAGTAGTTAGTCAGAGTCGTAGCTGGCAGCACAATGTCGTAGGTAGGATGGCTTTTGATGGTAGTAACAGTCACAGGAGGATCCCAGAGGTTTACCGTAGGCAATTTAAACAGTTTGGCAAAGTTCCAGTCGCCCGTGAGCGTAGCCAGCGTCGAGAAGTCATCGGCATCAACCAGACTCATCATATTGCCATAGACATAGACGTCGGCCGTACTGGTGATGTGGCACTCATAGCCAGTTCCGTTGCCGTAATAGGAGGCATTGTCGCCTCGGAACGACACCTTATCGCCCGCTGTGACGTGGATGGCATCGCCAAAGGAGACAGGCCAGTTGCCTGTACTGCTGGTAATACTGGCAGCATCTGCAGGCCATGATGCGTAGGCGGTCCAGCTGCCATCGTTGATTTTGTACTCTACAGGTGTCAGCACTACGGAATGGGAGTATGAATAAGAAATCAAGAAGGTGATGTCACCTTCAGATGTTGCCTCTAACGTCAGCGGCGTAGAGGTCATGTCTTGTGCACTGGCAGTCGTGGCTATGGCAGCGAATGCAAGAAGCGAAACCAGTGCTCTTTTAATAAATGTTCTCATAATCATATTGTTTATAGATTAAGCCTGCTGACGATTATTTTACAATCATCTTCTTTCCGTTCACGATATAGACTCCACTCTGGGGCTGGCTGGTAATCTTTCGGCCCTGCAAGTCAAAATAGGTGTTGGAACCATGATGAGGAGAAACGGCCTCAATGCCTGTCGTTGTATTGGAGTACTTGAAGTTGAACTTATAGTATTTGCCGCCGTTGCGGTGGATGAAGACGGGCTGCAGGTTGTCGTTGTATTCTGTGAAGTAGAATGCAACGGTGTAGGTCTGGCCGTCCTCAAAAGTATATTGTCCGTCGTTTGCCCAGCCAGCCCAAACGGGATGGGTGCCTGAGAACAACCAGTTCGTCCAAACATCCATAGGCCAAGCTTCGTATACCCAGTTCTCTGAGAGTTTGGCCAAGCCTTCCTCAGTACCGCAAAGAATAGCGGGGAATCCGCCGAAGTTTCCCGTCTTGTAGTCTCTGTTATCCACTATGAAGCCTTCGTCAATCTGGTCGGACTCACCCTTCGGGAGGGTAGTGAACGTCATGGAAGCGCCGTATACGCCTGCGGCCCCAGATTGGGTGTAAGGCACGGCAGACTCAACGATGAAGGTATTGAAGCCCAGGTCGGGTAGCGTCCATTGTGCTTCGTCGTGTACGCCGGTTACAACCTTCTTGTAGATAGTGCCCAGGTCGATGGGGTTTTGATTCTCACCGAGCAGGTTGTACCGCTTCTCTTCACCGTTTACCGTCATAACGACGCCGACAGCCTGCACGGCCTCGTCGGCAGCGTAGGTGAAGCGGGCGCGCAGACATTCCTTCGAATAGTCTTTCCAATACCACGAAGTGTATTCGGTGGGTTCCCAGGGCCAGGGATAGTACCATCCGGGCTGCCAGCCTGCATCTTCATCTCCTATGGTCATATGCGTCACCTCGCGTAATTTGATGGCAATGACGTAGGAGTGCCCCTTCTGATATTCACCTTCCTTATAGGTTTTGGTTGCTTCGTCATAGCCCAACGGTTTTGGCAGTACGAAGTTGTCAACCATGCCGTCGCTCCAGACGAACTGACTGGCACTCAGCGTCTCGTTCATAGGCTCTGGTGAACCTGTGCCACCATAGAACTGGTGTCCGAAGCGCACTGGTACACTGGCGTTCCGAGGAAGCAGGAACAGTCCATCCTCATTCTGGTCGTAATAGGCACCACTAATGCTAATGCTCTCGTCATAGACGCCGATATAGGCCAACATATAGTGGCTGTCCTCAAATTCAAACCCTTCGCGGTCTGTTCCGATGACCACCTGATAGCCGGTGACGCCGATGTTGGGCTTTTCCTCGTTGGTCATCTTATAGACCGCACCTAAGTTGTAAGGCTCGGGCACGGCAGCGGAGAACTTGTCGAAACCAACGCGCGGTGTGGTTCCATTCACACTGAATGATACATAAGAAACGGGTGCCGCAGCCTGTGCTGCTGTCAAGGTCATCCACAAAGCTCCGAGGAGCATGAGTAATTTCTTTTTCATAAGCGTTACTGTTTAATTGGTTATTTTGTTTCTGCAAATATATGAAAAAGTAGCCAAGGGAACGACTCGCAAGGGCGTGTTTTTGACGAACTGCCCCTTGTGAGTGACGAACTCGGAGGGGTTGGAAATAATTCTGGAGAAAAGTTTTTGGTATTCATAGAAATTTCGTAACTTTGCGTTATGGAAACAAAGAGAATCTTCCTTTTAAGTATCCTGCTGGGACTCGCCGTGACACTTCAAGCTCAGATAGAGAGTCACCTGACCTACAGGCGCTACATCACACAGGATGGTTTGCCGCAGATGCAGACCGAAAGGCTTTGGCAAGACTCGCGCGGGTATATTTATATAGGTACGCTGTCGGGCTTTGTCCGTTATGACGGGCGGACGTTCACTCCCTTTCTGAAAGGACGACGGATAAACATCGTCGGGTTTACGGAAGTTGACAATGAGGTGAGAGCACTGGGATTCTTCCGCCAGTGGACCGTGGGATTTGATGATATCGAATCTCATCCCCTCGATCCCAACAATCACTGGTTGCTGAACAATCTGAATGCAGGCAGTCTTCCCAACGGCTATGCACTCTTGGAAGACAGCCTGGAACAACACCGCCGGTTGTGCAGAATGACGAAACAAGGTTTTGAGCCCATACTGACCGACACACTGTTGGACGAAATGACTCCCGACAGAAAACTATACCTTGACTCGAAAACCAAAGAGGTGATTGTTCCTACGGAGAAAGGCATCTATCAGTTTGTCAAGAAGACTAAAAAAAACGTCAAATTATCTGACAGGAACGACATCTACACCCTGTTTCGCACGGAAACGGCTCTACTGGGATTTGCCCCTGATGGCATCTATTCCTTCGATACTGATAGCCTGAAGTGCATCGTAAAGGCCGACTGGGGGGCTTCGAGCTATGGTCTTACCGTCAGAGCCCTACGCTCAGGCCATTTGATCATAGCCGACGAGCATACCGTCTACCTCTTCGACGGAAAAGCTGTCAGCCAGATTGTTTCAGGTATCAATCTCATACGCGACGTACTTGTCGACCGCTGGGATCGGCTGTGGGTAGCCACATATCAAGGGGTCTACTGCTTCTTTAACCGTTGTTTTACCAATCACCATTTAAGCGACGAGAACGATATTGTCAGAGCTGTAGTTACAGACCAAAGAGGACGATTGGTCATGGGTACACTCAATGGAAAAGTGTTGGTGCAAGACTCAACAGTAGTTATTGTCAGTGACGACTCAGAGCAATATTATGCTCCCAGTGGGGTCAGAATAGACAAAAAGGTGTATCTGGCAGGGAATGGAGATGTTGCCTGTATAGATACCGAAGACGAGACACTCCATTGGTTGGGGTTGCCACGCAACCGCTATCAGTTTGTCGGCGAGGCTTGGGGACAACTCATTGTCGGGAGCAGAAATATGATTATGACATACGACCCAAAGACATCGGCTGTAGACACGCTGACGACAAACATCCTTCACCCGTGGTGCTCGGCACAAGATAAAGACGGACTGCTTTGGATTGGCAGCAGTTCCGGACTATTCAACATAGACAAAACACGCAAGGTGTGCAAAAAGGAATATCCTAACCAAAAGCTCATTATTTCAGCAATGGAAGGCGACCAGCAGGGCAACATATATTTCGCTTCAGCCGACTCGGTATTTGTCATCAGGAAAGGACAGGTGGAGTCGCTGAACCCTCAGATGCCCCAACTCAGCGGCCACGAAGTGCGTTCACTCCATATATCACCTAAAGGCTATCTCGTGGTAGCGGTGGTCGATGGACTATTCGTATGCGCTGTCAATAACGAATGTATGCCTGTTCGCATTCTGTTCTTCAATCATCAGAACGGATTCACCATGACAGAACCGCTAAAAACCATGATGGTCGAGACAAGTGGCGGCACAGTATGGCTACCAGGTGTGGAACAAATGACGTCTTTCCGTCCTGCAGACCTGTTGGCTTACAGCGAAGAAGAGACCTTCATTGCACCGCCTCTGCGCTGGTGGCAACACTGGTGGGTGTGGATTACAGCACTGGTATTGCTTATCGCTTTGGTCTGGTTGTCCACACGATGGTATGAAAAGCTACGCAACCGCCGCAGGATGATTCGTCTGCAGAGTGAAAAAATGCTCAAGGAACAACAGATAGAGGCCATTCGCCAGAAAGCGATAGCTGCCGACAACAATGAACTGGCACGGGATATTGTAAAGATGACCGACAAGTCGCAAGATGAACGCATCACTTTCCGAACAGCAAGCGGTATCATCGCAGTTAACGTGGCAGACATTGCCTACTTCAAGGGTGACGGCAATTATTCACAAATCGTGACGTTCCGCGACAAGGATACTGTTTTAATAGGTCTTGGCGCATTGGAGAAGATGCTGAACCCTGATGTCTTCGTACGTGCCGACCGAAGCACGCTGGTGAATATCCATCACATCAGCAACCTACTACCCAAACAGCGACGCTGCATATTCTGCTCGCCTGAAGGTATCAAGCTAGAGACAACGCTCTTGGCACCAGCCTTCAAACGTCTGCAAGTACTTTTACAGGTGTAGACCTTAGGGCAATATTACTTCGTCTCGGCAAAAAATGAACGAATTCCTTTGTTTTGTTCTCGTTTTTTCGTATCTTTGCAGCATCATTGTAAAGCGGTCTATACATGTTTGATGAAGCGTAGAGCCTATAGACTTGAGTTACAACGATTTTCCCCGAAGCAAATCCAAACCAACTCTATACCAAGTCTATACCAACTCTATACCAAGCCTATGGCACCGCTGGGTTACCGCTAGGTTACTTCTAGGTTACCACTAGGTTACCGCTAGGTTATCTCAAGGCCTTCTCCCGTTATAGGAACCAGAGGAAGTCAAGAACAAAGCACGAAGAGAACATAAGGAAGACCGAGGATGCTTGAGGTGAATGAACAATTAAAAAGGAAATGAATATGGCAAAGTATCGAGGTGAGAAGAAAAGTGGAAAGATGGGCGACGTGATTTATAGTTCATGGCACGGACGACCCTATGTGCGTCGCCGTCCAGAGAAGGTGGCCAATCCACAGACTGCAGACCAGCAGAATCATCGCTCTGCCTTTGGTGAGATTTCACGGCTGTCATCGGCCATGAAGGAAGGACATGCAAAAGGTTTGCACTGGCATGCCGTGCGTCAAAAGAAAAACACCTACTGCGTGTTCAAAAGCATCAACAAAGACTGCTATGGTCCTGACGGTATTGTCTATCCCCATATCCGCATCAGCAGCGGCACGGTCCCTGACGTGCAGATTACCTCTGCCGAGATAGATGAGCAAGGTATGGTTCGTGTGTCGTTTGACGGTGGCAGAACACTTGGACACGACAAAGACGAGTTCTACCTTTTCGTGTTCTGTCCTGACCTGCGTGAGGGCCATTTTGCGCACCCCGTTGAGCGCACAGCAGGTCTGGTTGACGCCCAGATTCCCGAACAATGGCTGGGCCACACGCTCCACCTCTATGCCTTCATGCGAGACGCCAAAGGCCGCACGTCAGAGACAATTTATGTTTCATGTCTATAACCTTATGCTGCAGTTTTTTCACTTTGCAGGCGAGTTTTTCGGAAATTATTTATACCTTTGCACCCGATTTTGAGAAAGAAACTTATACGATGCGAATGAATACGAAGAGTAAGAGAATGGTTTGTGCGCTACTGTTCGTGCTGCTTGCAGTGACGGGCAGGGCGCAAGAATTTGAATATCAGGGGCTTTGGTACCGGCAACTGACCGAAACGACGGCAGAGGTGACTATTCAATACTACCATCAGCCAATGCCAGAGGGTGACGTCGTCATCCCTGAGTATGCCGAGAACGAAGGCCGCAAGCTGCAGGTGACAGGCATTGGCGACAATGCTTTCGGGTATACACACATCACGTCGTTCACGCTCGACAGGCTTATCGATTTTGGAAAATATGTGTTTTCGAACTGCCGTGAACTGGCTCATGTGACATTGCCAGAAGGCATGAAGGAGCTGCCTGACAATACGTTCAATAACTGTAGCAAATTGGCAAGCATCCAGTTGCCGTCCAGTCTGACCACGATTAGCGTGGCGGCTTTTGCCGAATGCAAGTCATTGAAAGAGATTGACATTCCAGCCGGGGTGACAGCCCTCGGAGGATCGGCATTCTATGGCTGTCCCGCGTTGGAGCGTGTGACAATGGGCGATCAGGTGAAGGTCTTTGGCCTCTATTGTTTCTCCCAATGTGTGAAATTGAAAGAACTGCATATACCGCAACAATTGGAGCAAATCGGGTTGCAGTGTTTCCTGGGGTGCGCATCGTTGGAGCGTTTGAATTTTCCCAACACAATGACGCAGATTGGCATGAGCGCTTTCGAGAACTGTACAGCCCTACGGGAGGTGACGCTCAGCGATAACGTGGAAACCATACCAGACAATTGTTTCTCAGGTTGCAGCAGTCTGAAGGTTTTCCAGATGCCGGCAGCGGTGAACAGCGTCCGATTCAGGGCTTTTAATGATGCCGGCATAGAAAGTATTACCTTGCCAGAGGGCATTCAGCAGATAGAGTCGGCGGCCTTTAATTGCCAGCATTTAGGAGAGGTCATTATGAAGAATCCGAAGATGCTGACGGAATGGCCCTATCGCGTGCAGTCGGATGCTTTCTCCAAATCGGTACTCTATTTCGCCAACCTTCACGTGCCCGAAGGCAGCAGGGCCTACTATCGTGGACAGGACGTCTGGAAGGAATTCCTGAATGTCGTGGAAGACAACACGTCGGGCAAGGAATATTGCGAGGTGCAAGTCGAGTCGACGGGCTACAGCACCATCAAGGTAAACGACGAGGGTGTGGGCAGCCTGCTGAAACCCTATTGGATGGAAATAGAGAAGGGACAGCCATTGAAACTCACGATCTTGCTGGACGATGCCAGTTCCTACTCTGGTGGTACGCGCTATGTAGCCTCGGTGAAGGTGAACGGCGAGGAAATGCTGCCAGTGATGGAGGTGGAGGGCAACCTGTATCAGCTTTTGCTCGATGCCGTCAGTGAGAATCTGGACATCGTGGTCGATATTCCCTGGCGCAGCTATGCCGTCACGATATCCCAGAGTTCCGGTGGCAGCATCTACGTCATTCCTGCATCCCAGACCCGTATGGATGTCAGGGTGACAGCGGCTGACGGGTACACGATAGGCAGCATCAAAGACTACTCCAGTTCCTGGCAGACGTCAGAGCAACACGAGCATGACGGCAAGACGGGGGTGATACACTATGAAGACTGGACGCGCGACGATCACACCATCACAATAACCTACAAAAAGAAGTAATACAATGAGAGCAAACATCATACTGGCCATGCTGCTGACGACGCTGTGTATCTATGGCGCAGACGTGAAAGAAGATATTTACGAATACAACATCACCTCGCCGACCAGTGTTACGCTGGTTAAGGTTGATTTGGAGTGGGGCAAGGACACGACGAAACTGGAGATTCCCGCTTCTGTCATGGTGCAGAATCACGTACTCAGCGTGACAGGCATCGGGCAGACAGCTTTTGAAAGTCTGTTAGTGGACAGCATCATCCTGCCTCCGTCTGTGACGACCATCGGTGGCTGGGCGTTTCAGAACTGTAACAAGCTGACCTACGTGAACCTGCCTGCCATGCTGGAGCAAATACCCCAAGGATGTTTTTCGGGTTGCATCAGCCTGAGCAAGATAAAGCTGCCTGACGGAATCTCAAAAATTGGGAATGAAGCATTTCAAAGATGTAACGGACTGACAGATTTTGATTTCCCCGCAACCCTGCGCGAGGTTGGAACTAATGCCTTCAGCGGGTGTCAGAACTTGGAACGCATCGTCTTCAACGGGCCGTTGGATAAGATATGGTATGATGCCTTTGCTTGGTGTACGAAGTTGAAGGAAGTCGAATTCAATGGGGCCATCAGGAATCTGAATGGTTTTGCGAGCTGTACCAGCTTGGAGAAGGTGGTGCTGCCCGAAGGACTACAGACCATTGAGAGCGGCGTATTCAAGAATTGCACTAATTTGAAGGAAATCACCATCCCCTTGACGGTTCGCGAGATGGGACAGTCGGTATTTGACGGCTGTAGCAGTCTGAAGGAGGTGGTGCTGCCTGCCGCTATGCCTTATATGCAACATTGGCTTTTCCAGAACTGCACCAGTCTGGAGCGTCTGACCATCGGCGAAGGTTTGAAGGGTATCGGCACCAACGCGCTGAACGGATGCAGTTCGCTGCGACACATCGTCGTGCGTTGCCAACAACCGCCTTCCTATAGCGACAAGGCTTTCCCCCAAGAGATTCTTGACATGTTCGAACAGGCCGAACTCGTGGTTCCTGAAGATCGTAAAGGTGCCTATCAGAAGGCTGACTTCTGGAAGAACTTCAAGCACATTACTGAGCAGGATATGGGAACCTGTTACCGCAACATGCTGCCGAATGTCGGTGAGGGCGGAGCCGTGTCGTACGGCCAGTGGATCATCGGGCAGGAAGGCGGCTGCATGCTCATCCCCTATGGCGAAAAAGCCACCTTTACCCTTCTGCCGGACGAAGACCATGCGCCCGACTATGTCGAGGTGCGCTATCCCAATAACGGTTACCACAATTATAGCCGTAAGGTCGTCGACAATCGCTTCACCATCGACCCTATGCCCGAGAATGGCGAGTTGTATGTGCGTTTTGCCGATGCATTGGTGGATGTCGACATCGTGCAGACAGAACAGGGCACCGTCATGCTGTCGGTAGCCAAGAACCACAGCCTGCGCTATCAGATACTGCCCGACGAGGGATGGCGCGTTAATAGCCTGACTTTCAACGGCGAAGACATTACCGACCAGATACAACAAGGCACCTATATTGATACGCCCGTACTGCGCGAAAAGAGCACCATACGCATTGCTTACGAACAGATAGAGACAGGAGTGAAGGCGGTGGACGGCAGCAAGGTGAGAGTCCTTGGATACGATGGTGGTATCGTTGTCAGCCAAGCACCAGCAGGACAGACGGTCAGCGTTTACACCCTTGACGGCAGACTCATTCGTTCAGTAGCCATCAAGCACGCTCAACATACGATTCCATTGACTGCCGGCCAGGTATATATCGTCAAGGTCGCAGAGAAAACCATCAAGATAAGAATGTAGTGGTGAGTGGTGAGTGGCGAATGGTGAGTGGTGAGTAGTGTAAAGGCAAAAAGGCTTAAAAGAACGGACTGAGGTTTGGTCAGTCCGTTTTTTATTCGTACCTTTGCAAGGAATATCTATTAGGAGCAATGAAGATAAGAACTATTATTACGGCTGCGACCCTGGTGTGCATGATTGCACAGGGGACTGTCGCAGTGAACGCCCAGAGCCTGTCGGGCCGTGCAGAGGACATGAGGCACAAGATCCTGAAAACCTTTCATAAGCGGGTTTACAATCATGAGTACCCCTTGCGCGAGATTCCCGTGGAGACCAGCCCAAGTGTTCATCAGACCAGGAAGACGCAGGACCGTGCTGCGTCGTTCACCGACCGCGTATGGTTTCCTGGCGAGTGGGAAGAGGTGAAGGCCATCATGGTCACCCCCTTCTACGACTATAGAGTGCCTGGTCATGAAGACGAAGCTGATTGGTATGCAGCGCCCGTCGTTGGCGGCTATGCCGACTATTATCACTATAAGGAATCTGACGATTGGCAGATTGACGGCTTAGGCCCCTACGTGACGGTAATGGACACCATATCGGACTTTGGCAAGGTGTTTTTCCGACTGATGGATGGCATCCAGAAGGGTGGAGCCGAAGCCTGGGTGCGTGTGGAACAGCAGAGCGACACGGTTATGGTGCACGAGACGCTCCGGCGTATGAACCTGCGCCACGACCGTCTGCGTTTCTTCTACGGACGGGGCAACTCCTTCTGGTATCGCGACTGCGGCCCCATCTGTTTCTACTACGGCGATGAGGACCGTCTGGCCATGCTCGACTTCATCTACTCGCGTCACCGCCGTCCGCTCGATGACTCTATTCCCTCGCTGCTACACAGGCAGATGGGCATACCCAACTACATGAACAAAGTGCTGTGGGAGGGTGGCAACTGTCTCGTCGACGGTGCAGGGGCGGTCGTCTCGTCCGACGCTGTCTATACTATCAACAATGAAACGATCGGACAGCTTGTCTGGGATGGCCAGGATATCAACTCGCTGCATCACGAGTACAAGCCCGCACTGACGCCCGACGAGGTGAAACAGGCTTTGCACGAGATGCTGGGCCAGCGCGAAACACATATCATTCCGCGCTACCAGTTCGACGGCAGCACGGGGCATGTGGACCTCTATGCCGATGCCTACAACGAGAACGGCTTCGTGTTCTCCGTCATGCCCGATGCATACAGCTCGTGGGTGGACTACCAGACGGGACACAGCAACATCGACCTGCTCTGCCAGCAGACGAGCATCTTCGACCGCAACTACTACACGATGGCACAACTGCCGTTCCCCTCGAAGAACGACGGAGCGCCTTTTGCCGACGAGGAAGAGTATAACGCCCGTTACGCCCGCACCTACTCCAACCACTGCTTTGTAAACAACGTCATCCTGCAGCCCTGCTTTTCGGAGGTAGGAGCTGACGGCATGCCGACGGCAGCGTGGGATCGTGCCAACATCGAGGCCATCCAGAAGGCCTATCCGGGCTACAGCGTCTATTGCATCGATGTGCGAGATTTCGACGGCACAGGTGGCGCCCTCCACTGCGTCACCAAGCAGATTCCCGCTGACAACCCCGTACGCATACTGCATAAGAATATTCACGGCAGCATCAATCTGGGCGAGTTGACAGGCATCCCCGTTAGTGCCGTCATCACCAACAACAGCGGCATTGCCCATGCCGAGGTGTTCTGGCGCGACAATGGCGGTGACTGGCAGACGCTCGACCTCACTGCCAACGGCAACCGCTTCTACGGCAGCATGCCTTTCTACGACACTCAGGTGGTTCACAACGTGGAATACTATATCTCTGCCACCTCGAACAACGGCAAGACCATCACCAAGCCCATCACAGCCAGTCAGGGTGGCTATTTCACCTTCACCTACAATGACGGCAATCCAAACTACGACAGCACCATGTTCGACTTCGACACAGAACCCATGCCCGCGGAACGTATCACCTTCCCGTTAGGCACTGACTGGCTCACAGAAGACACCACAGAAGACGAACCCATCGCTACTGGCATCAGTATAGTTGAAAGTTTAAAGCGGAAAGTTGAAAGTGGTGCTACGTGGTTCACCCTCGACGGCCGCAAGCTCAGCGGCAAACCCAATGCCAAGGGCATTTATATTTACAACGGGCGAAAAAAAGTCATTAGCTCAACTTTCGCAAATTGAGTAAGGGGGGGAAAAAGGTAAAAAGGCTTAAAAGAACGGACTAAAGTTTGGTCAGTCCGTTTTTTTTTGTACCTTTGCAATCATAAAATGACAAGGGACTGGCACCTATCATAACTGAATCCAAAATGTATACTACCACTTAAGATATGAAGTTACAAAAAAATACATATAACACCTTCAATATCAATGGCTTAAATCTTGTCTTGCTTTTCTTGTTGACATGCTTGTCGTGTAGCAAGGACGGTGATACCGTCTATGTCCAGGATCCTGATGATGCGGCCAGCACAGCACCGCTCGTTATTGTTATCTATGACCCCAATGCCGTGGGCGACGGTAACTACAACGACCTCATCTACCAGGGTGTGGAACAGGCCGCCAAGGAGTACGGACTGCGCACCATGCAGCTGTCGCCATCGTCAAGACAGGAGGGATTGGCCTATCTGCAGACCTTTTTCCAGCAGATGAGCACCGCGCAGGACACCGTGCGCCGCCTCTTCATCGTGGCCGCTGCCAGTTACGATGACTACCTGCGCCAGAACAACGACCGTCTTGCAGCCAATCCCTACGCCGACCTGCTCTATCTCGAAACGCCCACACCTCTCACGGGCAAGGGTTCCACGCTCTACCTACCCTACTACGGCGCCATGTACGAGGCTGGTGCCATTGCCCAGTTCATGGCCTCAGACGTGTTGCTGGTAGCCGCCAACTCCAAGGAGGAGACGTTGGCCAGAGCTGTCAGCGGCTTCACCGAGGGTTTCAACACCGACTACGTCCAATACCCCGCGCGTTTAAATTGCACCAAATCGCTGATTACCGAATATCTGTCCGACAAGGCTGGTGAAGGATTCACTTTGGCAGATACCACCGCCTTACGCATCATGTACAACCGCGAGGGGGATAGCTACTTCAAGATGATTGTACCCGTCTGCGGCGGTGCTGCACGCACGTTCCAGCATCTCTGCGACCTGCTGGGTGACTATGAATATATGGGCATCGACGTCGCATCCAACTCGACTAACAGTCCCCTTGCCGCCGTGAAGCACATCGACCGCGCCGTAGCCCTCTGCATCTCACAATGGCTCTCGCCCGAGGGTATGCCCAAGCACCAGGCGCTGGGTCTGGCCGACGGATATACCGGAGTAGAGATAGAGAAGGACAACAGCATACTCTATACTGTTCTCCAAAATAATGAGTCCGATGACGTGCTCTCCGACGAGCTGCTGACGAAGATTCATAATGATGCGATAAGAAAGGAGGCGGAGTATGAGAAGTAAGATGTTTGATGTCAGATGGAAGATGTGGCTGTGTGCAGCATGTATGGTGCTCTTCACGGGCTGTAAGCAGGAGGACGACCGCATCGAGATCGTCGCCAACCGCCACTGGGTGGCGAAGACCGTGGCCGTAGTGGCCCCCATCAGTGACGCTGCCACAAAGACGCGTCTGGAGCGCACCGCCAACTGGTTTCTGGAGAACTTCCGCGAAGCACAGATGCACGACACGCTGGCCATCGACCTGAAGATAGAGTGGTACGACGAACTCTCCGCCGACCTCACCACGCTCGCCGAGACCCTGGCCAGCCGCGACGACATCATCGCCGTCATCGGGCCCTTCTCCAACGAAGGCGTGGCATTGTTCGCACCCGCCTGCATGAAGACACAAAAACCCCTCATCGCGCCCACGGCTACCAGCGAGGACATCATCCGCCGCTATGCCGTCACCACCAGCGGACTCAGTACCAACAAGACGCCGTTCCTCTGGTCGCTTACCGAGACCGACGTGAACTTAACCGGCCTGCTGATGAGCGGCTTCGCTACCGAGAACAAGCATTTTGATATTAAGTACAAAGAATATGCCGGCACTTATCCCGACCCGACGTGTGCCGTCTTCTCGCCCAACGATGTATACGGCATGACCTTTAACTACTGGGCCCCCTTCTACGCCCAACAGAACGGCATCGATCTGAGTCGCAACCTCCAATACGACTCTACCGCCGAACTGCTCTCGCAACTCAACGACTACCGTCCTGTCATGGCGGCTTCGTCGTTTCTCCGCTCTGCCATCTTGTGTACCGTTGAGACCGCCCAGCAGATGTACGATGTCATGCGGGATAACCGCAAGGCTTACCTTGAAAACCCCGACCTGGGTTCTTTTTTGCCAAGCAAGGACCCTGATGACCCCGCCAACGACAAGAATTGGAAACTGTTCAAAATGGTTTACAATACCTATTTCGCCTTCTCCGGCCTGAGCGAGGAGGGTCTGGAGGCCCTTGGCCCTCGCGGCACGAAGATACTGCAGGGCTGCGAAGGTTTTTCTCCTTACGCCGATCCCTCTACGGGCTTCGAGCTGAGTTACAAGGCGCGCTTCGGCCTACTGCCCACCTTCGCCGAGTGCAAGTTCTATGATGCCCTCATGCTTGCCGCCTTTGCCGCCAATTATCTGGCCCATTGGGCCTATGATTCCCCAGAGTCTAATGAGGCTTTCAACCAGGCCATCATCGCCATCACTTCCGGCACCGACACGGCCGTCATGGGCGGTTCTGCCTGGAACGCCACCTCGATGGAAATCTATCTCTCGGCCATGGAGCGCGGCTATCTGCTCCACTTCATAGGAGCCTCTGGCGAAATCAGTTTCGATCGCGACACCTACACCGCTGCCACTACCACCACCTACGTACATTGGAGGATTATGGACGACAAGATCCAGCACCGCCAGTACTTTGGAAGCACAGGCGGACGCACCACCGACGCCAATGCCGCCTGGCTCTACCTCTACAATGAGCAGCAGGCCAGCGAAGACTTCAATGAGCAGGCCAGCGGAGGCACCGGCCAGCACTTCGTCTATCCCACGATGACCGACCAGTACGCCGTGCTCGTGCAAGGCTCCGAGGATTCCTCCAACTACCGCCACCAGGCCGACGTTCTCAGCGTGTATCAGGCCCTGCGCCGGGGCGGATTCCCCGACGATCATATCATCCTTATCATCGACCGCAACATGGCCTCGTTCGAAAAGAATCCCCAGCCAGGCACCGTCCGTAACATCGCTGGCGGGCCTGACTTGCTCAACGGTACCGACGGACTGCCGAAAGCCGAAGTCGATTACGACAACCGCGACCTCAGCGCCAGCGACATTGCCGACATCCTGGCAGGCCGCTCGTCGTCGCACCTGCCCGTCGTCCTGCCGCAGGATGCCGGCCACAACGTGCTTTTCTACTGGAGCGGACACGGCCGCAGCAAGGAACGCGGCGACAGCGACGAGTTCACCTGGCGCAACACCTATGCCGGCGAGGGCTTTACGGCCAACCTGTTGCAGCAGACCGCCCAGCAGATGCAATATCGCAAGCTGCTCATCGTCGCCGAACCCTGCTACGGTGAATGCGTAGTCCGCGCCATCGAGGGCTTGCCCGGCGTGCTCGCCATGTCGGGAGCCAGTGCCGACGAACAGTCGTGGGCCGACCACTGGAGCGATGAAGCCCGCATCTGGATGTGCGACCGCTTCACGCTGAACCTCGTGGACTGTCTGACCGACAATCCCGACACCAGTTTCCGCGACCTCTTCCTCTACTGTGCACAGCACACCCTCGGCTCTCACGCCCGCATCGTCAACGCCACCCATTTTGGCAACCTCTATATCACCGGCCCCGCCGAGTTTATTCGATACTATAGTAAATAACGATAAAATAAAATTGTTATGATGAAAAAGATTTTTATCTTAATGGGAGTCGCACTAATGGTGACCGCCTTCAGCAGCTGTTCTGACGAGAACACTTCCGGAGGCAGTCCTACAGCAGGCTCTAACTACAACTACTCCGTGAGCATGAGCAAAAACGACCATTCATGGGTGGTCATCGTCGACAGCATTACGGGCAACGTGTCAGACATTACCTGCAGCGAGTCGTGGCTGAAGGCCATTCAGGACGGTATGGACGGCGGAGAGCATCCTGTGATGCAGCTGTCGGTTTCCGACAACAGTAATCAAGATCGCACGGCCTACGTCACGTTCAAATCGTCCGACAACCAGCAGGTGTGCATCACGGTGGTTCATAAGGGAGACACCGGCGGCAATGATGATGACGATGAACTGCCCCAGGTGTCGCCATTGAACAAGGCGTTCTACGAAAACTGGTACAATGGTGACAACAAAGAAGTCTATATCACCGTGTCGCAAAACAAGCAGACGTGGAACAAGTACAGGCTGCCTTGGTTTGACAATGCGCTGGGTTCCGTGCCGGCATACGTCAGCGAAGAGATGAAAGAGAGCAAGGCCGACTGGCGACTGGTGTATAGCACACTGGGACTTTCGAGCACGCCAGGAGCCAACTTCTTCATACTCCACAACAGCACGCAAGGTAAGTTCAGGTTCTTCTACTTCATTCCCGAGAATGCCGTCAACGACGCATCAACGGCCTGCTTCATTCTGGATATGTCCAACAAAAGCGGGAAATTCTCGATGGCCCTGAACAGCAACGAGTCTATAGAGATGCCTGATAAGTTGCAGAACAGCGGAATAGTGACGCTGCAGAACAACTACAACCCGTCGGGAATGCAGAGCTTACAAATAGTGCCCCTTGGCACGGATAGCCAACGCGCTATCACTTCGGGCTGGGCATGCTTCGACTTGCTCGCAGACCACGGCTACACCAAGGCGGTCAACGAAGCCCTGGAAGACCCGAATACCAGTTTACAGCTGAGGCTCGTGACCACACTGCAGGGCAATATCGATCTGCTGGCCAGCCTGAATACAACGGGCGACATCGATATGTCGGGCGTTTCGCTGGTCAAGAAGGGGAGCTCTCTGGCAGCTGCCGCCACCTTCTTCACCGGTTTCGGCACAAGCCTTTTCCAGATAGGAGGGGGTGTAGCCAACGTAGCTGATGGTGGTGGTAAAAAGGCCGGCGGTATTTTGCAGATAGCCGGAGGTGTCAGCACGCTTGTAGGCACCTGTTTGAACACCGCTGCGGCTTCCAAGGACTCTAAGCAGGGTTTCGAAGGCTCGGCGTCGGTGGAGTTGAAGACCAATGGCAAGATAGAAGGCACTTTGACCTTCAACACCATCAACAACGTACCGGCCATAAAGTTCAGACCTGCCCATTTCAAATACAAGTGGGAGACGCTGCTGTCGGGCAATCCGCAGACGCGAGCCGACGAAAACACGCTACCCATTTACGGTCTGCTGACCCTGACCGACACCCCGGTGGTCTATATGTCGGAAGACCACCTGCTCTACACCCCGGCTCAGTATCCGGCCGAATACGAGCTGGACTACGACGGTCAGCTGGTACACTGCGTCACGGGTGACGACGAGCAGCTGCGTTATATCTCGTTCCTCGACCCGTCGTCGATAGGAGTCTATATCAACAAGGAAATGATGGGCTTCGATTTCGACGAGGTGGACGTGAGCGTGAGCCTCGTTGCCAATGTCGGCCCTTACGACGAATATGTGGCTCCTAACCCTTACTTCGGCTTTTACCAGCTGAAGAACAACCAGATTCAGCTCACGACGCAGGACGATGCCTTCATCACCATGTTCAGTGACGAGGACACGAAGTCGATGAAGCTCGTGGCATGCAGCAACAGCGACATCCCCACCATCACGAAAGACCCCGAACTCGATGCCCAGTACGTCGTGAGCGAACTGACCTGCAACGACAACAGCACCGACACGCAGGAGTCAGGTTTCACATACCGCTATTACGGACTGACTGGCGAGATGTTTAGCGGTACCAAGAAGATAGTGGTAGATCCTATCGTCTACGTGCCAACGAACAAGGACCGCTCGTTCCTCTATAACAAGAGCCACCTGGGGCCCATGTTTGTATCGGTTTTTGCACGCCTGACCAAGGGCAACACAATGCAGATCATCACCAAGCATTTCCTGCCTGAGATACGTACCTACAAGAGCAGCGAGGTCAGCAAACTCAGAAACAGCATCAACCAGTGCAATCCCACCACTGTGCAGACCAACACGTTCAATATGCCGGCTACTTTCCTAGACATAGACTGGCAGAAGAAAAGGGCACTCAAGATGTTAGACCTGTCAAGTAAATAAACTTCATTAAACCCGATTAATTAATATTTTAAAACTTACATACAATGAAAAAATTTTTATTTTTAGTAATGATGCTTACAACCGGTATGTGCTTCACGGCTTGCAGTAGCGATGATGATGACAACAACGACCAACAACAACAAACCGGTGCAGACATTCCTCTCCCAGACTTGGAAGTGTTCACCATGCGTGTGATTACCGTTGACGAACTGGGAAATCTGAGGGGTGTCAATGTGGGTGAGGCTATCGACTTGGTATCACCCACCGTCTTCAGTGTCCTGGTAGAGGACCTGGCAGAGGCCAAGGCTAAGTTCTTGGAACTGGTTGAGGACTTCAAAGATGTCAGCACTTCGGGCAACAATATCACCGTCACCCTGAGGGATGCTGACGGAAATGAACAAGGAAAGGTGTATTTCAAGGAGGGTACTGGCAACGAGGTTGCCACTATGACCTACGAGGGCTTCACCTTGCAGGGTATCAGCATGCTGAAATATGTCAATGTGTGGCCCGCCTCCAACGCCGAGTCACGCTACAAGCTCCTTCAGGTGATGACCGTTCCCAGCGACCGTGAGGGCAACCCGCGCGGCATTTGCATCCGCGAATACAAATCAGGTGAAAACGGCATGATTATCTGTCCGACGAGCTATGAGTCAGGCTATCAAGATTGGCGCAGCAACACTAGTAAGTCAAGCATGCAACAGTTTGGAAAGCAGGTGAAGTCAATAGGCGTGGAAACGGTGAGCGAAAGGCTGAAAAAGGCAGGCATGTACAGCGACCTGACTAAGTATTATTGGAGCAATACCACTAAGTTCTATTTTTTTGACAAGGGTCATTGGAAGGTTCGCCTCAGTGACGGCAGTGATAAATACGTATCTTCGTGGGAAGTGGCCTTGCCGAATAATAACGCCAACAATGCCTACTGCTACTGGTTCGATGCTAATGGCAAATGCTGGTAAATCTGCATGACGACGAATCGCTAACGTTATGAAAAGAAGATTGTTTTCGATGCTCGTCCTGCTGCTCATGGCCGTGACGGGTGCATGGGCAGCAGCGAAGACCATCGACCTCTCAAACGTTACGGAGGCCACGACGGCGAATAACGGTGACGTGCTGACGGGGACTCTGGCTAAAAACGTTCAGATTTCGATTGAACACGGTGCTACGGTAACGCTCAACAACGTGAGCATCAATGCCGATGGTGCATGGACGAGTGGCTACTATGCTGGCATCACCTGCTTGGGTGATGCCACCATCACCCTCACGGGTAACAACTTCGTGAAGGGTTTTGATGAGGGCTTTCCTGGCATCCACGTCGCTGCTGCCAAGACGCTGACCATTCAGGGCAATGGTTCGCTCACAGCCAGTAGCAACGGCTCGCTCACACCCGGTAGCAACGGTGCCGGTGCGGGCATCGGTGGCGGCAGGTCTCTAGCTTGTGGTGGCATCACCATTGAGGGTGGCACCATCATCGCTACGGGGGGGGTCAATTCGGCTGGCATCGGTGGTGGCGATGTCACCTCATGCGGCGATATCTCCATCAATGGCGGTATCATCACTGCCACAGGCGGTGAAAGTGGGGCCGGTATTGGTGCAGGCTACTATGGCTCGTGCGGTAATATCTCCATCACGGGCGGTACCGTCAACGCCACAGGGGGAAGCAATGCAACTGCCATCGGCCGCGGTTACTTAAGCACATGCGGCAGCATCACGCTCGCTCTGGCCGATAACGTAAACAACGGCTCGACCCTGACGTCATTCAACGATATTACAGCCGACGTCACCCTGAAACGTACGCTTCAGACGGGCGGCTGGAACACGTTCTGCGCCCCATTCAGCACTGCCACGCCAAGCGGATGGACGTTGAAGAAGCTGACAGGCTCATCGTTCGACAGTAGCACGGGTCAACTCACGCTCGACTTCGGAGACGCCGTCAGCATAGAGGCCGGCAGGGCCTATTTAGTGAAAGTAACTGCCAACGTTGTGAATCCCACTTTCGAGGGCGTGACCATCGCCAACGTGACGACCACTACGGAGACAACCTATGCCGACTTCGTGCCCGTGATGAACCCGACGCCACTGACCGCTAATGACAAGACAGTGCTCTTCGTCTCTGGTGGCAACAAGCTAACCTATCCATCGAAGACAAGCAACATCAACGGCTTCCGGGCCTACTTCCAGTTGAAGGGCGATGCGGCAGCCAGTGCCAATGCCTTTGCGATGAGCTTCGACAACGGGAGTACGGGCATCACGGAAATTGACGATTCGCAGGCTCACGATGTACGTTTTGATACCGATGGCATCTACACGCTGGATGGCCGCCGCATTGAGGGCCAGCCCACCGCGAAGGGAATATATATTCAGAACGGACGCAAGGTAATCATTAAATAAAAGAAGGGAGGACACTTGATGAAGAAAGAATATATAAAGCCCACGATGACCGTGACGAAGCTGCAATCCCGGAGCCAACTCCTCTTCAGTTCGCTTCAAGCCATCATATTCTTGAGCCTTGCTGATGACATAGAGATAGAGTATGATAAAAATGGCGACGACCCTGTTAATGCATGGTAATCGACTTCCCGTTAACCATGATCCTGAGGACGATTCTCTGACCTGAACAATAGACATTAAAAGACACTCAGGGACTGGCACGTGCGCAGCCGAGGGACGTGAAAAAGGTAAAAAGGTTTAAAAGAACGGATTGAGGTTTGGTCAGTCCGTTTTTTATTTGTACCTTTGCAGTCTATTATGTACATAAGTCAAGATAGATTATGGGAAAGATTATTGCATTAGCAAACCAAAAGGGTGGTGTGGGCAAAACGACCACAACCATCAATCTGGCAGCTTCATTAGCCACTTTGGAGAAGAACGTGCTCGTGATTGACGCCGACCCGCAGGCCAATGCCTCGAGTGGTCTGGGCGTTAACATTCAGGAGGTTGAGTGTTCGCTCTATGAGTGCATTATCAACAAGACTGACGTTCGCGACGCCATCTATACAACGGATATTGAACGGCTGGACGTCATCCCCAGCCACATCGACCTGGTGGGTGCAGAGATTGAGATGCTCGGCATGCCGGACCGCGAGAAGGTGATCAGCAACATGTTGCAGCCTATCGTGAAGGACTACGACTACATCCTGATTGACTGTTCACCGTCGTTAGGCCTCATCACGGTGAATGCGCTGACAGCAGCCAACTCGATCATGATTCCCGTGCAGTGCGAATATTTTGCACTGGAGGGTATCACAAAACTACTGAGCACCATCAAGATTGTGAAGAAGCGTCTGAATCCGAAACTGGAGATCGAAGGATTCCTGCTGACGATGTACGACTCGCGCCTGCGTCTGGCCAACCAGATATACGACGAGGTGAAGCGCCACTTCCAGGAACTGGTGTTCAAGACTGTCATCCAGCGTAACGTGAAGCTGTCGGAGAGTCCGTCGCACGGACTGCCCGTCATTCTGTACGACGCAGAGTCGGCAGGTGCCAAGAACCATCTGGCACTGGCGAAGGAATTGATTAGTAAAAACAATGTGGAATGAGGAATGTGGAATGAGGAATGGTCGGCGTTGCCGATTATCAATGAAGAATTAAGAATTCCACATTCAACATCGCAGCGAAGCGAGAATCATTCAACATTCAACATTCATAATTCATAATTTTTAAGAATGGCTGTAAAGAAGAAATACGACAGAAGCGTGTTGGGACGCGGACTGGACGACATCGATGCCGGACGCGGACTGGACGCACTGATTGATACACATAGCGAGGTGCACACCGAGGGGTCGTCGAATCTGAACGAGGTGGAAATCAGTATGATTGAGCCCAACCCCAACCAACCTCGCCGCGAGTTTGACGAGGAAGCCCTGCAGGAGTTGGCCACCAGTATTCGCGAGTTGGGCATCATCCAGCCCATCACCGTGCGCAAGATGGAGGGTGCCAAGTACCAGATTATTGCCGGTGAGCGCCGCTGGCGTGCCTCGCAGCTGGCCGGACTGACCACCATTCCCGCCTACATCGTAACGGTAGAGGACCAGAACGCGATGGAGATGGCCCTTGTGGAGAACATCCAGCGCGAAGACCTGAACGCCATCGAGATTGCATTGGCCTACCAGCATCTGGCCGAGACCACGGGCATGACGCAGGCGAAAATCTCGGAGCGCGTAGGCAAGAGCCGTGCTGCCGTGACGAACTATATGCGTCTGTTGAAACTGCCCGCACAGGTGCAGATGGCGCTGAAGAACCACGAGATAGAAATGGGACATGCCCGCGCGCTATTGGCCATCGAGAGTCCCTCGCAGCAAATCAAGCTCTTCAAGGAGGTGCAGCAGCAACAGTACTCCGTGCGTAAGGTGGAGGAGCTGATTCAGAGTCTGAAGAGTGGCAACGACGTGAAGACCGCCAAAGGAAAGATTGCCGCCAGCACGAAACTGCCTGAGGAATTCAATATCCTGAAGGAGCGTCTGTCGCAGTTCTTCCAGACCAAGGTGCAGATGACCTACTCGCCAAAAGGCAAAGGAAAGATTACCCTGCAGTTCGACAACGAAGAGCAGCTGGAACGAATCATGAATGCGCTGGATGGGAGAAGTTAAGGTAAAAGTGAATAGTGAAAAGTGATTAATTTGCTACCGCGCTATTTAGTGAAAAGTAAACGTTTCATAGGCAAGTGGATATTGACGGTGGTGCTGATGATGGCAGGCCTGAACGGCTATGCCCAGCAGGAGAAGCTGACCGTCATTGAGACGGGTGACAGCATCGGGCGACTGTTGGCACCCCTCGACTCGCTGGCAATGGCCGATGCGGAAAAACTGGTCAAAGACACGCTGTCGTCCATTGTTGTCAAGAAACAACGCAAAGAACGTGTCAAGCGCGACTGGAACACCTGGAAGCCAGACCCGCAGCGTGCACTATGGCTGGCAATGGTGATACCAGGGGCAGGACAGATATACAACCGCAAATACTGGAAACTGCCCATCATCTACGGTGGTTTCATGGGCTGCATCTATGCGCTGACGTGGAACAACATGATGTATAAGGACTATTCGCAGGCCTATCTCGACATTATGGACGACGACCCCGGAACGGCCAGCTATAACAAATTCCTGCATCTGGGCAAGCAGATTACGCCACAAAACGAAGAGCGATACAAGACGATTTTCAAGAACCGTAAGGACAAGTACCGCCGTTGGCGCGACCTGAGTTTCTTTGTCATGCTGGGCGTCTATGCCATCTCGGTGATCGATGCCTATGTGGACGCAGAGCTGTCGCAGTTTGACATCTCGCGCGACCTGAGCCTGAAGGTGGAGCCCACCGTGCTGCCCAACCATTCGGGCGGCAATTGGCTGGATGCACAATCGCTGGGATTGAGTTGTACGTTGAATTTTTGAGGAGTTAACGAAGTTAGAGAAGTTAAAGAAGTTAACGAAGTAAGAATGAATAAGAAAGTACTATTGATGATACTCGCCATGATGCTGTCGGCCACGGGAGCAATGGCACAGATAGAGGTTGACGATGAGGATGTCGGCGACGACGAGGACGAACTTGTGGTAACCGACCAGACAGGCAATGAGGAAATCATCGAGTTTCCGGAGGCCATGACCTACGACCTGGACTCGCTGTTGAATCTCTATATGTCCAAGACCTATTTAGACAATAACGACTGCAACATGCGCGACGAGAACCCCACCTACACCAAGGAGGAGTATATCGAGCGACTGAGCCGCATTCCCACCGTCATGGAGATGGCCTACAACGATGTGGTGCAGAAATTCATCGACCGCTATAGCGGACGCCTGCGCCGCAGCATCAGCTATATGCTGGGAGCATCGAACTTCTATATGCCCATCTTCGAAGAGGCTCTGGAGATGTACCAGTTGCCCCTGGAACTGAAATACCTGCCCATCATCGAGTCGGCACTGAACCCCACAGCCGTCAGTCGTGTGGGAGCATCAGGACTGTGGCAGTTTATGATTGGCACGGGCAAGCAATACGGTCTGCAGGTGAACTCGCTGGTCGACGAGCGTCGCGACCCCGTGAAATCATCGTATGCGGCAGCACGCTATCTGAAGGACCTCTACAAGATATTCGGTGACTGGAACCTCGTGATTGCTGCCTACAACTGCGGTCCGGAGAATATCAACAAGGCCATTCGTCGCGCCAACCCCACAACCCCCACCAAACCTCCCCGTGGGGAGGCTTCTTCCCCCTCGGGGGACAGAGGGGGGGTGGAGACCGTCATCAAGGACTACTGGCACATCTATCCCTACCTGCCTCGCGAGACTCGTGGCTACGTACCGGCATTCATCGCTGCCAACTATATCATGACCTATTATTCGCAGCACAATATCTGCCCCATGTCGACCCGTCTGCCAGCCAAGACAGACACCGTCATGGTGAAACGCAACCTGCATTTGGAGCAGGTGGCCGAGGTTATTGGCATCAATATCGACCTGCTGCGCTCGCTGAACCCCATGTATCGCCGCGACGTGATACCAGGAGCTACTGAGCCCTATGCACTGCGATTGCCACAGACCGAGGTGGGCAAGTTCATCGACATGGAGGACTCCGTCTACAACTACAAGAGCGACGAGCTGTTCAATAAGCGTACCGAGGTAGAGGTCAAGGACGACGTGCCTACCTATTACCATAAGAGCAAGCGTTACGCACGCGGCAAGAAGGGCCGCGTCAGCAAGCGTACAGTAAGGGTTAAGGGCAAACGCACCAAGGCAACAACCCGTAAGAAGGCCGCCACAACCAAGAAGCGCACTACAACGAGCAAGAAGCGTAAGTCAACGAGTAAAAAGAAAAGGAGATAAGCTATGGACGAGGACATGATGATTCAGGAAGCGGCTGACGAGAAACTGGTGAATGACGCGTTCCAGCGACTGCTGGACAGCTATTCGGCCTCTCGCCACAGACAGAAGGTGGATATCATCACCAAGGCATTCAACTTCGCCAAGCAGGCACACAAAGGTGTCAGGCGACTGAGTGGCGAGCCCTACATCATGCACCCCATCGCCGTAGCCCAGATAGCCTGCGAAGAGGTCGGACTGGGTTCGACCAGTATCTGTGCCGCCTTGTTGCACGACGTGGTAGAGGATACCGACTACACCACTGAAGACCTCGCTAATATCTTCGGGCCTAAGATTGCCCAGATTGTTGACGGACTGACCAAAATCTCTGGCGGCATCTTTGGCGAGCAGGCCTCAGCACAGGCCGAGAATTTCAAGAAGCTGCTGTTGACGATGAGCGAGGACATCCGCGTCATCCTCATCAAGATTTGCGACCGCCTGCACAACATGCGCACGCTGGAGTCGCAGCCTGCCAACAAGCAATACAAGATTGCCGGAGAGACGCTCTATATCTACGCTCCGTTGGCCAACCGTCTGGGACTCAATAAGGTTAAGTCGGAACTGGAGAACCTCTCGTTCCAATACGAGCATCCGGAAGAGTATGCCAATATCAAGGACAAGCTGAAGAATACTGAATTCTCGCGCCACGAGCTGTTCGACCAGTTTACTGCGCCCATCGAGGAGTCACTCAAGGAGATGGGCATCAAATACAAGATAAAGGAACGCGTCAAGACGCCCTACTCCATCTGGACGAAGATGCAGAACAAGCACGTGACGTTCGAGGAAATCTACGACATCCTGGCCGTACGCATCATCTTTACCCCCGACAAACGCGAGGAGGAAATCAATGAGTGCTTTAAAATCTATGTCGCCATCTCGAAAATCTACAAGAGTCATCCCGACCGTCTGCGCGACTGGCTGTCACACCCCAAAGCCAACGGCTATCAGGCGCTGCACGTCACGCTGATGTCGAAGCAGGGACGATGGATAGAGGTGCAGATCCGCTCCGACCGTATGGACGAAATCGCAGAACAGGGTTTTGCCGCCCACTGGAAATACAAGGATGGCGAGCAGGCCGAATTCTCGGAGGACGAGAACGAGCTGAACGACTGGCTGCGCACCATCAAGGAGATTCTGGACGACCCCCAGCCCGATGCCATGGACTTCCTGGATGCCATCAAACTGAACCTCTTTGCTTCGGAAATCTTCGTATTTACCCCTAAAGGAGAAATCAGGACCATGCCGACAGGCAGTACGGCTCTCGACTTTGCCTTCTCCATCCATACTTTCCTCGGCTCACATTGTATCGGAGCCAAGGTAAACCACAAACTGGTACCGCTGAGCCATAAGCTGGAGAGCGGCGACCAGGTGGAAATCCTGACCTCGAAGTCGCAGCACGTGCAACCAGCATGGATTAATTTCGTGTCGACAGCCAAGGCCAAGGGTAAGATACAGGCCGTACTGCGCCGTAACAGCCGTGAAACACAGAAGAAAGGTGACGACATCCTGAAGGAATTCCTGCAGAAGAACCAGATAGAGCATACGATGGAAGTCGTCGACCAACTGGCCAGTTTCCACGAAGTGAGCAATCGCGAAAAGTTCTTCCAGGCATTGGGCGAGAAGACCATCCTGTTGGGCGAAAAAGACCTTGACGAGCTGCAAGGCAAGGTGGGCAAGGCCGGCTGGCGCAAGCTGGTGCCCTTCCTGGGACGTACCAAGTCCAAGAAACAGGGAGGAGCTGAACAACAGGAACTGTTCGTCGTACCTGAGAAGTTCAATCGCAAGAAGCCCATCTACATCAGCGAGGAGACCATCGGACAATACAAGTTCAAGCACTGCTGTCATCCTATTCCTGGTGACGACATCCTTGGATACATCGACAACAAGCACCAGATAGAGATTCATAAGCGTGCCTGTCCTGTGGCAGACAAGCTGAAGAGCGGCTTCGGCAATCATATCCTCGACGCCAAATGGGACATGCACAGAAAGATATTCTTCGATGCCACCGTCCGTATTCAGGGTATCGACCGCATGGGTATCCTGGTGGATGTCTCACGTGTCATCACCTCGCAGATGAACGTCAACATCCATAAGCTCACCATCAGTGCAGAGGACGGCGTGTTCGACGGTAGCATTGAACTGCGCGTCCACGACCGCAGCGACGTCAAGACCATTATGGACGAGCTGAAGAAGATAGAGGGTATTCAGGAGATCACACAGATTATGTAATTTTTCGGAATTACGGAATAACGGTATAACGACATCAACAAAAACAAACGAAATGAAACGACTACTGACAATCATTGTGGCCATGAGTGCCCTGCTGACGGCACAGGCCCAAAAGAATTACGACAATCCTGACACCCTTGTGGTAAGCCGCGACGGCACGGGAGAGTTCCGCAACATCGGTGAGGCCATAGAGGTGTGCCGCGCCTTCATGGAATACCATAAGGTCATCTACGTCAAGAAAGGCACCTACAAAGAAAAGCTCGTCATTCCCCAATGGCTCACCAATATCGAGATTTGCGGAGAGGATCGCGACCAGACCGTCATTACCTGGGACGACCACGCGAACATCAAGGCCGACATCACTCCACTGACCGCTGAAGGTCCTGTCCAGAAAATTGGCACCTTCCGCACCTTTACCCTGAAGATTCAGGGCAGCAAGATTACGCTGAAGAACATCACCATCGAGAACAACTCCGCCCGACTGGGACAGGCCGTGGCACTGCATACCGAGGGTGACAGACTGACGTTCATCAACTGCCGTTTCCTGGGACATCAAGACACCATCTATACAGGTAATGCCCAGACGCGCCTGCTATTCCAGAACTGCTATATCGAAGGAACCACCGACTTCATCTTCGGTCCTTCGACGGCGTGGTTCGAGGGCTGTCAGATATTCTGCAAGGCCGACTCATACATCACGGCAGCATCGACGCCCAAGGAATCGCCCTACGGATACATCTTCAACAATTGCACCATCACCTGCGACCAGAACGTCAGCAAGGTCTATCTCGGACGTCCTTGGCGCGACTACGGATATACGCTGTTCATGAACTGCGACCTGCCCCGTCAGATTCGTCCTGAAGGCTGGCACCAGTGGCGTCCTGAGGCTGTGAAGACGGCCCGCTACATGGAGTACAACAACCGCGGTGAGGGTGCTGCCACCGACCAGCGTGTGGCGTGGAGCCGACAGCTCACCAAGAAGGAAGCCCAGCAGATTACGATGGAGCGCGTATTCAGCATCAACGACAATTGGAATCCTGATTTATAATTATAACTTATGAAAAAACTATTCTTGACCGCCATGCTGTTGGTGGTTACCATGTTTGGCGCTGCACAGGAAAATCCCCTGTGGCTGCGTTTCCCTGCCATATCGCCAGACGGAAAAACGATTGCTTTTTCCTATAAAGGAGACCTGTTTACGATTCCCGTCACTGGCGGGCAGGCTCGTCAGTTGACCACCAATGCAGCCTATGATGCCTATCCCGTATGGAGTCCCGACGGACAGCACATCGCTTTCGCCTCCAGCCGCGAAGGTAGTCTCGACGTATGGCTCATCGCACGTCAAGGAGGTAATCCGAAACGACTGACCACCCATAGCAACAACGAACGCCCTATCGCCTTCCTCGATAACGACCACGTGTTGTACAGCACGTCGCTGATGGCCACGGCACAAACCAGTCTGTTGCCTGAAAGCACGTTTCCACAGGTCTATGAGGTTAGCACGAAGGGCGGACGGCCCCGTCTGTTCTCTATCATTACGATGGAGGACATCAGCATCCGCGCCAATGGCGATATGCTCTACCACGACTGCAAGGGCTATGAAGACCCCTTCCGCAAGCACCACCAGAGTGCCATCACTCGCGACATCTGGCTGAAGAGCGGCGAGCAGTTCACACGTCTGACATCGTTCCGTGGTGAAGACCGTTCACCCGTCTGGGCACCCGACGGGCAGTCGTTCTACTATCTGACCGAGCGCGACGGCACCTTCAACGTATGGAAGCGCCAGCTGGACGGAAGCAACGAGCAGCAGGTGACGCGCCACGAGAAGAACCCCGTGCGCTTCTTGACAGCATCCACCGATGGTACTCTCTGCTATGCTTACGACGGAGAAATCTATACCAACCGCAACGGACAGGAGCAGAAAGTGAAGATCAATATCGTTGCCGACAGCAATGACCAGGATCTCGTACGCAGCATCAACACATCTGGTGCCACCGAAATCAGTCTCTCGCCCGAAGGCAAAGAGGTGGCTTTCATCATGCATGGCGACGTCTATGTGACCAGCGTCGAGTATAAGACCACCCGCCAGATTACCAATACGCCCCAGCAGGAGCGCAATGTCAGCTTCTCGCCCGACGGACGCAGTCTGGTGTACGCCGCTGAACGTGACGGTGTATGGCAGATCTATCGCGCCACCATCAAGAACAAGGGCGAAAAGTTGTTTACTTACGCCAGTGACGTTGAGGAGGAGCGCCTGACGACAACCAACCTGACCTCACAGCAACCGCAGTTCAGCCCCGACGGCAAGGAGATTGCCTTCTTCGAGGATCGTGGCGACCTGCGTGTGATGAACCTCGACACCAAGGCCGTTCGCACCGTGCTTGATGGCAAATACCAATACAGCTATAGCGACGGCGACCTGTGGTTTGAGTGGAGTCCTGACAGCCGTTGGCTCATCGCCAGCTATATCGGCAATGGCGGCTGGCACAGTCCTGACGTGGCACTGGTCAATGCCTCGGGCAATGGCGAGGTACACAACCTAACCAACAGCGGCTATAGTGACACCAATGCCAAATGGGCACTCGACGGCAAGGCTATCATCTATTCCAGCGACCGTGCGGGCTATCGCAGTCACGGCAGTTGGGGCGCTGAAGAGGACGTCTACATCATGTTCTTCGACCTCGACGCCTACGAGCGTTTCCGCATGAGCAAGGAGGAGAAAGCACTTTATGACGAAGCGCAAAAGGACACCAAGAAAGCTGAGAAGGATGGCGGCAAGGACACCAAGGCCAATGCGAAGGGAAAGAAAGCAAAGGACAAGTCTGCCGACAAGCCCCAGAAGCCAGCTCTGCAGTTCGACCTCGACAATGCCCGCGACCGCATCATCCGCCTCACGGCTAACTCCACGCATTTGGGTGACGCCATCCTATCGCCTGGCGGTGACACGTTATACTATCAGGTGACTTTCGAGGACGGCTATGACCTCTGGCGCCACACCATGCGAGAAGAAAAGACAGAACTCGTCATGAAGGGTGTAGGACGTGGTAATATGGAAGCCGACAAAGGTTTCAAGAACCTGTTCCTCGTGTCGCGAGGCATCAAGAAACTCGACCTTGCCAAGAGCAAGTCTGAGGCCGTCAGTTTCGAGGCTCCCTTTACATGGAAGCCCTACGAGGAACGTCAGTATCTGTTCGATCATGTATGGCGTCAGGTGGCCGACAAGTTCTACGACCCGCAGATTCATGGTGTCGACTGGGAAGGCTATCGCAAGATTTACGAGCGTTTCCTGCCTCACATCAACAACAACTACGATTTCAAGGATATGCTCAGCGAGATGCTGGGTGAGCTGAACGGCTCGCACACGGGAGCACGCTTCTATCCAGACGGTGCAACGCTGAAGACCGCCAGCCTCGGCCTGTTCTTCGACCCGGCCTATGACGGTGATGGGCTCAAAGTGCAGGAAGTCATCAAGCGCGGTCCCTTTGCCGTCAAGAAAACGGGTGTCACCCCTGGCTGCATCATCGAACAGATTGACGGCAACGCCATCAAGGCTGGCGAGGACTATAACTGGATGCTCGACGGCAAGGCCGGCAAGCCCGTACGCGTCACCGTGCGCAAACCTGAGGGCGGCAAGACCTTCGAAGTGACGGTCAAGCCCGTCAGCCAATCGGCGCTCAGCGACCTCATCTACAAGCGCTGGGTAGACCGCAACCGCCAACTGGTTGACAGTCTCTCTGGCGGTCAGGTGGCCTACGTGCATATCAAGTCAATGAACAGCGAGGGTTTCCGCCAGGTCTATAGCGACCTGCTCAGCGACAAGAACCGCAACCGTCGCGGCGTTATCGTCGACGAGCGCTACAATGGTGGCGGCTGGCTCCATGATGATCTCTGCACGCTGCTCAGCGGACGCCTCTACCACAACTTCGTACCTCGCGACCGCTATGTGGGTCGTGACCCGCTGAATAAATGGGTCACGAAGTCGTGCGTACTCATGAACGAAGACTGCTACTCGAACGGCTCGGGCTTCCCTTGGGTCTATCGCGAGTTGGGCATCGGTAAACTCATCGGCACCCCCGTCGCAGGAACAGCCACCAGCGTATGGTGGGAGACGCTGATGGACCGCTCGCTGGTCTTCGGCATTCCACAGGTGGGCAAGAAGGACATGAAGGGACAGTATATGGAGAATCAGGAACTGCTGCCCGACATCGAGGTCTACAATACGCCTGAGGACTATATCAACGGACGCGACCCGCAGCTGGAAGCCGCCATCCGAGAAATGATGAAATAGCGAGAGATAAAAACTATGACAGAGAATCCATATATCAAGCAGTTTCCCGACCTCATGGCGGGCAAGACCGTGCTCTATGTTCACGGCTTTGCGTCGAGTGGACAGTCGGGCACCGTGACGCGGTTGCGCACAGTCATGCCACAAGCACGAGTCATTGCCCCCGACCTGCCTGTCAATCCCCATGAGGCCATCGCCTTGCTTCATACAATCTGCAAACAGGAGAAGCCCGACCTGATTATCGGCACGTCTATGGGAGGCATGTATACAGAACAGCTGCGTGGCTTCGACCGTATCTGTGTCAATCCAGCCTTAGAGATTGCAGAAACGATGAGGGCTCACGGTATGACGGGAACTCAGCAGTTTCAGAATCCCCGCCAGGATGGCGTGCAGGAATTTTACGTAGACAAAGCACTCGTCAAGGAATACCGTGAAGTATCGGAACAGCGTTTTCAGGGTATTACCCCAGAGGATGAGCAGCGTGTCTACGGACTCTTTGGCGATAAAGACGACTTGGTGGACACCCTTGGTATGTTTAGTGAACACTACTCGCAATATACCAAATTCCATGGTGAACACCGGATGGACGACAAGAGCTATATGCACTCCGTTGTTCCCGTCATCCGTTGGATCGATGACCAGCAAGAGCATCGCCAGCGCCCTATTATATATATAGGTATAGAGACCATGATGGACGAATACCGCAAGCCCGTATCCTCCGTACAGAAAGCCGTACGCCAACTGATAGAACACTATGAGGTATTCTTCGTGGCACCGGCTGTAGAGTATGCCAAGACAGAGTCTTGGCTTGCAGAACATATCAATGTTCCTGCTTGGAGACATACTATTTTCACTTACCGCCGCGACTTGCTCTATGGCGACTACCTCATTGCGAAGCCAAAGTTCAAAGATAATTCTCTATCCACTCTGTTGGAATACGGTTCTGACACCTTCAAGACGTGGGAAGACGTGATAGAATATTTCTCACGGCTTGGCGGACAATAGGGCAAAAACAGAAATAGGGGATTCCCTAATCACTTTTGGGGATTATCCCTTTAGGCTTTGTTGGAAAATGATTATCTTTGCACCGTGAACGTTAAAAAAGTGATGCGTATGAAGAAGTATATGATGTTTTTAGCCGTCTCAGTCGTAATGCTGAGCAGTTGTGGTACATATACCGGACAGGGTGCCTACGCTGGTGCCACCATGGGTTCATTACTTGGTTCTGCCATCGGAGGCATCTCGGGTGGCTGGCACGGCAGCAATGTCGGCCAAATCGTAGGCATGGCAGGTGGTGCTGCCGTGGGAGCAGCCATCGGATCGGCTGCCGACAAGAAAGAAGCAGAGCGTTACGAGGCATACCAGCGCCAGCGCGAACAGCGCCGTTCCAAAAAGAGCTACGGTGACGACATCTATGGCGACGATAACGGTTATGCCAATAGAAACGCCAACACCGGTTATAACAATAGGAATGTCGATAATGATTCTGGCTTTGATCCGTCCAACAGCGGTGACGACCGTATCGACTTCAACGGTGCCGGACCCAGCCAAAGCAGTATCGCGACGCAAAATGGCACGACTACTTCGACTTCTTCGTCGTCTTCGAAGAAGCTGCCCTTTTCTTATCAGCCTCTTCAGCAATAAGTTGCCACAAAGGCTTCATACCCGTATCTCCTTCGTTGGTTTCCATCTCCAACTCAGGAAGTTCTATTTCGTCGTCAGGCATGAAGGGAACAATGATGTTGCTGGCCTTCTGAACGACAACCATCGCAACACCCTTGGAAATAATATCTAACTCTTTGGCAGCACGCCACGACAGGTCAATGATACGTCCGCGGACATAAGGCCCGCGGTCGGTAACGCGTACCAGTACACTACGCCCGTTGGCAGGGTTATACACCTTTAGCAATGTGCCAAAGGGATAATAGCGGTGAGCACACGTCAGACTGTCGCGATGCAGGCGCTCGCCACTAGCCGTCATTCGCCCATGAAACTTCTGGGCATAAAACGAGGCTTTACCCTGCTGCACTTCTTGGGCGAAGAGAGTGATAAGTGATAAGTGATAAGTGATAAGTAGCGGCAGTATTCGCAACCACCACAGCTTCATCCAGTTTTCTTTCACCCTATACTTATCACTCATCACTTATCGTTTATCACTTCTTATACGATTCCAAATGGCATGGTGCAGAGACCTTGGCTTCGCCGAGCTCTACACAATGCCTTGCGCGAGCATGGCCTTGGCGACCTTCATGAAGCCGGCAACGTTGGCACCCTTCACGTAGTTCACGTAATTGCCTTCCTTGCCATACTTCACGCACTGCTCGTGGATGCCTGACATAATCTGGTGCAGACGCTGGTCGACCTCCTCAGCCGTCCACGACATACGCATCGAGTTCTGCGTCATCTCCAAGCCAGAGGTAGCCACACCACCAGCATTCACAGCCTTACCAGGGGCAAACAGCTGTCCTGCGGCAATGAACTTGTTCACAGCCTCAGCCGTGCAACCCATGTTCGACACCTCGGCAACGCACAGTGGCTTCTGAGCCAGAATCTTGTCGGCATCCTCGCCGTTCAGCTCGTTCTGTGTGGCACAGGGCAGGTAGATGTCGGCCTTCTGCTCCCAAGGCTTCTTGCCAGCAAAGAATGTCGAGCCTTCAAACTCCTCTTCATAGGGCTGGCAGACGTCGTTACCACTGGCACGCAACTCCAGCAGATATTCAATCTTCTCGTCGTCGAGACCTGCAGGATCGTAAATATAACCGTCAGGCCCAGAGATGGTAATCACCTTTGCACCCAACTCAGTAGCCTTCTTAGCAGCACCCCAGGCCACATTGCCGAAACCAGACAAAGCGACCGTCTTGCCCTTGATATCAAGGCCGTGGGTCTCCATCATCTGGTGTACGAAATAGAGGGCACCATAGCCAGTAGCTTCCGGACGCAGAATGCTGCCGCCCCACTCCATGCCCTTACCAGTCAGCGTGGCACCATGGAACTGGCTCGTCAGTTTCTTGTACATACCAAACAGATATCCGATCTCGCGACCACCTACGCCGATATCTCCGGCAGGCACATCCATATCAGGACCGATGACCTTATACAGTTCGGTCATAAAGGCCTGGCAGAAGCGCATCACCTCGTTGTCGCTCTTACCGCGGATGCTGAAATCGCTACCGCCCTTGCCACCGCCCATAGGCAGCGTGGTCAGTGCATTCTTGAATGTCTGCTCGAAACCCAGGAACTTCAGAATACTCAGGTTCACCGACGGGTGGAAACGCAGACCGCCCTTATACGGGCCAATAGCACTGTTAAACTGCACGCGATAGCCAATGTTCACCTGCACCTCGCCCTTATCGTCTACCCAGGGCACACGGAACGTCGTGATGCGCTCCGGCTCTACGATGCGCTCAACTATCTTGGCTTTCTCAAATTCTGGATGCTGGTTGTAAACGTCTTTAATCGACTCCAACACTTCGCGTACTGCCTGTAAGAACTCTACTTCGCCTGGATGTTTCTGCTCCAAGCCTTGCATGATTTTCTCTACGTTCATAGTATAAGTTTTTAAGTTTTTATTGAATTAAAGTTAGTGATTTCTATCACATTGTTAGTTTCACAAGGCAAAAATAGGGAATTTCCTGCAAACTGCAAAGGAAATTCCCAATTATTTTTTCCAAAAGGTTACATTTTGTTAATTATTATCCCATCAAGCGTCACTATGGTCTTGTAGCTATCACTATATTTCCAGATTTCAATCCACCGGCACCTACAGTCAGCGTCATATCGGATGCTGTACTACCGCTTTGCAATATAATCTGCGCCAAGCCATTGAAGGCAGGAATGCTGAACTGCTTGCAGTCTTTATCCTTCGGATGATCTGCGCCAAGATAAGACGGATCTCCATTGCCAACACCAAGTATGCGACCATCGCCAGCCAAAGTGATATCCAGCATCTGGCAGGCATCGGGTACAAGCCTTCCTTTACTGTCCTGAATCTCTACGGTAATGACAGCCACGTCGCGACCATCGGCAGTAATCTGCTGGCGGTCAGACTTCAACACAACCACAGCAGCTGGTTTGGTAGTCTCGATGACCTGCGTCATGATGCGCTTACCATTCTTATAGCCTGTAGCAACCACTTTCCCTGGCTTATAGACGGCCTTCCACTTCAGATGTCCGTTCTTAGGCATGGTCTGACGGCTCAGTTTCTTGCCGTTTACGGTCAGTTCCACCTCGTCGCAGTTGCTGTATGCCCACAGGTCCACCTCCTCGCCTTCATGGCCTTGCAGGTTCCAGTGCGGGAAGATGTGCAACGTGGGTTCATCGGTCCACCATGATTTCAGATACCATGCCTCATCCTTCCAGAAACCGCAGTAGTCCAGTATACCGAATTCCGAGTCGGTAGCAGGATACTTCAGCGGGTTCGGCTCGCCGCGATAGTCGAAGCCAGTCCAGTAGAACAGTCCGCAACCCCAGGGACGCTCGGCATAGAACTTCCAGCCGCGCTCAATACGGTTCTCCGTGCCGTCCTTGTCAGCCACCAGATTCAACGATGACATATGTCCCGGCTGTGACTCGTCCTTGAAATACACGCCACGCGTGCCACAGCCCGTTGTCTCTTCCGTTCCGACTATCTTCCATGTGGGATTAGCCTGCTTGCGATTGTCCACATCGTTCTGCAGGATATAGTTAAAGCCAACCACATCGAGGCCTTTAATCATCTCCGTACCCCCTGCGTTGGCAATGGTAGAATGACGAGTCGGATCCAGCAATTTCGTGTATTCACGCATGGCAGCAGCAATACGTGTACCCTGAACGGTGTTCTCTATGCCCCACTCCTCATTACCGTCGCTCCACAGAATGACAGACGGGTGATTGCGGTCGCGCTTAATCATATTTTCCAGCAGTCGCAGATGCTCCGTGTTGATACCTGTCAGACGGTTCTCGTCGATGACCAGCATACCCTCACGGTCGCAGATGTCGAGCTGGGCGGGAGTCATCGGATTGTGTGATGCACGATAGGCGTTACATCCAAACTCCTTCAACTGCTTGATGCGCCAAGCCATCAGCGCTTCGGGAATGGCAGCACCCACGCCGGCATGGTCCTGATGCATGTTCACGCCTTTCAACTTCAGCTGCTGGCCGTTCAGAAGGAATCCTTTTTCAGCATCGAATGCCACATCACGAATACCTATCACAGTTTCATAGACATCGGTCGTCTTGCCGTCCACCTTCACGGTCGTCACCACCTTATACAAATAGGGGTCGTCCGTGCTCCACAGATGTGGCTGGCTGATTGGCATCAGCTTGTGTGTCGTGCCGGTTTCCTTAGCTTTCAGTTGGTGTGCCTCACGGCTTGCCACGCGGAACACCTCATGGCCCTCAGCATCCAGCAAGCGCTGCTCGACGGTGTACCCCCGTGGCTCCAGCGAGCTATTGTTCACCTCCGTCTCGACATGGATAACGGCTTTGTCATATGGTGCTTTCAAGTCGGCATAGACAAAGGTACCGAAGGGTGCCACACCGACAGCAGCGCGCTTCTCCAGCCAGGCGTCTCGGTAGATGCCCGCGCCCTCGTAGAACCAGCCTTCCTCCAGTGTGGCATCGGCCCGCACGCAAATCAGGTTGTCGCCGCCATAGTTGACGTATTCCGTCACGTCGTACACCTGTGTGGCATAGCCGCTGGGCTCGGTGCCCATATAGAAACCGTTGAACCATACGCGGGCATTGCGGAAGATGCCGTCGAAGCGCAGGCTGATGTGCTTGCCTAAATCTGTCGCAGGAATGTTGATGACCTTACGATACCAGCCCACACTGGTCTCCGGATACTTGTAACCCACCGTCTTATAACCATGAGAATGACTGGCCTCCTTGGCGTAAGGCAGCGTTGTTACCCAATCGTGGGGAATGCAGACCTCCTGCCAACTGGAATCGTCGAACTTCTGTGCATAAGGCCCGGCATTATGTATAGAATTTGCCTTTGTCAGATAGTTAAAGTACTCTGTACCGCAGCCGAAGTCTTTGACAGGATCAGAAGCATTTCCAAAAGCGAATTTCCACCCCTCGTTGAGTCGGATGGTCTCGCGCTCACACTGCTGTGCCTTGACAATTAGCGAAACTGCCAGCACACATAAGCATAAAATAAATCTGTTTGTTCTCATTGTCTTTAGTAATATTATTCGTTCGTTATTTCGTTCTCAACAGCCCTATAGCTTAGCTTTTGTGCTGCAAAGATAGTAAAAAAAATCGGACTGACCATCTATCAGTCCGATTTTTCTCGTTTTCATAGCTTTTGACTTATTTTCTTGGGGGCTTTACAAAATGTGGAGCGTTCCCATGAGGTAAACGAGACCAAAGCCAAGAACCATCGAGATGACACCCATGATGATACCCATCTTGGCCATTTCGTTCTGCTTCACATAGCCTGTTGCGAAGGCCAGGGCATTCGGCGGGGTAGAGATGGGTAGAATCATAGCCGACGATGCAGCGATGGCCACACCAATCAGGACGGTACCCGTGCCACCGATAGGAGCGAGTTTGTCACCCATGGCTCCACAGACAATGGCCAGAATCGGCATGAGCAGAGCTGCTGTAGCTGAGTTAGAAATGAAGTTCGACAACAGGTAGCAGATAGCACCGCCAAGCAACAGAATGAGCAGGGGCGAGAATTCGCCGAAGGGGATGCTCTCGACGGCATTGGCTGCCAAGCCAGAAGCGTTCAAGCCAAAGCCGAGAGCGAAGCCACCAGCCACCATCCAGATGACACTCCAGTTAATCTGCTCCAAGTCGCGCTTGTTGATAACACCCGTCAGGGCAAAGACGCAGAATGGGATAAGGGCCACTGTGTTGGCATTGATACCCGTGAAACGGTCGGACAGCCAGAGCAGGATGGTGACAATGAACGTCACAACGACCACCCATGAGTGGAAACCTTTCTCCATACCGCCGTCAATCTTCAGTTCTACCGTCTTCTGAGTGAAGGGGAAGAACTTCAGCAGCAAGCGCCAGCTGATGAACAGCAGCACGACGACAAGCGGGAACATGAACATCATCCACTGACCAAATCCGAGACCCATATTCAGGCCTTCGGGGTCGTTCAGGTATTTCAGGGCGATGTTGTTCGGAGGCGTACCGATAGGCGTACCCATACCACCGAGGTTGGCAGCTACGGGAATAGACATGGCCAGGGCGATACGTCCCTTACCCTCGGGGGGCAACTGACGGAATACGGGAGTCAAGAACGTGAGCATCATAGCGGCAGTAGCCGTGTTCGACACGAACATCGAAAACAAACCTGTAACCAACAGGAATCCCAGGAGTACCATCTCACTGCGAGTGCCGAAAGGCTTCAGCAGCACCTTGGCCAACTGCGCGTCCAGTCCCGTCTTCGTAGCGGCAATGGCCAGCACGAAACCACCGATGAACAGCATGATGACAGGATCGGCAAACGAAGCCATCACGCCTTTATACGACAATAGTTTTCCTACCTCCTCTTCGTTCACCATCGGCGCTATACCGCTGTCTGAACAGAATAGCAGCATCAACACGATAATGGCTACCGACGTAGCCCACGACGAGACAATCTCGAGAATCCACATCAGTGTGGCAAACGCAAAAATGGCGATAACACGCTGTTGGATGACAGTTAGGTTATCAATGCCGAACCACTCGGAGGGCATGTTCCAAAGTCCTAACGTCACGAGGATGACTAACGCAATTTTGATGGCACGCTTGGTGTCGGGGTTGTACTTCCGCTGGTGACGCATTTTATGATACGTGTCGACCAGATGGAAACCTTCGTAAATATGAAACATTACTTACTGATAGATTTAATATGTGATAGATTTAATTTTTCGGGTGCAAAGGTAGCAAATATCTTTGAACTATGAACTTTGAACTTTGAACTTTTCCCCCTGCGGATGCATATTTCTGCACATTTTACTCATCGCCTTACACGTCTCCGCCCGCTTTGCAAACTCCACGTTGCAAAACAGCATCTTCTTTCGGGAGGGGTAGGCGACTATTCAGGAATGGATATGGACTTGCGATACCCCATGCCTGTGACGTGACAGACGAGACGGCCTTCCTGGTTCGTCACACGCACTTCAACGGAAGGAATTTTGTGATGGTTGCACACGCTGACGGCTTCTGCCCGAAGCAAATCGCCCTCTTTGGCACTCGACACAAACATGATGCTGTTGCTGATGCCGAAGGTAAGCTGTCCCTGATAGTTCATCAGGGCTGCTATGGCCAGGTCCGCCAATGTAAACAAGGCGCCTCCCTGACAAACCTGTCCGCCATTCAGATGCTCTGCCGTCACCAGCATCTCAGCCACAGCATGTTCTGCATCCACCTCAGTAATCCTACACCCTGCATTCGCTGCAAAGCGATCCGTACGATTCAGTAATTCCTGTATATTCATAGTTGCAATGATTCCCTCTATCAGATTTCGCATGCAAAGTTACACATTTTATTTCAATTGCTTCCCATAAATGGTATTTTTTCAAATCTAATTATTTATAAAAATATAAAAAGGAGCCAACCGTTTGTGGATGGCTCCCTGTTGATTAGTGAGTGGTTGACGTTTAGCGGATCACAACCTTTCTACCACTGTTGATATAGATGCCGCGCTGTGTAGGCTTGACGGCCAGGCGACGACCATCGAGGGTGTACCAGTTGTTGTCGGCAGGACGCTCAATGGGTGTATCCAGTATGGTGGGGGTGTCGGGCTTGTAGCCTGAATCCTTCACCAGACGGACAGCGGTCATGACGCGACGGCTCAGGGTTGCATCGAGTGTGGCGCCTGATTGGCCTATGGTCAACACAATGGCACTCATGCCTGAGGCATCGTCGGCCGGTGTACTGGTCCAATAGGTGGCAGCATCGTTGACGGTTGTGGTGGACACATAATCTACATAAGTTGATGTCATCTGTCCGGCAGCAGGCAGGAATACAGCGCCGGTCTGCTCGATGGCAGCCCACTGCTCGGCAGTCATCTCGTCGCTGATGAGGACTCCGTCGGGGGCTGTCCACTCGTCAGGCAGCAGCACGAGACCCTTCACGCCATTAACGGTGGCGAGCGACTTGAGCTGTGCGGCATCCTTACGCTCATTGAGCAGGTAGTTCCATTCATCCTTGCTCAGCGTGGTCCAGCCTGTTCCGAGGTCGCGTACGAGCGTGGGACACTCGCCCCAGTCGGCAAACTCACCATTGAAGTAAGACTGAGCTTCATCATCATCGTAATAGTACATATTGTCGATGCCGTAGTAGTTCTTGGCGGTGCTCCAGCAGAGCAGGTCGATGAGCCATGCGGGATAGCTGCGCTCGCCCTGTACATTGATATTATCCTGACCCAGCACCTCGTACTGCTGTTTGGCCATGGACCACGCGGCCTCGTATCTGTCACCTTCGCAGCGCAGGTTACCCTTTGCAAACAGCACCTTCTTGCTGTCGCTGACGGAGAACATGCTCTCTGTCGGCTCGGTCTCTGCGCCCAGCGTGGTGAATACGGTGATGGGGCTTTGCATGCCGGTAGTGCCGTCCTCATAGATGGGTTCCACCATCGTCTCGTAGGTAGTGCCAGGCGCTAAGCCTGTAAGCGTATACTGCGTACCGGTAATGTTGGGGATGACAATCCACTCGCCGAGTTTCTCCGGGGGAGTAATGGTCAGGTCCTTGACTAACAAGATGCCGTTGGGGTCAGCGTGGCGGATAAAGAAGATGTACGTCTCATTCTCCGGTGCACGATGGGGAGACTGAGCAGACGCATTACCAGCGTTGGAGATGGAGAAGCCATCGTTGTTGGGATTCTCGGCATCGGTGGTGATGGCACGGAGTTCGCTCAGTTCTTGTTCAGCAAGAGTTTTCTGAGTTTCAAGGGGTAACCGCTGCTCCAGATACTCTATGTCCGAGATTTCACCATTCGCATTCTTGAAGGCAAGTGATGCTAATTCAGCCATAATGTTCTCGATAAACTTCTCCAACTCCTTCATGCGTGCCAGCTTCTGAGCATCGGTGGGCAGGCTGTTCAACTCATCTATCTCTGCTTTGAGAGACGTGATGAGTTCCTCGTCCGTTGTTTCCTTCAGCTTATTCTCCAAGCCCTTGATGACTGCTGCGCGGTCGGCGTCGTTCAGACACTTCTTGTCGAAATGCTTCATCTGATCAAGGGGCGCGCCGTCTTGCTGTTTCTGCATGCCATAAAGGAAACTAATTGCGCCACCGCCCGACTTACCGTTGCCGGCCTTGAAGCTGAAGCTGCTGCCTGCAGGGACATTACTGACGAAGAGCGTATTGCTGAAGGGACGGTTGCCATGAGAGCTCATGATGCCTTTGCCCCAGCTGCCATTGTCGAAACCTTCGCCATTGCCGCCACCAAACGTGATGACGTCGTCCAAGTTGACGGGATTACCTGCGGCCTGTAGTCTGTAGTAGAGGTTATAGGCTCGCTCGTTGCCATTGCCACTCCATGAAAGGTCCTCCGTACGACTGTTGATGGCTTTGGCTATCACTTGCGACGGAGCATCGTAACGCGAACCTGTCGTCACCTTGACGGGATTTGACCAGCGACTGGTGCCTCCTGTCTCGCATACGGCGCGCATGCTGACATAATACGTTGTCAGCGGCTCCAAGCCTGTCAGCGTCAGTGCGCGGTTGGGCGGATTTTGTATCCATGAATCGGGATCGACGGTGAGCTCATCGAAGGTGACACTGGTTGGAGTAACCATGTTGGGATCGAAGTCGGCCTCAGTGGAATAGACTACTTCGCCATTCTTGGTCTCAGCGATGAAATGAAGCGTTGCCGAATTGAAGGTAGTGCCTGCAACCTCAAAATCACCTGGCATCTGAGCGCAATAGTCGCCACAGTCCATAACAAAGGTGGTCAGCTCGCCAGTCTCGCTGGGAGCCCCGCCGCGTGCCATCGTGTAGAACAGGTCGCCTGGCTCGAAATAAAGTGCGAGAGAATAATTCTGGTAAGAATCCGGATGTTCAGCATCGGATATCCAGTTCACCTTGTATTTATGTCCACAGCAAAGCGTCAGGCTGCCTCCATAAAGACCATAACCCGGCGGGTTAACATAAGCCACCTCAACAGGATTCTCTGCATCGGTGATATCAATGAACTGTACAGCATAGCCGTAATAGTTGCTGTAATTGCTGTTGAGGGCATAGATAATTTCTGCCTGTTGCTCTACTGGACAGCAGTTGGTGGTGAAGACTAGCGGCTCGGTCCAGTCGCTGAAATGGTCGTCGGCAAAGACGCCCTGCACCTGGGCCTCGTATTTGGTGTGAGGTGTCAGGTCCTCGATGGTATAGGAACGGTCGGTGATAGCCTCTGGCGTAATCCAGCGCTGCTCTTCTTCGCCCTCGCCAGCCACCTTGCGATAGCGCAGGTTCCAGGCAGTGGCATCGCCACGTAGCGAGCACTGAACCTGTGCGCTGACATCACCCACCTCGACAGCCTCGAATCTGTAGGGCTTGGGATAGGTCTCGAAACAGAGCTTGATGTAATTCTTTCTGTCATAGACTGTTCCTTCCTCTGTGATGGCCTGCGTGGGGTCTAGATTGACGGGTGTACCAAACATCTTATAATAATACAATGCCTGGTTAGATGACACTTCACTAACACTGATGCTGAAATTCGAGCCAGTATCCTTACCCGTATTGTCGTCGACGGTAAGGAGCAGGTTCTGCGTGCCATCGTACTGGAACGGTGTGTCGAAATCGATGATGGTCCATTCGCTACCCAACTTCATCGTACCACTGAAAACTAAGTTCTCAGCACTGACAGTCACCCAATCAGTACTGCTATCGAACGACGTCTTGGCAGTGTACGACAGATAGATGTCGCACTCGCGAGCACTTCCCGTGTCGTAGTTGTAGAAGGCAATGCTGGTAATCAATCCGGCCTTGCCAATCTCCTCACTCGTGTAGATTTGCTGACTCATGGAGTACGTGTTGTTCGGATAACAGGGCAGATAGCTGCTTGCTCTGCCGCCTGTGCCAACGGTAACCACCTCACTTTGTGCCCATACCCCTACGGAGCAGAGCACGGCAAGCAGCAGCGTCATGGCCGCCCTCGCGAATAAGTTAGTTTTCTTTTTCATGTGACATTTAGTTTTAATTATTAGTAATTTGGGGAAATATATAGGCGTTTTTTGTGTTTCTGTTAGCGTTCAACCTGCTTCCGACGCTTGTTCGTCGTGCTGGGAGGGTACCTGCTGGGAGAACAGGCGGCGCAGGCCTTCTTCGTAGGCTCGCAGGGCTTCACGGCCAAGGGCGGTGATGCTACAAGTGGTGCGTGAGAAGCGCCCAATGCCCATCTTCGACACATCGATATAGCCGGCATCTTTCAGCGTGGTGATTTGTGTGCTCACATTGCCGCGTGTAGAGTCGGTAATCTGACACAGATACATAAAGTCGGCGCTCTCGAGCGAATCGAGGGCCACCATGATTTTCAAACGCAGCTCGCTATGAAGCAGTGGATTGATGACTTGGAATTTGAAATTACTCATATCTTTGTTGTTTTACGTATCGACGGAACAGGTGCCCAGGAATGATGAGGGCGATGACGGAGACGAGCGATGCCACAAGCAGCTGCCAAGACCAAAGGTCGCCCTGAAGGAATAGAGGTACGACAGAAAGCACTGAGGCTATAATGCCGCAAATAATCTTGGGACGGAAATGGAGGATAATGCCCGTCATGAAGCAGCCCATACCGACGAGCAGTCCCTGATAGGCACAATAGCACTGGGGAAACACGCCAGTAAAGCCCATCGCAGTCCCACCCACGCACGAAGCAAAGCCGATGAATATCCACATCATCAGCACGATATTCGCCTCGAGTGTACGGTGATGCGTGCGCTCGTAGTCCTCGTTCAGGAAATATACCATCAGCGGCACGCCAACCAGGGGAATCCCAGTCCAGAGCCATGCGCACCAGTCTTCATTCCATATCAGAAGGGCGACAAACTCCATGAACAACACGACGGCTGTAGGATAACCCCAAGCCAGGAACAGGTTTTCGCCTGTCAGTTCCTTGCGGTTCACAACCTCGCTTCGCATTCGCGTGATAAGGTCCAGCTCGTCAGTAGTAGTCATTCGGCGTTAGGTTTAAATCATAAACATTCTGATGCAAAGATAATGTTTATTTTTCAAACAAAGAAGGAAACGCACCATTTTCTGCTTGGAAAATCAATTATTTAACATTACTAAACACTTACACCTTTAATCTCTCACTGGACAAAGAAGACAGCGAATCAACGATTCATTATTTTCGAAAAGGTTAAGAATCTTGTTTTTTAAGAACGATTTTTTGACTGTAGATGCTGCTGATCTTCTTCATAAAATCAATGAACTGAGGATACTGCGACTTGTCGTAAGTTCCTGATTTCATCAACAGGCAGTTTTGTATGCGTACCTCACTATCTGTACGTTGAACAGTGAAAGAGAACGTGCCGAAGGGCTGCTCTACGGTCTGGTCTTTCGGCATGGCTTCAATTTCATAGCCTTCAGGAATGGCGAGGGTTATCTCGTCTTTATCCCAATAGCCTGCCCCCAGATAAATGTCCTCCTGACGATTGGGAAGTGCAGGGGGCGCACTATAACCATTATGAATAGGACATATAGGAACGAAGAGTCGCTGACCCGTAGTGGTAGCATAGCGTTGGCTTTTAATCTCAGCATCGACAGTAATAGTGGCACCGTCCTCGCGGACATCCATACTGCCGATTTCAGCCTGAGGCACACGAATCATCCGCTGTAAGGTTTTATGACGGTCTTTCTCGTCCATCTTCAATAGTGGGATGTAATGCTCATATTGCCAGTTATGGAAATCTTGCGAAAGCGACACATCCGCTGCTCCTTTTGAATCCAGCTGGATGTGGATCTTGCTGTGCATCAAATTCGCGCTGTCAGCATAGACAGGCAGTTGTACTAACCTGCCTCCTGCCTCGCTGACCTCAATGGCATTATGGCCGGCAATGTCCTCATGCACATAGCCCATAGGCAATTGCGGATTAGTACACTCCAGCCAGAGTGTATCACCCTGAAGCGGCACTTGCAGAATGACGTGGTTCATCTGTCCTACGCTGGCGAAGTCTTTCAGCAGTTGGCGATTAGTGGTACTGATGGTGACGTAGTTTGAGGGAATTCCTACTACTTTCAACATAGCACGCATGTAATTCGACAACCCCTTGCAGTCACCGAAGCCGCTCTTACAGACATCGGCAGCGGGGGCCGGTTTCTGACCTCCAATGCCAAGGAGCACAGCCACGTAGCGGGTGGTCTTTTCAAGCCTTTGGTAGAGTGCATCAATCTTCTCGCGGTCAGTCTTCAAGCCATCCGTCAGTTGGTGCAATTCCTGACATACGGCAGCAGGAAGTACTTCACTTCCATTGATGAGGCTATATTCCCATTTTCCGTATTCCCTCCAATCCTTCAGGCTTCCCTGAGTACCATAGTATGTAAAGATGGTAGGTGCGAACCAAGCCATCGGCAGGCGTTCACGAAGCGGACGGGAATAGGGTTCATCTTTCAATGCAGGCAAATCAGAGAGTTCTAGACTAAGAACCTGTAAGCCTGTGGATTTCTCGCTGACGTTTACTGTCTTGTCGATGTTCAACAAGGCATGACGGACAGCAAGTTCCTTTGGGGCAGTAAGGGTGTATGAAGCCTTCTTGACGCTGACATCATAGTCGGTCTGCGGACAAAAACGCGGAAACTCTATCAGATTGTCACGACTTTCCATCGTCCATTCGTAGGTGATGGTGACGGGATAGACGGGTGGAGTGTAATCAAGAAACATCTTATAGTCGTCAATGGCAAGATACTGGGAGTATTCCGTTTGTTTCAGCTCACTCTCCTTGAATTTACGAATAATACGCCCTGCGGCATCCGTCACTAGCCCCTTGAAACGTGTCAGCTTCTCGTTCTTGCTACACGAACAGACGAACGTGGCAAGATCTGCTCCATGCTCGTTAAGAATGGTTGTCACTTCCTTGAAACGGATGATGGCATGTGTGGGGCTGATGCATTCGACATCGGTCAAAGACTCTTCCACCACCGCATTCTCTGACCTTTGGGCAGAGTGTGGCGTTGCAATCTGTGCTGTGGAATGTTGGATAGTCGCCAGCAGTAACGCAAGAAAAAGAATCTGTCTCATGTCTTTTCCCTAAATTTTCTTGAGTACCAGCATGTCCTTGCTCCGGTTAGAGAATAAATCATATAGCTGGCGCAGCGTTTCATATTTATCTTTGTAATAAGTCACACTACTCTGGCGAAACTGAATCTGAATAGATAGCAGATGTTCGTCCGAGACTTCATACAGGATGTGGCCGCTAATACTCTTGTCTTCAGTAGTAATCTTTGTGCTTTTCGGCTCGTCCTCCAATTTCCATCCTTCAGGCAGCATGAGACGAATGCTCATGCTGAAAGTCTGCTTACAGGGAAATTCCACAGGCAACAGTCGTTCCGTATCCAGAAAGGGGTTGCTATGAATGGGGAAGTCTGTAAAGGGATTGATATAGATATGGTCGGAGGTTGCTTCGCCATGCTTGGTAAACTTCATCTCCTCCTTGACACTTGCTGCGTAGTCACGATGTCCAGTCATCTGACAACTACTTATCTCCATGCCGTAATCTGCTGCCTTCTTGGCAATGAAGGCTACGCTGTCGCTAGCCTCACGAAAAGCCCTTCGTTCATTGAATGCAGCATTGCCGGAATAGAGTACTGTCCGTTCACCGTTCATTACACCTTCTGGCGAAATGGAGCCTACAACCGTTATCTGGCTTCTTGCCTCACCAATTTTCTGTAGGTTCACCCATTGACTGGGCTTGCCTTTTTGGATAAGACGAGCATTTTCAACATAAAGATTGGGAGACAGTACATTAATGTAGCCATTTGCTGACGAAGCATCAAGGTACAACCAAGCAGTTCCATTGGGCACGGCAACAATGAAGGTGTTTAGCTTGTTCAGACTTGGATATGTCTGTGGCAAACGGCCGTGACGGCGAGTGCTCAAAACAACGGGACATGCCTGTATGCCGACATCTCCGAGCATGTTGATGAGTATCATATTCAGATCACCACTGGTGCCGCTTCCTTTTTTGATGACCTCTGAGGCAGAATGTGCCAGCAACTCGTATTCTCCATTCCACGCCAACTTTTGGCGCAGCATCTTGAATGTTGCCGCTACCTTTTCATTTAAGTTTGTTATTTTAGCAATCCCTGCGGCAGCAAGTTCTTCTCGGAACTTGCTATGATCATTCAGACGTGAGCCGAACTGCGAATGCTGCAGCAGAACGTTCTCCACCTGTTCCCAAGTTTTCTTCACGTCGCGATAGTTTCCTCCTGACGATGCATAGCTCTTCAGCTCAGCTGTGACTTTGCACATATAGTCGCGCTCGTTCCACACAAAGTCATCTTCCTTAAGTGCCGGCAGGCTACGCCCTGTGCAAAGATAGATATTTGTCTTGCAGGAAGACGGCCTCGACATATTATCGCTGGAAGCGTTGTAAGTAAGGCTACCTGTCGAATGAGAGCTCTGAAGGATTTGAAGCCCACTAGTCTCCACATTAAAGATTAAAAAGGCGGGAATTTCCAATCTGTATTGGGCAAACATGACAGGAATATCTTCCTGTGCATCCCAGTCGTATATATGGAAGAACACATTGCTGTGGCGTGTGAATTCGTACTCGATTACTGTTCCAGCCTTCACCTGAGGTATGGCAACTTTAGCCAGCATGTAGTCTTCGTCAATGCGTTCGGTGTGTATTTGCTCCTTGCCGATTTTTGTCTTCACAACCTTACCGTTCACGATATTATAGGCTGTCGCCTTGAAGGACTCAATGGTTTCCTCGCCATATTCCTCATTCGTATTGTATATATAGGGAATACTGATGTTGGCATAGTCTTTCCCTTCGTCCTTCAGAATCTTGATACGTTTTTTGACATGATAGTCTACCAGATAGTTGTATAGATCCATCGTATAGTTGACGGATGTCAAATGGCAGAGCACCACAGCCTTAGCCTCCTTGTCGGCTGCATACTCCGTCATGTTGAGTTCTTCGTCTGTCGGCTTTCCCCATTTCAAATTGGGTTCTATGCTTTGTGCATTTACAGTCATAGTAATAGCTAACAGCATCAGGCACACGGAGCATCTCCGCCAAACGTGACAAACGCCCAGGGTTTTCATCATTCTTTTCATTGATGTTCTACAATTTTTGCATGTTAATCCCATTCAGGCCTGCAAAGGTAGTTACTTTTTTCAAAATATACAAATTATATGCACTTTTTTCTCTCTACCTTACATACACTTTTTTCCCGTTGACGATGTTCAATCCCTTCTGCATGGAACTGAGGCGCTGGCCTTGGAGGTTGTAGATGGCATCTCTTACCTCTGACCTCTTTCCACTTTCCACTTCCCGGATTCCCGTCGTTTGTGTTTCAAATTCGCCAGTGAAGGTCTCCTGGCTGTTCTCCACCGTAACGGTGTAACGGCCTGTGGCATAGCTGGAGATGTCGATGTTAAGAGCGACGATGGTGCCTGCATCGATGGCTTTCTCGTAGACGACTTTGCCCGTTTCGTTGGTAATGCGCACCAGATAGGCATCGTCAACTGGGTCGAGGTTGACACCTAACAGTTTGTCGTTGTATTCGCCATATAGCGATGGTTCTTCGCTTCTTCTCTTTGGTGTTTTAGGTTGTATTTTGGTGGTATGAGTGAAATCGAAGCGGCGTTTCTTGGCTCCCAAGGAGTATGGATCTTCTACTTCGCTGTTGTAATAGATGACTTCGTCGTCCACGTAACATGCCAGGAGCACACCTTCTGCACCATCATACATCCAAGGATGGTTGACGTATGGCCACGATTCACTGCCAACTCCTTCAAGCCAGCGACTCTCTAATTGATTATCATGCCAGAATTCATAATACGATCCTTTGAAGCCAGGAATACCCCCAGACTTTTTGTAAACTACCAACGGATACCAGAATGTGTCTATGGTGTCGTTTGAGGATAGCGTAAAGTCGTAAGCCAATAAGAACGGCAGGTTTCCATAATGAGCGTAATACACTTTCCTGTCTTGCTCGTACCAAGCGCCGATAGGTCCATTGGCGTTGCCAACACACTTCATCAGTTTGCATATCTGCCCTCCAACGATGGTGTCACCTTCGAAATAGCAATAATCCGTCCAATGCACCATTGACGCATCATCACTAATAGCACTGCCGCTTACGACCCACACCTTGCCCTCTTCAACGAACGGGCGATACTCGTTCTGTGGTGTCTTGTTGACGACGGGATGTTCTGCGCCTTGATTGTCAACAATGATGTAGTTCAAGTTCGGGTCGAAACCTGGAACATAGAAGTCGGTGGCATGAAGTGTCATGCATGTTGCAGCTGGTTCTGCAGCTTCAATCTCAAATTCAATCCTGTGAACTAAGGGATCGTCAGTTGGCTTTTCGATAAAATAAGCGTAGTTATTAGCGCAATTGCTAAACACTTTCCCGTAGACATGCAAGCGGTCGCCTTCCAATTCATAGGTAAGGTGATGATGCCAGTCTTCCGACCAGTCTCCTTCCCCCGTTGGTAGATTGCAGCCATGAGCCTGCTTGTTCAATGTGTCATAGAATGAGAATGGCAGATATGGGCCGTCAGAGCTATTATCCACATAAGCCAGATAGTCTTTGCATAAGTCCGGAAGAACAATATCTTGGAGATTTCCTAAAGGTCCTTCGAGAGAGCCGACACCCTCTATCCATGTTTTTTGAAGGAGTTCGTTATCCGTACGACATACTGTCCATTGCCGTAATTTTCGGTAACTAATAACCGTACTGTCTGCGTTCTCATCGTTGTAAAATGTCCTCACTCCAGGACATTCCGTACAATCGTCAACAGACATCACTTTGTATGAGACCATATTATTTTCAAATGACGAGTAGGCCTCGTAGGTATCGCCAGCCTTCAACGAATAGTCAAATATCAGATGTTCCTCTTGTTTGTCTGCGTCATAGATATATACTTTGCAATCTTCTTCACGCAGAAGCCCCGTATCATAAACCTCTGCCTTATCATCCTCACTTCGATACAGCTTAAGATATGTCTTTCCGTCTTTTACAACTTCTTCGTTAAGCATATAGTTCTCAAAATGCACAATAGGTTTGCCTGAGTTTCCATCCGAACGAACCACATGCCACTGCTTACCCTTTTCCACAAAGGGAATGTAGTCGGAGTCATCAGTTTCATCACCTTGATCAGTCAGTGCTATGATTTCTTTGAAATTCTTCCAAGGCTCAGCGGCTTGGTAAGCGCTGACAGAGGCAGCTGGCACATGAAGGGTAGCCTGCGAGAGGTCTGTATTATAAAAGACATCATATCTTGTATTTGGTACAGTTGTTGAGTGGCAATACATATGCTTAAGGTTGGGAAGTTGTCCAAAGGCAGAGCCACCAATAGAATTGATGGTTTCCGGCAAATTAAATGACTGCATGGCTTCACAGCTGTCGAAGACTCCATAGCCAATAGACGTGATGCCTGAAGGAATAACGACTGACTTCAGCTTTTTACAATTATTAAATAGATAATTAGGCAATTCTTTGATGCTTGACGAAAGAATTACTTCTTCTAATTTATTGCTATTAGTAAACGATCTAGTACCTAAGGTTTCCATGTTGTCAGGCAACACTATATTCTTCAGGTGTTGGCTGTTAAAAAATGCATGATTTGCTGCCGTTTTTACAAAGTCAGGCACGGAATACGACTTCCGAGGCGAGGCTGCAGGATAGCTAATGAGTATTGTCTTGTCCTTGTTGAAGAGCACCCCATCTATAGAACAAATAGCAGGATTATCCTCATCCACTTCTATTGTCTCCAAAGATAAACAGGTGTAGAATATATTCCAGGTAATTCCATCCAATCTTCCAAAATCTCTATTCTTGACAGTCTTAGGAATTATAATCTGTTTTATGCTAGTATTTGATGAAAATACTATCCCGTTAATACTGGTAACAATGTATTTCTCGCCCTCGTATTCTACTTCAGATGGTATCTGTAATACCTCATCATCCCAAGTGTCCTGATGTAATAATTTGGCTTGATGCGAAGTCTTCAATAATGTGAACTTCAAGCCATCTATGATAACATCTTCTGTCTTATATTCCAAAACTAAGGGTTCGCCCTCAGTCAGTTCTATATCCCCTTCATACCACCAGCACGTTAAATAGAATTTGTTTTTCTCAAAATCACGAACCGTATATGATATATTGAAAGGACAATAGCAGTCCATCTCTGCAGGAATAACAGGAACCACGCTGATGACAACGGAAGGAATGTCGTCGTTGCCACTAGACATCCGGCTTTCCATATCGAAGCCTGTAGTACCGCAGTTGCTACTATAGTTTAATAGGTCTACAGACAATATGTTTCCCTCCTTTGTCAGTTTGATGGTCGGAAGACTAGATGCTTCATCTCCATTACTCCGATTATTCCGTTTCAGACATCCACTACTTATAGGTTCTGAATCACTGAGTAACTGATCTTGTGCCTTTATTGTTCCTACTCCAAACAATAAGACGGTAATCAATACAAATGCAATCTTTTTCATATCTGTATGCTATTTCTGTTTTTACCTTTTTACTTTTTTACCCTTTTACCTTTAACTGGTCAATATTTGTTCCAAGGTAATATCTGGATTTGTTTCGCAAAACACGTCCTTCTTCAGTTTGAGCTTGCGGTGCTGGACGGCTGAGATGGTGATACAGTAGATGTTGCCGATAGTGCGGTTGCTGATACCCAGACGGGTAAGGATGCACAGGCGGATGTCGTCCTCCTGCATATTGGGGTACTGCTCGCGAAGGTTGGCGAAGCGGTTGTTGTCAATGGCATTGAGCGTGCGTTCTACCTCGCTCCATTCGTGAGGACTGAGATAGATGAGCGAATCGCCGCCCTGATTGAGCTTCTGCATCACCTCCGTACGTTCGAGGATGAAGTTCTGAAGGAATGCCACCACTTCGTTGGCCTGATGCAACAAGGCCTTCTGATGCTCAGCCTCCTGTTGCAGTTGGCGCTTCTCCTGACGCTGTGCCTGCATCCTGTAACGAAACACCAATATAATTGCCGTAATGACAACGAGCGATGCAATGATAAAGATCAGGAGCGTGCGTCCATACATCTTCGAACGGTATTCCAGCTGCTGGTTTTCCAATTCCTGGCGCAGCGTCTCCTGATAATACTGGTCTTTCTGTTCAAGCGCCTTATAGTAGAAACTCTCCGCTTGTTCGAAAGCCTCGTCCACGCTGTCCTCCACCTGTGTGGCTCCCATCCGTCGGAGGGCAATCTTCGCAAGGTTGCTTTGCACGATATAAGCCAGATGGACGTCGTCGCCAGGCTGAATCTGCCGATAGGCAGTTTCTGCCGAATCGAGTATGTTGAGGTCGAGGTAGCTGCGCGCCAACACCTGCAAGGTACCTGGTCGCAGTTCGTCTGTCGCCACCGATTCAGCCTGATGGGCATAGCTGAGCGCCTGACGGAAATCTTCCTTGGCCCAAGCGACGTTGGCAAGACTGGTCAGCGTCTGGCACATCAGATCCGCCATCTGGCCTTTCTTGGCAATATCGTAAGCCTTATTGATATAACCGAATGCCTCGTCGTATGAACCCTCTGTGGTGAAAGCCACTTGTGCGGCATAAGTGCCTGCATAGTCGAGCAGCAGACAATGGTTACGCTCGTCATCGGGATGCTGCTCATAGCTGGTCAGCGCCTGCTTCATCAGTCGCAGCGCCTCGTCAGGGTTGCTCTGCGACAAGCTTAAGGCCAATCTCTGGTACGCAATATAATGGGTATGCCAATCCTCAGAAGCCTCCGCCAAACGAATGGTTTTGCGGAGTAACGACTCACCCAAACGGATGCTGTCGTCAGCCAAAGCAGCCTCAGCTGCCTCCAGACAAGCCTTCGCCGTCTGAGGATGCTGATCCTGCTGCTTGCAACTGTAGGCAACCAACAAAACGCCTATAATAAATATGTATAATGCTCTCGTTTGCATAGTTGTTGTAGATTGTGCTGCAAAGTTACGACATTTTTCGGTAAGTTGTATCATTTACCTATGGAAAATGCAAAAAGAGGACAAATCAGCAAATAACTAAAAATCAACGAATTACAAAAACCGGCATCCCACACCCTATGGAAAATCAATCATAAAGGCATGGAAAGCGAGGACAAAAACACCTGAGCGGGTAATGAACGTCAGGTCAATGTGAGGTATTACCATGGAAACACAGGGAAGCCTATGCGAAAGTTGAGAAAGGTTGAGAAAAAATTGAGAATAAAATGGCGAAATGTGCATTTTTTTTAGAATTTCTTTTGTCGTTTCGAAAAAATGTATTATATTTGCAAACAGTTACCAATACTATTCTACAAATGAGCAATAAACAAACCATAAAAGGCTTTTGGGAAGTGACACGACAAGTGTTGCCTATTACCCCCCCAGCAAGCCAATAACTTGCTCATATTCAGGCAGATACATCATATGCTCTCCTCATGGGACCATCCTGCTGCTGTTCTTTAGAAGAATAGCAGCAGGGATGCTTCGTTTCGATAAACCTATTCATTTTTTTAATTAATAACTAATAAACTATCGCTTATGAAAAAACTACTTACATTGTTTGTTTTTGTCCTCGCGGCAATAACCGCGTGGGCACAAGACACGACTCCCGTGACGTTGCAAGACGGCGACGGCGGAACGAAGTATGTGAACATGCCAGTGACTGGCACCAGTGTACTGACGCTAAGTGACCTTTCCGTAAGGTCTTTCAATGTCTATGATGACGGTGGGGCGTCGGGCCAATACAGTAGCAGTTGCAACGGCTATCTTCTTATTACCGCTCCAGAAGGTTGCAGATTGCAGCTGTCGGGTACCATTAATTCTGAATTGGGTTATGACTACTTAACTGTCTATGATGGCGAAACCACAAGCTCCGAACTTCTCCCACAGACATGTGGCAATAGCCAAAATTCCATCTCAAATGATCCAGTAGATATCGGCATCGTTACCAGTAGCGACCGTAGCATGCTACTATATTTTAATTCTGACGGAGGTAGTAACTTTGATGGCCTCAACCTCATAATTGATGTAATCGTTACCACAGAGGAAAATCCCATCACCATTAAACAGGGTTCAAACGGCGTTGTTACCAGCAACCTGAATAAGGCCAAGTTTGACGAAACTATTATTCTGACAGAGACGCACGACAAGGGCTATGTACTCGATAATATCAAGGTGGTTGATGCCAAAGGAAGAAACATCAACGTGAATGGAGGTGCATGGTATAGTGAAGCCCACACCTTCTCGATGCCTGTATTCGGTGTCACCGTTACTCCAACATTCAGGGCTGCTACAACTGCAGCAGATAACCTCTTCATCATAATGCCCCAGACAGGAACGCTCACTACAGCTATTCCTGCGGATGTCAAATCGTTCAAAATCTATGACGATGCTGGTCCCGATGGCAAATATAGTGATAACTGCGACGGCAATCTCCTTATTACCGCTCCAGAAGGTTATAGAATACAAGTGAGAGGTACCATTAATACTGAAAAAGACTGGGACTACTTAACAATCTACGACGGTACAACCACTTCAGATGTTCAACTTTCTAAAACGTGTGGAGAGAGTTCCAGTGGTATCTCACAAGATCCACTTGACATTGGCACAATCATCAGTAGCAGTCGTAATATGCTGCTCAATTTCTGTTCTGACTCAGGTGGCGCCTATGACGGCCTTGATCTCACGGTTTACGTGTTCGACGCCAACGCACAACAAACCATTTCCATCAACACAGCTACAGGAGGCAGCCTGTCAAGCGATGTGTCCACCGCAAAATTTGAACAGACCGTTACACTGACAGAGACGCTTGAGAAAGGTTACGTACTAGAGAGCGTCAGCGTTGTAGATGATTTGGGCAGATCAGTAGAGGTCAATGGTGGTACATGGTATAGCGATGTCACCTCATTCTCTATGCCATTCTGTGGAGTTACCATCACCCCGACATTTACTACGCCAAACGATCTCTATATGTGCATGCCTAATGGTGACAATTCGGTCAAAACCGCCATCCCGGTAGCTGCAAAGACGTTTAAGATTTATAGCGACGGTGGCCCAAGTGGAAATTATAGCAAGAGCTGTAACAGCTCGCTTATCCTGACAGCTCCCATTGGTTATATGCTGCAACTGACAGGTAACATGATATCAGAATCGGGTTATGATTTCTTAACTATCTATGATGGCACAACAACTGCAGGAACAGAACTGCTTCCGAAAACATGTGGCAATGCTAGCAGCGGCACCCCCAATGACCCCTTAGATATCGGTACCATTAATAGCAGCGGACGTAGTTTGCTGCTCACGTTCGAATCTGACGGCAGTGGTAACTATTCAGGTCTCAACCTCACCGCTACGCTAATCCCCATCACCTATACCCTCGCCTTCGACAACGGCAAGGCTGGTGCCACCGGCACGATGGACATCACGGGCGCAATGGAGAGCATTGAGCTGACCTACGACGCTCCTCAGAACCTGCCCGCAGTGGGATTCAGCCGCACGGCTTACGACTTTACCGGTTGGGCTCTCACAGCTACTGGTGAGGTGAAATATGTTGATAAGGCCGAAGTGGAGAACCTCGCTACGGAACAGGGTGCAACTGTAACGCTGTATGGTAAGTGGACTCCTATTGTCTATCCTATCACCTACGACCTGGCTGGTGGCGCACTGGCAGAGGGTGTGACCAATCCTGTTGAGTACACCATTGAAAGTGCAAACTTCACGCTGAAGAATCCTACCCGCAGAGGCTATAACTTTGCAGGATGGACAGGTACTGACCTGACAGAGGCAACGAAGACCGTTACTGTGACCACTGGTCATTATGGCGAACGTTCGTACACTGCTACGTGGACACCTATTATATATAATATCACCTACGACCTGAAGGGCGGCGAGGTGGCAACAGCTAACCCTGCTACCTATACTATAGAAAGCGGAGCCATCAAGCTGAACAACCCGACACGTACGGGCTTTACCTTCAAGGGCTGGACCGGTACTGATCTCACGGTGGCTACCGTGGAGGTGACTATCCCCGCTGAATCAATTGGTGACCGCAGCTATGTTGCTACATGGGAGGCGAATCCGTATAAGGTCAGCTTCGATGCTAACGGCGGCGACGGCGGTACGATGGCCGACCAGAACTTCGTCTATGATGCTGCACAGAACCTGACCGCGAATGCCTTCACCCGCACGGGCTATATCTTCACTGGCTGGAACAGCAAGGCCGACGGCACCGGAACTCCGTATGCCGACAAGCAGGAGGTGGAGAACCTGACCGCCACACGCGACGCTGTGGTAACGATGTACGCCCAGTGGCAGCCCATTATCTACTACGTGGCCTTCGACAAGAACGGTGGCACGGGTACCGATATGATGGTCCAGAAGTTCATCTACGACACTGCACAGGAGCTGTTTGAGAATGCTTACACCCGCAAGGGCTACAACTTCGACGGATGGAACAGCAAGGCAAACGGTAGCGGTACGCCGTATACCGACAAACAGAGCGTGAAGAACCTCAGCGCTACACAGGATGAAGTGGTGACTCTCTATGCACAATGGAATGCCATCACCTACACCATCTCCTACGATCTGGATGGCGGTAGCGTAGCAACAGCCAACCCCGAGAGCTATACTATTGAGACTGCAACCTTTACCCTGAACAACCCGACCCGTACAGGCTATACCTTCAAGGGCTGGAAGGGCACGGACATCGACGGAGCCACGATGACGGTGACTATCGCCAAGGGTAGCACGGGTGACCGCGAGTACACTGCAACATGGGAACGCAACGCCATTACGCTGGTCGATGATGCTGACAATAGCGACTTGCTGACGACATGGGATGGCATCGTGGCCGACGTGACCCTTTCTGGACGTACATTCAGCAAGAACAATCAGTGGAATACCATCTGTCTGCCGTTCGACCTGACCATCGCTGGCAGCGTGCTCGACGGTGCCGAGGTGCGCACATTGGAGAACAGCAGCCTGAGCGAGCTGAACCTGACATTGACATTCAGCGATCCTGTGACGGAGATTGTTGCCGGCAAGCCTTATGTCATCCGCTGGACCAGTGGCGAGCCTCTGGTGAATCCGAAGTTCGTCGGTGTCACAGTGAACAATGTCCAAAGCAGCGTGATGACGGGCGATGTCGAGTTTATCGGCACATACGCTCCGACGGCACTCACCAAGGACGACGTGACGAATCTCTATCTGGGATCAAACAACACGTTGTACTACCCGAACGTCGACGGCTTCAAGGTGAATGCATTCCGTGCTTACTTCAAGGTGAGCGATTCGTTAGGAGCTATGGGCTTCAATATCATTGCTGACTTCGGCGACGGATCGACAACTCGTATCCAGAACATTGAGAGCACTGGCTCGGCAGCTGACAGCTGGTACACGCTGAACGGTGTGAAGCTGAACGGCAAGCCGACTCAGAAGGGTGTATTTATTCATAACGGTAAAAAGGAGATTGTAAAATGAAAAAGACATATTTGACACCTCAGATGGAGGTTATAGAGATTAACAGTTACCAGCCCTTGCTGGCAGGTAGTTATGATGTTAATACTGATATCGGTATTGAAGGCGGTAGCGGAGGCGACGAACCGGCCATGGCTCCAGGATTGGATGACGCAGGCATTTTCGGCATGCCGTCGTTCCTCTTCGAATAACAGTCAAGGAGAATACTCATCCTATTGTTAATGGAGTCCGCACCCATCAGTGCGGACTCCATTTTCTTGATACTAAAAGGGAGCAAAAAGACATACTAGGGCTTGAAGGGGAAAGAGCCCCGTCCGAATAGGGATTCAGACGGGAGGTAGCAGGGACGGAGGCGCCAGGGGACGTCCCTTGGTCACTCACAAGTTACTTTTTGTAGAGGATCCCGACTATTATCAGCAGGTAACCTGCCAGGCAGAAGATAGGTGCTATGACTATTCTGCGTGTCGAGAAGATGTCGGGATTGAAGGACTGTTCTGATTGCATTGCAACGCCACACTCTCGAAGAGAGAACGCCACACTCTCAGAGAGAGAACTTCCCGGGCCGGACATTAGCATATAACCAACGATAACGAAGAGACAGGCAACGATGATAATGCGTCGACGGGTAAGTAAGTCGTGGAACTTATTGACAATTGTGCTCATATTGATGGATGTATTGTTGAATGATTTCTGTTCTGTCGTATTGGGAGGCTACTAACAGTGCTTGCTGCATGGTTTTCAACCAGACGTAACGTGAATAGTCAGAGCCTTGGCGCCGTGAGGGAGTGATGGTTCCAATCCACGAAAGCCATTCGTCAGCACGGCGCAACAAGTCGTTGACAATTACGTCACCCTGCTTCAGCTGGTTGGCCGTATAGAAACATCGCGCCATTGAAAGTGCAGACTCGGTATAGGGTACATTATCCTGTGGCATCTCCTTTTGCCATTTCTGGCATACGGCCAACGCGCGTTTGGTGTCACCTTGTTGCAGTAGCGAATCAATGAGTATACCCATGATGAGTTGGTGTGTATTGGCCAAGTGCTTCATGTCTTCGTCCACATAAATTCCCTTTGTGTTAAGGCCACCGTAACGGAAGCGATGCATGATGTTGTCGTAGAGCCGTTCTACGTCCACTTGCTGACCTTTCGCCGTTGGTGACACACGATAGGCAAGCCCTTCCAGTACCAAGTGATCGCGGAGGAATGAAAGCATGTCGGAACCCATGCTGATGGATAGGTAGATGGGGCGGTTCCAGTCTGCATGCGACAACATCTCAAGCACCATGAGCTCGTTCTTGAAAAGCCCCTGTTTGCCTTTGAGCGATACGGTCATCTTGTTTTTCCCTGATCCAATGGTTAGACTATCGGTGTCGATGGGCAGATATTCAAGCTGGCCCTCCTGGTAGTCTTCGTGTTGAAGGCTGATGGGCAGGGCTGGCGAGTTATATGCCGGACTTTTCATCTGATCGATATACCAATCCGTTTGCAGATACTCCATATTGCAGTCGCGCGTATCAGTCCTCACGCCCTCTACCTCTTGATTATACCAGAGTGGGAACGTGTCGTTGTCGCCGTTCGTCAGAATGATGGGATTCCCTTCATCCTGCATGGTCATCAGATAGTTAGCTCCGAAGTCACGGCAGGTGTAACGCCCTGAACGATCGTGGTCGTCCCATGTCTGTGAAGCCATCTGCAGTGGAACCGCCAGACAAACAGCACAAACAACGGCAGTAATGGCGGTAGCAAATTTTTCACTTTTCACTTTTACCTTTTCACTTAATAGTCCTGCGCCCAAACCTATCCAAATGGCAAAGGCATAGAATGAGCCTGCGTAGGCGTAGTCGCGCTCACGTGGTTGGACTGGTGTCTGATTGAGGTAAACCACGATGGCCAGACCAGTCATCAGGAATAGCAGAGTAACAATCCAAAGCTGCTGTTTGCCCTCACGACCTTTGCGCCATTGCCAGATGATGCCTGCTAAACCAAGCAGAAGCGGAAGGGCATAGAATACATTATGTCCTTTGTTCTGTGCCAGGTCTGATGGCAGTTTCGACGTGTCACAGCCCAACAGCCAGTCGTCTATCCATCGGATGCCTGTTATCCAGTTGCCGTGTTCCACCTCACCATTCCCTTGAATATTGTTCTGGCGTCCCACGAAGTTCCACAGAAAGTAACGCCAATACATGAAATTTACTTGGTAGGAGATAAAGAAACGAAGGTTTTCGGCCTTGGTAGGTTCGCCATCATGACTTTCGATGTCTCCCATCCAGTCCTCGTATGCCTTCGCATGTCGCTGGGAATAGATGCGGGGATAAAGTGGTGTGTACCCGTATTGTTCGCGATTCAAATAGCTGCTTAACTTTGAGAAATTGTCTGGTGCATTTTCACACATTGGCGGTTTTGCATTCGCACGAATGAAAATAACACCATAGCTGCTATATCCAGCGAGTATCATCAGCACGCAGGCTATCGCCAACTTGTATCGTCGACTGCGCATCTTGTAATAGACAACAACGAGTACCACAGGCAGTAGTAAGGCGCAGTAGCCAAGTTTCACCACACCCGGAATGATGCCATAGAGGATGATGGCCACAAGTGTGAAGCCTGCTATGAGTGTCTTGAGTAAACCCATCGATGTAATACGCTTAGCATGACGGAAATAGACCACGAACGACATCGCTGGCAGACAAAGCAGACAGAGCAGATGAACACCAATAGACAAACCTGTGATGTAAGCAATCAGGACAATCCAGCGGTCTTCGGTCTTATCTTCCCATTTCAAGATGAGCCAAAACATGAGAGCTGTCAAAAACGAAGAAAAGGCATAGACTTCAGCCTCGACTGCCGAGAACCAGAACGTATCGCTGAAGGTGTATGCTAATGCACCCACCATTCCGCATATCTCGATGGTGATGGCATTGGGAATGCTCAACGTGTCACTATCCGGACAAATCAGTTTCTTGGCCAGATGCGTAATGGTGAGAAACAGGAAGAAGATGCAGCCTGCACTTAAGAGGGCAGACAGTAGATTCACCATCATGGCCACCTGCGATGGATTGCTAGCAAACTGAGCAAAGAGGTTGGCCACCAGCATGAAGAATGGTGCGCCAGGCGGGTGCCCGATTTCTAATTTATATCCGCACGCAATGAATTCAGGACAGTCCCAAAGGCTGGCCGTTGGCTCTATAGTGAGCCCGTACACCACAGCGGAAATGGCAAACGAGAGCCATGCCATGAGGGTGTTGAATTTCGTAAATGTTGTTTGTTGCATCATGCTTCGCTTGAATTTTTCGGCGAAGGTAGCAACAAATAACGAAAGGCTCGAAAAAACTGTCTGACATTTGTCTGACATTTGCCTGTCAGGCAGATGTCAGCATTTCATTCTTTCATTGTTTGATTCTCAGTCGATAAGCCTTGCTGCGGTCTGATTCGATTTTAAGGTCTGAATGTTGCTCTATGACAGGCTTTAGCCTGCGAATCAGGGTGTAAAGTGTCTCACTGGCATCGGGTTTCTTGGGCCAGAGAGCATTACAAATCTCTGCTTTCGTCAGTGAATGCGATGGTGACTGGAAGAACATCTCCATCAGCTGATGCTGCATGGGGGTGAGCTGTACTAAATTGCCATCGGCAGCATAGAAGCGACCATCCTCTTCTAAGTATGTCAATCCACCAAAGGCATTCCTATTGGCAACAGTCACCGTTAATGGTTCACCCACAGCCGATTGCCGACGACGATACCACATCAGCATTGCCCAAAATCCAGTCAACACCCACAGGACAGTTGCTGGCCTTTGGTCTGACAGGCTGAAGATAGTCGCCTCAGAGCAGTGAGCGTACGCCTTGAACTTCTGTCCACGGGTATCGACTGCCAGAGTCGCTTTTCCTCGCAGTTCCGCTATCTGCAAGTGGTTATTAAATGTGCGGATGGTATCCTGGTTAATAACATCGCTCTGCTGTTCCTCCAAGGCCAAAGCCAGCGCTCTGTCCATATCCTCACAAACCAACCTGCTTGTGGAGTTATAGCTACCAATGCTTGTCAGACTCGAAGCGATAATCAGTGCAAAAAGCACGATGACTGCAAATTGTTGTTGTTTCATGACGAATCCTCTTTTGCCTTTTTGTGCTTGCAAATATAGGCATTATTTTTGTAACATCCAAATTCTCAGCCGGTTTTTTGATGCTTTGCATTTTTATACTTAAAGGGAGTAAAAAGATATACTAGGGGTTGCTGGGGGAAAACATAACATAGAAAATGCACGAAGGTACAGCCTAAAAGGTTGTCAGCGCCTTGATAAAAGGTTGGAAGGTTGCTTGTAAAGTTAAAACTGCGACGATGGATGATAAAACTGCGTCGATGGATGATAAAACTAAGGCAATGATTTGGTTTTTTCAGAGAAAGATGCTATCTTTGCAGGCAAAAGACCAAGACGCAATGAATGCAAACATACCACAGGAGTTTAACAACTTCTTTCTGAAAGATGTGTCGTTCGTCAACCTGATGACGAAGCGCATCTTCAACATCCTGATAGTGGCCAACCCCTACGACGCCTTCATGCTGGAGGATGACGGGCGCATCGACGAGAAGCTGTTCGACGAATACTCAGAGCTGGGTATGCGCTATCCGCCATCGTTCACGCAGGTGTCGACGACGGAGGAGGCCGACCACGTGCTGCAGACAACGGACATCGACCTGGTGATCTGTATGCCTGGTAATGCCGACAACGACGCCTTCGCCGTAGCCCGCGATGTGAAGAAGATGGCGCCCTACATTCCCTGCGTGGTGCTGACACCATTCTCGCACGGCATAACGAAGCGCATCGAGAACGAGGACATGTCGATATTCGACTACGTGTTCTGCTGGCTGGGCAACACGAACCTCATCCTGTCGATTATCAAGCTGATAGAGGACCAGATGAACATCGAGCACGACATCAAGGAGGCCGGTGTGCAGATGATTCTGCTGGTGGAGGACAACATCCGATTCTATTCGTCGGTGCTGCCCAACCTGTATAACTACATCCTGGAGCAGTCGAAAAACTTCTCGACGGAGGCGCTGAACCCCCACTCTGCCGCACAGCGAAAGCGAGGACGACCGAAGGTGGTGCTGGCCACAACGTACGAGGAAGCCATACACTGGTACGAGATGTATCACGACAACGTGCTGGGCGTCATCTCCGACACGCGATTCCCCATGCAGGGCACGAACGGCCGTCTGGCACACGTCGAGGAAGGAGATCCCGAGGCGGGTCTGAAACTGTTGCGCGAGATTCGTCGTCGCGATGAATACGTGCCGCTCATCCTGCAGAGTTCGGAGATTCAGAACAAGGCAAAGGCCGAGGCCGAGCACTTCCATTTCGTCGACAAGAACTCGAAGAAGATGAACGTCGACCTGCGCCAGCTCATCGAAGAGCACATGGGATTCGGCGACTTCATCTTCCGCGACCCAGTCACCAAGGAGGAGGTGGCCCGCGTGTCGACGCTGAAGGAGTTGCAGGACAGCATCTTCAAGATTCCCCACGACTCGCTGTTGCGCCATATCCGCCGCAACCACATGAGCCGCTGGCTCTGTGCGCGAGCCATATTCCCTGTGTCGCAGTTCCTGAAAACGGTAACGTGGCACAAACTGCAGGACGTCGATGCCCACCGCCAGATTATCTTCGACGCCATCGTGCAATACCGCCGCATGAAGAACATCGGTGTCGTGGCTGTGTTCGACCGTCTGAAGTTCGACCGCTATGCCCACTTCGCCCGCATCGGTGAGGGCTCGTTGGGAGGTAAGGGACGCGGTCTGGCGTTCCTCGACAACATCATCAAGCGCCACCCCGAACTGAACCACTTTGAGAATGCCACCGTGCAGATTCCGAAGACCGTCGTGCTGTGTACCGACTTCTTCGACCAGTTCATGGATGAGAACAACCTGTGGGGCATTGCCCTGAGCGACGCCCCCGACGAGGAAATCCTGCAGCACTTTATGCGCGCTCAGCTGCCCGACGCGCTGATAGCCGACTTCTTCACGTTCTTCGACGCCGTAAAGTCACCCATCGCCGTGCGCTCGTCGTCGCTGCTCGAGGACTCGCACTACCAGCCCTTCGCAGGCATCTACTCCACCTATATGATTCCCTATCTGGACGACAAGTACGAGATGCTGCGCATGCTGGCCTGTGCCATCAAGGGTGTCTATGCCTCGGTGTACTACCGCGACTCGAAGGCCTACATGACAGCCACGTCGAACGTCATCGACCAAGAGAAGATGGCCGTCATCCTGCAGGAAGTCGTAGGAAAGCAATACAACCAGCGCTTCTACCCCACCTTCTCGGGTGTGCTCCGCTCGCTGAACTACTACCCCATTGGCGACGAGCTGGCCGAAGAGGGTATCGCGTCGCTGGCATTAGGTCTGGGAAAATATATCGTCGACGGCGGACAGACGCTGCGCGTGTCGCCCCACCACCCCAAGCAGGTGTTACAGACCAGCGAGATGGACACAGCGCTGAGGGAAACGCAGACGCGATTCTACGCCCTCGACATGAGCCATGTAGGCGACGACTTCAAGGTGGACGACGGATTCAACATCCTGAATCTGCGTGTAAAAGAGGCCGATAAGGACAACTCGCTGCATGGTATCGCCTCTACCTACGACCCCGTCGACCAGATTATCCGCGACGGCATCTACGAGGGAGGGCGCAAGGTGCTCTCGTTCAGCGGTGTCCTGCAGCACGACATATTTCCCCTGCCCGAAATCCTGCAACTGTCGCAGAAGTTGGGCTCCGAAGAGATGCGACGCCCTGTGGAGATTGAGTTCGCCTGCAACCTGAACGGTCAGGGACAAAGCACAACGGGCGACTTCTACCTGTTGCAGATACGCCCCATCGTCGACTCGAAACAGGTGTTGGACGAAGATTTGGCAGCCATTCCCGACGAGCAATGTCTGCTGCGCTCGCACAACTCGCTGGGTCATGGCATCTCGGAGGATGTCGTCGATGTGGTCTACGTCAAGACTGACGATGACTTCACAGCTGCCAACAACCCGCAGATTGCCGAAGAGATTGAGCAGATTAACCGTAAGTTCCTGGACGGGAAATACACTTCGGAGGATGGTACGACAGGAGCCAACTACGTGCTCATTGGTCCGGGCCGCTGGGGCAGCAGCGACTACTGGCTGGGCATTCCCGTCAAGTGGCCGCACATCTCAGCAGCACGCGTCATCGTCGAGGCCGGACTGAAGAACTACCACGTCGACCCCTCGCAGGGCACACACTTCTTCCAGAACCTGACGTCGTTCGGAGTGGGATACTTCACCATCAACACCTATACGGGCGACGGCATCCTGCAAACCGACGTGCTGGACGCCATGCCTGCCGTCGAGGAAACGCAATACGTACGCCACGTGCGCTTCAACCATCCGCTGAAAATCATGATGGACGGCAAGAAGCAGCACGGCGTTGTGCTCTTGCCACAGGAATAATTATGACGGGTAATTCCGTTGCCCGTAAGCATAAAAAAAGACTCCCACTCAGCAATGAGCGGGAGTTCTTTTTATCACGAGTAGAAATGTAATGCTTATTCAGCCTTTGCCTCTTCAGCAGCGGGTGCCTCAGCGGCGGGAGCCTCTTCTGCTGCAGGAGCAGCAGCCTCAGCAGCGGGAGCCTCAGCAACGGGAGCCTCAGCCTTAGGAGCAGCAGACTTGCGTGAACGGCGGGTCTTCTTCTCAGCCTTCGGGCTCTTCAGCATGTTCTCATCAAAGTCAACAAGCTCGATGAATGCCTTCTCAGCAGCGTCGCCCTGACGGAAGCCGAGCTTGATGATGCGGGTGTAACCACCGGGGCGGTCACCGACTTTCTGGGCTACAGGGCCAAAGAGCTCCTTCAGGGCTTCCTTGTTCTGCAGGTAGCTGAATACTACACGACGGCTGTTGGTGCTGTCGTCCTTAGAGCGCGTGATGAGTGGCTCTACATATTTCTTAAGTGCCTTTGCCTTGGCGAGGGTCGTAGTGATTCTTTTGTGCATGATCAGCGAAATGGCCATGTTGGCAAGCATGGCACGGCGGTGGTCAGCAGTACGGCCCAGATGATTGAATTTCTTTCCGTGTCTCATTTTTTGTTTTCTTTCTAATAGGGATTATATCACGCCATTATAAGGCATTACTCCCTGTCTAATTTATACTTTGTAATATCAGTTCCAAACGACAGATTCAGACTCTCGAGCAAATCATCAAGCTCAGTGAGCGATTTCTTACCGAAGTTGCGGAACTTGAGGAGATCAGTCTTATTGTACTGTACCAAGTCGCCAAGGGTCTCGACATCGGCAGCCTTCAGACAGTTCAGCGCACGAACCGAGAGGTTCATGTCGACCAACTTGGTCTTCAACAGCTGACGCATGTGGAGTACTTCCTCGTCAAACTCCTGGTTGCCCTCAATATCATTGTTCTCCAGCGTAATCTTCTCGTCAGAGAAGAGCATGAAGTGATAGATGAGGATCTTGGCAGCCTCCTTCAAGGCGTCCTTCGGGTGAATGGAACCGTCCGTCGTAACCTCCAGCACCAGCTTGTCGTAGTCGGTCTTCTGCTCGACACGATACGGCTCTACTGAATACTTCACGTTACGAATCGGGGTGTAGATTGAGTCAATAGCTATCACATTGACATCGGTGCAGAACTCGCGATTCTCATCAGCGGGAACATAGCCGCGGCCCTTGTTGATAGTCAGGTCAATCTGCATCGAAGCTTTGGAATCTAAATGACAAATCACCAAATCGGGATTTAACACTTCAAATCCAGTCAGATACTTGCCTATATCACCGGCTTTAAACTCGGTAGAATTCTCAACGGTGATTGAGACTTTCTCGTTCTCGAATTCTTCCACTACTTGCTTGAACCGAACTTGCTTCAGGTTCAAGATAATGTTGGTGACATCTTCCTTTACACCAGGTACTGATGAGAACTCGTGCTCAACACCCTGAATACGAATGGTGTTGATGGCATAGCCCTCGAGCGATGAAAGAAGAATGCGGCGCAGGGCATTACCAATGGTAACGCCGAAACCGGGCTCAAGAGGACGAAATTCGAACTTGCCGAACTTGTCGTTGGCCTCCAACATTACGACTTTATCAGGTTTTTGAAATGCTAATATCGCCATTAATTTAAATGATTTTAGTTCTTAGAGTACAACTCAACGATTGACTGTTCCTTAATGTTCTCGGGGATGTCAGCACGCTCAGGCAGGTGCAGGAACTTGCCACCCTTCTGGGCCTCGTCCCACTCAATCCAAGGATACTTGCTGTGGTTGAAACCTGCAAGTGCAGCCTCGATGACCTCGAGAGACTTTGACTTTTCGCGAACTGCTACAATCATGCCAGGCTTAACCTGGAACGAAGGAATGTTAACCACTTTACCATCTACGGTGATGTGCTTGTGGCCTACCAGCTGGCGGGCAGCAGCACGAGTTGGAGCAATACCCAGACGGAACACTACATTGTCGAGACGGCTCTCGAGCAGCTGCAGCAGCACCTCACCGGTGATACCCTCAGCCTTAGCGGCCTTCTCGAAAAGGTTACGGAACTGGCGCTCCAGCACACCATAGGTGTACTTGGCCTTCTGCTTCTCTGCCAGCATGATTGCATACTCCGACTGCTTGCGGCGACGGTTGTTACCATGCTGTCCCGGGGGGAAGTTCCTACGGGACAAAACTTTGTCCGGGCCGAAGATGGCTTCTCCAAATCGGCGGGCAATTTTTGATTTCGGTCCAATATATCTTGCCATAATCTATAAAAATATTCTTTTGTCATACTAGGCTTTCCTAGGATACCCTAGGCATTCCTAGGTAATCATTAAACACGGCGACGCTTCGGGGGACGGCAGCCATTGTGTGGCAGCGGTGTAACGTCGATAATCTCAATAACCTCAATACCAGCACCATGGCAGGCACGGATAGCAGACTCACGTCCGTTACCAGGACCCTTCACATAGGCCTTCACCTTACGCAGACCCAGGTCGAAAGCAACCTTGGCGCAATCCTCAGCGGCCATCTGGGCAGCATACGGAGTGTTCTTCTTAGAACCACGGAAGCCCATCTTACCGGCTGAAGACCAAGAGATAACCTGACCCTCGTCGTTGGCGAGTGATACGATGATATTATTAAAAGAGCTGTGCACGTGAAGCTGACCAATAGCGGTAACCTTCACATTGCGTTTCTTCGAAGTGACTGTTTTCTTTGCCATAACTTTAAACTTTAATCTTTAAACTTTAAACTTACTTCGTGGCCTTCTTCTTGTTAGCAACAGTCTTCTTCTTACCCTTACGAGTACGAGCATTGTTCTTGGTGCTCTGACCACGTACGGGAAGACCGTTACGATGACGGACTCCACGATAGCAACCAATATCCATCAGTCGCTTGATGTTCAACTGGATCTCACTACGAAGATCACCTTCTACTTTGAATTCAGCGCCGATGATTTCACGGATCTTGGCAGCCTGGTCGTCACTCCACTCGTTGACTTTCAGGTCGCGGCTCACGCCGGCCTTGTCCAAAATCTTTGCTGAACTACTTCGACCTATTCCGTAGATGTAGGTCAATGCGATTTCGCCACGCTTCTCCTGGGGCAAATCTACTCCAACAATTCTTATTGCCATGTGTTAAAACTAAAAATAAATAATGTAAAATTCGAATTTTTCGCCAAAAAGCATGCAAAGGTACGCAGAATTTCTGATATTCCGCTACCCTTTTATGCTTATTTAACAAAAAAGGTTAACCCTGACGCATCTTGTACTTGGGGTTCTTCTTGTTAATAACGAACAGACGACCCTTGCGACGAACGATTTTGCAGTCGGGGGTACGCTTCTTCAATGATGCTCTTGTCTTCATATTGTTTGGTCTCCTTAATTATTTGTATCTGAATACTATTCGTCCCTTGGTCAGGTCATAGGGGCTCATCTCAACCTTTACCTTGTCGCCAGGAAGAATCTTGATATAGTGCATACGCATCTTACCCGAGATATGGGCGATAATGGGTACACCATTCTCCAATTCAACCCTGAACATTGCGTTCGACAATGCCTCTACAATCGTACCGTCTTGCTCAATAGCACCTTGTTTTGCCATACTTTAATATAACTTACCTTCAACTTTCTCTACTTCTTCGAATGAGGATAAAATCTCTGCCCTACCCTTGCGGACAACGACTGTATGCTCGAAATGAGCAGCAGGCTTGTGGTCCTGCGTGCGGATACTCCAGCGATCCTTGTCGAGCCAGATGTCACGCTTACCCATGGTGACCATAGGTTCGATGGCGATGCACATCGAGGCTTTCAGTGTCGGACCATTGCCGCGTCGACCATAGTTTGGCACCTGTGGGTCTTCGTGCATCTCATGACCGATACCATGACCTGTCAGTTCGCGCACAATACCATATCCGTGCTCCTCGCAATAGTCTTGGACAGCACTGCCGATATCGCCGACATGGCGTCCTGCCACTGCCTGTTCGATGCCTAAATAGAGCGACTCTTTCGTGGTACGCAGCAACTGCTTGACTTCTTCGCTGACTTCGCCCACACAAAACGTGTAGCAAGAGTCGCCGCAAAAACCGTTCAGCAAGGTGCCACAGTCTATCGAGATAATATCGCCCTCCTTCAGGATGGTGTCGTCGTTAGGTACACCATGTACGACGACATCGTTCACCGAGGTGCAGATACTGGCGGGAAACGGCCCTCCATATGGATTGGGGAAACCCTTGAAGGTAGGAACAGCTCCGTGGTCGCGGATAAACGCTTCAGCTATCTTATCCAACTGGAGGGTCGTTACACCAGGCTTGATATGTTTTGCTAATTCGCCAAGCGTGGCACCAACGAGTTGGTTCGCCTGACGCATCAGCTCTATTTCATCTTCAGTCTTCAGAAATATCTTCATACTGGCTTAGTACGCACTCATACCACGACCGTGGATACGACCTGAATTCAACAGACCGTCATAGTGACGCATCAGCAGATGGCTTTCGATTTGCTGGAGGGTATCGAGAACGACACCAACCAAAATCAGCAACGACGTGCCACCGAAGAACTGAGAGAAGGCGTCCTGCACATTGAGCAATCCTGCCAAGGCGGGCATGATGGCGATGAAGGCAATGAACAGCGAACCGGGCAACGTGATGCGAGACATCACCGTGTCGATAAAGTCAGCTGTTGGCTTACCGGGCTTGATACCAGGAATAAAGCCGTTGTTGCGCTTCATATCCTCAGCCATCTGAGTAGGATTAAGTGTGATGGCAGTATAGAAGTAGGTAAATGCGATGATCAGTATAGCAAAGATGATGTTGTAAGTCCAGCTGTGATGATCAAGCATAGAACGAACAAACCAGTTTGCATTTTCAGGAGCTGCATACTGAACGAATGCCAATGGAATAAACATCAGAGCCTGAGCAAAGATGATAGGCATCACGTTAGCTGCGAAGAGCTTCAGAGGAATATACTGACGAGCACCACCGACCTGCTGATTGCCAACAAGACGTTTTGCATACTGTACAGGAACCTTGCGGACACCCTGTACCAGAACAATAGCTGCACATACAACTGCATAGAGAATGATAATCTCAACGAGGAACATAACCAGTCCACCACCAGTGATAGCGGTGAAACGAGAGCTGACCTCCTGGATAAATGCCTGCGGCAGGCGGGCAATAATACCAATCATAATGATCAGCGAGATACCATTTCCTATACCCTTATCCGTAATGCGCTCACCCAACCAAAGGATGAACATGCTACCTGCAGCAAGGATAATCGTTGCCGGCCAGATAAATACTGTCCAGCTGATACCCGATGCCAGGGCAGCACCAGCCTGCATACGAAGGTTGATGAGGTAACTCGGTGCCTGGAACAGCAGGATAGCCACCGTCAGGTACCGAGTATAAGTCATAATCTTCTTGCGGCCACTCTCACCCTCACGCTGCATCTTCTGGAAATAAGGTACAGCGACAGCAAGGAGCTGCATAACGATAGAAGCAGAGATGTAAGGCATGATTCCAAGCGCAAAGATTGATGCGTTGGAGAATGCACCTCCTGAGAACATGTCCAGCAGTGACATCAAGCCACCAGCGGTCTGTGACTGAAGCTTATCCAGCATGGCAGGGTTGATACCAGGAAGCACCACAAACGAGCCAAAACGATAGATAGCTACAAACAGCATTGTGATAAGGATGCGCTGACGCAGATCCTCAATCTTCCAAATGTTCTTCAGTGTCTCTAAAAACTTCTTCATTGTATTCTATTACTTAGATAATTGTTGCGTTACCACCAACTGCCTTGATTGCTTCCTCGGCAGTCTTTGAGAAGGCATTAGCCTCCACGTCAATCTTAGCCTTCAGTTCACCGTTACCAAGAACCTTTACCAGCTCCTTGCCATTGGTCAGACCTGCTGCTACGAGCTCGGCGATGCCGATCTTCGTAACGTTCTTCTCTTCAGCAATCTTCTGGAGAGTAGACAAGTTGACAGCAAAGTACTCCTTGTGGTTGATGTTCTTGAAACCAGACTTCGGCAGACGGCGCTGCAGAGGCATCTGACCACCTTCGAAACCGATCTTCTTCTTGTAACCTGAACGAGCCTTGGCACCCTTGTGACCACGGGTAGAAGTACCACCGAGACCTGAACCAGGTCCGCGGCCGATTCTACGGCGTGAATGTGTAGAGCCTTCAGCTGGCTGTAAAGTATGTAGTTTCATAATCGTAATACTTTTTAAATTGTTATGTTATTAATCGATAACAGTCACCAGATGGTGAACCTTACGGATCATACCGCGGATGACAGGAGTATCTTCCTTCTCTACGACCTGCGAAATCTTGTGAAGACCGAGGGCCTTAAGTGTGGCCTTCTGATCAACAGGATAACCGATCTTGCTCTTAATCTGCTTAATCTTAATTGTTGCCATAGTTCTTTCTCCTTATTATCCTCTAAATACTTTATCCATACTGATACCACGAGTACCTGCTACGGTGTAGGCATCGCGCATCTGGCTCAGAGCAGCGATGGTAGCCTTTACCAGGTTGTGGGGGTTAGAAGAGCCCTTCGACTTAGCGAGGACGTCCTTCACGCCAACACTCTCCAGTACGGCACGCATAGCACCACCAGCCACAAGACCGGTACCGGCAGCAGCGGGGCGCAGGAATACCTGAGCACCACCGAAGCGGGCCTCCATCTCGTGAGGGATAGTACCCTTCAACACGGGAACCTTCACCAGATTCTTCTTTGCAGACTCAACACCCTTGGCGATAGCAGCGGTAACTTCACCAGCCTTGCCAAGACCCCAGCCAATCACACCATTGCCGTCACCGACAACCACGATAGCTGCGAATGTAAAGGTGCGACCACCCTTGGTTACCTTCGTTACACGGTTGATGGCAACCAGTCTGTCTTTCAACTCTACGTCACTATTTATCTTAACTTTGTTCATTGCCATAATCGTTTAGAAATTAAGTCCACCTTTACGAGCTGCGTCTGCAAGCGACTTGACACGGCCGTGATAGAGATAACCGTTACGGTCGAAGACGACGGTGTTAACACCAGCCTCCTGAGCCTTCTTGGCTACCAGCTCACCAACCTTCTCAGCCTGCTGGATCTTAGGCATAGCCTCCAGACCCAGAGAAGATGCAGATGCGAGGGTTTTACCTTCCAAATCATTGATAACCTGAGCATAGATCTGCTTGTTACTGCGGAACACGCTCAGACGGGGACGCTCGGCTGTGCCGAAAACGTTCTTACGAATTCTATATTTGATCTTAATTCGTCTTTCTACTTTCTTCGTTGTCATAATACTTCAATTTTTAAGATTACTTAGCTGAGGCTGACTTACCCGACTTACGACGGATAACCTCACCCTTGAACAAAATACCCTTACCCTTGTAAGGCTCCGGCATACGGAAAGAACGAATTTTAGCACAAATCATACCAAGGAGCTGCTTGTCGCAAGACTCGAGGATGATCTGAGGGTTCTGGTTACGCTCCATCTTGGTCTCAACCTTAACTTCCTTAGGAAGCTGGATGAAGATAGGATGGGTATAACCCAGAGAGAACTCAATGATATTACCCTGGTTGCTGACACGATAACCAACACCGACCAGCTCCATCTCTTTCTTATAACCCTCGCTCACACCAACAACCATATTGTTGACAAGTGCACGATACAGACCGTGGAAAGCCTGCTTCTGCTTTACGTTAACAGGGCTATTCTCGTCAATCTCGAATGTGACGTGGCCGTCGGCAACGTTCATCTTGATAGAAGCATCAACCTTCTGGCTGAGCTCACCCTTCGGACCCTTTACGGTAACGACACCGTCCTGACCCTGAGCGACAGTAACGCCTGCAGGGATACTAATTGGCAATTTTCCTATTCTTGACATAATCAGGTCCTCCAATTAATAAACGTAGCAAAGTACCTCACCACCGATCTTCAGCTGTGAAGCCTCTTTGTCTGTCATTACACCTTGGGACGTAGATAAGATGGCGATACCCAGTCCGTTAATAACTCTCGGCATGTTCTTGTAACCAGTGTACTTACGAAGACCTGGTGTTGACACGCGCTTCA